>Ga0207657_10004663_pt1 | contig 14476 bp, 17 predicted proteins | sample KBSC33metaG_FD_184316 | JGI IMG/M metagenome (GOLD analysis project Ga0207657, IMG submission 184316) | Corn rhizosphere microbial communities from Kellogg Biological Station, Michigan, USA - KBS C3-3 metaG (SPAdes) (version 2) | ecosystem: Host-associated > Plants > Roots > Rhizosphere > Soil ... | reverse complement strand
CGAAGCCGCTCGGCGAGCGCCTCGTCGCCGAGCGCGAGGATCGAGGCGGCGAGAAGGCCGGCATTGATCGCGCCCGCCTTGCCGATGGCGAGCGTTCCGACCGGAACGCCTCCGGGCATCTGAACGATCGAGAGCAGGCTGTCCAAGCCCGACAGCGCCTTGCTCTCGACCGGGACCCCGAGCACCGGCAGATGGGTCATCGCCGCCGCCATCCCCGGCAGGTGCGCCGCCCCGCCGGCGCCCGCGACGATCACCTTCAGCCCGCGGCCGGCGGCGCCGCTGGCATAATCGTAGAGCCTCTGCGGCGTCCGGTGGGCCGAAACGACCCGGGTCTCGTGAGCGATTCCGAGCGCGTCGAGGGTCTCGGCCGAATGGCGCATCGTCTCCCAGTCGGAGCGGCTGCCCATGATGATCCCGACTTCGGCCATGCCCGCTCCTCTATCGGCGCGCGCGGGGAGTGGCCAGAGGTTCGTTCTTACTTAACCTTGGGGCGCTAAAGCCGGGGCATGTCCAGGCACACATCCGACTTCGCCGGCACTCCGGTCGAAACCGCCGAGGAGACCGCGCTGCTCCGCGCCGCCCTCGCCGAGGCCCAGCAACGCATCCGCGATCTCGAGCGCAACAGCGAGATTGACGATCTCACGCCGCTTCCCGGCGCCCGGCGGTTCCGCCTGGAGCTGGAGCGGGTGGTCGGCCTGTCGCAGCGCCACGGAACGCCCGGCGCCGTCGTCAGCGTCGAGCTGACCGGCCTCGCCGCGCTTCGCGAGGCCCACGGCCATTTCGCCGGCGACGCCGCTTTGGTCCATGTCGCCCGGCTGCTCTGCGGCCTCATCCGGACCACCGACGTGCTCGCCCGCACCGCCGACTGCGAATTCGACCTCATTCTTGATCATCTCGATCACAACAGCGCGATAGACGCCGCCGAACGCCTGGAGCGCTGCATCGAGTCGAACCCGCTCGACCTCGGTCATGTCCGGGTGCCGCTGACCGCCGCGGTCGCCGTCACCGGGATCCTCCCGGGGGACAGCGCCGACGACGTCACCGCGCGCGCCCGCGGGAACCTGGAACGGGTCAAGAGCGGCTCCTGACAGAGCTTCAGCCTCGTTCGTCCCGAGCGTAGTCCAGGGGCGCACACGAGGAGTCGGTGCAAACGCCCCTCGACTTCGCTCGGGACGAACGAAGTGGGTGGCGACGCTGACTTCCTACCGGTCCTTCAGATAATAGCGCTCCACCGCCGCGAGCCCGGCGTCCAGCTCATAGACGATCGGCTGACCGGTCGGGATCTCCAGCCCGGTGATCTCGTCGTCGGGGATGGCGGAGAGATGCTTGACCAGCGCGCGCAGCGAATTGCCGTGGGCGGAGATCAGCACCCTTTGCCCCTCGCGCAAAGCGGGCGCGATCCGCACTTCCCAATAAGGCAGGACCCGCGCGATCGTATCCTTGAGGCTCTCCGTCGCCGGAACGTCGATCCCGGCGTAGCGGCGGTCGCCGGAGAGATCGTAGGGGCTGCCCGCCTCCATCGGCGGGGGCGGCACGTCGAACGAGCGGCGCCAGACATGGACCTGCGCCTCGCCGTGCTTCGCCGCCGTCTCCGCCTTGTCGAGACCGGTGAGCCCGCCATAATGGCGCTCGTTCAGCCGCCAGTCCTTCTCGACCGGAAGCCACAGCCGCCCCATCGCCTCCAGGGCGATGTTCAGAGTTTTGATCGCGCGCGTCTGCAGGCTGGTGAAGCAATGGTCGAAGTCGAGCCCCTTGGCCGCCATCAGCTCCCCGGCCAGCCGCGCCTCCTCGGCGCCCTTGGCGGTGACGTCGACGTCCCACCAGCCGGTGAAGCGATTCTCCAAGTTCCACGCCGACTGGCCGTGGCGGATGAGGACGAGGGTGGGCATGGCTTCAGCCCTTCTTCCGCGCTTCCAGCTCGGGCAGGATGGCGTGGAGGGCGGCGAGGCAGTCGCGGGCGAGCAGGCGGCAGCGGTCGGGCGACCAGCCGTAGCGCTCGTCGGGGAGATCGGCATTGTCCTTGAACGGCATCTCAAGGGTCATCGACACGGCGCCGTAGCGCTCGGCGAGCTGGGCCGTGGACATCGACATATTCGCCTGCCCCGGCCCCGCGACCTCATAGCCCTGCTTGGTCTGGAAGTCGGGCGTGATCCGGACGAGCTCCTCGGCGAAGCGGTCGAACAGCTTCTGCTGGCCCTCGTTCCAGCTGGGAATGCCCTCGAAGCCGGCCAGGAAGTTGGCCGCGATCGCCTCGTCGCCATGGACGTCCATGGCGAAATCGATGCCGGTGCGGTCCATCTCATTGCGGACGCAAAGCACTTCCGGGCTTCGCTCCGCGCTCGGCTCGTGCCACTCGCGGTTAAGATTGGTGCCGACCGCATTGGTACGGAGATGGCCACGCCGTGAGCCGTCGGGGTTCATATTCGGCACGATGTGGAAGGTCGCCCGGCGGCGCAGCTGGCGGGCGATCGGGTCCGAGGGATCGGCGAGGCGCTGGAGCGCGCCTTCCATCCACCATTCCGCCATCGTCTCGCCGGGATGCTGGCGCGCGTAGAGCCACACCTGGAGCGGCCCCTCGCCGAGCTTCAGATAATCCATGTCCTGGCCGTCGAGCGTCTTGCCGAGGGAGCGATATTCGACCCCCGGAACGCCCACGAGCTCGGCGACCAGGTCGTGATGCCGCTCCATCGTATAAGGCGCGAAATAGGCGATCCAGACGCTGTCCGTTTCGGGGGTCAGCTCGACGGTGAGAATTCCGTCCTCGTAGCGCGCCGGGACCCGCTCCCACTCCTCGCGGTCGTAGGAGAGGCAGGCTCGATAATTCTGCCAGCCGAGCGGGTAGGCGGCGCCGGCGCAGTTGAGCAGGCGAAGCTGGACCGGCTTCCCGCCCGCACCGGTCAGGCGAAAGTAGAACCATTGGTAGAAATCGGACTGGTTATCCGGGACGATTTCGAGGTCGACACGGCTGCCTTCGACGGCGGCCAGACGGATGTTGCCGCCATCGAAGGCGCTGGTGATCTGAAAGGTCATTTCACCCTGATAATGCGGCCCGACTCGCCGGGGAAGTCCCGAAACAGCGCGCTTGCCAGGCGTCCGACGGCGGCGGTGGGAGCGGCTTCGGGCGAACCGGTCCGGCCTTCGCCGACGGCGCGCCCCTCCCAGAACACCGTTCCGTCCGAGCGGCGGCGGATCGCCACTTCGAGGAGGGTGGCGGTGACGTTCGCGCCGCTGCCCACCGCCGGCCCGCCTGCGATCCCGCGCCCGACCCGGGCCGCCGAGATGGCGGCGATCGCCTCGCGGCTGCCCTGCTCGACGCCGATCATGGCCACCTGCTCCGATTGCCGGGTGGTCGGAACGACGGTCCAGCCGAGCCGAGTCAGCTCGCGGGTCACCGCCGCCACGTAAGTGGGGAATTCGGGCCGGTTGGAGTCGGCGCGGTCGAACGGCTCGATCGCGATCTGGGAGCGGGCGATGGTCGGCTCGCCCAGGTGGAACCGGCCGACCTCGATGCCGCCGCCCTGGACCCGCCCGCCTTTGTCGCCCGTCGTGGTGCAGGCGGCGAGCGCGGCCGTAAGGAGGAAGAGGCCCGTTCGCGAGAAACCCGATTTCATTCCGTCACCTCTTCGTCTAGCGGCGCGTTCGTACAGGGTCTGAAACGATCCGTCAGCGCTTTTGCTGCCTTTCCGGTTCCTTCGAGGTTTTGAATGACCAACGACGCCAACAAACCCGCCGTCCTGGTGACCGGCGGCGCCGGCTATATCGGCAGCCACGCGGTCCTCGCTCTGCTCGACGGCGGCTACCGGGTGGTCGTGATCGACAACCTCACCACCGGCTTCGAATGGGCGGTGCCCAAGGCGGCGACGTTTGCCAAGGGCGACATCGCCGACCAGGCGCTGGTGGCGAAGCTGATCGCCGATCACGGCATCCAGGCGATCATCCACTTCGCGGGATCGATCGTGGTTCCCGAATCGGTCGAGAACCCGCTCAAATATTACGAGAACAATACGGTGAAGAGCCGCTCGCTGCTGGAGAGCGCGGTGAAGGGCGGGGTGAGGCACTTCATCTTCTCCTCGACCGCCGCGACCTACGGAATCCCCGAGCGCGTGCCGGTCACCGAGGACAGCCGGACGCAGCCGATCAACCCCTATGGCTGGTCGAAGCTGATGACCGAGCGGATGCTGGCCGACGTCGCCGCCGCTTATCCCCTGAACTTCTGCGCGCTTCGCTACTTCAACGTCGCCGGAGCCGACCCCCAGGGCCGCTCGGGCCAGTCCACCGCCGGCGCCACCCACCTCATCAAGGTCGCGGTCGAGGCGGCGACCGGAAAGCGCGGCCACGTCTCGGTCTACGGCACCGATTACGATACGCCCGACGGCACCGGAGTGCGCGACTACATCCACGTCAGCGACCTCGCCGCCGCCCATGTCGACGCGCTCGAGAAGCTGATCGCCGATCCGGCCTCGAGCCACATCATGAATTGCGGCTACGGCCGCGGCTTTTCGGTGCTCGAGGTGCTCGACGCCGTTGACCGGGTCACCAACATGAAGATCGAGCGCCAGATCGAGGCGCGCCGGGCGGGCGACCCCGACTCGCTCGTGGCCCACAACGCCAAGATCATGGCGACCCTGCCGTGGCGGCCCCGGCTCGACGATCTCGACACGATCGTGACCCATGCCCTCGCCTGGGAGCGCAAGCTGGCGGAGCGCTCGCAAGCGGGATAAAGTCTCCCTCATGGAGATGAGCGGTCCGCAGGCTGAGGCGGCCGTCCGGGCCGGGGTCGACGCGCTCCGCCAGGGACGGCCCGAGGAGGCTCGGCGGCTGTTCGAGCAGGTCGCGCAGGCGGAGCAATGCCCGCTTCCTCCGCCCCTGTTCCTCCTCGCCCAGGCATGCCGCCATTGCGGAGACGACCCGGCGGCGGAGCGGGCGCTCGACAAGCTCCTCCTCTCCGAGCCGCTCAACATCGGCGCCCTCATCCTCAAGGGCGATTGCCGCGGCCGCGCGGGCGATACGCGCGCCGCCGTCGCCTTTTACGCCACCGCGCTGGCGACCGCTCCGCAGGCGGGGCCGCTGTCGCCGGCGCTTGCGGCGGAGCTGAAGCGGGTCGAGGCGATTTCGAGCGAGGCGGGAGGCGACTTCGAGCGTAAGCTGGAGGGCCATCTCGCCGGGGCCGGAATTGCCCCCGGCGCGCGCAGCCGCCGATTCCAGGCGGCGCTCGACATCCTCACCGGGCGAAAGCAGGTCTATCTCCAGGAGCCGAGCAGCTTCTATTTCCCCGGCCTCCCGCAGATCGAATTCTACGAGCGCGAGGCCTTTCCGTGGCTTGCCGCGCTGGAGGCGGCGGCGCCCGCGATCCGGGCCGAGCTCGAGGCCCTGATCGGAAGCGGAGAGGGGTTCGAGCCCTACGTCCGGCGCCACGTCGGCCGCCCCAAGCCGGTCAATCCCTTGTTCGAGGATCCGAGCTGGAGCGCCTGCTATCTGTTCGAGAACGGGCTTCCTACCGAATTCGCCGCTCGCTGCCCCCTCACCATGGCGGCGCTGGACCGGGCGCCGATGCCGGTGATCGCCGGCCGCTCGCCGATGGCGCTCTTCTCGCTGCTTCGCCCCGGGACCCACATCCAGCCGCATCACGGCCTGCTCAACACCCGCCTCATCTGCCACGTGCCGCTCATCGCTCCCCCCGGCTGCCGCCTCCGGGTGGGAGCCGAGGTCCGCGCGGTCGAACCGGGCAAGGCGCTGGTCTTCGACGACAGCTTCGAGCACGAGGCCTGGAACGAGGGGACGGGAATCCGGGTCGTCCTGCTGTTCGAGATCTGGCGCCCCGAAATCGACGAGGAGGACCGGCGCGCGCTGACCGCGATGTTCGAGGCGATCACCCTCTACCAGGGCGCGCCGATGGACTATTGAGACGGCCGCGTGCGGGTTGACTTCACCCGCTGTGCCAACTAGGTGGGCGCCTCGCTTTTCAGCAGACAATTCGAACCGACAGACAGGCAGGCGTCCCGAGCCATGAAGATCCGCAACTCGCTCAAATCCCTGAAGTCGCGCCACCGCGACTGCCGCGTGATCCGCCGCCGGGGCCGCACCTACGTCATCAACAAGACCAACCGCCGGTTCAAGGCCCGCCAGGGCTGAAGGTTTCCGATCAAAGTGGTGCTTTGATCGGGGTTGCAGGTTGAGCGCTCCCTTCGTCCCGAACGTCGTCCAGGGGCGTCAGCCATGACCTCTCCAACGGCGGTCGTCTTCGACGTCGGCAACGTCCTTTACGGCTGGGACCCCGAAAGCTTCCTGGCACGCCAGATCCCCGAGGACGAGGCACGGCTTCGCTTCGTCGAGGATATCGACCTGTGGGGATGGCACGAAAGCCTCGACGGCGGGCGCGGCTTCGCCGAGGCGGCGGCCGAGCTTAGCGAGAAATTTCCCGATTACGCCGCCTACATCTCCGCCTGGGGCGATCGCTTCGGCGAGACGATCGACGATCCGGTGCCGGGGGTCCACGCGATCGTCGAGGCGCTGGACGAGCGCGGCGTTCCGCTCTTCGCCATCACCAACTTCTCGGCCGACTTCTGGAGGCCCTTCCGGGCGCGCGAGGAGGCCTTCTTCCGCCGCTTCCGGGACATCGTCGTGTCGGGCGAGGAGAAACTGCTCAAGCCCGATCCCGCCATTTACTATCTCGCCCTCGATCGCTTCGCTCTGAAGCCCGGCGAGGCCTTGTTCGTCGACGACCGCAAGATCAACGTCGAGGGCGCCGAGGCCGTCGGAATGCACGCCCACCTGTTCACGACCGCCGAGGATCTGCGGGCGAGGCTGGAGGCGGAAGGGCTCCTCTAAATCCTCTCCGGAACGGGGAGGGGGTCCATGCGAAGCCTGGTGGAGGGGCCGGCATAGAGGCCGAAGCAGCCCCTCCACCCCCGCCTGTCGGCGGCGGTCCCCCTCCCCGTTCCGGGGAGGAGCGGTTCGACGCAACCTTGCCCGCCTTCGCGCTTTCATCCGGCGATGAGACAAAGATGGCCCGAACGGCTGTGGATCGTGCGGCACGGCCAGAGCGCCGGAAACGTCGCGCGCGACGCAGCCACCGCGGCGGGGAAGAGCCGGATCGACCTCGCCATCCGCGACGTCGACGTGCCGCTAAGCCCGCTCGGCGAGCAGCAGGCCGAGGCGCTCGGCCGCTGGTTCGCCTCGCTCGCGGAAGCCGAAAAGCCGGAGATTCTCCTCTCCTCCCCTTACGTGCGCGCCCGGCAGACCGCGCGCGCCATCTGCGAGGCTGGCGGAGTGGTCGGCGAGGCTCGGCCGCCGATCGTCGACGAGCGGCTTCGCGAGCGCGAGTTCGGAGTGTTCGACCTGCTCACCACCGCAGGCATCCAGGAGAAATTTCCCGATCTCGCCGCCCAGCGCGCCCTGCTCGGCAAATTCTATCATCGCGCGCCCGGCGGCGAGAGCTGGGCGGACGTCATCCTTCGCCTGCGTAGCGCCCTCGACACGGTCAGCCTCCACCATGCCGGCCGCCGGGTGGTGATCGTCTGCCATCAGGTCGTGGTGCTTTGCCTTCGCTACATCCTCGAGGAGATGGACGAGGCCCAGATACTCGCCATCGACAAGGAAGGCGACGTGATCAATTGCGGCGTGTGCGAATATGAATTCCCAGCCGACGATCAGGGTATCTGCCTGCCCAAGATGGTCCGCTACAATTTCGCGGCGCCGCTGACCCGGGAGCAGGCGCCGGTCACGTCCGAGCCGGACGCCATGGTCGCCTCGCGGTGAGCGAACCCGAAGCGCTCGACCGCGACCTGCTCAGCCGCCATCCGCTGCCCCGCCATCCCGACGACAGCGACAAGGAGGAGAGGGGGCGACTTCTGGTCGTCGCCGGAAGCCGCGAGTTGGCCGGAGCCGCCTTGCTGGCCGGCATAGGCGCGCTTCGCGCCGGGGCCGGGAAGCTCCAGATCGCCACCGCCCAAAGCATCGCCATTCCACTCGCCATCGCGGTTCCGGAAGCACGGGTCGTCGGCTTCGCCGAGACGGAGGACGGGGGCTTCGATCCGGCCGGCCTCGACAAGCTGATCGGCCTGATCGAGGGCACCCAGGCGGTGATGATCGGCTGCGGGCTACAGCACGGGCCGGCGCTCGACGAGATGCTCGACGCGCTGCTGGCGAGCGGGCTGGACGTCCCGCTGGTGCTCGACGCGGCGGTGCTCGGCTCGCTGGCGCCGCGGGCGGACGCGCTTCGCGCGTGGCCGGGCGGGGCGGTTGTTCTCCCGCACTCGCGCGAAATGGCGCGGCTGCTCCAATGCGAGGCGGAGGAGGTGGAGGCCGATCCGCTCGCCGCCGCGCGCCGGGCGGCCGAGCGTTTCAACGTCGTGGCCCTGGTCAAAGGCCAGTTCAGCTACATCGCGCATCCGGACGGCCGCGCCTTCCGGTTCGAGGGCGGCGGAGTGGGGCTCGCGACGTCGGGCTCCGGCGACACATTGGCCGGCATCGTCGGCGGCCTGGTAGCGCGCGGCGCCGACCCGCTGACCGCGGCGCTGTGGGGCGTCTACCTCCACGGGGAGGCCGGCCGGAAGCTGTCGAAAGAGGTGGGGCGGATCGGCTTCCTCGCGCGCGAGCTGCTCGACCAGGTGCCCGGGCTGCTCGACGACTAGCGCGTCGTGGTTTCGGGTACATCGTCACCCCGGACTTGATCCGGGGTCCACCTTCTTCACCCGCCTCGTGCAGTAGAAGGTGGATGCCGGATCAAGTCCGGCATGACGGCTATGCGGTCAAGCCCGCTCCGGCCGCTATTTGTCCGCCCATGCCGTCAAGCCCCAGGCGAACAGGGTCACGATGCAGAAGAGCGGCCAGGACCAGGCGAACACGTAGTCGCCGGCGTTGAAGTAGACGACGCCGCGGCGAAGCCAGTCGCCGAGCTGGTCGGTATTGCCCCGCATCACATACGGCACCGCCAAGGCCGTGACCGCACCCGCGATGACGGCTTTGACGAGGGCCATGTCAGGCCAGCATGCCCAGGGGGTCTTCGACCAGCGCCTTGAACGCCTGCATCAGCCGGGCGCCGTCGGCGCCGTCGATCGCCCGGTGGTCGAAGCTTCCGGTGGCGCTCATGATCGTCGCCACCTGAAGCGAATCGTCGATCACCCAGGGCTTCTTCTCGCCCGCACCGATCGCCATGATCATGCCCTGCGGCGGGTTGATCACCGCCGAGAAGACGGAGATCCCGTACATTCCCATGTTGGACAGGCTGGCCGTCCCGCCCTGATATTCCTCGGGCTTGAGCTTGCCCTCGCGGGCCCGGCCGGCAAGGTCCTTCATCTCGGCCGAGATGGCCGACAGGCTTCGGCGGCTGGCGTCCTTGATCACCGGAGTGATGAGGCCGCTCGGGATCGAGACGGCGACGGAGATGTCGGCACGCTTGAACATCAAAAGCTCGGAGCCGGTATATTGGACGTTGCACTCCGGAACCTGGATCAGGGCGGCGGCGAGCGCCTTGATCAGCATGTCGTTGACGCTGAGCTTGACCCCCCGGGCGGCGAGGCCGGCATTGAGCTCGCCGCGCAGCTTCAGAAGCGCGTCGAGGCGGATATCGACGGTCAGGTAGATGTGCGGGACCTGCTGCTTCGACTCGGTGAGCCGGCGAGCGATCGTTTTGCGCATGTTGGAAAGCTTGACCGCCTCGTGCGGAACGTCTGGAGCGGCGTAGGTCGGGGCTGCCGGAGCGTGCGTTGCGGCCGGAGCCGAAGCGGCGGGTGCGGCGGCGGGCGCCGAAGCCGGCGCGGCGGCCGGAGCGGCCTTCCCCGCGGCGCCATCGATGTCGGCCTTGACGATCCGTCCACCGGGGCCGGTGCCGGAGAGGCCGGAAAGGTCGACCCCGCGCTGCTCGGCCAGGCGCCGGGCGAGCGGGCTCGCCTTCACCCGATCTCCCGCATCCGCCTTGGGTTGGGCCGGCTGGCTCGACGTGAGCTGGCTCCCGGCCGGCGGAGCCTCCTCGGCGGGGCTCACGCCATAGCCCTTGACCTCGGGCGTCGGCGTTGGGGCAGCGGTCGGCGTGGCGGGTTGTCCGGCGCCGGTCTCTCCGCCGCCCTTCTCGACCGGCTCCTTCGCGGCGGCGGGCGCAGAGGCGGCGGCTCCGGCATCCTCGCCTTCGCCGGCGATCAGGGCGATGACGGTGCCGACCTTCACTTCGTCCGTGCCTTCGGCGACCAGCAGCTTCGCGATCGTGCCTTCGTCGACCGCCTCGAACTCCATCGTCGCCTTGTCGGTCTCGATCTCGGCGAGGAGATCGCCGGCGGCCACCGTGTCGCCTTCCTTGACCAGCCACTTGGCAAGCGTGCCCTCTTCCATCGTCGGGCTGAGGGCGGGCATCTTCAACTCAATCATCGGGAGCGGACCTCCTCCCGCGCGGCCGGCGCGGCTTCCCGTCCAAAGACCATGTGCGGGCGCCGGGTCAAGCCTGTCCTGAATGCGGCCTGCCGACGGCCCCGGGCGGGGCAGGGGAAGGCTCGCTTGCGCGGGTGGCGGTTCTGGCGCAGCATCGCGGCCGCGAACTGAGGGCGGCGATGCGATCCTATCTGGTGGTGATTGACGAGACGGAGGAGGCGCGCGCGGCGCTGCGCTACGCCGCGCGCCGGGCCGCCCGCACCGGAAGCGCGGTCGACATCCTTGCCGTCGTACCGCCACAGGAATTCGTCCAGTGGGGCGGAGTGCAGGCGGCGATGGAGGAGGAAGCGCGCCTCCGCGCGGAGGCGATGGGGCTTCAGGCGGCGAGCGCGATCGACGAGGAGGCCGGAGTCGAGCGCAACATCTTCGTGCGCCAGGGCGAGGCGGTGAAGGCGATCACCGACCTGCTCAAGGAACGCGCCGACATCGCCGCGCTGGTCCTCGGCGCCGCGGCCGAAGGCGGACCGGGGCCGCTCGTCGCCCATTTCTCCGGGGCAGTCGCCGGAACGCTGCCGTGCCCGCTCGTCGTGGTGCCCGGCCGGTTAGGCGACGAATCGCTCGACCGCTTCGCCTAAGTTCCGATCGGTCACCCCCGACTTGATCCGGGGTCCACCTTTCCTTCGCCGAACCGGTGAGAGGAAGGTGGATGCCGGATCAAGTCCGGTATGACGCCACGATATTCGCTTCGGTCGGCAGGGCCTGGATCAGCCGCGCTCGCCGGCCCGGGGCGGGGCGACGACGCGGCAACGACAAACCTTCCGGTGCCGGGGCGCGACGCGGACCCGCTCGACCACCGTCTCGTAGGTCGTCCGGGTCTCCACCACGGGCGCCTCGGTGACGGTGGTGGTGGTGACCACCACCGGTCCATAGCCATAGCCGTAGCCGTAGCTTCGCACCGCGGGAGCGCCGCACATCCGCTCGCAGCGGGGCGGCGGCGGCGGACCGTAATCTTCGTCGCCGTCGGCATAGTCGTCGCCATAGCCGGCGCCGTCGTCGCCGTAATAGCCGTCGTCGGCGTAAGGCACGCCGTCGTCGCCATAGGCCCAATTGCCGCCGTAGCGATTCCAGTCGTAGCCGTAGCGGCCGTCGAGCACCCGGCCGGAGCGGTCGATCAGAAGCGCGTCGTCATAATAACGGATCCACTGCCCGCCGCCCCAGGGCTGCGGGAAGCCGTAGCTGTTCCAGTTGCGGATTCGAAAGCGCGGCCCCCACCAGTTGCGCGGCACGTGGCCGCCGCGATCGATCCGCTGCCAGTTCATGTTGCGATGGCCGCCGCCCGTCCAGCCGTGGCCCATGCTGGGCGGGTGGCCCATCATCGGCGGGTGGCCCATCATCGGCGGGTGTCCCGTCATCGGCGGGTGTCCCATCATCGGCGGGTGTCCGCCCATCGGCGGATGCCCCGTCATCGGGGGATGGCCGCCCATCGGGGGCGGACCCATCATCGGTGGGTGACCGCCCATCGGCGGGTGACCCATCATCGGCGGCGGCGCGCCGTTGCCTCCTCCGTTCCAGCTGACTCCCGCCCGGGGCGCCGGCTGCGCCTGGACCATCGACCCGGCGGCGGCCGAGGCGGGAAGCTGCAGAGCGACGCCCGGAACGGCCGCGGCGGCGTCGGAATCCGGAACCGTCTGCGCCGTCGCGGCGTGCGGAATCCAGGCGGCCGATGCCGCCAGCAATGCGAGCCCGAGCTTCGTCATCGTCGCGTCCCCTTGTTGAGCAAGTCCTGCCCGTCCCCGGAGTCGGGGCGGCGTTAAGACTTTTTTAACTCTTCGGGTGCGGATTTTCTACCGAGGCAAAACGCGGCGCGAGGAGACGTGCCAAATCGAGACAGCCGGCAAGATCGTCGGCATCGAAGCGGGCGAGGCGGGGGCTGTCGAGATCGATCACGCCGAGCAGCCGGCCTTCGTGGACCAGCGGAACGACCAGCTCGGAGGCCGAGGCGCTGTCGCAGGCGATGTGGCCGGGGAAGGCGTTGACGTCGTCGACGCATTGCGGCTCGAGGGTCGCCGCCGCGGCGCCGCACACGCCCTTGCCGAACGGAATGCGGATGCAGGCGGCGCGGCCCTGGAAGGGCCCCAGCACCAGCTCCCCGCCGACATTGCGGTAGAAGCCGGCCCAGTTGAGGTCGGGCAGGGTCTCCCACAGCAAGGCGGCGATATTGGCCATGTTCGCGACGGCGTCCGGCTCCCCGTCGGTGAGCGAATCCGCCGCGGCGTTGAGCTCGCGGTAGAGGGCGGGCTTGTCGGCGGTGTCGATCCGGAAGTCGTACATGGCCGCCAAATGGGGAGAGCGCGGCTGCGACGCAATCCGAAAACCGCCGAGGCGCGATCGCCGCTTTACCGACGACGGCGGCTGCGTCGGTGCGGGGGCCCTGGCGCGCTTTCCCGACTGCCTCGAGAGGCCGCCGAGCGACTGGTTCGACGAAGCGACGATGGCCCAGTGCGGGGTTCCGCTGGAACTCGCCGTCGTCCGCCGGGCGCTCGCGGCCCTTCGCTATGTTCCGCGCGGTCAATATCTCTCGATCAACGTCTCTCCGGCAACGATCCTCTCCGGCGAACTCGAGCCGCTGCTTGCGGCGGCGGGAGACCGGGACGTCGTTCTCGAGGTGACCGAGCATTCGCCCGGCCCCGCCGGCGAGCCGCGTGACGGCATTCGGCAGTTGCGGCTGCGCCGCCAGCGCCGGACCAATTCCTGCGACGAGTCGGCGCCCAACGCCGTCCGTCGCCACTCGCCATCGCCGACATCCGCCGGGCGCCGGCTCGGCGCTACCCGATGCGGGGCGTGCAGACACGAGGCAAGCCGTGAAGCGGGCGCTTGGGAGGCCTTGACTGGTAAGTCTACATAGGTAGCATAAGTCTATGTCCCGTGTCCGGCGACCCTCCAGACAAATGCTCGCGCTGCTCGCCGCCTTGTCGCAGGGCGCTCAACGATGGCGGCACGGCTACGACCTGATGAACGAGACGGGGCTGAAATCGGGGACTCTCTATCCGCTGCTGATGCGGATGACGGACGGCGGGCTGGTCGAATCGGAATGGCGTCAACCGTCACAGCCGGGCCGCCCCCCGCGCCACGTCTACAGGCTCACCGCCGCAGGGGTGTCGCTCGCCCGGTCGGTCGAGACGGACGCCGCTCCCTCGCGCGGAATGGCGGCGCTGGCATGAGGGCGGCCATGGCCCGCGCCCTGCTTTCGCTGGCGGCGGCGTGCCTTGGCGAACGCCGCCGTGACTGGGCACTGGCGATGCAAGGCGAGCTTCAAGCCGCCGTCGAACAGGGCAGGCCGCTCGCCTTCGCGGCCGGCTGCGTGCTTGCCGCCTGGCGCGAGATGCCTAACCATCGCGAAGGGCGCTTCGCGCTGGCGAACAACGCGCTTGCCCTCGGCTTGCTGGTGCCGATGGCGGGGCTCCAAATCGCCTGGGCCGCCGGCTTCTCGTCGCCCTTCTCCGCCACGATCGGATTATATGGCGGCCCGGCGCCCGGAAGCGTCGAGGACCTCTATCTTTTCGAGGCCTTCACGGGCGCCGTGCCCTCGCTGGTCGGCCTTTCGCTGTTCCTCTGCCTGTTGCAGCTCCGCTTCGCCTGGTTGCTCCTGGAAGGCGACTGGCTGCGCGTGGCGGGGGTCGCTTCGCTGATCGCCTCTGCCACGGCGACACTCGCGATCTTCACCGGCGTCTTGTTCCTGGACGGGAGGGTGGCGGTTCTGCACGGCGCCGCGCTGGCGATCGATATCGCCGCCGCCTTCGTCTCGGCCCGGTGGCGCGACCGCATTTTCCCGGCCGCCCCGGCGCAGCGGCCCTGCTGAGCGCCGCACGCGCGGCCGCCGACGGTCCATGAACTCAGCCCAAAGCATGATCGCTTCAGATTGAAACGCATGCCGGTGTCGCGGCACGACCGTCACCCTGAACCTGGTTCAGGGTCCGGTCCTCCACCCGCCCCTGCGGTCTCCACCCTGGATGCTGAAACAAGTTCAGCTTGACGAAGGCTGGCATGCTCCAGTGCGAGACAACCCTGCTCCAAGGCGGCACCGGCTCTCTTGACCGTTAAATCTATATATGTA
>Ga0207657_10004662_pt1 | contig 14479 bp, 8 predicted proteins | sample KBSC33metaG_FD_184316 | JGI IMG/M metagenome (GOLD analysis project Ga0207657, IMG submission 184316) | Corn rhizosphere microbial communities from Kellogg Biological Station, Michigan, USA - KBS C3-3 metaG (SPAdes) (version 2) | ecosystem: Host-associated > Plants > Roots > Rhizosphere > Soil ... | reverse complement strand
CGACGAACCGCTGGAAGTAGGCGCTGGTCACGTATAGCGCCTTGCGGCCGGTGCGCGGATGGAGCCGCACCGCGGGGTGAACGCTTTCCAACTGGTCCTCGCTGAACGAGTGGCTCTCGCGCAGGCGCAGGCGCCTTTCGGGAGGCAGCTTCTCGTTGTTTTCCCAAATCTTTTTGCCCGAATAGACGACCTGCAAGCCGTCGAGCAGAGCTTTCATTCCGTCCGAAAGGCCCTCGTAGACAAGGTAGGCATTAGAGAACGCCGTATCGCCGCCGAACGCCGGCACCTCGAGCGCGCGCATCACGATGCACTTCGGCGGCCGCGGCAGGAACGAACTGTCGGTGTGGAAGTGCTCGAAGCTGGGGACCACGTTCTCCGGCTCGTGTGCCTCTCGCCGCACCTCCTGCATGTCGTGGTGCTCGCCGTAGGTCGGTGCTTGCGGCAACTCGGTCAATTCGCCGAAATAGCGCGAGAATGCTTTGTGCTGCTCGGCCGTGACGCGTTGGTCGCGAAACACGATCACCGCAAAATGCTCAAACGCGCGCATGACCTCGCCGAGAGTTTCCGGGTCGAGCGGATGGCGCAGATCGACGCCGCCGATCTCGCAGCCGCAGGCGCCGCTGATCGGCTCGACCGTAATGCGGCTGAATTCCGGCATCGGCAGCCCGGCGACGATCGGTTCGCCGGCCGCGGCCCCGCTGGCGGGCGTTTGTGGCTGGGCTGCCATAGCATGTTCTCCTGGTGGTCTCGCGGCGAGCGTTGCGCGGTGGCTCTGCAGGCCAGCGCCGTTCGGTTCGGTCGCAGCACAGCATATCAGAAAGCCACCCACAAGCTCAATTTCGGCATTCGGAAGCATCATTCCGTATAACGGAAAGAACCGGACGGTGGACCGCGAGGACCTTCGGGCGGCACCTTTCGCGCAAGCATGGGCAGGGGAGGGAATTCAGCCTCCGCCGCGATCCTCGCTGTAACCGAGCGTGCTGCCCAGCTTGCGGCTGGCGCTCATGACCTCCTTGCACAGCGCGTCGGCATCGAGCCGATCGTAGCGACGCACCGGCATGGTCAGCCCGACGGAGCCGACGACAACGTCGCCGGACCGAAATACGGGAGCGGCAACACCGGCCAGGTCCGCGCTCTCGTTGCGGTAAATGGCAATGCCGCGCTCGCGCACCAGTTCCAGTTCCGGCAGCAGTTCCTTTAGCGAAGGGGCGCCGGCTCCGGTGATGCGCCCCCTTGGGGCTTCGTCCCGTATCGCTGTTACCTGGTCCAGGCTTAGGTGAGCCAATATGGCCCTTCCGAGAGAACCCCATACCAAGGAGATCGGTTCGAACAGTTCCATGAAATGCCGCAAAGGGTGGGGGGATTGAATCATCTCTTTGACCAGCCCGATCCGCTCGGCGGGCCGATAGAGGCAAAAGATGGCCGTCTCTTGCCACTTCGTCCATAAGGGATCGAGGAAGGGTGTTGCGTTAATGTCGTTATTGACGTGGCTCAGCACCGATGCCGCAAGCTTGTAATATTCTGGTCCGATGCGATAGGCGGCGCCCGATCGAGCAACCAAACCTGCCCTCAGCAGTGGCTGAAGGATGCGATGGGTGCTGCTGGGAGGCATGTCCGCCGCGCGCGCCAGTTCGGAAAGCGTGAGTTCGCCGGGCGCCTCCGCAATCCGCTGAAGCACGAGAATCGTCCGGGCGCCCGACCCGCTTTCCCGTGCTTTTCCTGGCCTTGCTCCTGGCGCCTTCGTCGCAAGCTTCCGTTGAGCCATCGAGGTTGCATTCTCCGCTTATCCAACGCCTGGTTCCGTATAATGGAAACGCTATTCGGCAAAACAGAATTGTGTTGACCCGATGCGATCGGCCGATATCGTGTGGCCCGCTCCGTGACCAAGAAGCACAAAAGAAGGAGCGGGGGAGGGAGCCATGGACACCAACTTCGGCAGCCATATCGTAGGACACCCGAACGCCTGGCGGCGCCTAGTTGCGGCGCTCGTGTGCACGACGGCATTGATGTCCACGTCACAAGCGCTGGCGCAGGCGACCCCGCCGGCAGCGACTTCCTCATCCCAGAGCACCGCGGCCCCAGCCCAGGGCGCCCCTCCGTCATCCCAGGGCGCGGCCACATCCGGCGATCGGGTTCAGGAGATCGTCGTCACGGCGGAATTCCGCAAGGAAAACCTCCAAAATACGCCGATCGCGATCACCTCGGTGAACTCGCGCATGCTCGAGGCGCGGGGCCAGACCAACATCACGCAGGTCGCGGCGCAGGCCCCCAATGTGAGCTTGCGACCGGCGGGTTCCTCCTTGGGCAATACACTCGTGGCGTACATTCGCGGCGTCGGGCAGGGCGACTTCAACTATGCGCTCGAGCCTGGGGTCGGCATCTATATCGACGATGTCTATTTCGCCACGGCCACGGGTGCGCAATTCAACCTGATCGATCTCGATCGGGTGGAAATCCTCCGCGGCCCGCAAGGCACGCTCGCCGGCAAGAATTCCATCGGCGGTGCGATCAAGCTTTATTCGAAAAAGCCGGACGGCAACGGCGGCGGCTATATCGAGGGCACCTACGGATCCGGCAACCTGATCCAGGGGAAGGCCGCGGCCGATTTCACGATCGTTCCCGAGAAGCTGTTCGCCCGAGTCTCGCTGGTGTCACGACACCAGGATGGCTACGTCAACATGATCGACTACAAGTGCGCGCATCCCGGCCCGATCGACACGGGCGTGCCTGGTTTGGGAACGATCCCCAACAACCTTCCAACGCTGGTTCACGATCAATCCTGTGGGCTCGGCAAGGCGGGCGGCGTCAATTATACAGCGGGGCGTGTGGCGCTACGCTACAACCCCGACAATCGCCTGGATATCAATCTGTCGGCCGATTTCGACAGCGACAATTCCGAAGTGCAGCCGGCTGTGCTGAAGATTGCAAACTACCCGAACAAGACTCCTCCCACCAACGGCGTTCCCTTCGGGCCTTGGTTCATTACCGGGCAGAAATACACGACGTACGCCAACTCCACAGACTTCACCACGGCGTACGGCACGTATTACGATCCCACCATCAGTCACATGCAGCAGTGGGGGACGTCGGCCGACGTCCAATACAACTTCACCGACAAGCTCCAGTTGACGTCGATTACATCGTACCGTCGCTACACCTCGAAATTCGGGGACATTGCCGATGGTTCGCCAGTCAGCGTTGCCTTGCAGTTCCACACGTTGAAATATCACCAGTTTACGCAGGAAGTACGCCTCAACGACACCGTTGGCGACGGCCTGTTGGACTTCACAGTCGGGGGCTTCTATTTTAACGGACGCGGCAGGCAGTCCGGACGGATAGATCTCAGCTATAGTAATCTCGACTTCCTTTCTGACGATTTGATTCCGTCGGAAAGCATTGCCGGCTTCGTGAACGCAGCCCTGCACCCCACATCAAAGCTGACGATCGACGGTGGCCTTCGCTACTCAGGCGACAAGAAGAGCTACACGTTCGGGCGTATTGCTCCGGATCACAGCGGACCTGCACCCACAGTCGGCGGTCTCAATGGGGTAGCCGGTCACTTCAAGCATTCGCGGCTCGATTACCGCTTCGCCCTCGACTACAACTGGACGCCCGACATTATGACCTACGCTCAGGTCTCGACAGGGTTCAAGGGCGGCGGCATCAACCCGCGTCCCTTCATTCCTGCGCAAGTCGTGCCGTTCGACCCGGAGACGCTCACGGCGTATGAAGTTGGCGCGAAAACCGAATTTTTCGACCACCGGCTCCGACTGAACACTGCTGCATTCTACAACAAGTACAACAACATCCAGCTCACCGTTTTTTCCTGCCCGCAGTACTCTCCCTCTCCGGCCTTCCCATGCTTCGCGCCGCTGAACGCGGGCAGTGCCGATGTCGATGGCGCGGAGCTCGAATTGAATGCCTTCCCGGTCAAGGGGCTCGAACTCGACGGCAGCCTCAGCTATCTGCACTTCAAGTACACCTCGATTTCAGCAAATGTCGGAATTCCGGGTGTCCGCGGAGTGCAGATGGGCATGGTGCCCCCTTACACGCCCTCGTGGAAGGCGAGCTTCGGCATTCAATATGCCATCGACTTGGGCCAGGGTATCGGCTCGCTCACGCCGCGTGCGGACGTGGACTATGAGAGCTCCGTGTACGGCAACGCGACTAATGCGCCGACGAACCGCATCCCAGCCCGCACGGTGGCCAACGCGCGGCTTACCTACCGATCGCCCGCCGATGATTGGGAGTTGGCGCTCGAGGTCACCAACTTGACCGACAAGTACTACGCGGTGACCATGGATGATAGCCTTGCGACGGCCGGCTATATGTCGATAGGTCCGGCCCGTCCGCGCGAGTGGATGGTGTCGCTCCGACGCAATTTCTGACGGCGTTGCTCTGGCGGCTGTCCTGTCCACTTCGCCAGTTGCGGTTCGGCGCCCTCCATGGCCAGGGTGCGGGACGCGCTGCGTTGCATTTTTGAATCCGCAAGCCGGAACGGCTGTTCCATTCGGCACCCTGCGGCACCTTGGCGGTCACGCCTTGCTCCGATCGGAGACCTCGCAGGGGAAAGTTGTGATACTGGCATGAAACCCTTGGAGACGGGTGATGGTCGATAACCGGAAACCAACACCGCCAGTGACAAATCCAGGCCGTCGCGGATTTCTGAAAGGCACGACCGTTGCCGGGACGATAGCATTGGCGTCGCCCTTCGGCGCGCCCTTGATCGCGGCCGGCAAGCCAGACGCCCAAACCTCGAAGCCTCCGCTGCGGCCGTCCCGATTGGACGAGGGCCTTGGGCCGCATCCCGAAGACCGCGGGCCACTATCGAGCGCGGGCAGCGACTACATGATCGACGTCCTGCGCAAGCTCGGCGTCGATCACGTGGCCTTTGTGCCGGGTGACACATTCCGCGGGCTGCACGAATCTCTCGTCAATTACGGCCTGCTGACCGAGCCGAAAATGACCTACTCGGCGGTCAACCACGAAGAGGTCGCCGTCGCCTTCTGCCACGGATATGCCAAAGTCGAGGGCAAGCCGATGGCGTGCTTCGTGCACGCCGCGGTCGGGCTGCAGCACGCGTCGATGGCGCTTTACAACGCCTGGGCGGACCGTGTGCCCGTCATCTGCCTGGTCGGTGCCCGGGTCTATTCCGCCGAACGCGGCATCTACGTGGACTGGGTCCACTCGGCTTTCGACGGAGCTTCCCTGGTTCGCGACTTCACCAAATGGGACAATACCCCGCTGACGCTCGAGGACTTCGGCAACGCGACCGTGCGGGCTTACAAGTTTGCCACGACGCCACCGGCCGGCCCCGTCGTCCTGCAGGTCGACATGACGCTTCAGGAGAACCCCATTCCGGGTGATACCCCGCCGCGGATTCCCGATCTGCCGCATTCGACGCCTCCGTCGGGCGATGATGCGGCAGTGGCAGAGGTGGCCAAGTTGCTGATCGCAGCGGAAAGCCCGGTGATCGCCGCCGATCGCGCGGCCCGCACGCCGAATGGCCTGGCGCTCATGGTCGAGTTGGCGGAATCGTTGCAGTGCGCGGTCGTCGATTCCTATGCGCGGTTCAATTTCCCGTGGCGGCATCCGCTCAATCAGAGTTCGCGGCAGGGCGCAGCCGTGGCCGAAGCCGATCTCGTGCTCGGTCTGGAGATGACCGACTTCCATGGCCTGATCGGCTCGCTTCGAAAGTCGGTGAAGACGGTTTCGATCACCTCCGAAGACCTCTACATGAAGTCGAACTACGGCGATTATCAGCACTTCTCCGCCGTCGACATCGCTGTGGAGGCCGATGCCGAGGCGACCCTGCCGGCGCTCATCGAAGCCGTGCGGCGCCTGACGCCGACGGACCGCAAATCAGCCTTCGAGGCGCGGGGGCAGCGCTTGGCCGAAGCCCACCAATCGGCGCTGCAGGCCTCACGCGAGGCGGCCGCGGTGGGGTGGGACGAGCAGCTGATCTCGGTGCCGCGCCTATGCCAGGAGCTTTACGGCCAGATCAAGGACGAGGACTGGGCGCTGGTCAGCGGCACCGTGTTTCAAAGCTATTGGCCGCAACAGCTGTGGGACGCAGACAAGCACTACCAATATATCGGCGACGCGGGTGCCTATGGCCTCGGCTATTTACCTGGGGCGGCGCTCGGAGCGGCTACGGCGCACGCGAAACACGGTCGTCTCCCCATCGCCATCGGCGGCGACGGCGATTTCTTGTTTTCGCCCGGGGTCATGTGGGCGGCGGCGCACAATCGCATCCCGCTCCTGTACATAATTCACAACAACAGAGCCTACTTCAACGAGATCATGGCGCTGCAGCGCATTGCCAATCGCCGGAACCGCGGCATCGAGCGAACCGGCATTGGCAATGACCTGACGCAGCCGCTCATCGACTATGCCGCCCTCGCAAAAAGCATGGGGGTTGCCGGGCTCGGACCGGTGACCGACCCGAAAGACCTGGCATCGGTGTTCAAGCAGGCAATTGCCATCGTGAAGAGGGGTGAGCCCGCCCTCGTCGATGTCGTGGCGCAGGGGCGCTGAAGATGGATATGCGCCAACTGGCATCTGCGATGGGCATGGTCCTTGGCAGCTTTGCGCTTGTCTCGGCAGCCGCGGCTCCGGCGCCCGGCAGCGCTGCGAGCGGCGAGCGTCTCTTTATCGGCGACCGCTGCTATGCCTGCCATGGCACGCAAGGCGCCGGAGGCGGAATTGCCGGGCCCCGGCTCGCGCCGGACCCGGTGCCGTTCCGAAGCTTCCTGACGCAGCTCAGGAAACCGGTCAGGCGGATGCCGCCCTACAGCGTGAGGGTGCTTTCGGATGGACAGGCGGCGGACATCTACGCCTACCTGAAATCGATCCCGCCGGGCCGTCCTGCTGCGCAGATCCCGCTGCTCAATCTGGCTCCGAACCAAGGCAGGCGGGATCCGCACCCCGCTGGTGGAAGGTCGGCATATTGACGGCACATGCGCGGGTGCGCCGTCAATCAAGCAATCGATGGAGAAACAACATGCGCGCATACCGGAATCGCTGGATGGCAGCCCTGTGCTGCCTTTTCCTGACCACTCCCGCGCATGGCCAATCCGCCCCGCTGGTCAAGCTCGAAGCCGGAACTGTGCGCGGCTCGCACGTGGACGGTCTTTCGGTGTTCAAGGGCGTTCCGTTCGCCGCGCCGCCGGTCGGCCCGTTGCGCTGGCATGCTCCCGAGCAGCCGAAGCCGTGGCAGGGCGTTCTCGACGCGACCCATTTCGCGCCCGCTTGCCCGCAAACGGGCATGCCAGACCAGAACCAGGGCGGAATGCGCACCAGCGAAGATTGTCTCTACGTCAATGTCTGGACCCCGGCGCACACCGGATCGGCGCCTCTTCCGGTCATGGTCTGGATTTACGGCGGCGGCTTCACGCAAGGCGCCACCAGCATTTCTACTTATTCAGGGAGTCGATTGGCCCAAAAGGGCGTGGTCGTGGTTTCCATTGCGTATCGCGTCGGCCCCTTCGGCTTTCTCGCCACACCCGGTCTGACCCGCGAATCGGCGCATCGTTCCTCCGGCAATTATGGCCTTCTCGATCAGATAGCCGGCCTGCAATGGGTCAAGCACAACATCGCGGCCTTTGGCGGTAATCCCGATAGGGTCACGATCTTCGGCGAATCCGCAGGCGGCATCTCAGTCAGCATGCTGTGCGCTTCGCCACTCGCGAAGGGATTGTTCCAAGGAGCGATCAGCGAAAGCGGCGGCAATTTCGGCCCGCCGTTGATGAACGACGGGGATGGCGCTGAAAATCAGGGCGGAGCCAACGTGCGGCCGCTGAAGCTGGCCGAGCGTGTTGGCGAAGCTTACCTGAAGTCGTTGAATGTCTCGTCGATATCGGAGGCCCGGAATCTGACGATGGGGCAACTCCTGGCGGCGGCTGGACCAGCTATCGGCGGCCACCGTTTCTGGCCGGTGTTTGACGGCTACGTTTTGCCCGGAGAGCAATATTCGCTTTATGTCCAAGGCAAATATAACGACGTGCCGGTCTTGATCGGCACCAATATCGATGAAGGGGCGCTGTTCCCGCAAGCTCCTAATGCCCACGCCTACATCGATGGCGTCCGCAAGGCCTACGGGCCATTCGCCGACCGGATCCTGGCCGCCTATCCGGGGAGCACCGACGCGCAGGCGCTCCGATCGGGTCGGGACCTGTTCCGCGACACCGGCTTCGTGTGGCCCACCTGGGCTTGGGCCCGGCTGCAGGCGCGCACCGGCAAGAGCCCCGTCTATGTGTACTATTTCGGCTTGCGTCCGCCCTATGCGGGCGAGCCGCGCTACGCCGATTGGGGCGCCGCGCACGCCGCCGAGCTCCCATACGTGTTCGGCAATCTCGAACCGGAAGCCTTTCCAGGCGGGATGAAGTGGCGGCCGCTGGATCGCGCCGTTTCGGACCGGCTGGTGACCTATTGGACCAACTTCGCCAAGACGGGCGATCCCAATGGTGGCACTCTGATGCCCTGGCCGCGCTTCGAGCCCCGTGATCCCCGCGTGATGTTCATCGACCAGCCGGACATGGCGATGTCGGTACCCAATCTGGATCGCCTCGATTTGCTGGAACGTTACTTTGCATGGCACCGCGCTCACTTGTCGCAGTCGCTCGATCGGGGCACCCAGCGTTAGGTTCTGTTTGCGGAGGGAGGAAGCATGGGAGCGGAAATCCACACACGAGGGGGGAGCGATGCCAGACCGTTTGTCTTTGCGCTCATCCTGCTTTCGCTCGTCATCGAAGGCTTCGACCTGCTGGCCGCCAACTTCGCGGCGCCCGACGTGCTGGAAACCTTCGGAAAGACGCGCGCCGAAGCAGGGCCTTTCCTGAGTGCGAGCCTGGTCGGCGTGCTGGTGGGCTCCGCACTTGTCGGACCTTTGGGCGATCGCGTCGGCCGGAAGCGAGTCATACTGGAATCCTGCGCTGCGTACGGCGTGCTTAGCTTGCTGGCAGCGGCCGCTCAGTCCTTCGGTCAGCTCATCGCCCTGCGATTCGCCGTCGGCATCGGCCTTGGCGGAGTACTCCCGAACGCCTTGGCGCTCGCCGGGGAACTGGCAAGGCCAAGCAACCGTGCGCGGGCGATAGGCCTGATCGGTATCGGGATCACATTTGGCGGCGTTCTCGCGGGAATGGTCGCAGCCTGGCTGATCCCTCTGTATGGCTGGCGAGGGTTGTTCCTGGTCGGAGGCGTCCTGCCTATTGCCATCGCTGTCCTGCTCGGCCTGGGCCTGCCGGAGAGCCCGGCCGTGCCCGTCGAGCCAACAGTCGAGCGTCCGCGCGCGAGTCTCCGTTCTCTGTTCGCACCCGGGGTCGGCTCGATCACCATAGCCATCTGGCTGATCTTCTCAGCGGTGTTGATGTCCGTTTACCTGCTGAGTGGCTGGATACCGCTGCTTATGGGCAGCAGCGGATTTACCTCTGCGCAAGCTTCCTTGATCGGATCCGCATACCAGGCCGGAGGCGTGGCCGGCGGTGTAGTGGCAAGCTTGCTCCTCTCCCGGCGCAGTTGGCCGGTGGTCGTTCTGTTTGCCGGCTGCGCAGCGGCTGTCTTGCTGGCGCTCGGCGCTCGTCCCTGGTCGCCACCCGCGGTGGTGGCGATAATCGTTCTCGTCGGCTTCCTGGTGACCGGAACCCAGAACGCGATCAACGGCGCGGGCGGCGACACCTACCCTGCCGCGACGCGTGCGACGGGCCTCGGTTGGGCGCTCGGCATAGGCCGTCTCGGTTCTATTGCCGGGCCGCTGGTGGGCTCCCTGGCGATGGTCGTCGGACTGCACGAGCCCCGCCACCTGTTCCTCGTTCCCGTGGTGCCGATGGCGATCGCGGCCGCGGCGGCGGCCTGGCTCATGCGCGCCACCCGAAATTCAAGCGAAGAAGCGCCTCAGGGGAAACCATGACCGGCGGCATATTCGAGCAAAGGCACCAAGCCTCGGCGAGACTCTGTGAGCCCGATAGGCCGCTTCCCCAGTGGAAGTGGCGCCTCGAGCTTGATGCCAGTGGTGCAGTTGCTGACAATGCCCGTGGAACTAGTCTAGCGAGTTGATCCGTGCATTGACCGCCTCAGCCGTAATCGAAGCAATGGAGCGTTCTGAACTGGCGAGTACCAGGCGGTAGGTCTCGTGGGTTCCGCAAACGGAGGATGGTGTAAAGACAGATCCCTTTCCTGCTCTCGCTTTTTCAACCGATTGGTTGATCACTCAATAGATCATATCTTGCAAAGCTGTCGACGCTTCGGCAGCGATGATCTCATGACCCTGCCCCCCATGTGGTACCTGTTTGGCGCCGACCATCTGCCGTATCGGGTTCTTCTGCTTGCGCGCATGATCGATCGACAAGCGTCGCGGCAACTGCAAGCCCAATTTGGGCTGTCCCTCGCCGAATGGCGCGTCCTGGCGTTCATCTGCGCTTCGGGCCCGGCCGCCGGTAGCGCGATCGCACGTGCCGGGGGCATCGACCGGGCCGAGATAAGCCGCGCCGTCGCTCGGCTCGGGCAAAAAGGCTTCGTTGTGCGGGAGGCCGATCCTCAGAATCAGCGGAAGCAAACCATTATTCCGACGGACTCGGGCGAAGCGCTTTTCCGTGGCGTTCGAGACGACCGGCGCAGCCTCTTTCACGCACTGCTGCAGGGAGTTCCGGACGACGAGCGGCAGATCGTCGAGCGCACTCTCGAGCACATGGCGCTTCGGATTCAACAGCTGGCGCCCGAACTCGAGGACTGACTTCGGCTGGGCGCTTCAGCCGTCCCGCTCTTCCTGGACTCGAGCGAGCAGCCCGCGCCAAGGCGTCGCAATAGCCACGGCGCGTCTATGCGCACAATTGGACACGTTCGGTTGCTTTTGCGGTTGCTACGCTCCATTCGTTGATCTATCAACATGATTAATCAACACCGGTGGGCGCAATGATCGCCCGGGATCGGGTTGCCTTCGGGAGGGCGAGTGACGATGAGTGCAACGGCCGATAAACGTCCGCTCAGGCTGCGGCGGCTTCTTTTGACCGCTAACCTGCTCTTGGCCATAGCGCCGGCCCTTCCCGCGTTCGCGCAAGAGGCTCCCGGTGAGACGCGCCCGGCGGCCACGGACTCGAATACAGCTCCGGCTCCGGCTCCGGCTCCGGGCAACGAGATCATCGTCACCGGAACCCATCTTGGCGCTTCGGGCTTCACCGCGCCGACCCCCGTAACCGTAATGGACGCCAGCCGCATCGCCAATACCGCCGCCACTACTGTTGGCGAGGCGCTCGAGCAGCTGCCTGCGTACCGCCCAACCACCACTCCCACGACCCAGAACATCTTCCCCGCCAATGCCGGCGCGCGGATCGCCGATTTGCGCGGGCTCGGCGCGGCGCGCACGCTGGTGCTGGTCAATAGCCAGCGCTTCACCCCGAGCACGTCCGCCGGCACGGTCGATCTCAACCTCATTCCCACCTTGCTGGTCAATCGCGCGGAAATCGTGACCGGCGGCGCATCGGCGGCCTACGGCTCGGACGCGGTCTCCGGCGTCGTTAACATTTTGCTCGACACAAGGCTGCATGGGATCAAAGCCAACGCCGGCTACGGCGTCACCGATCGTGGCGACGGGCAGAACTATTTCGCGCAGTTCGCCGCCGGCACCAGCTTCGGCGACGATCGCGGTCACGTGATCTTCGGCGCCGAGTACAACAAGGACGAAGGCACCGGCGGATGCTACACCCGCACCTTCTGCAGCAATGAAGTAGGCGATGTGACCGGAACGCCCGGGCAGGACGGCCGCCCGGCGCACAACATCAGCTCCGACGTGCGAACCGCGGGTCTGACGCCCGGTGGCCTCATCACCGGCACGGTCAACGCGGCCGGCCAACGCGCGCCAGCCCGAGGCGGTCCGCTTGGCGGCATCCAGTTCGACGCCAACGGGCAACCGACCGCCTTCAGCTATGGGCAGTACCCGGGCACCCTGTTCATGCAGGGCGGCTCGGGCCAGGGGCTCAACTACTTCTTCGGCGACCCCGCGCTCTCGATCCCGGTCGAACGCTACAACGCGCTCACTCACCTCGAGTATGAATTCTCGCCAGCCATAACCGCCTACGTCGAGGGCAGCTACGGGCACGTCAAAGGCCGCACCAGCGGCCCGGAGATCCGCGACATCGGCTTCCCGGCCGCGGGCGATCTGATTAAGGTCGACAATCCTTTTCTGCCCGCATCGATACGCGACACGATGGTCACCAACGGCCTTTCCGCGATCGTCCTGGGTAAGCTGGGCCGCGATTTCGGCACTATCGACAGCACTTCGACGCGCGACACTTATCGTGTGATCGGCGGGGTCAAAGGCGATCTGGGGGGCAGCTGGAGCTGGGACGCCTCGGCCCAGTACGGCTGGACCGACGCCCATCAGGACGTGATCAACAACCGGATCACCGCCAATTTCAACAAGGCGATCGACGTCGTATCCGGCCCCGCCGGGCCGGTCTGCCGCGTCAATGCCGATGCCGATCCGACGAACAACGATCCGGCTTGCGTGCCGCTCGACATAATCGGGCAGAACCAGTGGAGCAGCGCCGCCAAAGCCTATTCCTTCGGCAACTCGTGGCAGGACAGTCGCTACAAGTTGGCCGCGGCTACCGCGAACATCAAGGGACAGCCCTTCGAGTCCTGGGCCGGTCCCGTGGCGGTCGCCGCCGGGGCCGAAGTGCGCGACAACTCGCTGCGGATCGCGGTTGATCCGATCTCGGCCGGCAACGGCTTTTACGTCTTCAACCAGACGCCCTCGCAAGGCAGCGTCAGCGTCCTCGAAGGCTACGCCGAAGTCGCGGTTCCGCTGCTGCGCGACAGCCCGCTCGGCAAGAAACTCGAGCTCAACGGCGCCGTTCGCCAGACGCACTACAAGAACAAGAGCGGATCGACGACGGGAGCGTTCGACGCGACCACCTGGAAGGTGGGCGTGACCTACAATCCGGTCGATTGGCTGCTGCTGCGCGCCACGAAATCGCGCGACATACGCGCTCCAAACACCTCCGAGCTATTCACCACGCCAGTGGCGGGTCTCTCCGCCGTCACCGATCCGCAAACCAATACGCAGGTATTCGTTCGCACGCTCAACGGCGGTAACATCAAACTGCGCCCGGAACAGGCCAACACCTTCACCGCAGGCTTCACGGTCACGCCAGGCGGTTCGCTCCGCGGTTTCCGCTTCTCGAGCGACTACTACAATATCACCGTCGATGATGCGATCGCGACGCTGGGGGCGCAGAACATCATCAATAGCTGCTTCACCGACAAGGACCCGGAAATCTGCGCGCTCATCACGCGCAACTCGAGCGGAATCCTCGACACCGTCGCGAACTTGTCCCTCAATCTCAACAAGCAGCAGCTCAAGGGCATCGATTTCGAGGGCGCTTACAATACCCCCTTGGGAGCGGATAGCTCGCTGGGCCTGAACGTCCTGGCCGCGCACACCCTCAATTTCACCAACAGCTCGCAGCCGGGCGTCGATCGCGCCGGTGACAACAGCGCCTCCGGCATACCGTCATGGGTGGTCGACGCGACGGCGGATTTCCGGTTCGGCAAGTTCGGTCTGAATCTGCAAGGGCACTTCCTGTCGGCTGGCAAGTACGACGCCTCGCTCGTCGGCCCGGAAGACCCCGCCTACTCGGTGCTGCTGCCCAACAGCGTCAACACCAACCGGGTGCCGTCGCGCTTCTACACCAACGTCGGGGTGACTTACGATGTGATCGACAACGGCGCGCGGAAAATCGAGCTCTACGCCAACGTCTATAATCTGTTCGATGTGATGCCGCCGCCTTACTGGAACGGCAACAACAACACGGTCTATTATGATGCCGTCGGGCGCCGCTACCGCGTGGGCGTGCGCGTAGCGTATTGAGCGTCGGATTGGTCCTTCGGCACTCCCCGGGCTTCCGGCACAAGCAGGGCGGGGCGGGGGCCAAAGACACAGGGGAGCGGCATGATCACACGACGCCTGTTCGTAGGGGGAGCGGGGGCTTCCGCCGCGATCCTGCCGCTGTCCGGTAGCCTGGCCGCACAGCCGGACGTGGTGAACACCCGCTACGGATCGGTGCGCGGGATCGCGGAGCGGGGGACGATGTCCTTTCGCGGCATCCCTTACGGGGCGCCGACGGGTGGGCCGCGCAGGTTCCGCGCACCTGAGCCGCCGGCGCCGTGGCGCGGGATTCTCGACGCCACCCGCTACGGTCCCATCGCTCCCCAATTGCCGGACCCCGGGCACGAATCTGAAGCTCCACCGGCCTCGTCCGAAGATTGCCTGGTGCTCAACATCTGGACGCCCGGCCTCAGCGCCGCCAAGCGGCCGGTGATGGTCTGGTTCCATGGCGGGGGCCTGGCGGTGGGGTCCGGGGCCGATCCGGTGACCGACGGCGCTAACCTCGCTGCCGCTCACGATGTCGTGGTCGTCACGCTCAATCACCGGCTGAACTTGTTCGGCTATCTCTATTTCGGCGATCTGGTCGGCAAGAGTGAG
>Ga0207657_10004661_pt1 | contig 14479 bp, 11 predicted proteins | sample KBSC33metaG_FD_184316 | JGI IMG/M metagenome (GOLD analysis project Ga0207657, IMG submission 184316) | Corn rhizosphere microbial communities from Kellogg Biological Station, Michigan, USA - KBS C3-3 metaG (SPAdes) (version 2) | ecosystem: Host-associated > Plants > Roots > Rhizosphere > Soil ... | reverse complement strand
TCGATTCCCGCGATGGAGATGACGAAGTGGTTCGACACCAACTACCACTACATCGTCCCCGAGTTCGAGCCGGTGCAGGATTTTCATCTCGCGTCCACCAAACCGATCGATGAGCTTCTGGAGGCAAAGGCACTCGGCATCACCACGCGTCCGGTAATTCTCGGACCGGTCTCCTTTCTCCTGCTTGGCAGGATGTGCGGTACATCGGCGGCGCCGCTTACGTTGCTCGACTCGGTATTGCCGCTTTACGAGCAAATGCTCGAGCTACTTGCTGGCGCGGGCGCCGAGTGGGTGCAACTGGACGAACCCTGTCTGGTGCTGGACCTCCCGCGCGAAGCGCTGCGCGCATACCGGACGGCGTATGAACGCCTCGCCGACGCCCGTACGCGCGTACTCGTCGCGACGTACTTCGGGGACATCGGCGCAAATCTGCCAACCGCGCTTGCACTCCCCGTCGCGGCGCTGCATCTCGACCTCGTGCGCGGCCCCGGCCAGCTCGCTCCGGCGCTCGAACAAGCACCACGCACACTCGCGCTCTCCCTCGGCGTCATCGACGGACGCAACGTATGGCGTGCGGACCTGGATGCAACGCTCAAACTCCTGACGCGCGCGACGGACGCGCTCGGTCCGGATCGCGTCATGGTCGCTCCTTCGTGTTCGCTGCTTCATGTCCCCGTGGATCTGGGTAATGAGACGGCGCTGGATGACGATGTGCGTCGTTGGCTGGCCTTCGGTACGCAGAAACTGCACGAGGTAGCAACCCTCTCCGCCGCGCTGCAACAAGGGCCGGACACGATGCCTGCCGCAATCACCGATGCGCTCGCGGACGCGCGCGCCGCACTGGGCCAACGTCGAGCGTCGCCTCGTGCGCACGATCCGGCGGTGCAGGAGAGGCAGCGCGCGGTGAGTGAGGACATGTTTCGCCGTACGCCCTATCGTGCGCGCAGCACGCAACAGGAGCATGCGCTCAAACTGCCGAAGCTGCCGACGACGACAATCGGCTCCTTTCCACAGACCGCCGAACTGCGTCGCGCGCGCGCCGCTGCGCGGGCCGGGCACATGGCGCGGTCAGACTACGATGCGTTCCTGCGCTCGCAGATCGAAGACGTAATTCGCTTCCAGGAAGAAGTCGGTCTCGACGTGCTTGTCCACGGCGAGTTCGAACGGAACGACATGGTGGAGTACTTCGCCGAGCGCCTCGCAGGATTTGTGGTCACGCAACACGGGTGGGTGCAGAGTTATGGATCGCGCTGTGTGAAGCCGCCCATCATCTATGGCGATATCTCCCGTGGCGGCGCGATGACTACGACGTGGACAGCATTCGCCCAGTCACTCACATCGCGACCCGTCAAGGGGATGCTCACCGGACCCGTGACGATGTTGCAATGGTCATTCGTTCGTGACGACCAGCCGCGCGACGAAACGTGCCGGCAACTCGCGCTCGCCATTCGCGACGAAACCGCCGATCTGGAAGCGGCGGGCATACGCATCATCCAGATCGACGAACCCGCCATCCGCGAGGGGTTACCGCTCAAGACAGTGGACCGGCACGACTACCTTGAGTGGGCGGTGAATGCCTTTCGCCTTGCGTCATCGGGCGTACGCGACGAAACGCAGGTGCACACGCACATGTGCTACTCGGCATTTGACGACATCATCGATGCAGTAGCGCGAATGGACGCGGATGTACTCTCGATAGAGACGTCGCGCTCGGATATGACTCTGCTCGACACCTTCGCTCGCGTGAGCTATCCGAATGGAATTGGGCCCGGAGTATACGACGTACACTCACCCGCGGTCCCAGTGGCTGCCGAGATCGAGAAGCATCTCAACAAAGCGCTTACAGTGCTCACGCCAGATCAGCTCTGGGTAAACCCCGACTGTGGTCTCAAGACGCGCCGGTGGGAGGAAGTCCGCCCCAGCATGAGCGCAATTGTTCAAGCCGCAGCGCACGTTCGACAGTCGCTGCAGCCGACCATCTGACCTCTGACTACCAGACTTCTGGGGAGCTGTGCTCCGGTGTGCGCGAGTCCGTCGCTCGCAGATCAGTGCGTGTACGAATCCGTAGCTGGTAGATCGATTATTCCGGCGCTGGCAATCCGCCGCGCTCCGCGACCAGCTTCGCCATTCCTTCCGCTGTCGCGCCCTTCTCTCGATATCCATCCAGCACGCCGACGCGGTCTGCCTCGGGTCGATTCTGGCTCATCTTCCACTTGCCCTCGATCCTCGTGATCGGAATCTCGATCCCGACGATTCCCTTCATCTGTGCGACTACGAAGTCAGCCGGCGCATCATCCACCTTCCATGGCATCGGACGATCGCTCTCGCACTGCTGTGTGAGATCGTCCAGCTGGCGGCGCAGCCAGACGTCGTCTTGGACCACACGTGGCCGACCCCACACGTGCACGGTCGCATAATTCCACGTCGGAACCACCTTCCCGGTTTCTCGCTTGGTCGCGTACCAGGATGGCGTTACGTAGTCCTGAGGACCCTGGAAGACGACCATGCATTCCTCCACAGACGCCAGCTCTCGCCACTGACTGTTCGCTCGTGCGAGATGGCACCGGATGGTACCGAACTCCGTTCCGTCCGCGTCGACCAGACATGGAATCCAGTTGGCCATCAGGCCTCCGGCACCGGCGGTGATGATCAGCCCGAGCGGGTGGGCACGAATCAGACTGTGCTGAACGTCGAGCCGATCCTCACGAAAATTCGGCGGCTGGTACATGCAAACTCCTCTGGGAAACGGGTCCGCGAATATACAAAATTTTCGGATTTCAACGCCGATTTCAGGTCAAACAGGCTGGATCTGATCGGTCCAATGCCCGGGGAAGATTTCCCCGATCCCGGGTTTTCAGCAAATCCCGATGCGAACCAAGTCTGCCTAAGTCATTATGTCACAAGGGTTTATAGGTTCAACACACGGGGCACACGCATTGCCCTTACTACTGACTGAAGTCGGCCGCCTTGTGCGGCTCTGTCAGGCAAGCACCACTGATGGTGGTTGTCGGGAACTCACCAACAGGAGTATCTAGATGAAGAAGAATTCCAACACCTTGCGTGCGATCGCGCTCGGTCTGAGCGTCGCGACGGCGGGAACCGCCGTTGCGCTGTACGCAACTCCAGTGATTGCGCAGCAGACCCCGATCGCTGCGACCGTAGCTGACACGATCCCGACCAAGCCGGATACGGCCCGTCCGAAGCCCGACACGACGAAGCCGCCAATGCCGACCAAGCCGGATACGACCAAGCCAAAGCCGGATACGACAAAGCCGGCTCCAGCAGTCAAGCCGCTCTAATTTTCAGCAGTTCAGAGCGGTGAGTGCGGGCGCGGTGTCACGACGGTGATGTCGCGCCCGCAGTACGTCCGCCCATCCCAGCCGCGCAACGCCCGTCTATGGCTTGCGCGGTTTTTTTAGCGCCGTGTCGCCGACCGGCGTCCGGATGGTCGACCGCAAGTCGATCGCCTTGAGATGATTCAGCTCGTCGTGCAGGACCTTGAGCTGGCTTTCCCGGTCCTGGAGATCGCTCTCCATACGCGTCGCGACCTTTCTGAGCAACGCACTCTGGTCCTGCTCAGCCTGCAGTCGAACCGAGATCGAGTCGATGCTCCGGCGTAGCTTCAGTGTGTCCGAGGTCAACTGCGCGATCTGCGCACGCAGGCCTTGCTGCTTCGCAACAGCGTCGCTGCTCGCCTTCTGCAGCTCGTACAGCAGCGACAACTGATCCGTCGCCGCTTGTCGCCGAGATGTGTTCGGGTAGTCCCGCAACAGCCGCTCGAACAGCTCGCGCGCGCGCGCCGGATCGTACGTCGGCCGGTCCGGAAAGCTGTACAGCATCGCCGCCTGGAACAGCGTCGACTCGTTGTGCAGGAGCGACGTATCGGCCGCGAGTGCAGTCGCTGCGTCGGACCAGTTGCGCGCGTCGATTGCGCTGTCGAACTGCGACGTCCGGGCAGTCGCGCACGCGATGGCGACGATCGTCGCGCTGCAGGCGGAGGCGACGACGACGGAACGGACGACTCGACGACTGTAGATCACGAGACTACCGATGGACTGCCTGAGGGAACGGAAGCAGAAGTTGCCATTGTGGCTTCTGGTGACGCACGAAATGCGCCCGGTAGGAGGACATTGAACACCGTCCCATTGCCAGCGGGGTTGTCGGCGACCCACATGACACCCGAGTGCGCTTTCACGATTTCCCGGCAGATGGTGAGTCCGAGCCCCACCCCTCTGTGCCTGACTGCGCGTCCGGAAGGCGTCTGGTAGAACCGCTCGAAGATGCGCTCCTTCTCCGAATCGGGAATGCCGGGCCCGTGATCGGTGACCGTTATCCACATGACGCTTGATTCCGGTCGCTGCGAGCGAACGGCGGCCCAGCGTGCAGGTGGAATCTCATCCGGTCGCGCAGCGACCACCCGCATCTCGGCGCGCACTTCGCCACCATCGGGCGAGAACTTGATCGCGTTCTCCATCAGGTTGTCGAGCACCTGAAGAATTCGATCCTGATCGCACTCCACGAGCACCTTGTGGTCCGGCTCCACGACTTCGATGTGGATCCCATGCTCCTCCGCAGCGCTCTCGGCCTGTGCCACTGCGCGCCGCAACAGCTGTGCGCCATCGGTCACCTGCATCTCCGGCGGGAGCCCGCCTTCCAGCCGCGACAGATTCAACAGCTTCGCCAGCATTCCGGACAAGCGCGCGCCACTCTGCTGATTGAGCACGAGCAGCGTGCGCTGCTTGTCGGTCAGAGGGCCCGCCACTTCGTCCAGCAGTATGCTGATTGTTTCCTGCATCGAGGTGAGCGGTGTCTTGAGATCATGCGACACGCCGGTGACGAAATCGCGCTTCATTCGGTCGAGTACGGCGAGTCGCTCGGTCATCGAGTTGAACGCTCGCGCGACCTGCGCGAACTCGTCATCGCGCGTGGTGTCGAGTCTGTAGTCGAACTGTCCCTGCGCGACCTTGCGTGTTCCTTCGGTAAGCCGATGCAGCGGCTCCGAAATCGATCGTGCGATGAGCGCCGAGAGGATCAGACTGAGGAACAGAATGCCCAGCGCCGCGATCCATGATATGCGCTCGGCGAGAGTCGCCGCGCTGGACGACTGCGCGAGGCGCGCCTCCATCTCCGACTGCGACGCCTCGCCGACGCGTTGAGTGAGAGCTTGCAGGGCATCAAGCTGACCCTGCAGCGCGCCGAGCGAATCCTGCACGGCATTCAGCGATCCGAGCCGCGCGAACGATGCAAGTCGCTGCGTGGGCGATCCGAGCGCGTGCCACTGATTCGCGACTACATCGATCTCCTTGCGCTCGCGATCGCTGAGCGGCATTTCTTCGAGCGTCTGAAATTCCGACGCATATGCGGTCGCGAGTTTATCGAACTTGTCCAGATAGCCAGGATCCCGCGTGATCGCATACTTCGCCGCGTTCTCGCCCAACTGCGCGATACGCATGTACTGCTCGGTCGAAGTAGCACGCACGCGCTCCGACAGCTCCGACAGCTCATGCCCCGTAGCGACAACGTGCCGGATCGTGCTCACATGATATATGAGCAGCACGCCGAGTAGCGTGATGTACAGAGCGAAGGCAGCGCGAAGTTTTGTCGCGACCTTCATTTGTCGAGTCCGTAGCTCCGCAGGCGATTTCGAATCGTCTTGACGTCGAGGCCCAGCTGGCGCGCGGCTTCGGCCTTGTTCTGGCCCGTGCGGTCGAGCGTGGTGAGTATCAACAGTCGCTCGGCGTCGGCCAGCGTCATGCCCGCCGGTACCTGGATCGTCGTCGGGCCGCCGGGCTTGATCGCCTGAATGTGCGGCGAGAGATGACGAGGTTCGATCCAGCCCGTCCGCGCCACGATCACCGCGCGCTCGATGACGTTACGCAGCTCGCGGACGTTGCCCGGCCACGAATACGCCTCCAGCAGCGCGCGCGACGCATCGTTCACCCCTTCGACAGGCATGCTGTGCTTCCGGCTGAATTCGCGAACGAAATGTCGTGCCAGCAGCGGAATGTCGTCGGGCCGCTCGCGGAGTGGCGACAGCGCGATCTCGAACACGTTGAGCCGGTAGAACAGATCCTCGCGAAGCAGCCCGTCGCGGACCGCGGCTGCAACCGACCGATTCGTTGCTGCCAGCACGCGGACGTCGAAATGGATCTCCTTGCTCCCGCCGAGCCGGCGCGCGTAGCTGTCTTCAAGAATGCGCAGGAGCTTTGGTTGAAGCGCCATCGGCATTTCCGCGATCTCGTCCAGAAACAGCGTCCCACGATTCGCAAGCTCGAAGGCGCCCGGCCGCGAGCGGTTTGCCCCGGTGAACGCCCCCTGCTCGTGTCCGAACAGTTCACTCTCGATGAGACCTTCGGGAATCGCCGCTGCGTTCAGTGCGACGAACGGCTTGTCGTGGCGATTGCTGAGCGTGTGGATGGCGTGGGCGACCACTTCCTTTCCGGTACCGCTCTCGCCCGTAATGATCGCCGACGCATCGCTCGACGCGATCACCTGAATCAGCTTCTGCAGCTCACGAATGGAACGGCTCTTTCCAACGAGACCGCCGATGCTCGCCGAGCCTTCGAGATTCGCGTCGAGCTCGTGATCCAGCTGACGTTGGGTGCGTTCCGCGGCCACGGCGTCGAGCAGTCCGCGCAACACGCCGTAGTCGAGTGGCTTGGTGAGAAAATCACGCGCGCCGGCTTTCATGGCATCGACCGCCGCATCGATGTTTCCGTGCGCGGTCATCATGATCACCGGGATGGTCTCGTCGTTACGCTTGAGCCAGCGCAGCAGCTCGACGCCCGATATTCCGGGCAGGACCACATCCGAGAGAATTACGTCGGGGCGGCTCTGGCGCAGCGCGCGCTCCGCTTCAGCGGCGTCCACCGCTGTCGTCACGTCGTAGCCCCAGTCCTGGATTCGAAGCGTCAGGACTTCCCGGAGCGCCGGCTCGTCGTCCACGACCAGGACGGAGATTCGGGTCGGTTCCATACTGCTTCAATGTAAACATTGGATCCTGAGAGCCCGGCACTGTGGGGAAGGTTCGTGCCGGAACAGGGAACCGCGGGCTATGCCGTTTCGCGTCCGCCGAGTCGCTTGTCCTCGTACAGGTCCCGGTCTGCAATAGCCAGGAGCCCTTCCAGCGTCCGCGGTGCTTCGGGCATGAAGCGAGCTATGCCGACGGCGGATGAGAGCGTGTAGCCAAGCCCTGCCAGCGCATTGCGTGCGTTCTGTTGCGCCAGCTCGGACCGGAGCCGCTCCAGCACTGTGTTGGAGACCTCGCCGCAATTGAGCGCGAGGGCCACGAACTCATCGCCGCCCATTCGCGCGATGACGTCGGTCTCACGAAACGTCAGCCTCAGGACTCCGGCCATCTTGACCAGCGCGTCATCACCGGCGGCGTGGCCCCATGTGTCGTTGATCACCTTGAAGTCGTTCATGTCGAAGTAGAACAGGAACGAAGCCTTGGTAGTGTGCTCCGCGTTCTTGAGTTGCTGCGCCGCAACCGCTTCGAAGCCGCGGCGGTTGAAGAGGCCAGTGAGGGAATCCACGAGCGACAGCGCGCGCAGCTCATCCTCGGCGCGGCGTCGGTCGGTGACGTCGCGTGCGGTGATCGCGACGCCACGTCCGAGTGGGACTATCTGGCACGAGAGCCACTTGTCCGCGAGCGGCCCAACGCGTGGCTGGACCTCCGTCTCGGTTGCTTCACCAGTCTCAGCGACCGCGACCAGGCTCTTCAAAAGCGCTCCATTCGCCGCGTAGGGCAGCAATTCGCCAAAGCTGCGCCCGATCATCCGCGAAGCATCGACACCGAGCACCGTGCCCGCGCGAGCATTCACCTCGACGACACGAAAGTCGATGATGGCGCCGTCCGCGTCGCGCACAGTGTCGAGCACGGTGAAGATGTCGAGGCTGCTGTCGAGGGCGTTGCGAAACCGCGCCTCGGAGTCACGCAACGCTTCCTCCGCGCGCACCCTGTCGCTCACGTCGTGGACGATGGAGTGAAACACGCGCCTGTCGCCCAGCATGAATTCGCCTGCGAAGATCTCTACCGTACGCTTCTCACCCGACGCCAGTTTGTGGATGCGCACCGCCGATGCGTTCTCTCCGTGCGAAATGCCGAGAGTGTATATCTTCCACTCGTCAAGCGTCATGTCGGCGATGTCGGATGCGTTCATCGCGCGCATCTGTTCGCGTGTCCATCCGTAGAAGCGCTCAGCCGCCGGGTTGGCATCGAGTATGTGCGAGGTTTCGGCGTCGACCAGAAACTGCACCGAGCCGTTGCTCTCGAACAGCTGGCGATATCGTGCCTCGCTCTCCCGGAGTGCCTCCTCCGCAATCTTCCGCGCAGTTATGTCGCGGAGTGCGCCCAGGAGATGCGTACAATCACCCTTTGCATCGATGATCGGCGTCAGTATCGTCTCGAACACGACGCGGCCAGCTGGAAGCATGATGTCTTCAGCGTAGACGAGCGGGGAGCGCGAGTCGATTGCGGCCATGTACCGTCCGAGCGCAAACGCGGCAGCGGCGGGAGGCAGGATGTCCTGCGGACGATGACCGACGACCTGGTCCTCGCGCAAGCCGGTCACCTCTGTGTAGGCCCGATTGACCGACTCACAGCGGAACTGCCCGCCACCTTCGACGCGCATGAGGAACATGCAGTCGTGCGTGCTGTTATAGATCAACTTCAGCCGTTCTTCGCGTTCGGCGAGCTCACGCGCGTGATCAGCGTCGGTCAACGTCATCGTATGTCGAGGTTCCGTCGATTGGTCCTGCAATTTCATCTGATTATGTCGCGACGGTCGATCGGGAGGTAAAAAGCGATCCCGCGCTGTTTGAGAGACGATCCTGCTGCCATTAAGTTACCGCATGTTCGGGCCACGCGGTGCCCGATTACTGGGGTGTCAACCAGTTGTAAAAGCCACGGCCGCTCTTCTTTCCAAGGCGTCCCGCGGCCACCATCTCGCGCAGAATTGCTGGTGCGGCGAAGGCATCCCCGCCGAGCGATGCGTGAAGATGATCGGCAACCGCGAGCCTGACGTCGAGACCGACGATGTCGGTAAGCCTGAGTGGACCCACCGGGTGGTTGTAGCCAAGCTCCATAGCGGTGTCGATGTCCGCTGCGCTGGCAACGCCCTGTTCCAGCATTCGCATCGCCTCGAGCCCGAGGACGATGCCGAGGCGGCTGGTGGCGAAACCCGGCGTGTCGCGGACCACTATCGCCTTCTTGCCCAGCGATTCGGCAAATGCGTGCGCCTTGGCAGTCGAATCTTCGCTCGTTTCCGCACCGCGGATGACTTCCACGAGTTTCATCGCCGCAACGGGATTGAAGAAATGCATTCCGACCACGCGTTCCGGGCAGTCCGTCGCGTGAGCGATCTCCGAGACGGACAGCGACGATGTGTTCGTCGCGAGGAGAGCGTGCCGGGGTGCCGCGACGCAGATCCGCCGGAAGAGATCCTGTTTGAGCGCGAGCTTCTCAGGCGCGGACTCGATGACGACCTGCGCGTCGCCGACCGCACCCTCGAGATTCGTCGAGAGGAAGATGCGATCCATTGCTTCGCGCCGCGTCTCCTCGCTCACCTTGCCGCGCATCACGCCGGAGTCGAGTGCCAGACCTATGTGGGCGCGGGCACGCTCGAGAACGTCCTCGTCCACATCCGTCAATGTTACCGTATAACCGGCTATGGCGGTAACATATCCAATTCCGTGACCCATCGTGCCGGCGCCAATTATCGCGACATTGGTCATGCGCGCTCCAGAATGATTGCAATCCCCTGACCGACACCGATGCACATCGTCGCGAGCCCATACTGCACGTCGCGCCGTCGCATTTCGTGAACGAGTGTGGTTACGATTCGCGCGCCGCTTGCGCCGAGTGGATGGCCGAGTGCGATTGCGCCACCGTTCACGTTGACGCGATCGGCAGGCATGCGCAGCTCCCGCATGCACGCGAGCGCCTGCGACGCGAATGCTTCGTTCAGCTCGATGAGATCCATATCGTCGATGGTCAACCCGGCGCGTTTGAGCGCGAGCCGCACGGCAGGGACAGGGCCCACGCCCATGACGTCCGGTGAAACTCCGGCGACGGCGCTCGATACCACCCGTGCGATCGGTGTGCAATGTCCGTCCGCAGCAGCGCGTTCGCTCATCACCAGAAGTGCTGCAGCACCATCGTTGATCCCGCTCGACGATCCGGCTGTGACCGTGCCGCCGGGATCGCGGAACGCGGGCCGGAGTTTGCGCAACGCCTCCGCGCTGACGTCGGGCCGTGGGTGTTCGTCGCGATCGATGACGACCGGCTCGCCTCCGCGGCGCGGTGCGCTTACGGGAACCAACTCGGCGTCGAACCGCCCGTGCGCTATCGCGTCGGCGGTACGCCGCTGACTCTGCAGCGCGAACGCATCCTGGTCTTCGCGCGAGATGTGGTAACGCTCCGCGACGACTTCGGCCGTCTGGCCCATCGATATCGTCCATTCGCGCGGAAGTACCGCGTTGGTGAAGCGCCAACCGATGGTGCTGTCAGCCGTCTCTGGAACGGAGCGGGGAAACGGCTCTTCCGGTCGAAGCGTCACCCACGGCGCCCGCGTCATGCTCTCCACACCGCCGGCGATGAAGCGATCACCCTCATCCGAACGGATGGCGTGCACTGCGCTGACGATCGCCTGGAGGCCGGACCCGCACAGTCGGTTCACCGTCTGGCCAGGGACCTCGACCGGAAGTCCAGCGATCAGCGCGGCGAGACGCCCGACATTGCGACTGTCTTCACCAGCCTGATTGGTGCACCCCAAGATGACGTCGTCGATCGACGACGGATCCAGGCTGGTGCGTTCGATCAGCGCTCGGATCACTGTCGCAGCCAGATCGTCGGGGCGCACGGTCGCAAGCGCGCCCCGATGCCTTCCGATGGGAGTGCGCACGGCGTCCACGATCACCGCGTCGCGCCTGTTTGGTGTCGCGCTCATTCGGGCACGACCGCGGTAGCCTCGATCTCGACCACTGCATCGGCTTCGACAAGGCCGCAGACGATAATCACGGACATTGCGGGAAAGTGCCGTCCGATTATCTCGCGATACGCGTCACCGATCTGGACGCGTGCATCGACATATGCCTGGCGATCGGTGACGAACCATGTCATCCGAACGAGATGCTCCGGTCGCGCCTCGGCGCGCGCAAGTACGGCGACGATGTTGCGAAGTGCCTGTGCCGTCTGCCGTGCGAAGTCGGAGCTCTCGATTACACCGGTAGTTGGATTCCAGCCGATCTGGCCCGCTATCGAGATCACTCGTCCACGGGCGCTGATCCCATTTGCATATCCGCGCGGCGCGAGCCAGCCGTCTGGCTGGATCACATCGATATCGGTCATGGTGTTGTTTCTCTCAATCGGAAACGCTGAAGCTTTCCCGTATCGGTGCGGGGGAGGGTATCGACGAACTCGATCGCGCGCGGATATTTGTACGGCGCTATCTCGGCCTTCACATAGTCCTGAAGCGACTTTATCGCAGGTGGATTGTCGCGCGCGTGCGGCTGAAGTACGACGAACGCCTTGACGATGCTGCCGCGCTCGGGATCGGGAAGGCCGATGACGGCGCACTCGTGCACGTCCGGGTGGGTAAGCAGTGCATTCTCCACCTCGGGTGCGGCAATGTTGTAACCGGACGAGACGATCATGTCGTCGCTACGCGCCTGATACCAGAAATATCCATCCTCGTCCATGCGGTAGGAATCGCCGGTACGGTTCCAGCCGTCGCGCACGTAGGCGCGCTGTCGCTCCACGTCGTCCAGATATCGACAGCCCGTCGGGCCACGAACCTCGAGCAAGCCGATCTCGCCTGGCGGAAGCGGTGTGCCGGACTCGTCGACGACGCGCGCCTCATAACCCGGTATCGCGCGCCCCGTCGATCCAGCGCGGATGTCGTCTCCGCAAGCGCTGATGAAGATGTGCAGCATCTCCGTCGCGCCGATCCCGTCGATGATCCTGATTCCAGTCGCAGCTTCCCACGCTTCGAACGTTGCAGCCGGCAGCGTTTCGCCCGCAGACACGCACTTGCGAAGGCTCGACACGTCGAAGTCGTTCAGCATTCCGAGCATCGCACGGTATGCGGTGGGGGCGGTGAAGCAGACTGTGGGACGGTACTTCTGAATCGCCCTGATGAGATTGGGCGGAGATGCATGTTCCAGCATCAACGTGGATGCGCCGAACCGCATGGGGAAGAGCAGCAGTCCACCCAGCGCGTATGTGAATGCCAGCGGCGGCGAGCCGCAGAACAGATCGGAGGCGTCCGGTTTCAGGATGTAGCGTGCGAAGCAATCGGTGATCGCGAGCACGTCGCGGTGCGTGTGCATCGTTCCCTTGGCGCGGCCCGTCGTTCCTGATGTGAACGCGATGAGGGCGACGTCTTCGGCGCTCGTATCGCAATTGTCGAACGTCGTCGGTTTCGAGCGCATCAACGATTCGAGACCGCTGTGGCTCTCGCTGTTGAAGTGCACGACGCGCGTGCCATTCCGGGCGCCTGTGGAGACATCGGGAAGCATCGCACGCTCGCAGTCCTCCGCGACCCTGGAGTCGGTGAGCGCAAGCGAGATGCGTGCTCTCTCGACCGTGTACGCAATCTCCCGGGGGCGGAGCAGCGGCATGGTCGAGACGACCACGCCTCCCGCCTTGAGCACCGCAAACCAGCACGCCGCCAGCATCGGTGTATTCGGAGCGCGGAGCAGCACGCGATTACCGGGGATGACGCCGAGGTCCTCGACCAGGACGTGCGCGATCTGATTGGCGGCTTCCAGTAGGTCGCGATATTTCCAGCGAGCGCCCTCATACAGGAATACCGTTGCGTCTCCGCGGCCCGAACTGACGACACTGTCCAGCAGATCGGCTGCGCAATTCAGTCGTGCGGGATACGCGAGATCGGGGAGCGAGCCGTAGTCCATCTGCGGCCACAACTCGCGTGGTGGAAGATTGTCGGCGCAGAACGTGTCGACGTGTCCGCTGCGCTCGCTCATTTCTTCTCCTTTCCCGATGGGACCGTGGAAGGCGCCGAGTATGGCGCGAGTATCCGGTTTGCGATAACGAGCTGCTGAATCTCGCTCGTGCCTTCATATATCCGGAGCGCGCGAACTTCGCGATACAGTCGCTCGACGGTCGCGCCGGCAACGACTCCTCGTCCGCCGAGCAACTGGACCGCGCTGTCCACGGTCCTCTGCGCGGCTTCCGTCGCGAACCACTTGGCCATCGCCGCCTCACGTGTCACTCGTTGCGTGCGACAGTCGTGCGCCCAGGCCGCCCTGTAGATCAGAAGTGCGCTCGCGTCGATGTCTGTCGCCATCGTGGCGATCCTCGCCTGCGTCAGCTGCATGTCCGCGAGCCGGGCGCCAAACACCTTGCGATCTGTCACATGGCTCAGAGTCTCGTCAAGCGCTCGGCGCGCGAAGCCGAGTGCCGCGGCGCCCACTGTAGCGCGGAATACGTCGAGCGTTCCGAGTGCGACACTCATCCCCTTGCCGGGAACACCGACAACACACGTCGCAGGCACCCGGCAACCCGTGAACGATACCGTGCCGATCGAATGCGGCGCTGTGATGTCACCGCGCGCAGTGATGGTGAGACCTGCCGTCGATGAGTCGACCACGAGCGCGACGTGCTTGCCGTTCTCCGGCTCCCGAAGGCGACAGAATACGATGTAGAAGTCGGCGATGCCGGCGTTCGATATCCAGCTCTTCTCCCCGTCGATGACATACGACTCCCCGTCGCGAGTTGCCGTCGTGCGCATCGAGCCCACATCCGAGCCGGCATCGGCTTCCGATATTGCGAAAGCAGCAATCGCCTCGCCGGCTGCAACGCGGGGAAGGTAGCGTCGTTTCAGCTCGTCGGAGCCGAACAGCGTGATTGGTCCGGCGCCCAGTCCCTGTAGCGCAAAGACGAAATCGGCGATCCCGGAGTATGAAGCGAGCGTCTCGCGGATTATGCAGAGACTCCGGACGTCGAGGGTTTCCGAAATGCCGCCGTAAGGGGACGTGACCGCGCGGCGCAACCATCCAGCGCTGCCGAGCTCGCGCACGAGTGTCGTGCAAGCGCGATCGAGCTCAGCGCCGCGCGGCTCATCCTTCTCCATCGGAGCGATCTCTCGTTCCGCCCATACTCTTATTTCGGCTGCGAGCGTGCGATGGCGCTCCTCGAAGAAGGGCCAGTCCATGTATGACGTATCTGTCATCAATCGCCCTCGAATACGGGGGTCTGCTTCGCGGCGAATGCGCGATATGCGCGCGCAAAATCCTCGCTCTGCATGCACAGTGCCTGTGCTTCGGCTTCGAGCGTAAGTGCGTCGTCGATCGCCATCGCCCACTCGTGATGCAGGCAGCGCTTGGTGAGCGCGTGCGCAAACGTCGGCCCGTAGGAGAGCGTGCGCGCCATCGCCTGCGCTTCCGTCAGTACAGTATCAGCTGCGATTACGCGATTGTAGAAACCCCATCGCTCCGCTTCGTCGGCACTCATGAA
>Ga0207657_10004660_pt1 | contig 14483 bp, 9 predicted proteins | sample KBSC33metaG_FD_184316 | JGI IMG/M metagenome (GOLD analysis project Ga0207657, IMG submission 184316) | Corn rhizosphere microbial communities from Kellogg Biological Station, Michigan, USA - KBS C3-3 metaG (SPAdes) (version 2) | ecosystem: Host-associated > Plants > Roots > Rhizosphere > Soil ... | reverse complement strand
AGCTGCGCGCCGAGCCTTTCCTCTTGACGCCGGACGAGCGCTTTTATTTCGAGAGCAGCGTCCATTCCCAGGCCATGGCGCACTTGACCTACGGGCTCAAGCGCGGCGAAGGCTTCATCGTCATCACCGGCGATGTCGGCGCCGGCAAGACCACCCTGGTCAAGCGCCTGATCGCCACCATCGATCCCAGCAAGATCGTCGCCGCCCATGTCGTCACGACCATGCTGTCGGGACACGACCTGCTCAGGATGGTGGCGGCGGCCTTTGGGCTTCGCGACCTGCCGTCCGACAAGAGCGGACTGCTCCTGAAACTCCAGGAATTCTTCGACGCCACCCATCGCGAGGGGCGCCGCGCGCTGCTGATCGTGGATGAGGCGCAGAACCTCAATGAAGGCGCGCTGGAAGAATTGCGGATGTTGTCGAATTTCCAGGTCCAGAACTCGGCCCCTTTCCAAAGCTTCCTGGTCGGCCAGCCCCAGTTCCGCAGGATCATCGCCAATCCGGATCTGGAGCAGCTGCGCCAGCGCGTCATCGCCTCCTATCATCTGGGCCCGCTGAACAGCCTGGAAACCGGCAACTATGTGCTCCACCGGCTCAAGCAGGTCGGCTGGACCGGCGACCCGTCTTTGCCCATGAGCGCGATCGGCGCCATTCATCAGCACACCAGCGGCATTCCGCGCCGGATCAACACGCTGGGCAATCGCCTGATGATCCTAGGCTATCTCGACGAACTGCACGCTTTTTCGGCGGACGACGTCAACCGCGTCGCGGCCGATCTGGCCAATGAGACGGACAATGCGGAAGACGGCTTGCCGCCGGCGCCCGCCAACGGCAACGATTTGGCCGCCAATCAGGCTTTGGCGATCCGGTTGGAAGATATTGAAAAGCGGTTGGCCAAGCAGGAAGCCGTTACGCGGCGCGCCGGCCTGGTCATCCAGCAGTTCTTGAATTTGGTAAATTCCGACACGCCGTAGGCACCTGCGGGCGGGAGGGGCCGTATGTACATGGACGCTATCGAAAACGATCCGATCGTCGGCTGGCGCAAAAGGCCGGTCACCAATTTGTCGGGCTCCGCGCTGAACGCCATGACCGTCGATGTCGAGGATTATTTCCAGGTCGAAGCCTTCGCCCCGCACATTGCGCGCGAGGACTGGAACAATCGCGAATGCCGGGTCGAACGGAACATGGACCGCATTCTGCAGCTGTTCTCGGACAATAACACCAAGGCCACTTTCTTCACCCTGGGCTGGGTCGCCGAACGTTACCCGCAAATCGTCCGGCGCATCGTCGGCGAGGGGCATGAACTGGCCTCCCACGGCCTGGCGCATTTCCGCGCCGATCATCAGTCGCGGCCGCTTTTCCTCGCCGACGTCAAAAGGGCCAAGGAACTGCTGGAAGATGTCGGCGGCACCCAGGTGAACGGCTATCGCGCCACCTCCTTTTCGATCACCCGCCGCAATCTTTGGGCGCTCAGCGTGCTGGAAGAAGTCGGTTACAAATACAGTTCCAGCACCTTTCCGATCAATCACGATCTCTACGGCATTCCCGAGCAGCCCCGCTTCGCCTTCTACCCCTTTGCCGACAGCAAGTTCGTGGAGATCCCGATCACCACGATCCGCAAGTTCGGGCGCAATTGGCCCGCCGGCGGCGGCGGATATTTCCGGCTGTTCCCCTACAGTCTTTTCAAGCGCAACCTTCGGGCGGTTCGCGCCGAGGACCGCCAGCCCTGCATGTTCTATTTCCATCCCTGGGAGATCGACCATACCCAGCCGCGGATCACAGGCACGTCGGTCAAGACACGGATCCGCCACTACCTCAATCTCGAACGCACCTTCGACCGGCTGCAGCTGCTTCTCAAGGATTTCCGCTGGTCCAGCGTTGACCGGGTGTTTTTCGCCGATTCCGCGCCCAGACAATGACGCGCAGCAGCCTGTTTCTGTGCCATCGCCTGCCCTATCCGCCGAACAAGGGCGATAAGATCCGCTCCTATGCGTTGCTGCGCCATCTGGCGGCGCGCGGACCGGTGCATCTGGCCTGCTTCGTCGATGATGCCGACGATCTGCAATATCTGGACAAAGTCCGCAGCCTGGCCGGCGGGCAATGCTATTTCGAACGGCTTGGCGCCGGCGCAAAGACCTGGCGCAGCCTGATGGGCCTTCTCACCGGCAAGCCGCTGACCACCGCCTGTTTCGGCAGCGCGGGCCTGCAGGCCTGGGTCGATCGGAGCCTGCGCGAACTGCCGATAGACGATGTCGTGGTTTTCGGGTCCGCCATGGCGCCCTATCTGCTGGAAGCCCCCATTGCCCCGGAGCGCGTGCTGTTCGACATGGTCGACATCGATTCCGACAAATGGCGGCAATATGCGGCGCGATCGCGCGGCGGAGTCAAATGGCTCTATGGGCGCGAGGGTGAAAAGCTCGAGGCTTTGGAATGCGTCGCCGCCGATGCGTTCGGCCATACCCTGCTCGCCTCGGATTTCGAGGCCGATACCTTCAGAACAATCGCGCCCGCATCCGCCGCCAAGATCAGCGGGCTGACCAACGGCGTCGATCTGGAGCAATTTTCTCCCGGAAATTTCGATAATCCCTTCGCTCCGGACGAACTTCCGATCGTGATGACGGGACGGATGGATTACCGCCCCAATTATGAAGGCGCATTGTGGTTCGCCCGCGAAGTGTTTCCGCAGGTGTTGAAATTCATTCCCAATGCCAAGGTGCATTTTGTCGGCGCCGGCCCGCCCGCCCAGCTGCGGGAAGCCGCCGGTGCCGGTATCGTGGTGACCGGCACGGTGCCCGACATTCGCCCCTATATCCAGTTTGCGCGCGCCATCATCGCGCCGCTGCATATCGCCCGCGGCGTCCAAAACAAGGTTCTGGAAGCGATGGCGATGGCCAAGCCGGTGGTCGCCACCCATGACGCGACCCGCTCGCTGGGGGTCAAGGCCGGGCATCATCTTTGGGTGGAAAACGAGCCGCGCCGGTTTGCCAACGCGGTTGTCGAGGCGCTTCAGGGACCGGACCGGGACAAGCTTGCGGGCAATGCCCGCAAATATGTCGAAGTCCATCACAGCTGGGCCGGCCTGATGAAGGATTTCGAACGGCATCTTGAACCGCTGCGCCGCGCCGATACCAGCAATAATCCGGCCCTGCCGCGTGCCGCGGCCGGCCAGAAATTAGAGCTCACCGCGCCATGCAAATGATGACAGCAATAGCGACCGGCCGTACCGCCGCCAGGGCCGCGTGGCTTCGCCACGGACTGGCGTTGGCGGCCCTGCTCGCCCTGACGCTCGTCGCGTTCCGCGGGTCGGTGGCCGCCGCCTTGACGGTGTGGTGGGTCTCCCCCACCTATTCGCACTGCTTTCTGATCATACCCATCGCGCTTTGGCTGATCTGGGAAAAGAGGGCGATGCTGGCCAGGCTTTCGCCCGGCCTTACCCCCCTGGCGCTGCTTGCGATGCCGGTGCTGACGCTGGTCTGGTGGATGGGCGAATTGGCGGCCATCAACGAGGTCCAGCAATATGCGGTTGTCGGGCTGATCCAGGCCCTGATCCTCGCCTTGCTGGGCGTTCAAGTGGTCCGCGTGATCTGGTTTCCCGTCTTCTATCTGCTGTTCCTGGTTCCGACCGGCGAGTATCTGATCGTTCCGATGCAGCACTTCGCCACGCATTTCGTCGATGTCAGCCTCAATCTGCTGGGCGTCGTGCATTACACCGAGGGAACGACCTTTGAACTGACATCCGGCCGTTATGAGATCGCCGAGGCCTGCGCCGGCTTGCGCTTCCTGATCGCGACGGTGACCCTGGGCGTGCTGTTTTCCTATATGATGTTCCGCAAGATCTACAAGACGGTCCTGTTCCTGATTGCCTGCGTGGCGGTGCCGCTTATCGGAAACGGCCTGCGCTGCGTCGGCATCATCATGATCGCTTACTGGTCCGGCAACGAATATGGCGCCGGTGCCGATCACATCGTGTATGGCTGGGGCTTCAATGTCGCGATATTGCTGGTGCTGGGCGCCCTGGGCTTTCTCGTCCGTGACGAATTTTCCGAAAAAGCCGATGCCGACACCTCCGCGCCGCAACCGGTTCAGAAGCTTGCCGGGATCACCGCACTGGCGGCGCTGCTCGTAAGCGCCGGTCCTGCGGTCGCCTGGTGGCATGACAATCAGCTTGCCACACCGGACATGACCGCGATCGCCGAACCGTTCCAAACCACCGGCTGGAGCCAGGGCACCGCCTCTTCATCCTGGCATCCGGAATTTTCAGGCGCCGATACCAAGACGGCGGGATCGATCGTCCCGCCCGATGGCGCTCCGGTGGATCTGTATCTTGGCTATTATGCCCGCCCGCGTCCCGGCCATACCATGACCGCGCATGCCAACAATTTCTGGGAGGACAAAGTCTGGACCCTGGCGGAGAGCGGCAATATCACGGCCGAATTCGGCGGCAGCAAGGTTCCATTCCAGGAGTGGACCGTGACGTCGCGGAGAGAAAGACGCCTGATCTGGTCGTCCTATTGGGTGAATGGCCAGTTCACGACCAGCCTGTTCAAGGTCAAGCTCCGCCAGGCTGCCGCTGCGCTGCAAGGCCATGAAGGCCAGGCGGTCATCGCCCTTTCGACTCCCATGGACTCAACCCCGGAAGAGGCGCGCAAGCACCTTGCCGGGGCCTTGCAGGAACTGAATCAATTGCCGATGCGCCTGGATCAGACCAATCGCCAGACCCTGGCCAAAACCTCCAACGCCGGGGGGATGCGCTAGTGTGCGGGATAGCCGGCTGGTTTGACCTCAAAGACCATCGTTCCTGCGAGCGCGCGCTGCTGCACGCCATGACGGGCGCCTTGGCGCATCGCGGCCCGGACGGCGATGGACATCATTTCGAACCCGGCCTGGGGCTGGGCCACCGCCGCCTGGCGGTGATCGACCTGGTGACCGGCGCGCAGCCCATGCTGAGCCCGGACAAGAGCATCTGCCTGGTGTTCAACGGCGAAATCTACAACTTCAAGGAGCTGCGCCAGGATCTGGAAGGACGCGGCCATGTTTTCACAACCCAGTCCGACACCGAAGTCATCCTGGAAGCCTGGCGGGAATGGGGTCCGGCTTGCGTCAATCACCTGACCGGCATGTTCGCCTTCGCCCTGTGGGACCGGGGCCAAGAAACCTTGTTCCTGGCCCGCGACCGGTTGGGCGAAAAGCCGCTCTATTATTCCATCCTGCCCGATCAGACGCTGATTTTCGCTTCCGAGCTCAAGGGCTTGCGGGTTCATCCCGACCTGGACCGCACCATCGATCCTTGCGCCGTCGAGGAGTTCTTCGCGCTGGGCTATATCGCCGAGCCGCGCACCATCTACGGCAATGTGCGCCAATTGCCCGCCGGCATGAGCCTGACCCTGCGCCGGGGCCAAAAGGCGCAAATGCAGACCTATTGGGATCCCAAGCCCGCCGCCATCGATGCCAGCGAACTGAACAATCTGGACGATGCCTTGCTGGAACGGCTGGGGCGGATCGTCAAATCGCAGCTGGTCGCCGATGTTCCGGTGGGCGCGTTCCTGTCGGGCGGCGTGGATTCCAGCGGCACCATGGCGCTGATGGCGCGCCAGACCCAGGGACCGATCACCGCCTTCACCATCGGCTTCAATGATCGCGCCTTCGACGAAACCGCATACGCCGCCGCAGTGGCCAACCATTACAGCTCCAAGCATGTCATCGCGCGCATGGATGGCGGGGAAACCGACCTGGTCGAAAGCCTGCCGGCGATCTTCGACGAGCCGTTCGGCGACAGTTCGGCCCTGCCCAGCTACCGGCTGATGCAGCTGGCGCGCAAGTCGGTGACCGTGGCCTTGTCGGGCGACGGCGGCGACGAATTGTTTGCCGGCTACAGGCGCTACGGCTTCCATGCCCGCGAGGAAAGCATCCGCCGCTGGCTGCCCGCCGGCATCCGCGCGCCCTTGTTCGGGACCCTGGCGGATCTCTATCCCCAACTCGACCGGGCGCCCCGTTTCCTGCGGGCGCGGCACACCTTCCGCGAATTGAGCGCGGATTCGACCACCGGCTATTTCTGGAATCTTTCGGTTGTCGGAGACGAGACCAGGAAATCGCTGTTTTCGCAGTCCCTGACGAAATCCCTGGGCGGCTATCACGCCGTCGAGGTGGTCGCCAGGCACGCGGCCGCCGCACCGACCGACGATCCCGTCACCATGGCGCAATATATCGATCTGAAATCCTGGCTGCCCAGCGACATCCTGACCAAGGTCGACCGCACCGCGATGGCCAACAGCCTGGAAGTCCGGGTGCCGATGCTGGATCATACCTTCGTGAACTGGGCGCTGGGGCTCCCCTCCGCCGTCAATCGCCGCGGCAGCGATGGAAAAATACTGCTCAAGCGCGCCTTCGCGCGGCTGGTGCCGCCCAATGTGCTCCACCGCCCCAAGCAAGGCTTTTCCGTGCCGCTGGCCCGCTGGTTCCGGGGCACCATGGGACAACATCTGGACCAGAAGCTCACCTCCAAACTGGGCCTGGCCTCGGCGCACTATCTCAATCCCGTCACTATCCATCAATTGATCGCCGACCATCAAAGCGGCCGGTCCGACAACAGCCGCGCCTTGTGGCTGATCTGGATGTTCGAGGAATTCATGGAAGCGGAGAACAATGCCGTTCGCGCCCGCCCCGCCCGGGCCGCAGAGCTTGCGCGCAACTAGGCGTTACCAGCCGGCGGCGTATCGGTGCGAGGCGCTTCGGCGCCTTTCAAAAGCCCATAAATCAGCCCCAGCAGCAGGACCATCACGGCATCGGTGATCTCGGCCGATCGTCCCACCAGGAACATCTGCGCCGCGCTGGTGGCCAACAGGACGATGCATTCCAGCGCCACCGCAAGACCCAGCCGCATCCCCGATTTGACCAGCAGCAGCAACAGCGCGCCGTAAAGATAGAACTTCTCCGAAAAGGAGATGACGTTCACCTGCAGGGAGCCATGCAGGAAGCCGTAAAAAGGAATCCACTGAAAGGCATGCGGAGCGCTATCCCACTGCAACGGCAGCAGCCGCGTCGATACCACGACCAACAGCAGAAGCGCGGCGGTGCAGGGTATGGCGACGGACGGAAATCCGCGGAAAAGCCGTTCGCTCACCAGAAGCGCGAAGGCCGCGCCCGCGACATCCGGCGGAATGAGATATTGATCGATCACCAATATCTTCGCGACGAAAAAACAAAAGATCAGCGGCGCCAGGACCCGCGCAAGATGTTTGGGCCGCAGGCCCATCTCCACCAGAAACGCCAGGCTCAGCCAGCGGACGGCGTAGCGAAAATAATCAAAGGCCGGCACTTCCGAAACGGAGGCCAGCTGGAGCACGCTTCTCCAGTATTTGTGCAGGTCGATGGTCGGGACATAGGGATAAAGACGCCACCCCAGCCAGGCAAAAAGCAGAAAGCGGGCAAAGGTGGCGGCGGCGCCCGCAGGCCAAGAAAACCGCAAGCCCCGTCCGCGTCCGGCCCAAGCCATTACGGCCCCTGCCAGGGTGCCCATGACGTTGAGATAGGCATCCGAAAAAGTGCTGACGCGGCCGGCGTCATAGAATTGCGCCAGCTCCACCGCGCAGGAAATAACCGCGCCGGCCGCAAGCGCGAGCGCGAATGCAAAATATCCCGACCTGCCCCGGCCAAATGCCAGCGCAATGGTGAGACCAAGCGGCATGTAGAGAAGCAGATTTGCCAGCAGGTCGCCGCGGCTCTGCGGCGGCAAAAGCCAGGTTCCGGCGAAATGCGAAATATCCGCCCCAAACGAACCGGCATCGTAAAAGGCAAAGGGATAGAGCGAGCCGTACACAATCGCGCCCGCCACCATCGCCATCAGGCCAAAGCGCTGCGCCAAACCCATCCATCCGGCGCTGACGGGACGTTCCTGATTCGCCGGCGGCTTGAAAGAACCCAAGGTGAACGTCCCGCCGCGATTTCCAGCCTCTGGTGGCGCTATACAGGAGCGGGCCGGAGCTGTACATCCGAGCCCAGCCTTCGGCACCAGAGGCATGGCGTGAAGAATCTGTTAACCCTCAGCATCCCTATACTGCGCGCGCTTCAACGCACCTCAACAGGCAACCGGTGACGGGCGCCGGACTCCTGAAAAATGCTGGACCCCTCCGCCAAACTTTCCATCCTGACGACATCGACCCTGTTTCCAAATTCCGTGCAACCATCGCATGGAATTTTCGTGGAAACGCGGCTGCGCCGTTTGGTGGCGGACGGCAGGGTGACGGCGCGGGTCCTTGCTCCCACGCCCTGGGCGCCGCCCGGCCTGCCGGGCGCGGAGATGAGGAAATTGCGCGCTATTCCGGATTTCGAGCAGCGCAACGGCCTGGATGTGGACCATCCCCGCTATGTCGTGCTGCCCAAGGTGGGCATGAACCTGACGCCGCACACACTGTACCGCGCCATGCGCCGGCGCCTGCGGCGCATGCTGGATGCGGGGTTGAAGATCGACCTCATCGATGCCCATTATTTTTATCCCGATGGCGTTGCCGCAACCTGGCTGGGGGCCGCGTTCAATCTCCCGGTGGTGATCACCGCACGCGGCACCGACATCAATCTGATTCCGGATTATCCGCGCCCGCGCCGGCTGATCCTGGAAGCGGCGGACAATGCGGCCGCGATCATCACCGTTTGCCAGGCCTTGAAGGACCGCCTGATCGAACTGGGAGCGCAACCGTCCAAGATCACGGTGCTGCGCAACGGCGTCGATCTGGAGAAATTTCATGTCAAGGATCGCGGCGCCTTGCGGGCCCAGTTTGGCGTCAGCGGCTTGGTCCTGGCCTCGGTCGGCCTGTTGATCGAACGCAAGGGCCACCATCTGGTGATCGAGGCGCTCAAGCAGGTGCCCGATGCCACGCTGCTGCTGGCCGGATCCGGACCCGATCGGCAGAAGCTGGAAGAGCTTTCGGCGCGGCTTGGCGTTGCGGACCGCGTCCGTTTCCTGGGCAGTGTCGACCAGAAAACGCTTTGCGATATCTACAACTGCGCCGACATCTCCATCCTGGCCTCGAGCCGCGAAGGCTGGGCCAATGTCCTGCTGGAATCGATGGCCTGCGGAACCCCGGTGCTGGGCTCGGCGGTATGGGGCACCCCCGAAGTGATCGCCAGTCCGGATGCGGGCCTGCTGCTCAAGAACCGCGACGCCGAAAGCATCGTCTCGGGCATCGGCCAATTGCTGCGCGCCATGCCGGACCGCACCGCCACCCGCCGCTATGCCGAACAGTTCGACTGGCAGTCCACCACCGACGGTCAGGTCGCGATTTTCCGCGCGATTTTGGCTAACCGATAAGTTCGGCGTAACGCGCCGCCATCACCTGCTCATCGAATGTCTCGCGCGCCTTCTTTTCATTGGCGCGGCCCAGAACATCGCGAGCGTCCTTGTTATCGACCAAGCGTACCAGCGCCGCCGCGAAGGCGTCGTCTCGCGGCGGCACGACATAGCTCGCATTTTCCGCCGCCACCATCTGGGCGACGTCGCCCACCGCCGTCGCCACCACCGGCAGGCCCGCGGCCATCGCCTCGAGCAGGCTCAACGGCATTTGTTCGGTGTCGGAGGAGAGCGCAAAAATATCCATCTGGGGCAGGAATTTTTCCGGCTGGTTGGTTTGTCCGGCAAAGCGGACCGCGGCGCCTCGCTGCCGCGCCAGTGTTTCCAGGGCTTGGCGTTCGGCGCCGCCGCCCACGATCAGCAGCTCCAGCGTACTTGCGGGGCGCTGGGACGCGACCTGCGAAAAAGCCTCGATCAGGCGGGCGATATTCTTCTCCCGGCGCAGGCTCGCAACCGTGCCGATGACGATTTTTCCGCCCTCGCCGCCCCGCGAAGCCGTCGCAAAGCGCACGCAATCCACACCGTTGGGGATATAGCGTACCTGCCGGGCGGGAAGCGACCAGATGCCGAGCGCGATCCGTTCCAGATTGCGCGACGGCAGGATCACCTTTGTGTGGCGCCCGGTCAGCGCCAGCCGCCTGGTCCAGACCCGGCGGCGAAGCTGGCGTTGGGCTTCCTCGGGCCCAAACCCGTCCTCGATATGCAGATGCGCAATCGCCGCGCCAACCCGGTTCACCAGCGCCCACTCCACCGCCCCCCAATTGTAAGTCAGCAGCACATCCGGCCTGATGTCGCGCAGGGTTTTGCGAAACAGGCGCCAACTGGCGAGCAGGTTGCGCTTGTCGAACTGCAATTGCGGATAGGTGATGGGAAATTCGCCGAGCCGGCTGGCCATGTCGGTATTGCCGTCCAGCGCCAGGACGGTGTGGCGGTACCGCGCCCCATGCAACCGCACCAGTTGCGCGAAGCGCATTTGGGAGCCGCCCACCGCGAAGGTGGGAAAGACATGCAGCAAGTGTTTTTGTTGGCCTATTTCCGGTTGGCTGGACACGGCTAATTCCGCGGCCGCGTCACGCACGGCCCCGAACCAGTGAAATCACGCGGCGGGCGTTGCGTGACCATGAGATATCCTCCCGCTGGATTTTTCCGGCCGCGGCGGCGCCCAAACGCGCCCGCAAGGCTCCATCTCCCACCAGCCTGCGAATCGCCGCCGCCAGCGACTCCGGATTGTTCGGTTCGAACAACAAAGCGTCAATCTCATGGGTGAGAATCTCGCGGATATTGGGGGCATCCGGGGCGATGATCGCCCGCCCCAGCGCCATATATTCGAACAGCTTGAGCGGGCTGGCATAGGCGGTGACTTCCGGCTGCAACGCGATGTCGAAGGTGCTGATATAGCCGGCCAGGCCATCCCGCCCGATTACGCCGCAAACCTGAACCCGGTCTTCGACACCCAGCCGCTTGGCCTGGGCTTCCAGATCGCCGCGCGCCGGTCCGTCACCAACCACCAACAAGCTCGCCTGCGCCAGGACGGGATCGGCGCCCAGCAAATCCACCACCTGCGGCAGGCCATGCCAGGCCCGCACATAACCCACGAATCCCAACACAGGCCCTGCTTTGAAGGCATCGGGCAGGCGCGGCCGTGCCTGGGCATCGACCAGCCGGAACGCATCGGTATCCACGCCATTGGATGTCACAACAATCCGCGAAGCCGGAACGCCGGCTTTTTGAATGATCCCACCCAGCACCGCGGTGACCGGCAGAACATAAGTGGCGTTGCGCCACGCCACTTCTTCGGTCCAGCGCGCGAAAGCCGGCATCGCCAGGCCGTCGAACTTGCCGCGCTCCTCCGCCAGAGGTGCATTCACTTCCAGCAGCAAAGGCAGGGAAAACAGCCGCGCCGCCCAGACGCCGGACAGCATGTAGATATTCTCGCGCTCATAGATCGCATCGGGGCGCTCGCGCAGGATGGCGGCCGCGAGTTTGAAGAATTCCAGCCCGCTATAGCCGAATTCCAGAAGCTCATAGACCAGCTTGGGTATCACCTGCTTTTTGCGCGCGGGCTTCATCGCATCGACCCGCTGCGGCTCGACCATCCGCACGCTCACCCCCTGCTGCTTGAGGGCGGCGATCATCTCGTCGATATGAACGGATTGGCCGTCGCGGGACCGGGTCCGGTGGTGATACAGGATCTTCAAGGGGAGCCCGCTGATAGTTGCCACAGCCGCATTACGGCTGGTCAGATATGCAACGGGAAGGAAATTCCTGCAACCCGGCGCAAAACGGCCCTTAACGCACGCCCTCGGGCCACAACACCACGCGCAGGGTCTGGAGCATGATTCCCAGATCGCGCAACAGGCTGAAATTCTTGATGTAGAACAGGTCGTATTCCAGCTTGCGCTGGGCGTCTTCCAGCGAGGCGCCGTAATGGTAGTTGATCTGGGCCCAGCCGGTCAGCCCCGCCCGCACCGTATGGCGCAGATCGTACAGGCGCAGCTGGCGCGACAGATCATCCACGAAGCAGGGACGTTCCGGGCGCGGCCCGACAATGGACATGTCGCCGATCAGGATGTTCACCAGCTGCGGAATCTCGTCCAGCCGGCTGCGGCGCAGGAAATTGCCGACCTTGGTGATTCGCGGGTCATTCTCGGCCGCCCATTTGGCGCCGTTCTTTTCGGCATCGATGCGCATGCTTCTGAGCTTGTAGAGCCAGAACACGCGGCCGCCGCGGGTGACACGCTGCTGGCGGTAGATCACCGAGCCGGGAGAATCCAGGCGGATCGCGATCATCGCCACCACCAGCACGGGCAGGCTGATGATCAGCGCCGTCATGCTCAGCACGATGTCCATGAACCGCTTCACCGCGTCGTCGATCAGGCGGAACTGGAACCCCGGCGTGTGGATGAGCCAGGGCAGTTCGAGCCAGGCCAGCTCGACGCGGCCCGTCTGGCGCTCCAGATAGGAATTGAACTCCGTCACCGGCACGCCGCGCGTCTTGCACGCCAGCAACCCGTCCAGCGCGACGCGGCTGCGATCGTCCACCGCCACCACGATCTCGTCGATGCTGTAACTGTCGGTCAATTGCCCGATCGTGGGAACATCGGCGGCATGCGGCTGGCCCGACGGCGTCAGCACGTCTTCGCTGACGAAATGGATTTCCTGCAGGCTGCCATGCGCATGGCTGATGTCTTCGATATGGCGCGCCCGCTGGCCGGTGCCGACCACCAGGATGCGGCGCCGGAAGAAGTTGCTGTGCAGCATCACGCGCACGATATTGCGGCTGATGATCGCCGCGCCCAGGGAAACCCCCGTACCGACCAGGACGATGGTCACGCAGCGGCTGATGCTCCAGAACACGCGGGCCGAAGGAAACAGCACCGGAAAGCCGTAATGAAGCACCAGGAACAGCACAGCGCCGGAGATGGCGAGCGCCGTGGGCACGCGCGATAGCGCGGTGGTGCGATTGAGGATCGCGTCCCGGCGGTAGCAGCCCGTGGCATAGAGCAGGATCATCGAGGTGACGATGGAAATTCCCACCACCGCGGTCGCCTGAAGCAGGCCGACCAGGGCAAGCCGGCTGTAAATCAGGGACAGCACGACCACTTGCGATCCGCCGATCAGAAACAGATCCAGCAGGCATTGGGAAAGATTGGCGGCAGGGACGTATCGGGGATAGCGGCGCTGCGCAGCGGGAGTCTCGACCGGCGCCAGGCCGCGGTTGCGCGGTGTCCTTAGCGAGGGCGAGTCATTCGACGTGCTGCGACGGACAAATGTATCGACTTTGGCCAGATGCGGGGTCGACGCGTTCATAGACGTATTGTTTTGAGACACCTGGTCCAGACTCATTACCCGTTCCCCACAATCGTCACACGTGCCACGCAAGCCTTGTGCCGCGAGCGATCCATTCCAACGTGAACGAATTATGCGATGATTTTAAAAGCAGAACCCCACGCGGCTATTATCCGATATATTTGTTGCGTATGCGAGGTAAAATAGGCCTGAAATGATACAATCGCGTGGAACATTTTTTCCCTGGCTGTGAACAAAAAAAGCGCATTCTCGTTCCCTAAATTCCGTATTAACCATGATCTTTGCCTTCAAGCGCGGCGGCTTGCGTGCCGCGTGCGAAAAGTTCCCTTGACGCGACAGTGAAAAGGATTGATCGGCTGCCGAAACGCCGGAAAGGACGGTTTAACCGCCACAGACAACCTAGAGCTGTTGTCTGACGGAAATCCGAGCGGATGCTTTTGCAAAAAAGGCGGTATGGGCCGCCCAAGCCCTAAAGGGCCGCAACTTCGCCGTCAGATGGCGCGCGGCCAGCCTGCCTGGCGTCGGGAGAGCGGGATCGCGACATTCCGGCGCATTGTCTCGGCACGCCGGGGCCTGGCCCGGGATGACGTCAGGGCTTTGTCGGCCGTCGTGCCGGGCCGGGCCGGGCTTTTGTCCACGCCAGCCAACAGGCGCCCGATCAAGGGCGACAAAAGGACGGAGACCGCTATCCAGCCTCCCAACAGCATTGCAAATGACATCGCCTTGTTTCCCCGAAGCCCGGCAATGGCAGGATCGTAAGGGGCTTTTCTTGACGACAGATTAAGAGAATGTAGCCATTGGATACATTGTGTCCGCCTGTCGCTGGGATAATCCGGCCCGAACATCCTCTGCCGCGCGACAGCACCGCCCTTGGCAATCCGGCCAAAAGTTGAGAGGCTTTTTTTGGCAACCGCATGCTGGTCATCGGACGGTTTGCCCGGGAGCGGCGGCGCGTGAACATCGATTGGGACAGGCTTCATCTCGCCTATGATTGGGCGAAGGAATGGCAAATTCTGCTTGCCGCCCTGCTGGTATTTTTTGCGGCGCTGATCTTTGCCTGGGCGATCGTCCGGGCCGCGAAACTGGGCGCGGCCGCGCGGCTGGCCCGGTCCCAGCCGGATTTGCGGCTGGCGCCTGATCCGGTATCCGGTCCTGCCAATGTCCCTGTTTCGGCAGGCGAGCTGATCAGCACCCTGGAGCAATTGCGCAGCCTGATCCGCTCGGCGCTCTCATCCTTGCCGGCGCAAGGCGGTACGGAAAACAGCCCCGCCAAATTCCTTTGCCAGCGTATTTTGCATCTGCGGCTCGACCAATTGCCGCCACCGGCCAA
>Ga0207657_10004658_pt1 | contig 14486 bp, 6 predicted proteins | sample KBSC33metaG_FD_184316 | JGI IMG/M metagenome (GOLD analysis project Ga0207657, IMG submission 184316) | Corn rhizosphere microbial communities from Kellogg Biological Station, Michigan, USA - KBS C3-3 metaG (SPAdes) (version 2) | ecosystem: Host-associated > Plants > Roots > Rhizosphere > Soil ... | reverse complement strand
CAGCAGGAAGAAAAAACGCACGGCGTCGCGGCCCACTTCGTCGATCAGCTCGCGCAGCGTGACGCCGCTGCCGGCGCGCTTGCTGAGCTTCACTTCCTCGCCGCCGCGCATCACCAGCACCATCTGGTGCAATACATAGTCCGGATAGCCGCTCGGGATGCCAACCCCCAGTGCCTGCAGCCCGGCGCGCACCCGCGACAGCGAGCCGCCATGATCGGCGCCCAGCTCGGTGATCGCGCGCGTGTAGCCGCGCTGCCACTTGGTGACGTGGTAGGCGATGTCGGGAACGAAATAGGTGTAGCTTCCGTCCGACTTCCTCATCACCCGGTCCTTGTCGTCGCCGTATTCGGTGGTCTTCAGCCAGAGCGCGCCTTCGTGCTCGTAGGTCTTTCCCGCCGCGACCAGCGCCTGCACGGTGCTGTCGGCAAGCCCGTCGTCGTAGAGCGACGATTCCAGGTAGTAGTGATCGAAGCGGATGCCGAATGCGGCGAGATCCGCGTCCTGTTCGCGACGCAATATCGCCACCGCGAAACGGCGGATCGCGTCGAGGTCGTCGGCGGCGCGGTCGCCCGGATGCGCGGCGGCATAGTCGCGCGCGATCTCCCGGATGTATTCGCCCTGGTAGCCGTCGTCGGGAAAGCTGGCGGAAAGGCCTTGCGCTTCCCTGATCCGCGCCTGCACCGACAGCGCCAGATTCATGATCTGCGCACCGGCATCGTTGTAATAGAACTCGCGATGGACGGCAAAGCCCTGCGCGGCGAGCAGCCGTGCGATCGCATCGCCGACGGCCGCACCACGGCCGTGCCCGACATGCAGCGGCCCGGTGGGATTGGCCGAGACGAACTCGACGATCACCTTTTCGCCGCCTCCCCGCGTCGAGCTGCCGTAGCGGTCGCCTTCGTCCAGAATGCGCGCTACGACCGATTGCCGCGCAGCGTCGGAGACGAAAAGGTTGACGAATCCCGCGCCGGCGACTTCGGCGCGCTCGAGCAGCGGGGATCGAGGCAACGCCGCGACGAGATCGGCCGCCAGATCGCGCGGATTGCGTTTCAGCGCCTTGGCGAGCTGCAGCGCCGCGTTGGTCGAATAATCGCCGTGCTTGGCCTGCTTCGGCCGCTCGAGGACGATCACCGGCGGCGCCGCACCTGGCGCGACGCGGGCGATGCCCTCGGCGAGCATCGCCGACAGTTCCTTTTTGAGTTGGGTCAAGACCGCGCTGCTAAAGAAGCAAACTGCGAATTATAACGCTCGGACAGTTGCAGCCTCGAGGGGCGCTTCAGCCAAATCCGAGCGGATCGACGTCGAGCGTCCATCGCACTCTCCGTTCGGCAAGTCGCTCGAGGGCTTCGCGCCATTGCGGCAGGAACGCCTGCAGCGCGCTGCGATCGCGGCTTTGCACCAGGACCTGCGCGCGCTCCAGTCCCGCCCGGCGCGGCAGCGCCGCCGGAACCGGGGCATAGACTTCACAAGCGCGTGCCGCCGCGGCGGCAAGCTGCCGCCCCTGCTCCGACGCGGCGGCGAGAAATGTCTGCAGCGGTTCGGGCGCTCGCGCCTCGGCCAGCAGCAGCGCCAGATGTGCGAACGGAGGCAGCGCAAGCGCCTCGCGCTCGGCCAGCAAGCTCGCCGCGAAGCGGTCGAAATCGTGGGCGGCGAGCGCGACGTACAGCGGGTGCTGCGGAAAATCGGTCTGCACCAGCACTTCGCCGGACAGATCGCGGCGGCCTGCTCGCCCGGCGACCTGCTCGAGCAACGCGAACAGGCGCTCGGTCGCTCGAAATTCGCCGCTGTACAGCGCGTTGTCGGCGCCGAGGACGCCGACCAGCGTCAGGCGCGCGAAGTCGTGTCCCTTGGCCAGCATTTGCGTGCCGACCAGGATGTCGACTTCGCCCGCATCGACGGCCTCGCGCATCGTCGCGAATGTCCGTTTGCCCTGGGTGCTGTCGCGATCGATGCGCAGGATCCTCGCCGCCGGATACAGCCTGCCGAGCGCGTGCTCGAGGCGCTGCGTGCCCGATCCTTGCGGCAGCAGGTCCTGATTGCCGCAGTTCGGGCAGGAATGCGGCAGCGCTTCCGCGTGGCCGCAATGGTGACAGCGCAAGCCCGCGGTTACGCGGTGCACGACCAGCCTCGCCGCGCAGCGCGGGCATGGCGCTTTCCATCCGCAGCCGGGACAAAGCAGCGCCGGCGCGTAGCCGCGGCGGTTGATGAAGAGCAGCGATTGCTCGCCGCGCGCGAGCCGATCGCTGATCGCCTGACGCAGCGCCGGCCCGATGCCTTCGATCGCGCCCTCACCTCGGGTCGGCACCAATCGCACCGGCGGCAATGCTGTGTGCGCGGTGGCGCGCAGCGGCAGCTTGAGCCAGCGATAGCGCCCACGCATCGCCTGCGCGTAAGTTTCCAGCGACGGCGTCGCACTGCCGAGGAGCACGGGCACATCGCGCCGGCTGCCGCGATAGATCGCGACATCGCGGGCGTGATAACGCACGCCTTCGTGCTGCTTGAACGATGCATCGTGTTCTTCGTCGACGACGATGAGGCCCAGATCCGGTGCCGGCGCGAACACGGCCAGCCGCGTTCCGACGATCAGCTGCGCTTCGCCGCTCGCCGCCGCCAGCCACTGGCGGCGCCGCTCCGACGAGCCGAGCCGGCTATGCAACATCGCGATGCGTGCACCGGGAAGCGCGTCGGCAACCCGCTGCTCGAGCTGTGGTGTCAACCCGATCTCCGGAACCAGCAGCAGCGCCTGGCGTCCTGCCCCGATGACCTTGCGCGCAGCCTCGAGATAGACGGCGGTCTTGCCGCTACCGGTCACTCCCTGCAGCAGCGACGCCTGAAAGCCACCCTGCTCCGGCAGCGCGGCAACCAATGCGGCACGCTGGTCGGGATTGAGCGCGAGCGCGTGGGGCGAAGGGATCGCCTTCGCCGCTACCGGCTCGATCCAGCTGTCGCGACGCCACGCGCCGAACAGCCGCCAGGCGTGCGCACCCAGGGCGCGGATCTCGGCGGTGGACGCGCCGTGCTCAGATCCCAGCAAGGTGCGCATCGTCAGGCCCCGGCCTCGCGCGCCGGCGGATCCGGCGCGGCCCGCCTCGGTCATCCGATAGCGCGCGGCGAGCGGCGCACGCGTCGCGCCTGCCGCAATCAGCGGCGGCAGCATCTGCGCCAGGCACAGGCCGATCGGCTGCTGGTAGTAGCCGGCGATGAAAGACGCGAGTTCCAGCAGATCGTCGGGCAGCGGCGGAATTCCGGGAACGACCCGATCGATCGGAATCACGCGATCGGGAGCGATCCCGGCAGTGTCGCTAAGCTCGACCACGACGCCGGCCAGCGAACGTGCGCCAAGCTTGACGACGAGGACGCTGCCGCGACCCACGGCCAGGCCCGCGGGAAGCCAATAGTCGAACAAGCGATGCGCTGCGACCGGCAACGCGACGCGAACAATCGCCAGGGCTTACTCCGCGCCCATTGCTTCGATGCGCCCCTCGCGCGCAGCGTCACAAGTTGTAGGCTTCTGAATCATGAGTAATGCGTGCAAGAGTGCGCGCCAAGTCATTATTTTTTCAATAGTCGCCGGCATTCATCGCGCATGTGGACAATTCTGTGAGTAACTTGCCAAGGGGTCGATAAGCGGCTGGCCGCGCCTTCGCCTACACCGTCAGGGGCACTGGCATGGCTCGGTAAAAGAATCGTAAATTCAAAAGATTACAGGACAACACCCGGCTGCCGCCCCGAGGGCGCGCGGTGGGCGGGGCGCTCCGGCGATATTGTGCATAAGTCCAGGCGATCGAACGCCGGGTAAAGACCTTCGTCAACGTCGTGGAGATCCAGCGCCGGCGCGGGTTGGCGCGCTTTTTACCGCATCGGCCGCGCGCGAAAAGCGCGCGCGCGAAGCCTCGTGCACGAATTCCACCAGGGCCGCGACGTTATCCGGCGGCGTGGCGGGGACGATGCCGTGACCGAGGTTGAAAATGAAGCCGGGCGAGTCGCCGGCCGCATCGAGGACGGCCGCCGCCTGGGCGCGGACGACGTCGGGCGAGGCAAGCAGCGCCAGCGGATCGAGATTGCCCTGCAACGCTACGCGCGCGCCGACTCGCGCGCGAGCCGCCGCTAGATCGGTCATCCAATCGATGCCGAGCGCCGAGCAACCGGTGTCGGCCATGCTCTCGAGCCACTGCCCGCCGCCCTTGGTAAACACGATCGTGGGCGTGGCGACGCCGGTCGCCTGGCGCAGGCGCTCGAGCACCGTCTTGATGTACGCCAGCGAAAAATGCGAATACGAATCGGTAGTGAGCAGTCCGCCCCAGGTGTCGAACACCATCAGCGCGTCGGCGCCATGCGCGACCTGTTGCGCCAGGTAGGCGGCGACTGCTTCGGCATTGACCGACAGGATGCGATGCAGCAGATCGGGGCGTGCATAAAGCATTCGGCGCACCCGCGCAAAGTCCGCGCTGCCACCGCCTTCGATCATGTAGCACGCCAGCGTAAACGGGCTGCCGGCGAAGCCGAGCAGCGGCAGCTTGCCGGCCAGCGCGCGCTTGATCGAGGCCACGGCATCGAACACGTAGCGCAGGCGCTCCGGATCGGGGACGGCGAGATTCGCCACCGCTTCCTCATCGACCAGCGGCCGTGCGAAACGCGGACCCTCGCCGTCGACGAAATGCAACCCGAGACCCATCGCATCCGGCACAGTGAGAATGTCGGAAAAAAGAATCGCCGCGTCGAGCGCAAAGCGCGCGAGCGGCTGCAGCGTCACCTCGGTGGCCAGCTCGGGACTGGTGCAAAGCGACAGGAAGCTGCCGGCGCGTGCGCGCGTCGCGTTGTACTCGGGAAGGTAGCGGCCCGCCTGCCGCATCAGCCAGATCGGCGTGTAGTCGGTCGGCTCGCGCCTGAGCGCGCGCAGCAGCGTGTCGTTTTGCGGTGGATTCATTCGAAAGGTTCCGGCGGCGGACCGGCGGCGCCGTCACGATGGCGGCGCCTGGTCAATCGGGGCACGGCTGCTATTGTAGGGCCGAATGGCAGCGCACCGGCCTCGCGTTTGCAGGTGCGCCGCCTGAAGATGCGGCGCACGAGGCGATGCGCTTCAGCGGGCGGCCGCGAGCTCGCGCCCGCTGAGCCGTTCCAGGATCGCCAGCGGTGATCGCTCGTGGTCATACAGCGCGGCGAGCGGAAGATCGATCGTCTGCTCGAGCATGTACTGGCCCGACACCGCCGCATGCATCACCTGGTCGGAAAAGCACAGCCACGTCGTACCCGGCGCGAAGCGCACGACCTGCTGCGGGCAGTTCGCCTGGTAGTCGAGATCGGCCTTGGCGCGATCGTGCAGGCCCAGCATCAGGTGGTCGTACGGACTGCGCAGGCCCTTGGTGACGTGCAGCGCCGACAGCCACCGCGCCTCGCCGGGGATCTGCCGGCGAATGCGCGGCAGAAACCTGCGCGCCACCGCTTCGAAGGACTCGCCGACGCGCCACACGCGATCCTCGCCGGGACTCACATTGCAGAACACGCGCAGAATCCGCTCGCCATGGTTCGGCCGCGACGGAAAGGCGTCGACGTGCAGGCGGGAGTCGTCCTTGCGCCACGACATCGCGCGGCCTACGGCGGGCTGCGGCCGGAAGCTGGTGCGCGCGCGGCGGACGTAAGGCGCATAACGTGGAAACAGCGTCGTCACCAGGGCCGAGGCCTCGGCGGCGAATCGGGCAACCATGCGGCCGAGCGCGGCGAGCTCCTCGGGCGAGCCGCGCGCGCCTTTGAGTTTGCCGCCGTCGAAGCTTATGTTTTTCGCCCTGCCGTCGGACCAGCGCGGCGAAAGGAAGCGCTGTTCGTCATCGGCCAGCGGGAAAGCGAGCCGGGGGAGGATCAGGACGCCGCCGCCTTCGAGCGTTCGGATCGCCACCTCCTGCGCATCGGGTCCTAGCGCCGGTCGCCAGCTCGCGACGTCGAGCGCAACGATATCGGTCATTGCAACTACCGTGGCAGCTCGGACGCGCCCATCAGGAACTCGTCGACGGCGCGCGCGCACTGGCGGCCTTCGCGTATCGCCCAGACGACCAGCGACTGGCCGCGGCGCGTATCGCCCGCGGCAAACAACTTCGGCACCGACGTCCGATAATGCTCGGTGTCGGCCTTTACGTTGCCGCGCGCGTCGTATTCGACCCCCAGCTCTTCCAGCATCCCGGTGTGCACCGGGTGCAGATAGCCCATCGCGAACAGCACGAGGTCCGCCTTGAGCTCGAACTCGCTGCCGGGCACTTCGCGCAGCTTCCCGTCCTTCCATTCGACGCGGCAGGCGACCAGCGCCGCAACCTTGCCCCCTTCGCCCTTGAACGCCTTGGTCTGAACCGCCCAGTCGCGTTCGCAGCCTTCCTCGTGCGACGAAGACGTCCGCATCTTCATCGGCCAGTACGGCCAGACCAGCGGCTTGTTCTCGTGCTCGGGAGGCTGCGGCAGCAGCTCGAATTGCGTCACCGACAACGCACCCTGCCGGTTCGATGTGCCGACGCAGTCCGAGCCGGTATCGCCGCCGCCGATGACGATCACGTGCCTGCCCTTTGCGGTCAGCGGAGGCACGTCCGGGTCGCCGGCGACGCGCTTGTTTTGCAGCGGCAGAAAGTCCATCGCGAAATGGACGCCGTCCAGGTCGCGGCCGGGCACGTCCAGGTCGCGCGGATGCTCGGAGCCCGCCGAGGCGACCAGGGCGTCGAATTCGTCGAGCAGGCGCGCCGCCGAGACGCCGTTCTTGCCCGTGGCGCCGACATGCGCGTTGACGCGAAACTCGACGCCTTCGGCGCGCATCTGCTCGACCCGGCGGTCGATGTGATATTTCTCCATCTTGAAATCGGGAATGCCGTAGCGCAGCAGCCCGCCGATCCGGTCGGCCTTTTCGAACAGCACGACATCGTGGCCGGCGCGCGCCAGCTGCTGCGCGCACGCCATCCCCGCCGGTCCGGAGCCGACGACCGCGACATGCTTGCCGGTCTTCCTCTTCGGCGGTTGCGGCTCAACCCAACCCTCCTCCCAGCCCTTGTCGATGATGAAGTGCTCGATCGACTTGATGCCCACCGGATCGTCGTTGATGTTGAGCGTGCAGGCGGCTTCGCAAGGGGCTGGGCAGATTCTCCCGGTGAATTCCGGAAAGTTGTTGGTCGAGTGCAGCACTTCGAGAGCCTCGCGCCACTGCTGGCGGTAGACGAGGTCGTTCCAGTCGGGAATGATGTTGTTGATCGGACAGCCGGACTGGCAGAACGGGATCCCGCAATCCATGCAACGCGCACCCTGCTTCGACGCCTCGTCGTCTTTGAGCGCGAAGATGAACTCGCGGTAGTTGCGAATGCGCTCGCCGATCGGCAGCGCAACTTCGGAAATTCGCTGCAGCTCGATGAAGCCGGTTGTCTTGCCCATCGATCAGGCTCTGCTCACGCTACACCGGCTCGCGCTGGCGGTCGGTGGCAGGCATGATCGCCTGCCGCGCGAAAAGCTCGGCCAGCGCGCGCTTGTACTCGTTGGGAAAGACCCTGAGGAATTTACCGCGCGCCGCTTCCCAGTTATCGAGCATGGCCAGCGCCCGGGTGCTCGCGGTAAAGCGCAAATGCCGCTCGATCAGCCCGCGCAACAGCGCCTCGTCGCTGATGTCGCCGTGGCGCAGTCGTCCATTGCCGGCAGCGGCAAGGTCAGCCTCGACCTGGATCTGCTCCGCTTCCGGCTGCACTTTTTCGATACTCACCATCGCTGTATTGCAGCGCTCCTTGAACGTGCCGTCCTCGTCGTAGACGAAGGCAATGCCCCCGCTCATGCCGGCGGCGAAATTGCGGCCGGTGCGACCGAGCACGACGACGGTCCCGCCGGTCATGTACTCGCAGCCGTGATCGCCGGTCCCCTCGACGACAGCCGTCGCGCCTGAATTGCGCACGCAAAAACGCTCGCCGGCGATGCCGCGAAAATAAGCTTCACCGGCAATCGCGCCGTACATCACCGTGTTGCCGATCACGATGTTCTCGTCGGGCTTCGCCGGACATTCGGGATCCGGATAGACGACGATGCGTCCACCCGACAGGCCCTTGCCGACGTAGTCGTTGGTCGCTCCCTGCAGCTCGAAGCTGATGCCGCGCGCGAGGAATGCGCCGAAGCTCTGCCCGGCGGTGCCTTCGAATGCGACATGGATCGTATCCTCGGGCAGCCCCGCGTGCCCGTGGCGCCGCGCGACGATGCCCGACAGCATCGCACCGACCGAACGGTGCGCATTGCGGATCTTGTACTCGAGGCGCACCGGCGTCTTCTGCTCGATCGCGGCCGCCGACGCTGCGATCAGCTGGTGATCGAGCGCGCGGTCGAGGCGGTGGTCCTGCTCCTCGCAATGGAAGCGCGCGACTTCCGGCGGCATCGGCGGCTGATAGAAGATGCGCGAAAAGTCCAGGCCGCGCGCCTTCCAGTGATCGATGCCGGCGCGCGTGTCGAGCAGATCCGAGCGGCCGATCAGCTGCTCGAAGCGGCGGATGCCCAGCTCCGCCATGATGCCGCGCACTTCGTCGGCGACGAAGAACATGAAATTGACGACGTGCTCGGGCTGGCCGTCGAATTTCGCGCGCAACACCGGATCCTGCGTCGCGATGCCGACCGGGCAGGTGTTGAGATGACACTTGCGCATCATGATGCAGCCAGCCGCGACCAGCGGGGCCGTCGCGAACCCGAACTCGTCGGCGCCCAGCAGCGCGCCAACGACGACGTCGCGTCCGGTCTTCATCTGGCCGTCGACCTGCACGGCGATGCGGCCGCGCAGGCGGTTGAGCACCAGCGTCTGCTGCGTCTCGGCTAAGCCCAGCTCCCATGGCGTGCCGGCGTGCTTGATCGATGACTCGGGTGACGCGCCGGTGCCGCCGTCGTGGCCGGCGATCGTCACATGGTCGGCCTTGGCCTTCGCCACGCCTGCGGCAACGGTCCCGACGCCGACTTCGGACACCAGCTTGACGCTGATCGAGGCCTGCGGATTGGCGTTCTTCAGGTCGTGGATCAGTTGTGCGAGATCCTCGATCGAGTAAATGTCGTGATGCGGCGGCGGCGATATCAAGCCGACGCCGGGCACCGAGAAGCGCAGCTTGGCGATGTATTCGGACACCTTGTGCCCCGGCAGCTGACCGCCTTCGCCCGGCTTCGCGCCCTGCGCCATCTTGATCTGCAGCTGGTCGGCGTTGACCAGGTATTCGGCGGTGACGCCGAAGCGCGCCGACGCGACCTGCTTGATGCGGGAGCGCAGCGAATCGCCTTCCCTGACCGGAACATCGACGACGACGCCCTCGATCCGCGAGCTCAGCGTCTCGCCCTTGCGCATCAGCGGATAGCGATGTGCGTCCTCGCCGCCTTCGCCGGTATTCGACTTGCCGCCGATCCGGTTCATCGCGATCGCGAGCGTCGTGTGCGCCTCGGTCGAGATCGAGCCGAGGCTCATCGCGCCGGTGGCGAAACGCTTGACGATCTCCGCTGCCGGCTCGACCTCGTCGAGCGGCACCGGCGGCCCCGCCGGCTTCAATTCGAACAGGCCGCGCAATGTCATGAGGCGGCGGCTCTGATCGTTGATCAGCTTCGCGTATTCCTGGTAGGTCGAATGACTGTTGGCCCGGGCCGCGTGCTGCAGCTTGGCGATCGAGTCGGGCGTCCACATGTGCTCCTCGCCGCGGACGCGGTACTGATATTCGCCGCCGGCATCGAGCGCGTCGCGCAGCACCGGACTGTCACCGAAGGCGATCCGGTGCAGCCGATAAGCCTCGTCGGACACCTCGAACAGGCCGATGCCCTGGATATTGCTCGCGGTGCCGGTGAAGTATTTGTCGATGAAGGCGCTGTTCAATCCGACCGCTTCGAATATCTGCGCGCCGCAGTACGACTGGTAGGTCGAGATGCCCATCTTGGACATCACCTTGTACAGGCCCTTACAGATCGCCTTGACAAAGCGCTTGGCCGATTCCTCGGGCGAGACCTCGGGCACGATCTCGTGCAGCTGGGCGAGCGTTTCCAGCGCGAGATACGGGTAGATCGCTTCCGCGCCGTAACCGGCGAGCAGCGCGAAATGATGCACTTCGCGCGCCGATCCGGTTTCGACGACGAGTCCGGCGCTCGTGCGCAGGCCCTTGCGCACCAGGTGCTGATGCACGGCGGCGGTGGCGAGCAGCGCCGGAATCGGCATCAGCTCGGCCGAGACATTGCGGTCGGACACGATCAGGATGTTGAAGCCGAGGCGGATCGCATCCTCGGCATGCGCGCACAGACTCGCCAGTGCCGCTTCCATGCCCGCGGCGCCCCATGCTGCCGGATAGCAGATGTCGAGCTCGCGCGAACGGAACGTGGCGCCGGTGAACAAGCCGATGTGACGGATTTTCTCCATCTCGTCGGCGGTAAGGATCGGCTTCGCCGCTTCGAGTCGCATCGGCAAATCGGTCGCGTCGGCCGCGATGTCGACCGCGAGCAGGTTCGGTCGCGGTCCGATGAATGTCACCAGCGACATCACCAGCTCTTCGCGGATCGGATCGATCGGCGGATTGGTCACCTGCGCGAACAGCTGCTTGAAATAGGCGTACAGGACCTTCGGCCGGTTCGACAGGACCGGCAGCGCGGCGTCGTTGCCCATCGATCCGACCGCTTCCTCGCCGTTCAGCGCCATCGGCGCGAGGATCACCTTCAGGTCCTCCTGCGTGTAGCCGAACGCCTGCTGCCGGTCGAGCAGTGAGACCTTCGAGCGCTGCGGCGGCGCCGGCGCCGGCAGATCCTCGAGTGCTATGCGGGTGCGGTCGATCCACGCCCGGTACGGCTTGGCGGTCGCCAGCGTGCGCTTGAGCTCTGCGTCGTCGACGATGCGTCCCTGCTCGGTGTCGACCAGCAACATCTTGCCCGGCTGCAGCCGCCACTTCCGGACGATCTTGCGCTCCGGAATGTCGAGCACGCCGACTTCGGACGCCATGATCACGTAGTCGTCGTCGGTGACGATGTAGCGCGCCGGCCGCAAGCCGTTCCGATCGAGCGTCGCGCCGATCTGCCGGCCGTCGGTGAACGCCATCGCCGCCGGGCCGTCCCAGGGCTCCATCAGCGCCGCGTGGTATTCGTAGAAGGCACGGCGATCCTCGTCCATCAGCGGATTGCCCGCCCATGCTTCCGGGATCATCAGCATCATCGCGTGCGCGAGCGGATAACCGCCCATCAAAAGCAGCTCGAGGCAGTTGTCGAACGACGCCGAGTCGGATTGCCCGTCGTAGATCAGCGGCCAGATCTTGTCGAGGTCGTCGCCGAGCACCGTGCTGGCGATCGCCTGCTGCCGCGCCCGGATCCAGTTCACATTGCCGCGCAGCGTATTGATCTCGCCGTTGTGGCAGACCAGACGGAACGGATGCGCCAGGTCCCAGGTGGGGAACGTGTTGGTCGAAAAGCGCTGGTGCACCATCGCCAGCGCCGAGACCATCGTCGGGTCGCGCAAATCGAGGTAGTACTCGCCGACCTGATGGGCGAGCAGCATGCCCTTGTAGACGATCGTTCGCGATGACATCGACGGCACGTAGAACTCCTTGCCGTGCTTGAGCTTCAGCGCCTGGATCGCGTGGCCGGACTTCTTGCGGATGATGTAGAGCTTGCGTTCGAGCGCGTCCTGGTCGATGCGGTTCGAGCCGCGCGCGATGAAAACCTGCCGGATGACCGGCTCGACGTCCTTGGTGCGCTCGGACAGGCCGGCATTGTCGGTCGGCACATCGCGCCAGCCGAGAAGGAGTTGGCCCTCGCCGGCGATCGCGCGCTCGATCTCCTGCTCGCACGCCATCCGGGAGGCCGGTTCCTTGGGAAGAAACACCATGCCGACCCCGTATTGGCCGAGCGCCGGCAGCGTCAGGCCCTGCCGCCCACAGGCGCGGCGCAGGAATGCGTCAGGCAGCTGCAGAAGGATGCCGGCGCCGTCGCCCTGAAGGGGATCCGCGCCGGTCGCGCCGCGGTGGGTCAGGTTTTTGAGGATCTGCAGACCCTGGGTGACGATCGCATGGCTGGCCTTGCCCTTGATGTGGGCGATGAACCCCAGGCCGCAGGCATCGTGCTCGTTCGCCGGGTCGTACATTCCCTGCCTGGTCGGGGGCAGGTGCCGAACCTGTCGCTGTCGCTCCACTTCATCCTCGCCTGTTACGGGCCGCTCGCGCCTTCCGGCGCACGTCGCCGCGCCCGCCACGAAGCTGGCGGGCCAAACCTTTTCATACTAGCCATAATGTTGCATTGCGGCAACCTGACGACGTCCGGGATGGCCTGTCCGCCAAAAGCACTTGCGCCGGCCCTGAACTTGCGCTTTAATCTGAACAAAGTGGGCTATATGCTTGTACCAGCGTTCAAAATAGCTGGCCCGGGTAAAATATTTAGGACAACATCATCAGGGATTCCTTCATGGCGCCAAACCGAATGATTGCTCGCTGGCTGCGACCGGCACTTGCGCTTGTGGCGCTCGGCGGATTGCTTGCCCTCGGCGGTTGCGGCGGCGGCAGCGGCGCCCCGAATAACCCGTACCAACCCGGACCCGCGGCCCCCGGACCTTTGTCGATCCTGCCGCCGATCGTTACCGCATTTGCGAATACACCAATAACTCTCACGATCAGCGGCGGCGCCGCACCTTTCTTCGTCGTCTCCAGCAACCCGGCGGTTCTGCCCGTTGCGCAAACGCCGAGCGGTAACACGATCGTGCTGCTGCCGGGCACGGTAACGTCCGATACAGCGGTGACGATCACGGTTCAGGATGCGATCGGCCAGAGAGCGACATCGACGGTGACCGTTCGACCCGCGCCGATCTTTAACACGCTTACGATAAAACCGGCTTCGTCAGCTTGCGGCGTCAACGCGATTTGCTCCGGCCAGACCGCAACCGCCTCGGTCACCGTAACCGGGCCGGGGGGCGTTGGCCTTCCAGGTCGTCAGGTGATATTCGACGTCGTCGATGGCGACTTCGGAATCCAGAGCAACAACCCGGCGACACCGCTGGTCTCCACGCTGACCGCCGTTTCGGATCAGTTTGGCGTAGCACAGGTGATCATCCAGGCCAGCCCAAATGCACCTACGCAACCCGCGCTTCTGCGCGCGACCGAACTGACCACCGGCAACCAGCAGACTGCGCAGTTCACGATCGTGCAAACGATCAACGGATCCGCGGTACTTTCGGTTGTGCCGCCCAGCGTGACCTTCCAGGGCGCGGACACGACACAGTGTTCCAACAACTTCCGTGCAGACTATTACATCTTTGGCGGAACTCCGCCGTACCAGGTCCACGCGTCGGTGCCAATCGCAGTCACTCTGGCGCGAGTGCCGGTGCTTACGGCCGGCGGATTCTTCTCCGCTATTACCAATGGGACTTGCGTCAACCCTGAGGTCTTTTCGATCGTCGACGCAACCGGCCACCTCAAGGGCCTGATCCTGGATCTGCGCAACAACGGCGGTGGTGTGCTGCAAGCCGCTGTGGGCGTGTCGGCTGCGTTCTTGCCGCCGGACGTGACCGTGGTCTCGACCAACGGCCAGGTACCGGATGCCAAGCGCACGTACAAGACGAACTTCGCCAACTACCGCTTGAGCAACTTCGACTCCGATCCGCTGGTCGGCCTGGACCCTGAGTTCAAGACCGTGCCGATCGTTGTGCTGACCAACGCGTACACGGCTTCCGCCTCGGAAATCGTGGCCGGTGCGCTGCAGGATCACCACCGCGCCAAGACGATGGGCAAGACGAGCTTCGGCAAGGGCTCGGTGCAGACGGTGCGTCCGCTGTCGAACGACACCGGCATCAAGCTGACCATCGCGTACTACTACACGCCGTCGGGCAAATCGATCCAGGCTAAGGGCATCCGCCCGGACATCCCGGTTGATCAAAACCCGGACGGCGACCCGGACGACGCGCTGATCACCCGCGAGATCGACACCGAGCGCCACCTGCACAACAAGCAGGAATCGGAAGAGCCCGAGATGACCGAGCGTGAAAAGCGCCGCGTTGAAGAACTGCGCCGCCTGGAAGAAGAAAACGCCAAGAAGACGCCGGAGCAGCGCGAGAAGGAACGCAACAAGAAGCCGATCGAATTCGGTTCGGCCGACGACTTCATGTTGCAACAGGCGATTGCCGACCTGAAGGGCCAGCCGGTCAAGCGCTCGAAGTCGGTGCTGGAGACCGCTGCGGCGGCAGTGCCGGACAAGGCGGTGAAGTCGCCCGCGGCCAAGGAGTCGAGCGCGCCAGCCAAGCTGCCTAAGGGCAAGGCCGCACCGGCTTCCGAACCGGCTGCACCGAAGCCGAATGTTCCGGCCAGCGGCGTGATTCCGGCACCTGAACCGACCGGCAACCGCTGATACACACGTCGGCCAAGACTGGCAAACTTATGAGGCCGTGCATTGCACGGCCTTTTTCATTGCACCGCCATGAATGACGAACAACTGCTGCGTTACTCGCGCCATATCCTGCTCGACGAAATCGGCATCGAGGGGCAGACGCGCCTGCTTGGAAGCCA
>Ga0207657_10004657_pt1 | contig 14487 bp, 19 predicted proteins | sample KBSC33metaG_FD_184316 | JGI IMG/M metagenome (GOLD analysis project Ga0207657, IMG submission 184316) | Corn rhizosphere microbial communities from Kellogg Biological Station, Michigan, USA - KBS C3-3 metaG (SPAdes) (version 2) | ecosystem: Host-associated > Plants > Roots > Rhizosphere > Soil ... | reverse complement strand
CACGATCGCGGGCTACGACTACGGCCTCGCGCATGTGCTGGCCACCGGCGCGGTGCTGGCGTTCCTGTGGTGGCGGCATCCGCGGGTGGAGGTGCCCCTGCGCAACGCGATCGTCGGCATGAGCCTGGTCGCGCTGCTGGTCTACTGGCTCTATCCGGTTGCACCGCCGCGGCTGACCGTGAGCGGACTCACCGACACGCTGATCGTCGACAACATCCTCGGCGCACGTCATGTGCACGAAGGTCTGGTCAACCTTTATGCCGCGATGCCCAGTCTGCACGTCGCCTGGGCGGTTTGGTGCGCTGCCGCGATCGTCATCGCGTTGCGCAGCCGCTGGCGTTACCTGGCCTGGCTGTATCCGGTGTGGACCACCTTCGTCGTGGTCTCCACCGCCAACCACTACTTCCTCGACGCGGCCGCGGGGTTGGCGCTGACGGCCGTGCCGCTGTGGCTGGTCATTTCCCGTTCGTCGAAAAGTGCTGGTAGTCCGGTGAGCTCGACCAGTTCCCACCCCATCCCCAGCCAACCGCGCTGAACGCACGCGTCGGCGCGCTGCCGCGCACGATCATGCCTGGCCGCACCCGTGATCGGTCGGTGTAGGGCTTCCCCGAGGGCGGCCGGACCGTGCCGTCGAGGGTGTAAGGGTTCTCGACCGTGTTGATGTCGATCGCCTCGCCGAACGCGTGCATCGACCAGGTCTTCGGGCCGTTGGACACGGCCGCGCGGCAGTTGAACGACGAGGTGTTGTCGGCGGCCATCGACTTGTTGTCGTCGCCCCCGTAGGCCGCGATGGGCACCATCTGACGGATCGGGAAGTACGCGTAGTAGATCTGCCGGAACGCGCTGACGACAGCGGGGACGGCGCGCGCGTTGACGACCAGCGTGCCGGTGTGCGCTGTGTGGTCGAAGCCCCAGAAGGTCAACGTGACCGCGCGTAGCGACGACGCGCCGACGGGGCAGCCGTGGTGCCAGCTCTTGCCGAGTTCTGCCGTTGTGACGGTCCGGCTCTTCCAGTGGAAGGGTGGTTGGCGCACAAGCGCGTGCGCCGGGGGTTTGGTCGCGGTGGGCGTGAGCAGCGGGTGGTGTGACGGTGTCAACGCGGTGGCGACCGGGGAGGCGGCCGGCGTGGACAACACCGGCGTCGGGCTCGGGCTGGTGCTCGGTGCCGCCGCCGGCTTGCCGGTGTCGTTGCAGGCCGCGAGCGCACTGACAAGTGTCACCGCGATGGCGGCTGCCCGAATTGCGCCCACCGGTCTAGCGTAGGTCGCGGTGACGATGAACCGACTGACGCTGCTTCCCGCGCTCGCCCTGGCGGGCCTGTCCCTCGCTTGTGGCAATGGCGTTGCCCACTCGTCTGCCCCGTCGCCTGCTGCATCTGCATCCGCCGCCCCCTCTGCGGCGAGCGCCATCGTGGCTGCGGCGGGATCGCCGGTGGACCATCTGCGCGGCGTGGGCTCGGCCCACCAGGTGGTCGAGGTCGCGGCATCGCGCTATGGCACCAGCTACGCGACGTTGACGGCCTACCGCAAGACAGCGGACGGGTGGGTGAAGAGCTACGGTCCTTGGACGGCGCGCATCGGGCGCAACGGCTTCGCCGCGCCGAGCAAGAAGCGCGAGCGCGATGGGAAGACACCTACGGGGTCCTACGGTTTCGGCTCGTTCTTCTTCGGCGTCAACGCCGAGCCGAGTGGGATTCGCTACGCCTGGCGGCATGCCTACACCTACGACGTGTGGGACGACGACTCGTCGTCCGCGCGCTACAACCTGTGGACCAACCGCAACCGCAACTACCCCGGCCGTAGCCCGGAGCCGATGCATGTGTCGCCGGCCTACAACTACGGCGCGGTCATCGCCTACAACACGGCGCGCAAGCCCGGCCTCGGCAGCGCGATCTTCCTGCATGTGGCGCACGGCAGCGCCACCGCCGGCTGCGTTGCTGTTCCGCAGGCATACGTGCTGAAGCTTCTCCGGTGGCTGAACCCGAAGCAGAGCCCCCGAATCATCATGGGGACGACGAGCGCGATCACGAAGTAGTGTCCGGGAATGGCAGACGACGCGGACATCTATCAGCAGATCAAGACGCTCGTCGAGGAAGAGCACGAGCTCGATCGCGGTGGGCAGTCGCATGCGCCGGAGCGCCGTGCGCAGCTCGAAGAGCAGCTCGACCAGCTGTGGGACCTGCTCCGGCAGCGACAGGCCCGCCGAAGCGCGGGCGAGGACCCCTCGGGGGCGCACGCGAGGCCGATCTCGGAGGTCGAGAACTACCTGCAGTAACAGCGCACGTCACTTCCAGCGGAAGTGCACGAAGATCCGCCCGAAGTTGTCGGAGTCTTTCTCCACCCGGTGGTAGAGCGCCTTGATGTCCTTGCGGTCGAGAAACCGCAAGACGCGCTTCTTCAGCTGGCCCGACCCCTTGCCCGGGATGATCTCGACAAGCGGCGCTTTCTTCGCGATCGCCTCGTCGATGACGCCGCGCAGCGCGCGTTCGATCTCCTCGCCCCGGTTGTAGATGTCGTGCAGGTCGAGCTTGAGCTTCACGGCTCACATGATGGCGGCGTCGCGGTATTCACTCCCACCGGATGCGGGTAGGCCTCAGGTTATGGCGAAGACCAAGATCGACATCGACACCAGCCAGACCACGGGCGACCTGGTCGACCAGCTGCTTCAGCAGCACGAGATGGTTCGCAGAGCGATCAACAGCGTCGCTCGCACCACCACGGCAGAGTCTCGGCAGGAGGCGTTCGACACGCTCCGCGAGCTGTTGGCTCGGCACGAGACCGCCGAGGAGATGGTTGTCCGGCCGCTCACGCGTGACATCGACAACGGCGAGACCGTCGCCGAAGCCCGGATGGCGGAGGAGAACGAGAGCAAGGACGTTCTCAAGGAGCTCGAGAACCTCGACATCGCCTCGGTGGAGTTCGCGCGCACCTTCGAGACCTTCGCGAAGTCGGTGCTCGAGCACGCCATCGCCGAGGAGACCTACGAGTTCCCGCTGCTTCGCCGACTCGACGCCGACAAGTTGGAGAAGGCGGAGAAGCAGTTCCTGATGGCGGAGAAGACCGCCCCCACACACCCGCACCCCTCGGCTCGGTCGACGGCGATGAACTTCGTCGCGGGCCCGTTTGCCGCAGTGGCCGACCGCGCTCGCGACGCGGTCTCCCGGTCCAAGTCCTGACCGACTAGCTGGGACGCCAGTCCTCGGGCGGGTCCTCACCGACCCGCCCGTCGATGGCTTCCCGGATCAGGTCGGCGTGGCCGGTGTGCCGGCCATACTCCTCGAGGAAGTCGCAGAGGAGCCGCCGCAGGTTGGCGTGCCGGCCGTCGCCCGCGCCGATGTGCACAGGCTGGTCGAGGCCACCATGACGCAGCGCGTCGTTCAGGCGCGTCCGAGAGCGCGCCACCGCATCGTCGTACAGCCCGTAGAGGACGTCGGGCGGGTCGTCCTTGGCCGAGACGAAGCTCCAGTCCTCACTCGGCCGGCGGGCTGCGGTGTCCCACGGCTCGCCCGCTGGCTCGCCGCGCAGCTTCGTGGTGAACATGAAGTCCTCGGCGAAGGCCAGATGCTTGAGCAGCCCGCCGATCGTCAGCCGCGAGGCGCCGACGCTGACGCGCATCTGCTCCGCGGTCAGACCATCGGCTTTCCACCGAAAGGTTGCGCGCAGTCGCTCCAGCGCACCGACGAGATGCTCGGCCTCGGTGCCGGCGATGGGCGGCTCCCATGGTGGTGACGTCGTCAAATAGCGGCCGAGGCGGTCGTCGGCGCGACGTCAGTCGCCCCTGATGCACGTCGTGCCGCGAGGAACGCGACGACAAAGAGCACGAACGCGTTCAAGCCGTGCAGCAGGCCGAGCGGAGGAACCTCGCCCTGCGACACACCGAGCACGACCTGCAGGATGATCAGCCCGAGGATGTAGAGCGCCCATCTCGTCCCGCCGGCGACCTTTGCGAAGAACGAGATCACCAGCAATGCCAGAGCGATCAGCGGGATCAGCATCTCGCCGTTGATGGCGTGGACTGGGAACCCGAAGGAGCCGTTGAACGTCGGGTCCTTGTCGAGCACGTGCTTGTTGACGGTGGCGCCGTCGTCGATCCAATGGTCGAGCCCGGCTACCGCGGTCGCCATCATCATCGCCTGCACGACGACCAGGGCCGCAATGAGATAAGCCAGAACGTGGTAAGTCCGCCGCATTGGCCTCTCCTTCCCCCGAAGGCCGATCCAAACGTCCCGGTGCCAGGGCGTCAAGGAGACGCGGAGTCCGCGGCGCACCGCCGGCCAACGACCCGTGATCATGGCGTTGGGTCTCCCCCAACGCCATGATCACGAATTTGGTCTCAGAGAGAGAGGCCGCCGTCGACTGGTACGACGGCTCCGGTGATCCCGCCGTTGTCCTCGTGCGCCAGCCACACCAACGCTGCCGCGACCTCATCGGGTGAGAGCAACCGCTCAACCGGCTGTTGCGAGGCGAACACCTCCACCCCGGAGAGCTCGTAGATACGCGCGCTCTCGGTCAGCATCGCCGTCTCGGTCGAGCCGGGGCTCACTGCATTGGCCGTCACGCCCGTCCCGCGCAGGTCACCGGCCAGGCCGCGCACGAAGCCGACGACGCCTGCCTTCGCGGCGCAGTACGCCGCCAGCCGAGGAAGGCCCTGGGTTGCGGCACTCGACGCGACGGCGACGAAGCGCCCCGCCCGCGGCTCCGGTCGCGCCAACATCGCAGGTACCGCCACCCTCGCCAGATTGAGCACCCCGACGAGGTCCACGTCGATCACCGCGCGTTCGGCATCGAGGGACGTCGACCAGTGCGACACCCCGCCTGCGATGACACCGGCGACAGCGAACGCCGCGTCCAACCCGCCATACGTTTCGACCGCGACATCAACGGCGTGCTGCAAAGCCATGAGATCGCGCACATCGGCCACGACCGTCGTGACCGACCCGTCCGCGCGAAGCAACGCGTCCAGCTCTTCCCGCCGCGCCAACGGATATCCGATGGCGGGATCGTCGGCGCAGGCATCGACCGCGACGACATTCCAGCCGTCGCCGACGAGCCGGCGTACGGTCGCGGCGCCGATCCCACGCGCCGCCCCCGTGACGACAGCTACGCGCATCAGCCGGACGAAGCGACGCCGAGCCGGCGGATGAAGTCCGGCGGCACGAGCACGTCGTCGGCGCTGAGGTCGTGGATCGATGCCTTGCCGAGACCGAGCAGCGCCGAGTCGATCCCGTTGCGGATGAGGTCGAGCACGTTCTCGACGCCCGCCTGACCGTTGGCGGCGAGGCCCCACAGATAGGCGCGACCCAGCATCACCGCACGAGCGCCCAGCGCGACGGCCTTGACCACGTCGCTCCCCCGGCGCACGCCGCCGTCGAGCAGCACCTCGATCTGGTCGCCGACCGCCTCGGCCACTGCCGGCAGGGCGCGGATCGAGGCCGGCGTGCCGTCGAGGTTGTTGCCACCGTGGTTCGACACCGAGATGGCTGTGCATCCGGCGTCGACGGCCCGCTTCGCGTCATCGACCCGGATGACGCCCTTGAGCATGAACGGGCCGCCCCACTCTTCCCGCAGCCACTTGATGTCGTCCCAGGTCGCCGGCGGCGTGCCCATCCAGGCGCCGTACGCACCGAAGAACGTCGGGGGCTGCTGCCCGCGGTCGGCCATGTTGGGCACCGTGAGGTCGGGGATCGGTGTGCTGCTGCGCAGGTAGGACAAGAGGTAAGAGGGCCGGGTCACGATCTGCGGCGACATCTTGATCGCGGTCTTCAGGTCCATCGACTCGGGGATGCTCGGGCTGCCCCAGTCGCGGGAATGCGAGAACGACCAGTCGAGGGTCAAGATGATGCCCGCGGCGCCGGCCGCACGGGCGCGGTCAAGCCGCTTCGCGATGTCGTCACGACTGCCGATCCAATAGAGCTGGAAGAACAGCTGCGGGTTGGCCGCAACGACCTCCTCGATCGGCTTGCTGCCGAACGATGACAGGCCCACGGCGATCCCACGAGCGGCCGCTGCACGCGCGACGGCAACCTCGCCATCGGGATGCACCGCCTGCACACCCGTCGGCGAGATCAGGACCGGCATCGAGACGTTCTGGCCCATCACCGTGGTCGCCGTCTCGCGTTGCGCGAACAGACCGGCGACGTGCGGAGCAAAGCCCAGCTCGTTGAAGGCGGCGGTGTTGTCGCGATAGGTGACACCGGCTTCGGAGCCGGCGAGCAAAGCGCTGTAGACCGGCTTCGGCAGCCGCCGCTTCGCACGACGCTGCGCCTCGGCAACCGTCTCGAACCAAGCGTTGCGCGCCATCAGACGTTCACCGAGTCACCCGCGCGCCGCGACAACGACACGAAGACCGGAGCGCGGCGCGAATGACCTGGCCCGACCTCGGGTTTCGCCGTTGCGCGCAGCAACGCCGCCTCGCCGTGGCCGTGCACGCACTCCGGGTCGGGCCCGTCGAGCGGCAGCCCGGTGAAGAACTTGGCCGCCATGCAGCCGCCCTGACACGCGTCGTAGGAGCCGCACGATGCACACGCGCCGGCACTGCCAGGCTCACGCAGAGACGTGAACAGCGACGACGACCGCCACACGCTGGTGAAGCCACCCTCGTCGCGCACGCTGCCTGCCCTGAACTGCTCATGCAGCACGAACGGGCACGCATAGACGTCACCGACCGGGTCGATCAGGCAGACCACGCGCCCGGCACCGCACAAGTTGAGACCCGGCAGCGCCTCACCCAGTGCGGAGAGGTGAAAGAAGGAGTCTCCGGTCAGGACCCGAGGGTGGTCGACGAGCCAGGCATAGAGCTCGCGTTGCTGGTCGGCTGTCGGGTGCAACTCGTCCCACACGTCCGCACCGCGACCCGATGGCCGCAGCCGGGTCAGCCGCAGCTGCGCGCCGTAGCGCTGCGTCAACGCCAGGAAGTCATCGAGCTGCCCGACGTTGTCGCGCGTGACCACGACAGACACCTTGAAGTCGGCGAAGCCGGCGTCGGCGAGCCGCTGCATCGCCGTCGTCGCGACGCCGAACGAACCGGGCCCGCGCACAGCGTCATTCGTCGCCGCGTCCGCGCCGTCGATCGAGATCTGCACGTCGACGTAGTCGGTGCTCGCGATCCGAGCGGCTGCGGCAGGTGTGATGCGCGAGCCGTTCGTCGAGAACTTCACACCGACTTTCGACTCGACGCAGTAGTCGAGCAGCTCCCAGAAGTCCGGTCGCAGCGTGGGCTCGCCCCCACCGATGTTGACGTAGAAGACCTGCATTGCTGCGAGCTCGTCGACGACACCGAACAGCTCCGCCGTCGTCAGCTCACGCGGATCCCGCCTACCGCTTGATGACAGGCAGTGCACGCAGGCCAGGTTGCAGCCGTAGGTCAGCTCCCAGGTCAGACAGATCGGCGCGTCGAGGCCGAGCGACAACCGGTCGGTGATCCGCGGCTTAGTGGCTGGCAACGAGCACCTCCGCGTCGACCAGCCGTCCGAGCGCGACCAGGTAGCCGGCGTGTTGCTCCGCCGGCACACCGGCGGCGACCAGCGCCTCGGTCACGTCGTCATAGTCGGCGGCGGTGCGTACGACGGTCAGCAGCCGCTCGTCGTTGAGGAAGGTCAGCCGCCGGTTGCCGTAGTGGTAGGCAAGCGCGCCGAACCGCTCCTCCCGCAGTCCGACCTGCGGGTGCAAGGCGTATCCGGGCACGTCTAGTAGACGCCGCACATGCCGTCGATCGAGATCTCCTCGACCAGCAGGTCGGCGAGCACCAGATCGTCCTCGGCGACAGCGTCCGCTGGGGTTTCGACGGCGGACACCGACTCAGGCGCGACAGCAGTCATGCGGGAGATATTGGCACACGGTGCCAGAAGCGTCCATAGTGCGGGGGTGGCTGGTCGTCCGCCTTTGACCACACGCCTGGAGATCGAGCGCGTGGCCTTTGCGCTGTTCGCCCGCCGCGGCTTCGACGAGACCACGGTCGACGACATCGCCTCAGCGGCCGGGATCGGACGCCGGACCTTTTTCCGCTACTTCGCGTCGAAGAACGACGTCGTCTGGGGCGACTTCGACGCGGGTCTGCGGCACTTCGCCGATGCCCTGGACGAGGCCGACCCAGGCCAGCCGTGGATGGAGGCGCTGCGTGCTGCGGTCGTCGACTTCAACTCCCTGGACCCCGCGTTGGTGCCGCTGCACCGCGACCGGATGGACCTGATCCTGCACGTGCCGGCGCTGCAGGCCTACGCGACGCTCATGTACGCCCGCTGGCGCGACGTCGTGACCCGGTTCGTCGCCGAGCGCACCGGCGAGAAGCCGGATGACCTGCATCCACGCCTGGTCGGCCACACCGCGCTCGCGGCCGCGGTCGCGGCCTACGAGCAGTGGCTGGCCGAGCCCGACAGCGATCTGGCCGACCTCCTCGACGCGTCAATGCGGTGGCTGGCAGGAGAGGATCGACCGCATGGGTGAGTGGGACTGTGTCTAACTGGGATCGGGAGCTCGAAGAACGCGAACGCCGGCGCGAGCTGGCCGCGGCGATGGGCGGCGAGGAGCGCGTCGCGCGGCAGCACGCCAACGGTCGGCTCACGGTGCGCGAGCGGATCGCCCGGCTGCTCGACGAGGGCAGCTTTCGCGAGATCGGTGCCCTGACGGGTTCGGCGACATATGACGAGAGCGGCGAGCTCAAGGACTTCGTGCCGACCAACTTCGTCACCGGCGAAGGCCGCGTCGACGGTCGTCGTGTCGTCGTGGCCGGCGACGACTTCACCGTGCGCGGCGGCGCGGCGGACGCGTCGATCCATCAGAAGCAGACCTACGCCGAGAGCATGGCCGGTGACATGGGCATGCCGCTCATCCGGCTGATCGACGGCACCGGCGGCGGTGGCAGCGTGAAGTCGCTCGAGGACTTCGGCCGCACCTACGTGCCGCACAACCCGGGCTGGGACATCGTCGTCGCCAACCTCGCGAAGGTGCCCGTCGTCGCGCTCGCGCTCGGCCCGGTTGCGGGTCTGGGCGCCGCGCGTCTGGTCACCAGCCACGTCGCGATCGGTGTGCGCGGGATCGCCCAGGTTTTCGTCGCCGGACCCGCAGTGGTCGAGGCGGGGATGGGTGAGAGCGTCGACAAGGAGCAGCTCGGCGGCATCGACGTCGTCGCTCGGGCGGGCACTGTTGACGTCGTCGTCGACAACGAGGACGAAGCGTTCGCCCTCACCCGCCGCCTCCTGTCCTACCTGCCGGCCAACACCGGGCTGCTGCCCACACGTTCGCATCCCACCGACGATCCGCAACGCCGCAGTGAGGCGCTCCGCGACGCGGTGCCGCACGACCGGCGTTCGCCGTACGACGTCCGTCGGGTGCTGAGCGAGGTCTTCGACGCCGACTCGGTGCTCGAGCTGGGCCGGATGTTCGGGCGCTCGACGGTGACTGCGCTCGCGCGGCTGGATGGCTGGCCGGTCGCGGTCGTCGCAAGCGACCCACGGTTCTACGGCGGCGGGATGACCGCCGACGGCGCCGACAAGATGACGCGTTTCATCGACCTCGCGGAGACGTTCCGGTTGCCGGTCGTGCACCTGGTCGACCAGCCCGGCTTCGTCATCGGATCGGCTGCCGAACGCGCGGGCACCATCCGTCACGGCGCCCGCACCCTTGCCGCCGTCTATCAGAGCAGCGTGCCGTGGGCGTCGGTGCTCGTGCGCCGTGTCTTCGGGGTGGCCGGGGCAGCGCATCAACCGCACTCGCGGCACACCTTCCGCGTCGCCTGGCCCTCGGGCGACTGGGGATCACTGCCGATCGAGGGTGGTCTCGAGGTCGCGTTCAAGCGGATGCTCGCCGAAGCCGGTGAAGACGCCCAGCGGCTGAAGGAGGAGATTGCGGAGCGACTCGAAGCCGTGCGGTCACCGTTCCGTACGGCGGAAGCGTTCCTGGTCGAGGACGTCATCGACCCGGCCGACACCCGGCCGCTGCTCACCGACTGGGTGCACTCCGCCTACGACGTGCTGGCGGCGCGGCCGAGGCCGATCACGCCGTTGCCGCGTCCTTGATGGCTGGTCGCGCCGCGTTGGCCGCCAGCAGCATCGCGACGAGGGCGCCGGCCACGACGACGGTGGTGATGTCGGTGTGGGTGGCGATCGGGCCGGCAATCAGCAGTCCCAACGGGATCGTGCCGCCGAAGCCCATCATGTAGAGCGCCATCACGCGGCCGCGAACCTCGTCGCGCAGATGTTCCTGCAGCCGCGTCGACAACGTCGTCACCGTGGCGAAGTAGAAGAAGCCGACGAGGAAGACGACCGGGTAGGCGGGGCCGGGCGCGCGCAGGAGACCGAACACCAGCAGCATCACGCCGAACAACGCCAGCCCGACCGCGATCACCCGATCGCGTCGGTAGCCGACCAGGACACTGCCGACGGCGATCGCGCCGCTGGCGGCGCCGAGACCGAAGCAGGCATAGAGCAGGCCGTACTCGAACCCGGTGACCGGCATGCCCAGGTTCTGCGCTGCAACCACTGGCATCAGCCCGATGAAGGGCAGGCAGAAGAACGAGATCGCCGCGATCGTCGCGAGCACTGAGCGCACCAGCGGGTCGTGGCGGGCGACGGCAAAGCCGCCGAGCAGACGTCGCAGCCCGTGCTCGTCGCCGCGATCGCCGCGCTGGACGACCGGGCGGATCGCGAGGACCCCCGCCACGGCAAACAGGTAAGTCGCGGCGTTGAAGGCGAAGACTCCGCTGGCGTGGATGGTGGGGAGCAGCAGGCCGCCGATCGCGGGGCCGACGACCCGGGACAGGTTCATCTGCACGGACTGCAACGCGATCGCACCGGACAGGTCGACGCGCGGGACGAGGTTGGGCAGCAGGCTCGCCAGCGGCGGCCCGGTGAGCGCGTTCGCGATCCCGATCGCCAGGACGACGAGGAGCAGCAACGTCTTCGACGGGTTGGACGCTGCGGCAACCAGAGCGAGCAGGGCCGAGAACACCAGCTGCACGAGGTTGGTGGCGACGAGCAGCCGACGACGATCGACGGCGTCCGCGAGTGCTCCGCCCACGGTGGCGAGCAGCAGCAGCGGCCCGAGCTGCGCGAAGCCGGTGAGCGCGACGAACCCGGCCGAGTGCGACAGCTGATAGGCGAACGCGCCGAGGGCGACGTTCTGCATCCAGGTGCCGACGTTCGACGAGAACGTCGAGATCCAGAGCACGCGGAAGTCGCGTGAACGCAAGGCCGACCTGGCCGTGCCGGGGCGGACTTTCAGCTCATCCGGCGCAAGGGCGACATCGCCCTCGGTCTGCGCCTCCTCGACGAGCACGGCATCGTCGTTGAGGCGGGCAACCATGACGACCAGTATGCCGAACGCCGTTCGGTTTCCGCGCTACTCCTTGACGGCGCGACCTTCGTTGAACCACGCGAACGGTTTGGGCTCGCCCTTGCCGTAGTAGGTGTCGAGCTGTTCGATCCTCAGCCCGCCTTCGAGGACGATCGCGTCGATCTCACGGTTGAGGTTGCAGCCGCCGAAGACCCGCTGCTGCACGCCGTTGAGGCGCTCCTGCCACCGTCGGACGCCTGCATCGGGTGAAGCCCCGTGCTCGACGAAGTGCAGCCGGCCGCCGGGGCGCAGCACCCGCCGCACTTCCCGTACGGCGGCGACCGGGTCGGGGATGCTGCACAGGCTCCAGGTGCACAGCGCGTTGTCGACGGACTCGTCGGCCAGCGGCAGGTGCTGCCCATCGAGGCCGACCACCTCGACCTCTACCGGCGTCGCAGCCATCCGGTCTGCGGCGAGCCGGACACCGGCGCCCATCGGGTCTACGGCGTAGAGGCGGGTGACCGCGGTCGGCACGAACGGCAGGTTGTGCCCGGTGCCGAAGCCGATCTCGACCACTTCGCCGGACAGGCCCTCGCAGACGCGCGCGCGGATGCGCCGCGACTGCTTGTTGTTCATGACCAGGTTGAGCAGGTTGGGCAGCACATGGTCGCCGTACAACCCCATACGCCGCTCCCTACCGCACGCGCAGGTCGTCCAGCTTCAGGATCTCGATCAGCCGGCTGACCACGCCAGACGCGTGCTCCACCCGCAACTTACGCGACTCGGCGGCGGCGCGCTTGGCGGCGTGTTCGATGAAACGCAGCACGGCACAGTCGAGGAATGCGACGTCCTGGAGGTCGATGACGACCTGCGCGACCGGCCCCGCGTCTGCGAGCGCGTCGCGTAGGACGTCGAGGGAGAACAGGTCCAGCTCACCGTGCACGCTGATCAGCGCCTCGTCGCCGATGACGAGGACGTCGGCACACGTGTCGGTCGAGGTCATGCATCAATCGTCGTGGAGCCAGGCGGCCACAGGGATCGGGCGACCGGTTTTTCCGGCATCAACCCTTTGGCGGACTGCCGCCGAGGTGAGGTCAGGCTCGCCAGAGCAGGACGACGGCCCGGTCGTCAATCGCGACCGGAGCGACCTCGTCGACCAGCACCTTCGCTCCCCCGCCGAACCCACGCGGCACCAGCCGCTCGGCCGCACCCAGCAACCGGTCGATGCCGACCGAGAGGTCACGCCCCGGCGCCTCGATCAGCCCATCCGTATAGAGCAGCAGCGCGTCGTAGGCGCCGAGCTGCCCCTCGACGACGCCGAAGGTGGCGTCGGGCAGCAGCCCGAGCACGGAGCCGTCCAGCTCCTCCAGGCGCCAGCGGCCGCTGCCGCCGGAGTAGTGGGCGACCGGCGGGTGGCCGGCCGAGGCGAGCCGGTAGTGCCCCGTCGTCAAGTCGATGGTGACGTGCACTGCGGTCGCGAAACCCTCGAGCTCCTCCTGCCGGATCAGGTAGGTGTTGGCCGCTTCCAGGAACTTCTCCGGAGCGATCGCCCCGAGCAGCCCACCGAGCGCGCCGGAGAGCGTCAGCGCGCGGGTGCCGGCATCGAGTCCCTTGCCGGAAACGTCGACGACGGCGAGCTCCAGCTGCCGTCCGCCGTTGGACCGTGCCGAGACGAGAAAGTCCCCACCGAAGGCACCACCTCCGGCCGAGCGCAGGTCGACATCGGCATGCCACCCCGCCGGCAGCGCGGGCAGGTCGCCCTGCCGGCGCAGCTGGTTGCGCAGCTCGAGCAGGATCGACTCTCCGCGGCCGGCGGACAGGCCGAGCCGCTCCCGGTCTCGGGACAGCTCCATCGCGACGAGGGTGATCAGGACGAGCAGGATCAGTGAGCCGGGCCGGACCTCGTGCCAGCCCTTGTTCACGATCTCGACGATGTAGGCGACGGCCGCGACGAGCAGCAGCAGGCGCAGCGCAGGTCGGTCGAGCAGGATCCCGCCCAACACGACGGGCAGCGCCAACGCCGCCGGCGGGGCCAACGACACACCGCCGAGCAGCGTGAGCAGAACAACGTTCGACACACCACGCCGCGCGTTCATCAAGGCCGCCAACATCGTGGCTTCGTATGCGGCATCAAGAACCAGCGACGCGAGCGCGCGCCAATCGGCTGGAGGCACGCGGCTGTAGGCGACGGGAAGGGCCGAGCAAAACGCCTGCGAAACCACCGGCCGCCAAAAAGGCCGCGGCTAAACCTCGCGCGAAGCCCGCGGCCAAGAAAGCCGCGGCAAAGAAGCCGGCCTCAAAGGCGAAAAAGTGATAAAAAGTGACGCGCGACAAAAAGTGCAATGATTCCGTCACGGAATTGATCTAGAGATACGGCGAAGTTTGGAGACGAGCTATGGCTCACAAAAAAGCAGGCGGTTCATCGCGAAACGGTCGCGATTCAGCGGGCAAGCGGCTCGGGATCAAGGCCTATGGCGGCGAGCACGTGATTCCCGGCAACATCATCGCGCGTCAGCGCGGCACCACATGGCATCCCGGCCTTAATGTCGGCATGGGTACCGACCATACCCTCTTCGCCAAGGTCGAAGGCCGAGTCGAGTTTCGCGCAAAAGCCAACGGCCGCACTTTCGTCTCGGTTGTTCCGATGACAGAAGCCGCGGCCGAATAGACGGTGGACAATATTACTCCGCCGGATCCTGTTGAACCGGTGGAGCTTAAGAAGGCTCCGTAAGGGGAGGCGGGAAACCGGCCTCCCTTTTTTATTGTGCGTGTTCTCTCAAAAAGGACAGGGGGTTTGCTTCCCGAACCTCAAGTCAATTTTGGATTGCATTTTCAGGAGCCCGACATGCTGCAGGATCTCCCAACTCCGACATTGCGCGAGGCAAGTCCTTGCGTCCTCGAGACCGAACGGCTGCTGCTACGCAAGCCGACGCTCGCGGACGTAAAAGCAATTGCGCGCCTCGCCAACGATCGTCGCATTGCCGAGAATACGCGTCGGCTGCCGCATCCTTACTCCGAGCAGGACGCGATCGAGTTCGTGCGTGCGATCGCGAGCGACAATCGCGAGACCGTGTTCCTGATCGAAAGCGATTCTACACCGATCGGAATGGTCGGGATCGATTGGCGCCAGCAAAACGCACCCGAACTCGGCTATTGGCTCGGCGTCAGGTATTGGGGACAGGGCTTCGCAACCGAGGCCGCGCGTGCAGTGATCGATTTT
>Ga0207657_10004654_pt1 | contig 14496 bp, 17 predicted proteins | sample KBSC33metaG_FD_184316 | JGI IMG/M metagenome (GOLD analysis project Ga0207657, IMG submission 184316) | Corn rhizosphere microbial communities from Kellogg Biological Station, Michigan, USA - KBS C3-3 metaG (SPAdes) (version 2) | ecosystem: Host-associated > Plants > Roots > Rhizosphere > Soil ... | reverse complement strand
TGATGTGCTCGGGGCGTACGCCCAGCGTCCCGCCGGCCAGATCGACCGTCGCGACCGGAGGTCCGGTGGTGCCGGCGATGACCGCCCCGGCCGCGCCATTCTCGAGCCGCAGCAGATTCATCGGCGGGGTGCCGATGAAGCGTGCGACGAAGGTGTTCACCGGGTTTTCGTAGAGATCCGCCGGCGTGCCGTTCTGCTCGATGCGGCCGCCGCTAAGAAGGATCACCCGGTCCGCCATCGTCATCGCCTCGACCTGGTCGTGCGTCACGTAGACCATCGTGATGCCCAACGTGCGCTGCAGCTTGCGTATTTCCTGCCGCATCTCCTGGCGCAGCTGCGCATCCAGATTGGACAGCGGCTCGTCCATCAGGCAGACCGGCGTTTCGGCGATGAACGCCCGGCCCAGCGCGACCCGCTGCTGCTAGCCGCCCGACAGCTGCGATGGCCGCCGGTCCAAAAGCGTGGTCAGCCCGAGGAGCCCGGCCACCCGCTGCAGGCGCCGCTCGCGCTCCGCTGCGCCGACGCGGCGCACGCGCAGGCCGAATACGATGTTTTCGGCCACACTCAAATGCGGAAACAGCGCGTAGTTCTGGAACACCATCGAAATACTGCGCTGCGCCGGCGGCAGCCGGGTGACGTCGCGTCCGTCGATCGAGATGCGGCCGTGGTCCGCCAGGTCGAGCCCGGCGATCAGCCGCAGGGTCGTCGACTTGCCGCAGCCCGACGGTCCCAGCAGGACGTTGAGCGTCCCGGCATCGAGCGAAAAAGAAAGCCCCTCGACCGCCCGCACCATGCCGGCTGGAGTCGTCCAGTGCTTGCTGACGTTCTCGACGACGATTGCCGACAATGCTCCCCCTGACACCGGCAGGCCAGCCGCGCTGGACGCGGCCTTGCATGCGGCTTCCGGCTTGCCATCATAGCAAACAGCGTGCGGCCGGCAGAGATCGAACGCCCTCCGCGTCCGGGCCGCCTTCGAGCGTCGGCTCAGCCGAACAGCGCTTGCAGCGCGGCGCCCGGATCGGGCGCCCGCATGAAAGCCTCGCCGACCAGAAAGGCGCTCACGCCGTGCCGGCGCAGCGTCGCGACGTCGCCCTGCGTCAGAATGCCGCTTTCGGTGACCACCAGCTTGCCCGCAGGCACGCTAGGCAAGAGATCGATCGTGGTCCGGAGCGACACGGCGAAGCTGCGCAGATTGCGATTGTTGATGCCGACCAGCGAGGTCTTGAGCTCGAGCGCGCGCTCCAGCTCGGCCCGGTCGTGCACCTCGACCAGCACGTCCATGCCATAGTCGAGCGCGCACGCCTCGAGCGTTGCAAGACGGGCGTCTTCGAGCGCGGCGACGATCAACAGGATGGCGTCTGCGCCCAGAGCGCGCGACTCCGCGACCTGATATTCGTCGATGATGAACTCCTTGCGCAGCGCCGGCAGCGTGCATGCGTTGCGCGCCTCGACCAGGTATTCGGGAGCACCCTGGAAAAAGGGCCGGTCGGTCAGCACCGAGAGGCAGGTCGCTCCCGCCTGTTCGTACGACGCGGCGATGGCGTAAGGGTCGAAAGGATCGCGCAGGATGCCCCGGCTCGGGCTCGCCCGCTTGATTTCCGCGACGACTGCCGGCGCACCCGCGGCGATGCGCTGCCGGATCGCGCGCTCGAAGCCGCGCGGCGCAGCGGCGGCGCGCGCGGCCGCCTCGACCTCGGCGAAGGGATGCGCGAGTTGAGCGGCGATGACTTCTTCGGCCTTGGTGGTGATGATCCTGGTCAGGATGTCGCGATCGCGATGCTGCGGCGGTTTCATTTGGCGCCGGCGCCGAGCTTTTGGGTTGCGGCGACGAATTGATCGAGCTTTCGCCTGGCGGCACCCGATACGACGGCCGCCCGCGCCCGCTCGATCCCCTCGGGAATCGTCACGGCCACATTCGCCGCATACAGCGCGACACCCGCATTGAGCACGACGATTTCGCGCGGTGTGCCCTCGATGTTGTTCAGCGCCTCCAGCAGCATCGTCTTCGATTCCTGCGCATCGACGACCTTCAGCCCGCGGTTGGAAATCATCCTCAAGCCGAAGTCCTCGGGATGGATCTCGTATTCTCGCACCTCGCCGTCCTTGAGCTCGCCGACCATCGTCGCGGCGCCGAGCGAAACCTCGTCCATCCCGTCCTTGCCGTAGACGACCAGCACGTGCTTGCTGCCGAGCCGCTGCAGCACGCGCACCTGGATGCCGACCAGATCCGGATGGAACACGCCGAGCAGCTGATTCGGCGCACCGGCCGGATTGGTCAGCGGCCCCAGGATATTGAATATCGTCCGGATGCCCAGTTCCTTGCGCACCGGCGCGGCGTGCTTCATCGCGCTGTGGTGGTTGGGCGCGAACATGAAACCGATGCCGGTCTCGCCGATGCAGGCGGCAACCTGCGAGGGGCTAAGCATGATGTTGGCGCCGAGCGCCTCCAGCACGTCGGCGCTGCCCGATCGCGACGACACCGACCGGCCGCCGTGCTTGGCCACGCGCGCACCCGCGGCGGCGGCGACGAACATCGCGGCGGTGGATATGTTGAATGTGTGCGAGGCATCGCCGCCGGTGCCGACGATGTCGACCAGATGCTCGTGGTCGGCGAGCTCGACCTTGGTCGAGAACTCGCGCATGACCTGCGCCGCCGCGGCGATCTCGCCTATCGTTTCCTTTTTGACGCGCAGGCCCACCGTCAGCGCGGCGACCATCACCGGCGACGCCTCGCCGCTCATGATCTTGCGCATCAGCGCAAGCATCTCGTCGTGAAATATCTCGCGGTGCTCTATCGTGCGCTGCAACGCCTGCTGCAAGTCGATGGACATCGTGGCTCCGTCTGGTTTCCGCTAATGCGCAGCGAGAAAATTGGCCAGAAGCGCATGACCATGTTCGGTCAATATGGCCTCCGGATGAAACTGGACGCCCTCGACCGCAAGCTCGCGATGGCGCACGCCCATGATCTCGCCGTCCTCGCTGGTGGCGGTCACCTCGAGGCACGCCGGCATCGACTCGCGCTCGATGACCAGCGAATGATAGCGGGTAGCGGTCAGCGGGTTGGCGAGGCCGGAAAAGACGCCGCCGCCGCTGTGCGAGATCGTCGAGACTTTCCCATGCATGACGCGCTGCGCGCGGACGATCCGGCCGCCGAACGCCTGCCCGATCGCCTGGTGGCCCAGGCAGACCCCGAGTATCGGTATCGTGCCGGCGAAGCGCTCGATCAACGGTACCGAGATCCCCGCCTGATCCGGCGTGCACGGCCCGGGCGAAATGACGATCTTCTCCGGCTGCCATGCCGCTATCTGCTCGAGCGTGATCGCGTCGTTGCGGTGGACATGCACGTCCGCGCCGAGCTCACCGAAATACTGGACCAGGTTGTAGGTGAAGCTGTCGTAGTTGTCGATCATCAGCAGCATGGCTTGGTTCCGTACGCGGTCAATAGCGATAACCGAACGCCGCGATGTCGCGGGCGAAGCGCTGCTCGAACAGCGCGCGGCATTCGTCGTCGAAATAGCTTTGATACGGCAGGTGCTCGCCGACGTTGGTCCGCGGAAGGCTGACGCGGGACTTGGCCAGCCGATCGCAGACCGTGTCGAAGTCCCTCTGCAGCGATTCGTAGCGCATCAGGAAGTCGGCGACGCAGCGGCCCTGCGCATCGAAGAGAATATCGACCTGCGGCCGCGTCAGGTGCCGGTAGTCGTGGCCTTCGCGCGGCGGGTCGAGCAGCACGTCCCGCAGCGTTCGCGACCGCGTGCTCGCACAGTACTTCCATCCTGACACGAAGCGATCCCAGGGATTGCGCACGACCGAAAAGACGAAGTAGCCGGCCGGGCGGCGCGCGTAGTCGGGGCTCAGCACGCCGTCGTTCATGAAGTGGTAATCCGGATTGTCCGGCAGAAGTCCGAACGTTTCGATCACCGCCATGCCGGCGCATTTGCGCTGATGGATGAAGATGCATTCGTGTTGCCGGCTGATCATCGGCAGCGCATCATGCCGGCATCGACATGCGTGCTGCGATGCCTGCGCCGATTCAGATGCTGTGGGTGGAGGGGCGGTTGAGCCCGCTGGAGCGGCTTTCGATGGCCAGCTTCATCCGGTGCGGCCACCCGGTGCATTTGTACATCTACGGACCGGTCGATGGCGTCCCGGAGGGCGTGACGGTCCTCGACGGCCGCACGATCCTCCCGGAAGAGCGCATCTGCCGCTATGGCGCGGCCGCCGGACCGGGGCAGGGCAGCCTCGCGCTGTTCGCCAACGTGTTTCGCTACGCCTTGCTCAACCGGAACGGCGGTATCTGGAGCGACTGCGACATCGTCTGCCTCAAGCCGCTCGGTGACGCCATCGCAGCGGATTATGTGATCGCCACGGAGTACCGCGACCGCCGACGGCAGATCGCGATCGCCAACAATTGCCTGATCAAGGCGCCGGCAGGATCCCCGTTCATCGCCGAATGCAACGCGACCGCGATGCAGGCCGACATGGAGACTGCCGGCTGGGGTGAGCTGGGCCCGGCCATGATGACCGTCCTGGTGCGCAAGCACGCGATCGAGAAGTTTCTTGCGCCGCCCTGGCGCTTTTCTCCTCTCGGCTGGTGGGAGTTCGGGCGCCTGATCGACGACGTAGGCATTCAGTGGCCCGACGCGTCGCTCACCCTCCACTGCTTCAACGAAATGTGGCGCCGCAACGGGCTGGACAAGCATGCGCGGTACGGCGCGCAGTCGCCGTTCGAGCGGCTGAAGGCGCAATATCTGACGGGCGCGGAGCAGGGAGGCGGCGACGCCGGCGGCGTCCGCCCGCCGCGCGCCAGCTGACGATAGACTGACGGCGCTGCCGCCGTCGCTAGGCTTCGGCATCGAGTCCAAGCTGCACCATGTCCGCGGCGCGCAACAGGGCGCGCAGCTTGTTCATCGTCTCCTGCCATTCGCCTTCGGGGGAAGAGTCGTGGACGATGCCCCCGCCGGCCTGCGCGTAGAGCATCCCATCCTTGATCACCGCCGTGCGCAGCGCGATCGCCGTATCCATGTCGTCCTGAAAGCTGATGTAGCCGACCGCGCCCGAATAAATGCCGCGGCGCGTCGGCTCCAGCTCGTCGATGATTTCCATCGCGCGCACCTTCGGCGCGCCGCTGACGGTTCCGGCGGGAAACGCCGCGCGCAGCACGTCGATGCTGGTAAGCCCCGGCTTCAGCGTCCCTTCGACATTCGACACGATGTGCATCACGTGCGAATAGCGCTCGATCACCATGCGATCGGTGACCTGCACGGTGCCGGTTTGCGCAACGCGCCCGACGTCGTTTCGCCCCAGATCGAGCAGCATCACGTGCTCGGCAATCTCCTTCGGGTCGGCGAGGAGCTCGGTCGCCAGGACCTCGTCGGCTTCACGCGTGGCGCCGCGCGGGCGCGTGCCGGCGATCGGGCGAAGCGTGATGGCGGCGCCCTCCTTGCGCACCAGAATCTCGGGCGAGGCGCCGACGACGTGGAAGTCACCGAAGTCGTAGTAGAACATGTACGGCGAGGGATTGAGCGAGCGCAGCGCGCGGTACAGGGACAGCGGGGGGGCGGCAAACGGACGCTGCATGCGCTGCGATATCACGACCTGCATCACGTCGCCGGCGGCGATGTACTCGCGCGACCGCGCGACCGCGGCCTGGTAGCCTTCGGCCCCGAATTCGCTCTCGGCGACGCTGACCTCGGTCGCCGTCTGATAAGGGATCGTCACCGGGTCGCGCAGCTTGCGCCGCAGCGCCTGCAGCCGATCGCGTGCCTGCCAGTACGCATTCGGTTCGGCCGGATCGGCGTAGACGATCAGGAGGATCTTGCCCGAAAGATTGTCGACGACCGCGAGCTCCTCGGTGAGCAGAAGCAGGATGTCGGGCACGTCGGCAAGCGCGGGCGAAGCGGCAGGGGCGGAATCGGCGAGCCGGTGCTCGATGTGGCGGACGGTGTCGTAGCCGAAGTAGCCGGCGAGGCCACCGCAAAAGCGCGGCAAGCCGGGCCGCGGCGCGGCGCGATAGCGGCGCAGGAACTCGCCGACGAACGCCAGCGGATCGCCTTCATGGCGCTCGACGATGCCGCCCCGGTCCTCGACCTCGATCGAGCGTCCGCGGCTCTTTATCCGGACTTTTGCCGGCAGGCCGATGAACGAGTAGCGCCCGAAGCGCTCGCCGCCGACGACCGACTCCAGCAGATAAGTAAAGCGCTGGTTGGCGAGCTTGATGTAGAGCGAGAGCGGCGTGTCGAGGTCGGCGAACGACTCGAGCACGAGAGGGATGCGGTTATAGCCCTGCGCCGCGAGCGCGCGGAATTCGGCTTCGGTCATGATGCTCCAACGGTTTTTCTACAACTGCAACGGTATTGCGAGGGCGTCGCGCTCGGCGCGCGACGCCGGGGCGGCCTACACTGATCGCCGCCAGCGACTATCGTTGCCGCGCGGCGATGACCATCGGCCGCTTTTGCAGTTGTGAACGTCGAAGCCCATGTTCAGCCCAGTCGTAACCGTTCCGGGAGTTCGTCCAGCGAGGAAACTATACCATCGCAGTCGAGGCTTTGCACGGGCCGACCCTCGTTGTAGCCGTAAGGCACGCAGAACACCGGGCATCCGGCGGCACGCGCCGCCTGCGTATCGTTGGCCGAATCGCCGAGCATCAGCAGGCGGTCCGGCGCGACGCAGAAATGCCTGGCGGCATGCTGCAGCGGCAGCGGATCCGGTTTTTTCGCCTCGAGCGAATCGCCGCCGACGACCAGGCTGAAATACGCGCCCAATCCGGCCTGCGCCAGATGCGGACGCACGAAACGGCTGGTCTTGTTGGTCACGCAGGCGAGTCCGAAGCCGGCGCTGGCGAGCCTCTCCAGACCTTCGCGCACGCCGGGAAACACCACCGTTTCGCGGCCGAGGACGCGTTCGTAGTCGGTTTCGTACAGCGCAAGCGCGCGCGCCTCGTCGCTCGCCGTCGGCGGCGAACCTTGCGCCGCGGCCAGCGCGCGCCGGACGAGGTTGGCCATGCCCTTGCCGACCATCGCGCGTATCGTGTCCTTGGGGAGCGCCGGCCGGTTCAGCCGCGCCAGCATCAGATTGATCGCCGTGGCCAGGTCGTGGATCGTATCGAGCAGCGTCCCGTCGAGATCGAAGGCGATCGCGCGCACGCGAATTCGCGGGGATGGTGCGATCGTCATGCCGATACTCCCGGACGAAGCGCTGCGGCGCGCCCGGCCGCTTTCGCCGCGGCCCGCATCGCGGCGATCGTCTTCGCATAATCGCCGCTGCCGAAAATCGCCGACCCGGCAACGAAGGTGTCCGCACCGGCCCGGGCGATCGCGCCGATGTTGTCGGCCTTGATGCCGCCATCGACCTCGAGGCGGATCGCTTTTCCGGTGCGCGCCGCGACGGCGTCGATGCGCTGGCGCGCCAGCGCGACCTTGCGCAGCGCTTCCGGAATGAACGACTGGCCGGCAAAGCCCGGATTGACCGACATGATCAGCACCAGGTCGAGCTCGTCCAGCACGTGGTCGAGGCAGGAGAGCGGCGTCGCCGGATTGAGCGCCAGCCCCGCCCGGCAGCCACGCTCGTGTATCAGGCCGATCGTTCGATCGACATGGTCGCTCGCTTCGGGATGAAAGCTGATGATCGCCGCGCCCGCGTCGGCGAACGCAGGCACCAGCGCGTCGACCGGCCGCACCATCAGATGCACATCGATCGGAACGCCGGCGTAAGGCTTCAGCGCCGCGCACACCAGCGGTCCGACCGTCAGGTTCGGAACGTAATGGTTGTCCATCACGTCGAAGTGGATCAGGTCGGCGCCGGCCGCGATCACCGCGCGCACTTCCTCGCCGAGACGGGCGAAGTCTGCGGAGAGAATCGACGGTGCAATCTGGACTTCGCGCATGGCGTTATAATCGCTTCAGGCAAAAGATCGAAGAGCGCGCCGATGGGCGAGTCCAGCAAATACGAGATCACCGTCGAGCCGCGAGCGACCTATGTCGAGGACCAGTCGGATCCGTCGAAGAACCAGTATGTGTTTGCCTACACGATCTCGGTGACCAATACCGGGACGGTCCCGGCGCAACTGATCAGCCGGCACTGGATCATCACCGACGCCAACAACAAAGTCATGGAAGTGAAGGGTCTCGGCGTCATCGGCCAGCAGCCTCTGCTGAAGCCCGGTGAAAGCTTCGAGTACACCAGCGGTACGCATCTGGAAACAGCGGTGGGCACGATGCACGGCACCTATCAGATGGTGGCCGAGGACGGCCAGCATTTCGACGCGCCGATCCCCTCGTTCACGCTGTCGGTGCCGCGCATTCTGCATTAGTGTCCGTTTCCCTCGATTCGTCCGAACGCGTCCGATGATCGTCGCGCGCCTCGGCCGCGTTGCACCGCATCTTCATGCTCGGGGTTCACCGCCGTCACCGTCGCTCGGCTCGTCCGGCTCGCGCGGGGGAATCTTTCGTCTCCCGCCCATGGTAAACCAGACGATAAACACCGCGAGCGCTAGTGCCACCAAGGCCTCGAGCAACAGCCACCCCATCGGCTTGCCTCTTTCCTCGCTGCTGGCCGCGCTGCTGATCGCGTCCATTGCCGGTTGCGTGACAACGCCTCCCGCGCCTCCGGCCGCGCCGCCGTCGGCGGTGCAGGCGCCGCCCGAACCGGCCAAGGCGGTATTGCGCATCACCAGTTACGCCGCGATCCCCGGCTGGCGCGACGACAGCGCGCCGGCGGCCTGGCCGGCGTTCGTCGCGGGCTGCGCGCAACTCCTTCGGTCCCCTGCCGCGTCGATCTGGCGCGAAAGCTGCGACGCCGCGCCGGCCGTCGATCCGCGCAGCGACACCGCGGTGCGCGCGTTTTTCGAAGCGCATTTTACCCCATACCAGCTTGCCGGCACCGACGGACGCGAGACAGGCGTCGTCACCGGTTATTACGAACCCCTGCTGCGGGGCAGCCGCCAGCCCGGCGAGCGCTATCGTTTTCCGCTCTACGCAACGCCCGACGATCTGCTCGTCATCGATCTGGGCGAGCTGTTGCCCGAGCTTCGGGACAAGCGGTTGCGCGGCCGCCTCGAGGGCAGGCGCGTCGTGCCGTATTGGCCGCGCGCCGACATCGATGCCGGACGCGCATCGCTGGCCGGCAAGGAGCTGGTGTGGGTCGACGATGCGGTCGAGGCTTTTTTCCTGCAGATCCAGGGCTCGGGCCGGGTGCAGCTTGCCGAGGGCGGGACGCTGCGGCTCGGATACGCCGACCAGAATGGCCAGCCGTTCCGTTCGATCGGGCGCCTGCTGGTCGAGCGCGGCGAATTGCCGCTGGCCCGCGCGTCGATGCAGGGAATCAAGCAGTGGGGCCGCGAGCATCCGGCGGCCTTGCCCGCGTTGCTGGACGAGAATCCGAGCTATGTGTTCTTCCGCGTCGTCGTGCCCGACCCGGCGGCGACGATCGACGGTCCTATCGGAACGCTCGGCGTGCCCTTGCTGGCGGAGCGCACGATAGCCGTCGATCCGGCGATCGTGCCGCTGGGCGCGCCGGTATTTCTCGCCACGACTTATCCGCTTTCGGACCGGCCGCTCCAGCGCCTGGTGCTGGCGCAGGATACCGGCGGGGCGATCAAGGGTGTGTTGCGGGCCGATTTCTTCTGGGGTTTCGGCGACGACGCCGGTCGCGAGGCGGGTCGCATGAAGCAGGACGGGAGGATGTGGCTGTTGTGGCCGAACGGCGCGCCGCTTCCGTATTGAGCCGACGCTGCGGACGGCCTCGTCGCTTCAGCCGGCCGCTTCGAGCACCCGATGCGCCTGGGCGTCGGCGTGGTACGACGATCGCACCAGCGCGCCGACGGCGGCGTGCTCGAAGCCGAGCGCATACGCCTCGCGCTCGAACATCGCGAACCCGTCCGGATGCACGTAGCGCAGCACCGGCAGATGTGAAGCGGTCGGCTGCAGATACTGCCCTATCGTAAGCATGTCGATGCGGTGCGCGCGCATGTCGCGCATCACCGCGAGTATTTCCTCGTCGGTCTCGCCCAGGCCGACCATCAGCCCCGACTTGGTCGGAATGTGCGGAAAACGCTCCTTGAATGCCTGCAGCAGGCGGAGCGAATTCGCATAGTCGGATCCGGGCCGCGCCTGGCGATAGAGCCGCGGCACCGTCTCCAGGTTGTGGTTCATCACGTCGGGCGGCGCCTGCGCGAGGACGTCCAGCGCGCGCTCGAGCCGGCCGCGGAAGTCGGGCACCAGCACCTCGATTCGCGTCGCCGGGGAGCGTTCGCGCACCGCGCGTATGCAGTCGACGAAATGCTGCGCGCCGCCGTCGCGGAGGTCGTCGCGATCGACGCTCGTGATCACGACGTAGGCGAGCTTCAGCGCCGCGATCGTCGCGGCGAGGTTGGCCGGCTCTTCGGCATCCAGCGGCAGCGGCCGCCCGTGCCCGACGTCGCAGAACGGGCAGCGGCGCGTGCAGATGTCGCCCATGATCATGAACGTCGCCGTGCCCTTGCCGAAGCACTCGCCGATGTTCGGGCACGAGGCTTCTTCGCAGACGGTGTGCAGCCTGTGCTCGCGCAGGATGCGCTTGATCTCGTGAAAGCGCGGCGACGAAGGCGCTCGCACGCGGATCCAGTCGGGTTTCTTCAACCGCTCTGCGGGAACGATCTTGATCGGGATCCGAGCGGTCTTCGCGTCTCCCTTGTGTTTGACCCCGGCGGCGTTGGCCTGCGGGTCCGGCGGGCGCGGGTCGTTCATCGGTCCGAGGCTGCGCCGAGCGCGGCGTCGAGACACGCCGCCAGGCGCGACTCGATTTCCGCGCGCGGCGCGTCGATGCCGAGATCGCGCAAGCGCGTTACCGCGAGGCCGCGGTACCCGCAGGGATCGATGTCGGCGAACGGGGCGAGATCCATGTCGATATTGAGTGCCAGGCCGTGGTAGCTGCGCCCGTTCCTGATCTTGAGGCCCAGTGCGGCGATCTTGGCCTCGTGACCGCGCCGCTGCACATAGACGCCGGGCGCGCCGCTGCGGACCGTCGCAGCAACGCCATACGAATCAAGCAATTGTATCACGCTGGCCTCGATCGCCCGGACCAGCTGCCGCACGCCCAGCCCGCGGCGAGCGATGTCGATCAGCAGGTAGGCGACCAGTTGCCCGGGCCCATGATAGGTGACCTGCCCGCCGCGATCGACCTTGAGCACCGGAATGCCGTTGTCGCGCAGCACGTGCTCGCGGCGACCGGCCAGCCCGAGCGTGTAGATCGGCGGATGCTCGGTCAGCCAGATTTCGTCCGGCGTCTCGGCCGCGCGGGAGGCGGTGAACGCCTGCATTGCGCGCCAGGTCGATGCGTAATCGGTCTGCCCCAGGCGACGAATCCGGCACGGCTCGCCGGACGCGCGCCGCAAGCGCGCGGTGACCACGGCGCTACAGCACCATGACGACGTGCGGATGTCCGGACAATTCGCGATAGAGGTTGTCGAGCTGCTCACGCGACTTGGCATTGACCGTGCAGGTCAGCGAAATATAGTTGCCCTCGCGCGACGCGCGCATCTCCATCGATGCGCTGTCGAAATCCGGCGCGTGGCGCAGGACGACTTCGAGCATCGCCTGCGCGAAGCCGTCGCGTGTGCGGCCGACGATCTTCAGCGGGAAGGCGCAGGGAAATTCGAGCAGCGACTCGGATTCGGACACGGTTTCCATCGCTCGAATATGGGGTCCGCCCGCGTTTCCGCAAGCCTTGCGACGATCAGGCCGCGTACATGTACTCGCGGGTCGCCGGATGCGGCAGCGTTCCATCCGGCAGCGGCCTGCCGACCAGAAGCTGGTAGATCGAGATCCAGCCGCGGTCGAACGAATGCGCGGACCCCGCGAGGTAGATGCGCCAGATGCGGAATTTCTGCTCGCCGACCTCGCGCCGGGCCGCGTCGGCATTCGACTCCAGCCGATCGACCCAATGCCACAGCGTGCGCGCGTAATGCTCGCGCAGCGCCTCGGCGTCGATCAGCTCGAGACCCTCGGCGCCGAGTCCCTGGATGACGCGGGAGACGTGCGCGAGCTGCCCGCCCGGAAACACGTAATCCTCGACGAATTCGCCGACGCCGCTGCCCAGGCTCTCGACGCCGACATGGTTCTGCGTGATGCCGTGGTTCATCGCCAGGCCGCCCGGCTTCAAGACCCGGTATATCTTGCCGAAGTAGCGCGGGTAATTGGCGATGCCGACATGCTCGAACATGCCGATGCTCGCGATCTTGTCGTACTGGCGGTCCTCCGGCAGATCGACGTAATCGAGCAGCTTCACGTCGACCTGGCCGGTCAGGCCCAGCTCGGCGATTTTCGCGCGCACGTGGTCGAACTGGTTTTGCGACAGCGTGATGCCGGTCGCCTTGACCCCGTAGTGCTGCGCCGCCCAGAAGATCAGCCCGCCCCAGCCGCAGCCGATATCGAGAAAGGACTCGCCCGGCTCGAGCATCAGCTTGCGGCAGATGTGATCGAGCTTTTGCGCCTGCGCCTGCTCCAGCGTGTCGCTTGCGGTCTTGAAGTACGCGCACGAGTAGACCATGCGCTCGTCCAGCCACATCCGGTAGAAGGCGTTCGAGACGTCGTAATGATGCTGGATGTTGGCCCGGTTGCCGCGCGCCGCATGCCACCAGTGCTTGAGCCGCGCGGTGGCGTGGTCGCGGCCGTGCACGACCGTGCCGACCAGCGCTTCGGCGATGCCCAGGACCCGGCGTGCCTCGCCGGTGAAATCGATGTCGTTGTGCACATAGGCCCGGGCGAGCCTGCCGAGCTCGGGGGAAGCAAGCGCCCGCAGGCCGTTCCAGGTGCGGGCGTAGATATTGATTTCGGGCGTCTTGGATAGCGCGACCCGGCCGCCGTCCGGCAAGACCAGCGCGGCCGGAATATTGCGACCGCCGTAACGGCTGGCGATCAGCTTCTGCAGCGGCTGTTTCATGATGAAAGTAACGCGAGAGCCTTGCCGGGGACCGACGGTAATTCTAACAGCCGCGCCGTCCGGCCGACAGCGCGCCGGAAAGCCTCGCTATTTTGACACCGCCCCGCCCTCCCCCTAAGATGCCTGCGCGACTTTCGCTCACCCCGCGGTTTGGCCGCGCAGGATTCCCCGATGTCCACTCCGCGACCGCCGTCCTCCCATCCGGAGCGGCGCTTTCGCGATGCGATGGCGCAGTTCGCCACCGGCGTGACCATCATCGCCGCGCCGCTCAAGCCCGGCCAGTACGTCGGGTTCACCGCGAACTCGTTCAACTCGGTGTCGCTCGACCCGCCATTGATTGTCTGGAGCCTGGCGCGCCATTCGCGCAGCCTGGCTGCGTTCGAGAGTGCGACGCGCTATGCAGTCAGCGTGCTGGCTCAGGATCAGGTCGCGCTGGCGCATAGATTTTCGCGTCCCCACGTCGACCGCTTCGCCGGCGTCGACTTCCGGCTGGGCGCCGCCGGGGCGCCGCTGATCGAGGGTGCCGTCGCCTGGCTCGAGTGCCGCCACCACGCGCTGCATCCGGCGGGCGATCACATGCTGTTCATCGGCGAAGTCGAGGCCTGTGCCCTTCGCGCCGCGCCGCCGCTGGTCTGGCACGGCGGCAAGTACCTGGCCGCCGCCGACTAGCGGGAACCCCGCTGGCGGCGCGCAGCGGTCCGCCCCGACGTACGCTAGGCCGCCTTGCTCGCCTGGAACAAGGCGTGCACTTTCCGGAACACCGGGCCCGGCGTGCCGCCGGCGAAAGGCCGCCCGTCGAGCGAGGTGACCGCGAGCACTTCCTTGGTCGACGACGACAGCCACATCTCGTCGGCGGCGAGGGCCTCGTCCTTCGGCACCGGGCGCACCTCGATCGGCAGACCGCCTTCGCGCGCCAGCTCGAACGCGACGTCGTAGGTGATCCCCGGAAGGATCTGGTTGTCTTTCGGTGGCGCGACGATGACCCCACCGCGCACCAGCAGGACATTCGACGCCGACGCCTCGGTCAGATAGCCGTTGCGGAACAGCACGGTCTCGGTCGCGCCGGCATCGACGGCGAGCTGGCGCGCGAGCACGTTGCCCAAGAGCGAGATCGTCTTCAGGTCGCAGTGCAGCCAGCGCTCGTCGACGGCGGTGACGACCGCGACGCCGCGCTCGACCTGCTCGCGCGACGGCAGCACGAGCGGGTTGCTCATCATGAACACCGTCGGGGCAACGCCGGCGGGAAACGCGTGATCGCGCTTGGCCGCACCCCGCGTGACCTGAAGATAGACGCCCTGGTCGGCAAACGTCATGCGTCCGATCAGCCCGGCGATGATCGCTTCCCACTCGGCGTCGGTATGCGGGTTGGCCAGCCGGATGCCGTCGAGGCTTCGCTGCAGCCGCGCCAGATGCTGCCGCAGCCGGTAGGGCCTGCGGCCGTAGACGGGGACCAGCTCGTACACGCCGTCGCCGTAGATGAAGCCGCGGTCGAGCACCGAAACCTTGGCGTCTTCGAGCGGAAGAAACTGGCCGTTGAGATAGACGGTCACGACAGGCCTTTCAAGTTATCGTCGCCCC
>Ga0207657_10004653_pt1 | contig 14498 bp, 9 predicted proteins | sample KBSC33metaG_FD_184316 | JGI IMG/M metagenome (GOLD analysis project Ga0207657, IMG submission 184316) | Corn rhizosphere microbial communities from Kellogg Biological Station, Michigan, USA - KBS C3-3 metaG (SPAdes) (version 2) | ecosystem: Host-associated > Plants > Roots > Rhizosphere > Soil ... | reverse complement strand
AGCCGAGTTGTTCTGCATCTGCGTCGCCTTCTCTTCAAGCGTCATCCGATGAACCAGATCAATCGCACGCTGTTCCGGAGAGAGCTCAGGGTTCATATACGGAAGATTTGCTGCATCCTGTGCAATAGCGCCTCGCGGGGTGCTGGCAATCAAGAAAACCCCGATGCAAACGGCGATACATTCCACAATTTGCTTTATTCCACTTCTCATATGTTTCTCCTGGCTGTGATTCCTACTCGGTGCTTACTTGCAGACATCGCTGAAACATAGGTTTTTGCTGAAGAACGGCAATACATGGTTCTGAAAGCGATCTGCTACGGCACTGACATGTGTGCCGGAGTAGATCTCAAAGTTGTTGGCAATTCCGTAATTGTCGAGCAGGTTGTGCAGCTTGGTTGCGTCGAAGCGCAGGCCATCCTGATCGCCAACATCCATCGAGATAGCGCGATACTGCTTGAGATTCCCGATGTACTGATCGACAAAAGCCAGGGGGGCATTCGCGCTGTACTTGGCCATGATCTCCGGCTGCGGTTCACCCTCTTTCGTCGGCAGGTCGAAATAGAGTGGAGGATTCTTCGGATTTGGCGCCCACGCTGCCGCGGTTGCATACTGGGCAGCGCCGAACCCGGGCGACTGAGCAGCAAGATCAGCGGGAGACTTGGCAGCCGCAGCTTTCTTCTCGCTGGCGATGGCACGCTCTTTCATCTGGTCGGCAGTGCCCGGACCGCCGCCGGTCATCGGAGACAGACAGCAGGGGCTCATGATGTAAAGTGCGCCAAAAATCTCAGGATGCTTCATGCCAATGCGGGACGCGCCATATCCGCCCATGGAGTGGCCTGCAAGACCGCGGCTCTCACGCTTCGGAATCGTGCGATAGTGCGCATCGATATAGCTGACCACGTCGTGCCAGATGAACTTCTCGAAATCGCCGGTCGTAACCGAGCTTGAGTACATCGACCCGTTGTAGATGGTCTTTGAGTCGGGCAGAACAACGATCATTTCCTGAGCGCCTTGAGCGAACGCGCCCTCGATGGTCTGCGGTACATGAATCTCATGCGTCCATTGGTCGGCTCCAATCGAGTAGCCATGCAGCGCATAGATAACCGGATAGCGCCGCTTCGTATCCTTCGCATAGCTTGGAGGAAGAAAGACGATGACATCACGATCCACGGCTTCTCCTTCAAGATTGCCCTCGAGAGCCGCGCCGTGAATTTTGATGTGCTCGACCGCAACGGGCTTCGCACCCGGCACCGGATCGGGAACGATAGTTTGCACCTGGGCGGAGAGTTGCGCATACGGTGCGCCAGAAATCGCGAGTGCGCACGCGAAGAGCAGTTTCGTTGCTTTCATTAGGCTCCTCATTGAAATCTTTTTTTGTTGGGCAAACGTTATCCAGAAATAGCGAGCCGGTGAATTAAAATTCAGGGACAACAAATATACGGCGACCAGAGTTCTAAGCGCAAGTAAATAAATCGTTTTATTTTTGGGAAAAATAGTTCGACTATGATGTTTGCGGGTTGAAGAGCCATCATCTGTTTGGCTACAGCTAATCAATAGAATACGTTTACGGAGGTTGTGATGCTATCGAGTTGGTTGTTGACCTTGAAAACACGTAACTTGTTCGTTTTGACAATCGCCAGAATCATCGAATATCACGATCATCAAATCTACTGTACGAACGCTGTACAAATATCTCGCAGACTTGCCCGACTCCTCCCCCTCGGGTCATCCAGTTATCGTATTCATGATGGTTGGCACCGTTCTCAACACGCGGTCGATCTCCGGCCGTGCTCTGATCGAACCCATCCGTCCACGACAGAATTGAAGGCCGGACTTCCGACTGTACTGGGGATAGTTCTCTTTGACAGTGCTGCAGAATGCAACGCTCGAAAGGTAGCAGCCTGAACTTAGTCCAGACTGCTACCTCAATTCTGTGAATTGAAGTTATTTTGTTACAGGTAGGGCAAACGCCACGTAGCTTTTGGGACCGGCTGGTGTATTGACGCCGCCTGGAGCCATTCTCAATCCCGCAGAGAATGCCGGCCCACCTGTCAACGCGAATAAAATGTATTCGCGGCCGCCGACCTCATAGACCGCCGGAACCCCAACCGCACCGTTAGGAGCGTCTCTCGTGAACAATACTTTTCCTGTCTTCTGGTCGAGAGCATACAACTTTGACTGATTATCGACGAAGACGACCAGCCCCGAAGCCAGAATGACGAATCCGCTTCTGGGAAAGACATTTCCCCGCAACGTATCGCTGGGACCAGCTTGGGGCGTATCCCCATACGGGGTCTGCCACATGATCTTGCCTGTGTTCAGATTGTAGGCAGTGATCGTGCTCCATGGAGGAGTGATGATATAGCCTTCTTGACCGTAGCCAGTTTTATATCGAGGGGGTTTTGGTACAAGGTTGGCAGGGTAATCGGGCTCAATATGCTCCGTGAGGGTGTTGCCTGCAACTGCCGAACCGGGAGGGGCGAGGTCCGGCTGCTTAAGAAACGCGATCACATCGCTCACTCCCTGGGAAGGGATGGAAGGAAATGGAGGCATGGCGCCCCTTCCGTTATGGATGACTTTGCGCACCCCATCAGGTCCAAGCCGACTTACGACGGTGTCGAGGGCGGGGCCGCGGTCTCCTTTGAGATCGGGCCCATGGCAGACCTGGCATGTCTGCTCGTAGATGGTTCTGCCAAGTCTAGCTGGCAATGACGCCGCTCCAGCCGCCCGAGGATTCGGTTGAGGGTGAGCATCAATTCGGCTTGGAATCAGTCCGCCATTATTTGCAGAGATCGATTCTCCATCCGGGACCATTTTGAGGATCGACGGCACGTTTTTCGACTCGACGAAGACCATTCCCTTTGCGGCGTCGGCGCCACTGCCAAAGAACGAGGCCCCCCCTGTAACGCCCGGTATCTGGATAGTTTCCGTCAGGCCCGGTGGCGTGAACAGGCCGCTTTTCGCCTTTGAGAGCCGCTCCTTCCACCAAACTACTTCTTCAGGAGTCATGAAGCCGGTGTAGAGGTCGTTCACTGTCATGTTCTGGCGGGCAAACGGAGGCATGACTGTTGGAAAGGGTTGGGTTGGCGAGGTCTTTTCGCCAGGCAGATCCGATTGTGGGACTGGACGTTCTTCGATAGGCCAAAGCGGTTTGCCTGTAACCCGGTCAAAGACATAGAGAAATCCGTTCTTCGAGGGAAGGGCAACAACATCGACCATCTTGCCGTTGTGCCGGACCGTAGCGAGTTGCGGGGCCTGATTCGGATCGTAGTCCCACACATCGTGATGCACGGTCTGGAAATGCCACAGATACTTGCCGGTGCGCGCATCAAGAGCGAGAAGGCTGTCGGCATACAAATTATTGCCATGACGGTCGGCGCCGTACAGCTCGTATTTAGCGGAAGCGACAGGAAAGTAGACAATGCCTCGCTTGACGTCAATGGTGAACTCACCCCAGACGTCAACTCCACCCATGTATTTATAGGCATCTTTCGGCCACGAATCGTAACCCATTTCGCCGGGGCGCGGGATGGTATGAAAGATCCATACGAGCTTGCCGGTGTGAACATCGAATGCACGGATATCTCCCGGAGGAGCCAGATATCCTTCACCGGTAAAGCTTCCCAGAATAATCAAATTTTCGAAGGTCCTGCCTGGAGTTCTTGAAGCGAGGGCGATGGGAGCGCGATCGATGCCGGTCTTCAGGTCGAGCTTGCCATGGTCGGAAAATGAATCCACATCTTTTCCAGTCAGTGCGTTGATCGCGTAGAGGTAGCCTCCGGTGGTGACGAGGATCCTCCGATCCGAGCGATCCTTGCTCTCCCAATAATTCATGCCGCGCTGCTGGCTGATGCCGGCCCGTCCGCCAGAACTGGCGAATGGATGGGACCAGAGTTCTTTACCGGTGGCAGCATCCAGCGCCACAAGCGCGCCATGTTTCGCAGCGACATAAGCAATGTTGTCGATCACCAGAGGACTCGAGCTATAAAAGCCATCGCCTGCCGGAAAGGTCCACGCAACATCCAGTTTGCTTACATTGGCCGGAGTGATCTGCTTGAGCGGGGAGAAATGGGAACTGTCCGGACCACCCACATAGTCCGTCCATCCCGTCGCAGGCTTCTGCGCGTTTCCATTCACAACAGCGAATGCCAAAAGACCTGCGACGAAAATGTGAGAACGGAGTGTATGCATCTTATTTTCCTTTTCGGATGAGTAGTGCCGGATATCGTAAGTGGCCCCATAGCGGCGCCGCGGCATGGACAGGCCTCGATTCGAGGTCGCCATATCGTCCATCTATAAAGGTGAGGACAAGGGTCATTTTTTGCGAGGGGCCGGATGTTTTTGTTTACCCCAGAAGATAAATGTCCCGCGATTTGTCGAGGTAACAATGTCCATTGCTCCGTCCTTGTTCAGATCGACTGCGAGTATGGTTGACCCGGCCCCCGATCGGTTGTGAATCAGTTCCGGCTTGAACTCCGCGCCTCCTGGGGGTGGTTTGGACCGTGGCCTGACAGCTCGAAGTGCGAGATTGGGTTGGAGAGATGCCCACCCACCGCAACACTGAACGAGAACACCTTGTTGCTGCGGTAGCTCGCAATGACGAGGTAGCGGTTGGTGTGATCGAGAACGATCTGAATCAGGCTCTCCTCGAGATCGGACAGCGTGAGAGTATTGATGAGTTTGAGTTTGCCGGGCGCTTCGATCCGGAACGTGCTCAGCACCGCAGTGTCCGGCTTCGGCTGGTGGGCTGAGAAAAGAAGATTTGCGCCATGGCTCTGGCAGGCGACCATGAAGCTGGGTTGACTGGCCGGGAAAACGAGGTGAAGGTCGGAGATGGTTCCTGAGGCGGCGTTCCATTTGCCTCCATGAATTCCCTCGCCTTCTCCTTTCGCGGTGGACCCGACAAAGATAAATTTACCCTGGGAGGGTCCGCTGCTCGCAGCTGGGTGGCGGCGAGAGAGGCGGTTGCGGCGGAGACGAAGGAGCGGCGCGTCCATAGAGTGTTGGTCACCATACGGAAACTGGTTATAAAAGATAGGTCAATTGCAAGATGTCGGTGATTGGAGCTGCTCCGATTTACACGCTATCAGTCAGTAAGACCTGGTAGTTCTTGTCGGTCACCGTATCCTCGATCAACGGCCATACCTCCTGATGAATGTCGGAAGCAATCCACGCCTGACGCTTCGCTTCGCTCTGGTAGGTAAGCTGAAAGCGATAGTTGATCGTGTTGGGTGGCGCAGGTCCTTGCAGCACTTTATTCAACTTCAAGATCTTCAGATCGATGAAGCCGTCGAAGGCTTCGGCCGCAGGCTTGAAGCGCTGATGGTAGTTCTGCAGCATCTCCTGCTCGCGCGCGGAGTCAACCGCGAGATCGCAGTAGAGAACTATCGGATTTTCCATGTTGTTTCACCTCACTCGCTTTCGCTATGCCAATTGAAGAAACTACCGGCGAGCTTATCATCGTCTGCGCGGCTTTGCCATGAGCGCGTTCTTTGCCTCCATATCCTTGGCGACGCCGACGATCAAAAACTCGAGCGGCTTGTTTCCCGTCGCAGTGATGGAGCGGCTCTCGTTGAGTTTGACCGGGATTACATCTCCCTCGTGGATCTGTGCCGTCTCGGAGCCAAGGGTTATCGTCCCGTCGCCGCCGACTACGTAGTAGACCTCGGCGATATCCGGCTTCGCGCTGGGACCGACGGAACTGCCCGGCGGGATCAGCAGGTGATCAATGTAGGACCATGTGGTCGAGAATATGGCGGGCTGCAGGGCCCTTCGATATTGCACACCGCCTTTGCCACCATCCATACCAGTCACGGGCTTGAGCAGCGCGCGGTCGAGGTGGAAGCTGACAAACTGCGGAATCGGATCGAGAGTTGCATTCGTGTGGGGATCACCAAGATTGAATGCGTCGTACACCTTGGTCATGCCGACGTTGATGTTGAGCCACTGGACGGGCTTATCGGTTGGATTGTAGATCGCGTGCGCGTGGCCCATGCGATCGGGCACTCCTGCCGGCCCTTTGATCAGCGAGGTACGCCCGTCGACGGTGAACTCCGCTTCGCCGTCGAGGATGACGAACATCTCTTCGCACTTATCATGGAAGTGCTGGCCGATGCCGCTCTTCGGCATGATGACGCCGCGATGAAAGAAGATGAGATTCGGCTCGACCGCATCAGTGCCGAGCATGACACGAAAGTCCATCGATCCTGGGCCGTCGTGCACGGCCGTGAGGTGGCTGTATTTGCTCGGATCGTTGCGGGCGATGCGTTGCTCGATCGTTCCGGGATGAGATGCAGCTTGCTGCGCGTACATCGCAGGCGTTATGACGAAAGGGAGCGTAAGTGCGATTTTGAAAAATATTTGAGGGCTCATCGATATTCTCCTAATTGGCGTGTATGTGGGCTTACCATTCCCCTACAGATCCATCCTGCTGAAAGACGCTCGCCATGGGTCTCGAGCCGCCAAATGGGTACTTCGCGAGCGCAGCTTCCGTCAGTTCGAAACCAAGGCCCGGTTTTGTTGGCAGCGGAAAGCGCCCGTTGACCATGCGCATGGGTTCGAAGCCGAACCACTCTGCCCAGATCCTTTCCTTCTCGCCCGGCTGAACGAAGCTGCATATCTCCTGGATCAGGAAGTTTGGCATCGCGCAGTCAAGATGCAGCGTCGCGAGTCCGCCGATTGGACCTTCACACGCGTGAGGTGCCATGGAGATGTTGGAGAAGTTAGCCATGGCGGCGACCTTCCACAGGCCCGTGATACCGCCTACGTGATTAATGTCTGTCTGCAGGATGTCAACGATTCCCTTTTCGATCAATTCCCGGCAGCCGAAAGCGGCCACGAGGCGTTCGCCGGTTGCGATCGGCGTTGTCGAACGCCTGGAAACACGCGCCATCGCCGGTACAGTTTCCGGCGGGCACGACTCTTCGACAAACAGCAGGTGCAGCGGTTCGACTTCCTTAACGATGATGGCCGCGACGCCACTGCGCTGATGATAAAAACCAGAAGCCAGCGTATGCCGAAGCGTGCTTTAGATGAAGATTCACGTCGTGTATCCAAGATTGATCCCAGTCCTATTTGAAGTACGCCGGGCTAAGTAGAGCTACATCTCCCTGCAGCGCCTTGCCGAAATTAGTACCTTTATTTTCAGTTCCAACCGCATTGCCGTATCGGGCAGAGCGATCCGGCCGCACACGCCTTACTGGATGCGATCTTGCAAAGTGAGCCGGAATTGCGGGCAATGATAAGAGCCAACGGCTCAGTGCGTCAAACAATTGAGCACGGTAGGCCCTGCCCAAGCGGTAGTATCTACCGTTGCGTAATGGCCTGAGTAACTACCGTGCGGTCGTAAATGCAGCAGCATAGTGGATTTATTGCCGTATTTATGCTGCTGGCGAACGCCGAAGGAAACGGTTGCAGGAATTTTGTAATTAAAGCTTGTTGAAGACAATTACAAAGACGAACTAGAGTTTTGACGTTCGCACTCCATCGGAATTCCCAGAGATGATGTGTGCTTGGCAGGAGCCGGACCTTTAGCTTCTTCCGTCAGGTAGCATCTTCGTATATTTGGTCGGACGTGAGAAAGACATCTCCGCAGCGAATAAATGCCAACGTGCGTCCTATCCGAAGACAACGCGGGCGTCACTGCCGATCCGCGAAATCCGTTAGCTGTGCATACGTGACCTCCGGCGCATGACATCGGGATAGTTGTCACTACTCAAACCGATGGGGAAGCGTTCACAACTTGCGGAAGCTTCTCTACACAATTACAGTGACCGGTATGAAATCAGAGCCGAAGCAATGCGTTCGCAATCCAGATATGTCAACGAGTGTGATTTCCAGGCGGCCCGTAGATCGAAGGCGTTTTCTCAAGTCTGTGGCAGGGGTTGGTGCGGTGGCTGGTCTCGGTGGAAGTGCCTTTGGCCAAGCTCTGAACAGGATCGGCAGCAGTGCGACGCCGAATGGCAATAGCGCTCCCAAGGATGCTCGTTTGCCCGACGGCACCGAATACGTGTCCTGGGAACGGCCGCTCACGTTTTCGAAAACCTACTACGTAGACAATAGCTCCGCAAGTGCCGATGACAAGGGACCCGGCACGAAGGCGCGACCATTCCGAACGATCAACAAGGCTGCGCAGGTCCTCCAGCCCGGCGAACGTGTGGTCATCGCCTCCGGTACGTACCGCGAGTGCGTCCTCCCGGCGCGTGGTGGCACGGGGCCGTCGCAGATGATCAGTTACGAGGCCGCGCCACGGGCAAAGGTCTTCATCAAAGGCTCTGAAATCCTTAAGGACGGCTGGCAGCAGGAGTCGATCTCAATGGGCCGTCTCGGCTCAGTGGGCCAGAGTGCAGGACAAGTAACCGTGTGGCGACACGAGCTGACCGGAGCAATGTTTCCCGATGCCTACAACCCGTTTGCCCTGGACAGCGCGCCGGGTTATCGGGAATGGCTGGATACCAAATCGGTAGACATGGGACCATATTTTCGGAGGCGCGGATTGGTCTTTGTGGACGGCAAGCCGCTGGAACCGATGGAGCAGCTGCGCGAATTGGCCATCCCGGATCTGCAACCCGAGCCCGTTTTTACGGGTCCGCCTGTGTCGCGCAATGGTCTGCCCCCTCGCCGTCGACCTGGGCCGCTTATGCAGGAGATCGGCGGCTCGCCTGACGCCAGGTTCTGGGTGGACGATTCGGGAACCGCGATTTACATCCGTCTGGCCAGCGGCACTCCTGCCGACCACTCCATTGAGATCACTACGCGAGAGCAGGCCTTTGCTCCCTCCCAAAAGGGCCTTGCGTTTATCCGGATCAAAGGAATTAACCTCCAGCAGGCCGGCAACGCTTACCCGTTTCCGCAGCACGGCATGGTCTCCACTGCCGGCGGCAATCACTGGATACTCGAAGACAACACGATCGAATGGGCGAATGGCGTCGGCTTGGATATCGCCAACAACGGTGGTGGAAATTCGATACCGCAAGCGGGGTTATCTCAGATCATTCGAGGCAACACCATACGATACTGCGGCGTCGAGGGGATCGCGGGGATGGGAACCGTCGACACGGTCGTCGAAGACAATCTCATCGAGTGGTGCGGCTGGGCAGACGCCGAACGCGAGTGGGAGGCCGCGGGAGCCAAGTTCCACCGTGCTCACAACCTGTTCTTCCGGCACAATGTGATCCGTCACATCCGCCACGCCAACGGGATCTGGCTGGACGTGGGCAACGTCAACTGTCGTATCTCTGCCAATGTGTTCGCCGACATCCTTACCGTCAGTGCCGCCGTGCACATAGAAATGACCCTCGCTCAAAACCAGATCGACAACAACATTATTTGGAATGTACGCAATGCCGAGCCGGGAACGCCCGGGCAGCGAGGATGCGCTGGATCCGGCGTGTTCATCAATGCCACTGATCGCCTAATCATTGCTCAAAATCTGATTGGCCGGTGCGACAACTCTGGCATTTTTGCAATCACCCGGCCTGATCGCGCTCGCAGCGGAACTGCTTCGGAAAATAGTATCGATAACAATATCTTTGCCAGTTGCGGAAAGTCAGCCATCGTGTTTCTCAATCAAAATAATCAGGCCGATGGCAACCTCTACGTCTCCATGCCGAAAGACTTCCTAGGGCTTTTCACGTCTGGCTCAGAGCAATGGCTCGACCTGCCCGAATGGCAGAGCGCGCATGGCTGGGACAAACATGGAAGCATGGGCGACGTACAGTTGGACTTCGACCCTGACAGCCTGCAACTGACGATTACCAGTAGCCACACGTTCCCACAGGTGGCAGTATTCAATCATCTAGACCAGGATATGTTCGGCACAGTAACCGGACAATCCAGAGCCCCCGGCCCTATCGCCAATCCCGGCAGCAGGCACACCTGGCATGTTGTTCCTCGTTCGACTGCCTGGAACAAAAAACAGCATTGATCACCAGTTTGTACCTAAATCTGAAACGAATGTGGCAGCCTATTTTTCGTATATTCGATTCAAGTACACGGGTATCGCTTTGAACTACCAATCGCGGTTGTATCAATAGCCGGAAGATGTTGGAAATAAACGGAGCAAATTATCCGACCTAAGTGCAGCGCGACAGTAGCTTCGGTTACGACTTCAGTCGGGTCCGCATACATAACGACGCAGCGGCTGCGCAGTCGGCGAAGGCAGTCAACGCGAGTGTCTACACGGTCGGCTCTCAAATTTCTTTGCTAAGGGTAATTAGCTCCTGCTAGTGATTCAGGCAGGCGTCTGCTCGCGCACGAACTTCCCCGAGTCGCGCAACAAAACGCCATCAAGTTGGGTGAAGACGCGGGACCCGGCAGTCTGTTGCTGCGGGAGCCGCGTTGGAAGCTGGCGGAAGTATAGCGGTGGGTGTGGCCGCGTTGGTCAGGATCGCTGTCTGGGCACTGGTGATCCAGCCTGAAATCGATTGCAGGACTAAAGAGTTGAACCGCCGTTCCATTTTCCCGTTGACAACTACTTGTCGCTTGGCATACGGTCTCATTTGTTCGGGCTATTCGCATTTCACATTGCGTACTATGCAACAAAGTCGGTTTGTGTAAGGCGCTGTTCGACTTTATTGGAGGTTTGTGTATGAAATTGGTAAAGGCAGTATTGCGGGGGGTCGCGGTCGCGTTTGTGCTCGCCGGCGTGGTCACAGTTTCAGCGTATGCTCAAAACATTTTCGGCTCGATCGTCGGAACGGTAGTCGATCAGACGGGAGCCGTTCTCCCGAAGGCCGAAATCACCGTCACGAACATTTCGACTGGAGACAAGCGGGTCGTCACCAGCGACACCTCAGGAAACTATCAGGCGCTTTCCCTGCCGCGCGGCTCATACACGATCGACATCGAAGCCAGCGGCTTCAAGCATTTCTCTCGGAGCCCCATTGACGTCCACGTCGACCAGACAGCGCGTGTCGACGTCGCTATGTCCATCGGCACGCAGGACGAGACGGTGACCGTGACCGGTGCGCCGCCCATCTTGCAGACCGACAGCGCCTCTCTAGGCCAAACGATTAGCGGTACCGCGGTGCGCGACCTGCCGCTGAATGGCCGCAACGTGCTGGCTCTGGTTGCGCTGGTGCCAGGCGTGGTGCCGCAGGGCGCGTCCAATACCAATCTGAGCGGACAGAATGTGTTCGCAGCCGGCAATTTCCAGATCGGTGGGGGCAACTCCAACCAGTCATCGGTCCTGGTGGATGGCGTGTCAGTCAATACGTCGTACGGCAATGCCGTCGAACTGGTGATGGACCAGGACAGCATCCAGGAATTCAATGTCCAGACGCACAACAACACGGCGGAGTTTGGCAAGTACACCGGTGGCGTGATCAATATGAGCACCAAGTCCGGGACCAATGCCTTCCACGGATCTGGGTATGAGTACGTGCGAAACACGATACTTAACGCCAACAGCTTCTTCGCAAAGAGAAATAATTCTGGAAAGCAGGCATGGCACCAGAACCAGTTTGGCGGCAACATCGGCGGCCCGATAATAAAGGACAAGGTCTTCTTCTTCGCCGCCTACCAGGGCTACCGGCAGACCAACGGCCAGCTGGTTCTTGTCACCGTGCCCACGGAGGCAGAGTTGACCGGTGATTTCTCCGGCATCAGCGCTCCCATCTACGATCCGCTGACGACGTGCGGTACTCTCGGCAACCCCGCCTGCACGGCGGCCCAGAACGCGGGAACGGCTCCTACCCGGCAGCAGTTCTCCTACCTCGGCATGCCGAACGTCATCCCTCCCAACCGGATGAGCACCGTGGCCAAAAATTTGATCAAATTTCCTATCTATGGGCTGCCGAATGTGCCGGGAACCTCTTCGCCGCAGGGGCCGCTCAATAACTTCTCCAGGCTCTCCACAGCTGGCGGCAGTAACGACCAGTACACGATCCGCAGCGATCAGAACGCCACTTCCAAGCAGAAGCTGTTTGAGCGCTATACAGCGTGGCGTTCGAAGAATATCGCCCCCCAGCCATTCCCCAACAACAATCTGTATTACAGCGCTTTTGCGCCGGAGGCCTTCACCACCAAGCAGATCGTATTTGGCGACACCTATCTCATCAACGCCAAGTCAGTCGCTAATCTGCGTCTTGGCTATCTACGGTGGAACTATAACCGTATCCCAACCAATCTCGGTATCAATGAATCTACGGCCTTCGGCTGGCCCTCGTACATGAACTTCGGTGCGTTGAACAACCTGCCGAAATCCACCGCAGTTCCGCAGATGAGCACTGGAGGGCCGATCAGCTACTATCAGGGGGCCGCAGGCTACATCTTCTCCATCAACAACAATTATTCGGTTGCGTTGACCTATGAGACCCTCTGGAAACGGCACTCCTTCAAGGGGGGCGCGGACGTGCGCCGGCTGGAGATGAATTACTTCCAGAACAACAACCCGGGCGGCGTCTTTACTTTCGATAACATCTTCACCTCGAAGAGCACGGGATCCCCGGGAGCGACCGGCAACCCGCTTGCCTCCTTTGAGCTTGGATACGTCTCAACCAATGGATCGCAGACGGTGCAGACCGCGCCGCCCACCTACCAGACCCTCTACTACCAGGGCTACTTTGTCCAGGACACTTGGCAGGTGACCAACAAACTGACCGCGACCCTCGGTCTGCGGTACGAGGTCCCTGGCACCTTCAGAGCGAGACATGGCTGGGCGAATACCTTCAACCCCACTGAGATCAACTCGGTTGTGGGCGTTCCCGGTGCCTATGATCTGGTAAGCTCCCCGGAGCATCCAGCAGGGGGCGTTTACAACGAGAACTGGACCGGATGGGCGCCACGCGTTGGCATTGCATATCGCGTCAACGACAATTCGGTCATCCGGGCGGCGTTTGGCAAATTCTTCGTCCCGGCGGACCTGCAGTTCCCCAGCGCTCCGCTGCAGGCGGGTGTCAACTTCCTGAACAACCTGATGGTCAATTCGATCGACGGCCAGCAGACCCCCTACAACACCCTGGACGACCCATATCCGAATGGTCTGCAGGCACCGCCGCACCGGAATCCAAACTACCAGCAGGTTCTGCTGGGCGGCAATGCTCAGGCCCTCAACGCGGATGAGCCGAACGGCTTGACGTATCAGTGGAACGTGTCGCTCGAGCACCAGTTCTGGAAAGAAACTGCTGTGACGGCGTCGTATGCCGGTCTGCGTGGCCAGCACCTGCCGATCAGCCTCCCCAGAAATCCGTTGCCGGACAGCGTTGTGGCGCAGGCAGCTGCCGATCCGAACTGTTCTTCAGGCAGTATCGGAAGCTGCTTCCTGAACGTGCAAGTGGCCAATCCCTTCTACCCGAACATCGGCCAGGGCGTTTTGAGAAACCCAATGGTGACCAGGAACCAGTTGCTGCGGCCTTTCCCGCAATATGGCAGCATCTCCAACAGCGGTCACTACGCCGGCATCAGCAACTATAATTCGCTGGAGCTCAAGGCACAGAAGCGCATGGCCGGGGGCGGGCAACTGCTCGTGGCGTACACCTTCTCCAAGCTGCTGACCAATGCCGAGTACCTCACTTCGTGGCTGGACGCAACGGGAACGGGAGGCTACTCCAACTACAACAACCTCCCCGGCGAGTACTCCTTATCGAGCTTCGACGCGCGCCAGCGACTCGTGGTCAGCTATTCCTATATGCTTCCTATCGGGAGAGGCCAGCACTTCCTGTCTAACCTTTCCGGAATTGGCAACGCAGTTCTCGGCGGATGGGGACTTCAGGGCATCACGACATTGCAGAAAGGCCTTCCGCTCGGTCTGACGAACGCGACCAACACGCTTTCGACTTACGCGTTCCAGGGTTCGATGCGTCCGATGTACGTCCCCGAAGCCACGGGTTGCAATGGGACCAAGACGACCAGCGGATCGAAGTACGACCGACTGGGAGGTCCGTTGGCCAAGTCGGGATACTTCAACACGTCGTGCTTCGTGCAGCAGAGCGTCAGTAATCCTTATGTCTTCAATCGCTTCCAGTACGGTAACGAGTCACGTACCGACAGCAAGCTGCGTGGTCCGGGCCAGGCTAACTGGGATCTGTCTCTATACAAAGACATTCCTGTCCACGAGAACGTAAGCTTCAACCTGCGCGTGGAGGCGTTCAACCTGTTCAACCGTACGCAGTTTGGCAATCCCAACACGTCCGTTGGCAACGCGCTGTTCGGCACCATCACGTCCCAACTCAACAATCCCAGAGCATTCCAGCTTTCTGGGAGGATTTTGTTCTAACCGAACTACTGCAATGCTCCAAAGCCGCGCCACACATCTCTGTGGCGCGGCTTTGGTTGTTAAGGAAAAATTCAACCGTCGTCTGTTGTTATCGCAGGTCCTGGCGAAGCGCTAATGTTGGGCGTGCAGGCTGACAAGCTGAACGTAGTGGCCACGTACGATATTCCGGCCCCGCTGCTCCATCCCTTGCCTTGTAACGGCTTGTGCGAGACGAGTCAAAAGGCTCAGAGCCGTTGAGGGTATATTGCTTAATGCGCAAGTTAGATTGCAAGGCTAACACATT
>Ga0207657_10004652_pt1 | contig 14498 bp, 15 predicted proteins | sample KBSC33metaG_FD_184316 | JGI IMG/M metagenome (GOLD analysis project Ga0207657, IMG submission 184316) | Corn rhizosphere microbial communities from Kellogg Biological Station, Michigan, USA - KBS C3-3 metaG (SPAdes) (version 2) | ecosystem: Host-associated > Plants > Roots > Rhizosphere > Soil ... | reverse complement strand
GCCGCGCGCCGTGGGTGGCGATCGCGCGCGCGGTGATGTCGGGGAACACCACGGGCTGGGTGAAGACGATCCACGAGTCCACCTACGGTGAGCTGCTCGGCGTCGTGATCGTCGGCCCGCACGCGACGGACCTGATCGGCGAGGCCGTCGTCGCGCTCGACGCGGAGGCGACCATCGAAACGGTGGCCGACGGGGTCGCGCCGCACCCGACGCTCGCGGAGGGCATCAAGGAGGCCGGGCTCGTCGCGCTCGGCCGGGCCATCCACCTGCCGCCCCGGCGAAGGTAGGCTCGACTCGTGAAGCAGCGCCGCAACGCGATTCTCTGGGCGATCGGCTGGTGGATCGTCCGGCGCCAGGTCCGCAGGCGGGCCGCGGTCGCCGTCGCGGGCGTCGGCGCGACGGCAGCGGCGCAGCGAGGGCGGATCCGCACCGTGCTCGGCGCGGTGCTCCTCGTCGGGCTGCTCGCGGCCGGTCTCGTCGCCGCGCGGAAGCTGCTCGCGAGCGGGGAGCCCGGCGAGGCGCCCTCCCTGGCGGACGTGCCGCCCTTCCCGGACGCGCCGGCTGCTCCGGTCGAGCCGGATCCGGGCCCAGCCCCCGCGTGACGCCGGTCGCGGGGCCGGGGCCGGGCGTCGTCCGCTCGACCCTCGACGGGATCGTCCCGTACGAGCCCGGGAAGCCCGTCGAAACGGTTCAGCGCGAGCTGGGCCTCGAGCATGTCGTCAAGCTCGCGTCTAACGAGGGGCCCTTCGGCCCCTTCCCCGAGGCGATCGAGGCGGTCGAGCGTGCGCTCGCCGAGTCGAACCGCTACCCGGACGGCGGCTGCTACCGACTCCGCGAGGAGCTCTCCGCCCGGCACGGCGTCGACTTCGGCGAGGTGATCGTCGCGGCGGGAGCCGACGCCGTGATCGGCTATGCGTGCCAGGCGACGCTCGACACGGCCGACGAGATCGTCACGCCGTGGCCCTCGTTCCCCAGCTACGTCCTCGACCCGCTGAAGGCGGGGGCGATCACCGCGCGCATCCCGCTCGAGCACGGGCGGGTCGACGTGGACGCGCTCCTCGGCGCCGTCACCGACCGCACGAAGCTCGCGTTCCTCCCGACCGTGAACAACCCGACGGGGACGATGACCTCGCGCACCGACATGCTGCGCTTCCTCGAGGCGGTACCCGAGCACGTGCTGACGGTGGTGGACGACGCGTACTTCCACTACGTCGACGACCCGGACTTCCTCGACGCGATCGAGGAGACGGCCAAGCAGGGCCGCCGGGTCCTCGTCCTGCGAACCTTCTCGAAGATCTACGGGCTCGCGGGCCTGCGCATCGGGTACGGCGTCGGCCCTGCCGAGGTGATCACGGCGATGCGCAAGGTACAGCGCGCCTTCGATGTGACGACCCCGGCCCAGGAGGCTGCCCTCGCGAGCCTCGACGGCGAGGTCGAGCTCGTCCGGCGTCGTGCGGTCAACCGCGAGGCGATGGCCGCGCTCGAGACCGTCCTTCGCGCGCACGGCTTCGAGCCGATCGCGCCGGCCGTCGGCAACTTTCTCTACGTCGACGTCGGAGAGGACGCGGAGGCGCTGAACCAGTCGCTCCTGCGCCGCGGCGTGATCGTCCGGCCGATGGGGTCGTTCGGCGCTCCCACGGCGCTCCGCATCACGGCGGGGACGCCCGAGGAGATCGCCTTCCTCGCCGAGCAACTCGCGGCCGTCTTCTCGAACGCCTAAACGAGTCCCTCCGGGCAGTTGGCTACCGTTCAGCGCTCGGGCGCACGGCGCCCTGCTTCCCATGCGAACGACACTGAAGAGAGGAGTCGGCCGCGGCGCGACGCTGAACGGCAACGGGCGGGCCGCGATGCCGCCGGCGCCGGTCGGGCCGGTCACCGTCTACCGCCAGCCGCCGCCTGCCGCGCGCAGCGGCCGCTCGCTGGCGCTTGCGGTCCTCGGGTGGTCGGCGCTCGTGCTCGCCGTCCTCGTCGGCGGCACCGCGGGCGGCGCGTACCTCTACCTCCACGAGACGGTCGCCTCCGTCGCACCGCGGTCGGACGAGGTGAAGAAGGCGCTCAAGTCGCTCGAGATCGCGCTCCCGGGCGAGCCGGCGACGGCGCTCGTGCTCGGCTACGACCACCGTGCGGACGAGGGCAAGAACACGCCGTCCCGCTCGGACACGCTCATGCTCGTGCGCGCCGACCCGGGCGAGAAGACGATCTCGCTGCTCTCGTTCCCGCGTGACCTCAACGTGCCGATCGACTGCCCGGGCCACACGCCCTTCACGGCGAAGATCAACGCGGCGTACGCGACGTGCGGCGCCGTCGGGTCGCTGCGCACCGTCCGCGCCCTGACGGGCCTGCCGATCAACTACATCATCACCATCAACTTCCGCGGGTTCCGTCAGCTCGTCGACAAGCTCGGCGGGGTCTGGCTCGACATCGACCGCCGCTACTACAACGACCACGGCGGCCCGAGCGGCTATGCGAAGATCAACCTCCAGCCCGGGTACCAGCGCATGAACGGGACGCGGGCGCTCGACTTCGTCCGCTTCCGCCACACGGACTCGGACATCTACCGCACCGCCCGCCAGCAGCTGTTCGTGCGCTCGTTCAAGGACCAGATCGAGCACTCCGTCTCGCTCACGAAGCTGCCGCAGGTGATCAAGGTGATCACCTCCAACGTCGAGGTCGGCCAGGGCGGCGGCAAGGATGTCAGCGCGAAGACCGTGCTGCGGTACGCGGTGCTCGCGTACTCCCTGCCGCCGGGCCACACGTTCCAGGCGCGGATCGACGGGATCGAAGGGCTGAACGACCTGACGGCGTCGTCCGACAACATCCAGCGCGCGGTGCGCGAGTTCCGCGACCCGGACGTCAGCTCGCCGGAGAAGGCGACACAGGTCGCGCTCGGTGAGAAGGTGAAGGTGAAGACGCCGTCACCCAAGGAGACGAGCGTGCTCGTCCTGAACGGGAACGGCGTCGAGGGCGCCGCGTCGAGCGCGAGCTACATCCTCTCGCAGCGCGGCTACCAGATGACCCAGCCGGCGAGCGGCCTGCGCGCCGACGCGCCGAGCTACGACTACTTCCGCACCCAGGTGTACTTCAACCCGAACGTGACCGGGGCGAAGCCCGCCGCGAAGAAGCTCGCCGCGCTGTTCGGCTCGGCGGACTCCGTGAAGCTCGTCCCCAAGATCCGCAAGCTCTCGAACGGCTCGATGCTCGTCGTCGTTCTCGGCCAGACGTTCCACGGCCGGCTTGCGTCGGCTCCGATCGACCAGACGCCGCAGCGCCAGCCCGCAAATGTCGTCTCGGGCGCGAGCGCGACCGTCGACCTCCTGCGCCGCTACCGGCAGCAGATCCACTTCCCGCTGATGGTGCCGACACGGATCGAGCGCTCGTCCTGGATCGACTCCGAGATGCCGATCCGCGTCTACAAGATCGATCCCGAGAAGAAGCACTCGGCGGTGCGGCTGACCTACCGCGTCGGCGGCAACCAGTACTGGGGCGTCCAGATGACCGACTGGAAGGACGCGCCGGTGCTCGCGGGCCGCAACTTCACCCGCAAGATCGGTGGCCGCCGGTACGAGCTCTACTACAACGGCCCGCACCTGCACATGGTCGTGCTCAACACCGACGGTGCGACCTACTGGGTCGTCAACACGCTGCTCGACCGGCTTTCGAACGAGACGATGATCGCGATCGCGAAGGGCCTGAAGCCGCTCGCGCAAGTCGCGAAGTCGTAGAGGCCCCAGCGACTATCCTGCGGCCCGACATGGCCGACCGGGGCAATCGCATCGCCGTCTTCGGCGCGGGGTACGTGGGGCTCGTGACGGGCGCATGCTTCGCCGAGCTCGGCCACCGCGTCACCGTGAGGGACGTGATCCCCGCGCGGATCGAGGCGCTCCGCCGAGGCGAGGTGCCGATCTTCGAGCCCGGGCTCGAGGATCTCCTCGAGCGAAACCGCGAGCGGCTGTCGTTCACGCTCGACGTCGCGGAGGCGATCGACGGTGCCGAGTTCGTGTACGTCGCGGTCGGGACGCCGCCCACCTACTCGGGCGACGCCGACCTCTCCGCCGTCTGGACGGTGATCGACGAGCTGCCCGCGGTCGACCACCGCGTCGTCGTCGCGATGAAGTCGACCGTGCCCGTCGGGACGGGCGAGAAGGTGCGGCACCGCCTTGACGAGCGGGGGCTCGCGCACGTCGGGTACGTCTCCAACCCCGAGTTCACGGCCGAGGGCACCGCCGTCCGGGACTTCATGGAGCCCGACCGGATCGTCGTCGGAGCATTCGACGAGGCGGACGGCGACGCGGTCGAGGGGCTCCACCGGGGCATCGAGGCGCCGGTCGTGCGATCCGACGTGGCGTCGGCCGAGATGATCAAGCTGGCTGCGAACGCGGCGCTGATGACTCGGATCTCGTTCATCAACGAGATCGCGAACGTGTGCGAGGCGACGGGCGCCGATGTCGTCAAGGTGGCCGAGGGCATCGGCCACGACCGCCGGATCGGCAAGAGCTTCCTCCGGGCGGGGGTCGGCTTCGGCGGCAGCTGCTTCCCGAAGGATTCGCTCGCCCTGAAGCAGCTCGCCGCGAGCTCGGGGTACCACTTCCAGGTCCTGAACGCCGTGATCGAGGTGAACGAGCTCCAGAAGCGCCGCGTGATCGGCAAGCTCAAGCAGCGTCTCGGAGCCCTGCGAGGAAAGCGCATCGCGCTCCTCGGCCTCGCGTTCAAGCCGAACACCGACGACACGCGCGAGGCGCCCGCCTTCGTGCTGGCCGGCCGGCTGCTGGCCGAGGGCGCCGACGTCGTCGCGTGGGACCCGGTTGCGCACGCGGACGGCCTGCACGGCGTCGAGCAGGTCGGCACCGTGGACGAGGCGACGCGGGGCGCGGACGCCGTCGTGCTCGTCACAGAATGGCCCGAGCTCGCAGACGTCGACTGGGCAGCGGTCGCGGCGCAGATGCGCACGCCCCTCTTCGTCGACGGTCGCAACATGCTCGACCCCGAGACGATGCGCGCCGCAGGGTTCACGTACGACGGAATCGGCCGCGCGGCCGCCGTCGAGCGTTGATGGAGGCGATCGTCCTCGCGGGCGGCAAGGCGGAGCGGCTCGGCGATGCCGCCGGAGGGGTGCCGAAGTCGCTCGTCGAGGTGGGCGGCCGCCCGCTGCTCGCGTGGCAGATCGGCCGGCTCGCCGCAGCAGGCGTCGACCGCGTGATCATCAGCTGCCTCGGCGGCCAGGAGAACGTGTTCGTCGAGGGGCTCGGCGAGGTCGGCGTCGAGCTCGTCTGCGCGGGCGAGCCCGAGCGGCTCGGGCGTGGCGGCGGGATCCGCTACGCGGCCGGCTTCCGTCGCGACGGGGGCGACGTGCTCGCGATGAACGGCGACGAGCTCGTCGACGTCGACTTCGGCGCGTTGCTCGAGCGGCACCGCTCGACCGGCGCCGCGGCGACCGTCACCGTCGCGCAGCCTCCGTCGCAGTTCGGGCAGGTCGACCTGACCGACGACGACGTCGTGACCGGCTTCCACGAGGTCTCGCGCGTCCCGTACTGGGTCAACTGCGGGATCTACGTCCTGTCCGAGGAGGCGCTCGAGCGCTTTCCGGAGAAGGGCGACCACGAGAGTACAGCCTTCCCCGAGCTCGCCTCGGAGGGAAAGCTGCGCGCCTTCCGACACACGGGGCTCTGGCTGACCGTCAACACGCCGAAGGAGCTCCGCCGCGCCGACGAGTACGTCGCCGGCCACCAGGAGTGGCTCGCGTGAGCAGCCGCTTCGCGGTTGAGCCGCGCCGTGTCGAGAAGCCGTGGGGCTGGGAGCTCGTCTGGGCCGAGACAGAGGACTACGTCGGCAAGCTCCTCTTCGTCCGCGCGGGACAGTCGCTGAGCCTGCAGTACCACGAGGTGAAGGACGAGTCGTGGCTCGTGCAGCAGGGGCGCGCGTCGCTCGAGCTGGGGGAGGTCGGAGGCGAGCTCGAGACGATCGAGATCGGCCCCGACGACGTGTTCCGCTACCGCCCGTGCACCGTGCACCGCGTGACCGCCATCGAGGACACGCTCATCGTCGAGGTCTCGACGCCGCACCTCGACGACGTGGTCCGCCTCGAGGACCGCTACGGCCGCGAAGGAACGTCGGCACCGTGAGCCGGCCCGCCGTCCACACCTTCACGTACGCCGAACGCCCCGATCTCGCGGCGAGGACGGGCGAGGTCGAGGACACGATGGCGTCGTTCATGGGGCACGGCGAGGTGGCGCTGCGCTACTGGCATCTCCTGCGCCCCGAGCTGCCCGAGTTGCAGCTCGTGCTCTGGGACGAGGAGCGCGACGCCGTCGTCGGCCATGCGCGCACCGTTCCCGCGCGGATGGCCGAAGGGCTCCCGGGTGGGGTCGACGACATGCTCGAGGCATGGTTCGGCGAGGGTGGACGGCCGGAGCCCGACGTCCTCTCCGCGATGGTCGCCGTGGTCGACCGCGGCCGCCAGGGTGAGGGTCTCTCGACGCATCTCGTCGAGGCGATGCGCGGCCTCGCCCGCGAGCATGGGTATCCGGCGCTCGTCGCGCCCGTCCGGCCGACGTGGAAGGAGCGCTACCCGCTCATCCCGATGGAGCGTTACGCCAGGTGGACGCGGGAGGACGGCCTCCCGTTCGATCCGTGGCTGCGGGTGCACGCGAAGCTGGGTGCCGAGCTTTTGGAGGTCTGCCCGGCGTCGATGCGGATCGAGGCCAGCGTGGCGGAGTGGAAGGAGTGGACGGGGCTCGTCTTCCCCGACGACGGCGACTACCTGGTCCCGGGCGCGCTCGTCCCCGTGCGCGTCGAGGCCGGTCACGGCGTCTACGTCGAGCCGAACGTCTGGATGCGCCACGCGGCCTGATCCGGAGACTACCTTGACAAGACTGTGGTAAGGTTCGGCCGCGTTGCCGACCTTCACCGTCAGCCAGGCCGCCGAGCGCACCGGCTGGTCGCCCCGGATGCTCCGTTACCTCGAGTCCACCGGGCTCGTCGTGCCGGCCCGTAGCGCGTCGGGCTACCGGCGGTACGGGGACCACGACCTGGAGCTTCTCCGCGGGCTGGCCGAGCTGCGGCGCCGGTTCGACGTCGAGCTCGACGACGTGGCGTTCGTCGTCCGGTTGCGGCGCGACATGAAGCTGCGGACAGCCGTCGAGGCATGGCTCGACGGCGCGACCGTTCCGGCCGAGGGAGCGAGCGAGGCCGACTGGATCGCATGGGAGCAGCGCAAGCACGAACAGCTCCTCGTAGCCTGATAAGAAAACAGAGAGAGAGGAACGATGGCCACGACCACCAAGCACGACGTCAAGGACCTCGCACTCGCACCGGAAGGTGTGCGGCGGATCGAGTGGGCCGACCGGCAGATGCCGGTGCTCGCCGCGATCCGCGAGCGCTTCGAGCGCGACAAGCCGCTCAGCGGCTACCGCGTGTCGGCCTGCCTCCACGTCACCACCGAGACCGCGAACCTGATGCGGACGCTGAAGGCGGGCGGAGCGGACGTCGTCCTCTGCGCCTCGAACCCGCTGTCGACCCAGGACGACGTCGCCGCGGCGCTCGTCTCCGAGTACGGGATCGGGACGTTCGCCATCAAGGGCGAGGACCACGACACCTACTACGCGCACCTCGAGGCTGCAATCGATCATCGCCCGCACGTGACGATGGACGACGGCGCAGACGTGATCGGCATCCTCCACTCGGCCCGTCGCGAGCAGCTCGGCGACGTGATCGCCGGCACCGAGGAGACGACCACGGGCGTCATCCGCCTCCGCGCGCTCGAGCGAGACGGCAAGCTCGGCTTCCCGGTGATCGCGGTCAACGAGGCGAAGACGAAGCACCTCTTCGACAACCGCTACGGCACGGGGCAGTCGACGATCGACGGGATCATCCGCTCGACGAACGTGCTCCTCGCCGGCCGGACGTTCGTCGTCGCGGGCTACGGCTGGTGCGGCCGCGGCGTCGCGATGCGGGCCAAGGGGCTCGGCGCGCACGTCGTCGTCACCGAGGTCGACGCGATGAAGGCGCTCGAGGCCGTGATGGACGGCTTCCAGGTGATGCCGATGTCGCAGGCCGCCGAGATCGGCGACATCTTCGTCACCGCGACAGGCGACAAGCACGTGATCTCCCGCGACAACATCGAGCGCCTGAAGGACGGCGCGATCCTGGCGAACACCGGGCACTTCAACGTCGAGATCGACATCCCGGCGCTCCGCTCGCTCGCCACCGAGACGCGCGAGGCTCGTCAGCTCGTCGAGGAGTTCACGCTGACGAACGGCCGCAAGGTGTACCTCCTGGCGGAGGGCAGACTCGTCAACCTCGCGGCCGCGGAGGGGCATCCCGCGCAGGTGATGGACATGTCGTTCGCCAACCAGGCGCTCGCGGCCGAGCACGTGATCACGAACGCCGCGTCGCTCGAGCGGACGGTCTACGACGTGCCGAAGGAGATCGACGACGAGATCGCGCGCCTCAAGCTCGCGACGATGGGCGTTGCAATCGACGAGTTGACGGAGGAACAGGCCGCGTACCTCGCAAGCTGGGACGAAGGGACTTGAGGGCGGCTGGTGTCCGACTTCGAGTCGGACACCAGAGGCATGCGGCACGCGTGGGGGCGAGGCTAGTCTCGCCCCCACGCATGTCCGAGCTAGCACCGCATCGGATCGTCCGGCTCGAGGATGACGCCGTCGTCGTCCTCGACCAGCGGTTGCTTCCCGGCGAGGAGGCCGACCTTCGCTGCTCCACCGCGCCCGAGCTCGCCGAGGCGATCCGGGTGCTCGCCGTGCGCGGGGCGCCTGCGATCGGGGTCGCCGCCGCGTACGGCATGGCGCTCGCGGCCGAGCGTGGCGACGACCTCGACATCGCATTCGAGACGCTCGCGGCCTCGCGGCCGACGGCGGTCAACCTCCGCTGGGCGCTCGAGGCGATGCGCGACGACCCCACGCGCGAGCGCGCCGAGCGCATCCACGTCGACGAGGTCGAGCGCTGCCGGCGGATGGGCGAGCACGCCGTCGAGCTGTTTCCGGCCGGCGCACGCGTGCTGACCCACTGCAACGCGGGCGGCCTGGCGACCGGCGGCTACGGAACCGCGGTCGGCGCGATCCGGGCCGCCTACGAAGCAGGGCTCGTTGCGCAGGTCTGGGTCGACGAGACGCGACCGCTCCTCCAGGGCGCGAGGCTCACCGCCTGGGAGCTCGAGCAGCTCGGGATCCCGCACGCGGTGATCGTGGACGGTGCGGCTGCGTCGCTGATGGCGCGAGGCGAGGTCGACGTCGTGGTGACCGGCGCCGACCGCATCGCTGCGAACGGCGACACGGCGAACAAGATCGGCACGTACTCGCTCGCCGTTCTCGCGCGGCACCACGGCCTCCCGCTCGTGGTCGTCGCTCCGACCTCGACCCTCGATCCCGCCGCCGCGACCGGTGACGAGATCCCGATCGAGGAGCGTGACCCCGGCGAGGTGACGCAGCGCTTCGCAGCCCGGAATCCCGCCTTCGACGTCACGCCGGCAGAGCTCGTCTCCGCGATCGTGACCGAGCGCGGCGTGCACCGGGCGCCGTACGCGGAGTCTCTCCCTCGCGAGACTGCCGCCGCGCGATGATCCTCGACGAGGTCGACGCGGGCACGCGAACGGTGCTCGAGCGCTTCGGGTTCGACCCGCGGACGTTCGAGACGCTGCGGGGGAAGGTCGCGTCGGGCAAGCTTTCGGCCGAATCGAACGTCGCGCGCGGCACGGTCGAGCCGCCCCGCGAAGACGACGTCGTGCTCCTCCCGGAGCCCGGCTCCGACGACTGGAATGGTGCGCGCGCGGCCGGAATCGAGGTGCTCCGGGCCCGCGGCGTCGCCCAGGTCGTGCTCGCCGGCGGGATGGCGACGCGCTTCGGCGGTGTCGTCAAGGGGGCGGTCGAGGCGGTGGACGGTCGCAGCTTCCTCTCCTGGAAGCTCGGCGAGACCGCCCGGCTCGCCGAGGCCCTCGGCGTCGAGATACCCGTCGCGCTGATGACGAGCTTCCAGACCGAGGACGAGACGCGTGTCCACGTCAGCGGCCTCGGCGTGCCCGAGCCGCTGTGGTTCTCGCAGTTCGTCTCGCTGCGACTGACCGAGGACGGCGAGCTCTTCCTGGACGGCGGCCGACCCTCGCTCTACGCGCCCGGGCACGGCGACCTGCTCGACGCGCTCCGCCGCTCGGGCACCCTCGCGTCGCTGCGTGAGCACGGGGTCGAGCACGTCGCCGTGTCGAACGTCGACAACCTCGGCGCGCGGCTCGATCCCGTCGTCCTCGGCGCACACGTGCTCGCCGGACGGCCGATGACCGCCGAGGTCGCGCGCAAGGAGGGCGACATGGGTGGCGCGCCGGCCCGCGTCGACGGCCGGCTCGGGCTGCTCGAAGGCCCTCAGTTCCCAGCCTCCTTCGACCAGGACCGGATCACCGTCTTCAACACGAACACGACGACGTTCGCTCTCGACGCGATCGACCGCGCGTTCGACCTGGAGTGGCTGTACGTCCGGAAGTCGGTCGACGGGCGGGCGGCGGTGCAGCTCGAACGGCTGTACCACCAGGTCGCGTGGGAGCTCGACGCGACCTTCGTCGAGGTCCCGCGCTCGGGCGATCGCGGCCGGTTCTTCCCGATCAAAGAGCCCGAGGACCTCCGGCGCGTGCAACCCGCTCTCCGCACGATGCTTGCCGCATCGGTGCTCGAGTGACAGATTCGGCACGAACACGGCACAGAGCCGTCACACGTCTCCACCTAGCGTCGGGTCATGGGCCTGCTCGGGCTGGTGCTGCCGACACGCTGCGCGGGATGCGGCGTCCCCGGAGACGCGCTCTGCGAGAGGTGCCTCGCGTCGGTCGTCCGGATCGGGCCGCCGGTGTGCGAGCGATGCGGCTGCCCCGGCGCATGGCCGGTGCGGCGCTGCGTCGAATGCACGGGGCGGAGGCTCGGCTTCACGACGGCGCGGGCCGCGATCGTCTACGACGGAGTGACAAGGCCGCTCGTCTCGGCGTGGAAGGAACGAGGGCGTCGCGACCTCGTCGAGCCGTTCGCGGCGCTCGTCGAGGAGGTCGTCGCCCCGCCGTTCGTCGATGCGGTCACGTTCGTGCCCGGAGACAGGGAGCGTGGCCGCGACCGCGGACACGTTCCGGTGGCCCGGCTCGCCCACGCGCTCGCCGACCGCTGGGGCCTGCCCGTCGTGCGGCTCCTCGCCCGCAGCGGACCGTCGTCGCGGCAGGCAGGGCTTTCGCGGGCCGATCGCCGGGCGAACGTCCGTGATCTCTTCGCCGCGCGCCGCGAGGCGCTCGGGAGGCTCGTCCTCGTCGACGACGTCTACACGACGGGGGCGACCGCGGCCGCCTGCGCGACGACCCTGCGGCGGGCAGGAGCTCGGTCGGTCGAGGTCGTTTGCCTGGCGCGGGCCGTGCGCTAGCGTTGGCGTACTGGACAGACGACGAGGAGGTGCCATGCGACTCCAGGTCACCGTGCGGCGTGGACACGTGAGCGACGATGTCCGGAGCTACGTGGAGGCGAAGTTCGCAAAGCTCGGCAAGCGCCTCCACGAGTCGACGCTCGTCGAGGTCGTCCTCGATCGGGAGCGGAACCCGCGGATCACCGACGACCACGTCGTCGAGGCGGAGCTCCATGTGAAAGGCCCCAACCTCCACGGCCGCGAGGCGGCCCAGACGTTCGAGGCTGCAACCGACCGGCTCGTCGATCGACTCGAACGGTCGATCGAGCGAGAGCGGGACAAGAAGGTGCAGGAGCCGAGGCGCCGCGCGCAGGCCGCCGAGCACCCCGAGCCGGTGCCGGTCGAGGAGATCGAGCAGGCTCTGCGCACCGGCGACTGAGGTGCGGCTGCCGCACGATCCCGGGCCGCACTGGGGCGAGGTCGGGATCCACGGGCTCCACCGCCATCGCGAGTGGGACGCCGTCGCGACGGTCGATGCCCCCGATCTCGTCGGCGAGGACGTCTGGTTCGTCGTGCTCGGCCCGGGCGAGGTCGTCGCCGAGGACGGCGAGATCGACGCCCGTCTCGTCTCGTCGATCGCGCTCGCGGCTCCGTTCCGTGCACACGCGGTCAGGCGTGACGCAGGCATCTGGGTGGTCGGGGCCTCGAGGATCCGGACGGTCGCGCTCGTCGACGACCCGGGCGGGAGCTCGGTCGAGCTCGCATGGGACGGCCGGGAGCGCAGCGTGCGGATCGACGGCGAGCCGACGCTCGCCGGCGTGCCGGAGCTCGAGCGCCTCGGCTCCGAGCGCCACACGACGTACGTCGTGACCGCGGCGCGTCTCGAAGGCCCGGTGTGGGAGGTCTTCGTCGCGCCGCTATGAGAGCGGGCCGGACCGCCAGCTGACGGTCGCGCCCTTCGCCCACGCGGAGCCGAGGCTGTCGGTGGAGAAGGGCGGCGTCTGCCAGGGCTTGACAGCGATCACCTGCAGTAGCGAGTCGGCTCCGCTGGAGACGACTCGCGCGCGCACCTGAGTGCCCTTGCGGTAGACGAGCGTGCCCTGGCGGTAGTCGAGCACGAGCCCGCCCGTCGGGAGGGTGACGGAGCTCGTGCCTACGGTCACCGTACGTCCGATCTGCACGACCGCGCCGGGCAGTCCGAGGGCGATCGCGGCAACCGTTCCGGACCCTTCCTGACCGGTGGAGACGACCTGGCCCGCGCGCGAGAGAGTCACGACGCGACCGTCGGCGAGCGCAGCCACGACACGTGCCTGCCGCGGCCCGGCTCCGGTGGCGAGCAGCCGCACGGGGCTGCCGAGATCGGTGCGGAACAGGCGGGCGCCGTTCTCCGCGACGTACGTGACCGTCCCACCGACGGCGTACGGGACAGCCTCGCGGGTGCCGTTCCCGAGCACGATCGCCGGCGGCCCGCCCGTCTCCGACGACGCGAATGCAAGCCGGAGCGGCGTCTTGCGCGTCGGAGTCGCGGTCCAGAGCTGGTAGTCCGTGAAGTTGCCGCCGACGTTCGTCACCCAGAAGACGCGCCGCCCCGAGGTCGCGACCTGCGCGATCCCGAAGCCGCCGCTGAATCCCTCCTCGCAGCCGATGATCGTCCTCGACCCGAAGGTCCAGAGGCCGCGGGTGCCCGTGTCCCAGAGCCTGACCGTCCCGCAATTGGCCTTCGTCTGCCCAACGGCGTAGGCGACCGAGCGGCCGGTGACGGACAGCGCGGAGACCGGTGCGGCGTTCACGACGCTCCGTCCCGGCGTGAGCAGCGCGGCGGCGGTGCCGGTCAGCACGACGGCGGCGAGCGCGGCGAGAGCAAGGGCGATCCTCCTCACGTGCGCATCATGTGCGCGCCCGCGTGAAGGACGCATGACGAATCCGTTCGGAAACGTGGGCGCCGGGGAAGCGCCCCGCGAAGCCGGTACCCTCTCTCCATGGCCACCTCGAGCTTCGGCAAATTCGAGAAAGTCCTGCGCATCGGCGAGGGCCGCCGCCTCAAGCGCCTTGCGGAGCAGGCGGCGTACATCACCTCGCTCGAGCCCGACTTCGAGGATCTGACCGATGCCGAGCTGCTCGCGAAGAGCGTCGAGTTCAAGGAGCGAATCGCGAACGGCGAGTCGCTCGACGACATCCTCTACGAGGCTTTCGCTGCCGCGCGCGAAGCGCGCAAGCGCGAATCCGGGCAGCGCCTCTTCGACGTCCAGCTGATGGGCGGGATCGCGCTCCACGAGGGTGGCATCGCCGAGATGAAGACCGGCGAGGGCAAGACGTTCGTGGCGAGCGCGCCGCTCTATCTGAACGCGCTCTCGGGCGAGAACGTCCATCTCGTGACGGTCAACGACTACCTCGCCAGGCGCGACGCCGAGTGGAACAAGCCCGTGTTCGACCGGCTGGGCGTCTCCGTCGCCGCGATCGAGAACATGATGCCGTTCGCGAGCCGACGCGATGCCTACGCGGCGGACATCACGTACGGGACGAACTCGGAGTTCGGCTTCGACTACCTGCGCGACAACATGGCCGTCTCGCTCGAGGGAACCGTGCAGCGCGGCCACACGTTCGCGATCGTGGACGAGGTCGACTCGATCCTCATCGACGAGGCGCGGACGCCGCTCATCATCTCCGGCGAGCCCGAGACCGCAGCGAGGACGTACTACGACTTCGCGCGTGTGGTTCGGGACCTCGAAGGGGCGCCGCTCACGCGGAAGGTCATGAAGGGCGAGGACGAGACGGAGCTGTCGGGCGCCGACTTCCTCTACGACGAGAAGTTCAAGACCGTCTCTCCCGCGCAGACGGCGCTCGACAAGGTCGAGCGCGCGCTCGGGATCGACAACCTCTACGACCCCCGTCATGTCCAGCTCGTCAACCACCTGACGCAGGCGCTCAAGGCCGAGTCGCTCTACAAGCGCGACGTCGACTACGTCGTGCAGGACGACGAGGTGAAGATCGTCGACGAGTTCACGGGCCGCATCATGGAGGGCCGTCGCTGGAGCGAGGGCCTGCACCAGGCGATCGAGGCGAAGGAGGGCGTCGCGATCCGCGAGGAGAACGTCACGCTCGCGACGATCACGCTCCAGAAC
>Ga0207657_10004647_pt1 | contig 14504 bp, 12 predicted proteins | sample KBSC33metaG_FD_184316 | JGI IMG/M metagenome (GOLD analysis project Ga0207657, IMG submission 184316) | Corn rhizosphere microbial communities from Kellogg Biological Station, Michigan, USA - KBS C3-3 metaG (SPAdes) (version 2) | ecosystem: Host-associated > Plants > Roots > Rhizosphere > Soil ... | reverse complement strand
TCCCGGAAAGGAACTGATACCGCGTTAACTGTTTCGCTGGGAAGAGTTGTTAACCCTGCGTCCATTACACCCGCCGCGTGGACGTGGACCAGAGGAGGGTGGCGTGATCGCTATCCGAAAATGCATGCGCTTGCTCGGCAACGAGCGAGGCGCGACGGCTCTAGAATACGGTTTGATCGTGGCGCTCATCGTGATCGCGATGATGGGGGCTCTTTCGCAACTCGGCGGAGGCGTGAACGGCTGGTGGGGCAAAATTTCGGCCAGAGTCGACACGGCCATGAACCCCTAGCTATTTCGCCGGGAGCCGTAGACGACGAGCTTCACCTTCTGGCCGGTCGTGAGCCTGCTGGTTGCTGAAAGGTTGTTGATCGCCAGGAATCGATCGACCTTGAAATCGCGGTAAGCCATCCGGCTTGCGAGCGACCGAATCGTATCGCCTGGTCCCACCGTCACCACATGAATCACTCTCGGCTTTATGTCCGCCGCCTCCTGAACGCTGATTTTGCGCAGCGAATTCACCATCGGAGCAAATGCCCCGAGACCGGTTCCACCAGGCGTTAGCATCACGAAATGATAGATATGCTGCGCGTCCCATTGATAGGCGGCGACGCTGGCGTCGATCACTCCGGAGTCCGTGTTGACATGGGCGGTGGTGAACTCGGCGGGCATTCCGTTGATTGTCGTCCGGCTGGGTCGCGGAATAGCGATCTGGCCCTGCCCTCCGGTCAACTGCTGAAAGACGGCGAGGATGTAATTGTCTAGCGAACCGGTCGCTCGTCCACCGCTGAACTGCGCCTTGCCCGCTGATCCCGAAACGGTCACCGCGTAGGTGCCGTTCGACATCAGATAGCCGGTGGGAACGCGGAACTGGATGCGAAGATCGGGATGGGTGAAGACCGGGCCATCGATGATCCCCTGCGCCGGATCGTCGTCGACATAGATGCCCTCGATCTGGCTCAGGAATGCGTCGCGGTTGTGAACGCCCTTGCCCAAACGCCCAGTCTGGCGCGCTTCCTGAATTGCGCGCTGCATCCGGTTCTCGCTCAAGGGGTGCGTGAGCGCCCATTCCGGAATGCTCCGGTTTTTCTGACCCTGAACGCGCGCTTCGAGCGCCGTCTGACGGCTTAGCGCCTGCAGGAGGTCGGCGGCCCCTGAGGGATCGTAGCCCGCCGCCATCATGTACCGGAGGCCGAGCGTATCCGCCTCATATTCCTGCTCGCGTGAAAAGCTCAGCGACTGAAGCTTGGCCGCGAGAAGATTGCGAAGCGCGACCTCGCTTCCGTAACCGCCCATCATCTGTCCGATCATCACCCACGGCAGGGCTTCCCGCGCCAGCTCCTGCTCGACCTCTTCGCGCTGGTGCGCATGGTTGGCGGCAATGTGGCCGACTTCATGGCCAAGCGCGAAGGCGAGCTCCGATTCATCGTCCATCAGCGCCATCAACTGGCGCGTGACGTAGACGTAGCCGCCGGGCACGGAGAAGGCATTCTCGACGGCTGAGTTCAGGGTCGTGAAGTGAAGCGCCTGGGCCGGATTGGCGATGCCGGAGAAGGCGCCCACGCGATGTCCGACAGAATCCACATAGGCGGCCCGAGTGCCCGTCTCCGCCCCACCCAGCTCCTGGATGACCTGCGCATTTTCGCGCTGCGCCTGCGCGACATCTCTCGGATCGAGGTACCGGACTTGCTGCGCGCTCGCGGGCGCAAGCGCGAGCGCGGCGACACAAAACAACAGTAGGCTTCTTCGCATGTTGGCTGCGGCCTCCGTTCGTCCGGACTTAAACGGCCCCGAATTTGAACGGAAAATGACTGTCGCAGGTTCCTTCGCTGAGATCAGCCGATCGCGAGATACTTGGCGCGGCGCTGGGCGCGAAGCTCCTTCGGCCCGAGCTTCCCGCAGCCGTCGAGCTCCTCGATCAGCGCGCCCTTGAGTGCTCCAATAGCCGCATCCGGGTCGCGCTGCGCGCCGCCTAGCGGCTCTTCGATGATGCGGTCGACGACTCCCAGCGCCTGGAGGTCGGCGGCGGTGATTTTCATCGCTTCCGCCGCTTCCGCCGCTTTGTCCGCGGTTCGCCACAGGATCGACGCGCAGCCCTCGGGCGAAATGACCGAGTAAACGGCATGCTCGAACATCAGCACCCGGTTCGCGGTCGCAATCGCGACTGCGCCGCCGGAACCGCCCTCGCCGACGATCGCGGCGATGATCGGAACCTTGAGGCCGAGGCACTCCTCGGTCGAACGCGCGATGGCCTCGGCCTGCCCGCGCTCCTCCGCCTGGACACCCGGGAAGGCGCCTGGCGTATCCACCAGGGTCACGACCGGAATCCCGAACTGGTCGGCCAGCCTCATCAGCCGGATCGCTTTCCGATAGCCCTCGGGCTTGGCCATTCCGAAATTGTGCTTGAGCCTGGAAGCGGTGTCGTCGCCCTTCTCATGGCCCATCAGCATCACCCGGCGTCCGTCGATCCGAGCGAAGCCGCCGATGATCGCGGGATCGTCGGCGAAGGCGCGGTCGCCGGAGAGCGGCATGAAATCGTCGGCGAGGCCGGCGACATAGTCCTTGAAATGCGGCCGGTCGGGATGACGGGCGACCTGAGCCTTCTGCCACGGCGTCAGCTTGGCGTAGGTGTCGCGAAGCAGCTTGTTCGCCTTCGTTTCAAGGCGCCCCACCTCCGCATCAATGTCTATGTCGATGTCGGTACTGTTCGCCGTTTCCCTGAGCTCGGCGACCTTGGTCTCGAGTTCGGCGATCGGCTTTTCAAAATCGAGGTAATTCAGCATCTGGCGGGGCGACTAGGCTGAAGGCGCTGCAAAGGTCAACGAGAACGGGTCGCGAGCGGATGGCGGGCGTTGACCAGCTCGACGAGGCGGGCGCTGTCGACATGCGTGTAGATCTGGGTCGTCGCAATATCGGCATGACCGAGGAGCGACTGGAGGACTCGAAGGTCGGCGCCGCCTGAAAGAAGGTGCGTCGCGAAGGCGTGACGGAGGACGTGCGGGCTGACCCGGTCGGGCGGGATGCCAGCGTCGGCGGCGAGCGACCGGACTATCTGGAATAGACGCACGCGGCTGAGGTGCGACTTTCCGCTCGGAAACAGCCAGGGCGCGCCGGACGGGACATGCTCCAGCCACTTTTGCACCGCGGTTTCGGCCCGGCTCGAGATTGGAACGAGCCGGTCCTTCGCTCCCTTCCCGCGAACCATGAGAAACGGCTGGCCCGGACGAACCGCCGCGCGCGGCAAGCCCACCAGCTCGCTTGCTCTCAGTCCCGAACCGTAAAGCAATTCGAGCAGCGCGAGGTTGCGGACCGCAGCGCCCTCTCCGCTCGCGGCACGGTCCTCCGCGCTTTCGAACATTCGACGCACTTCGTCCTCATCGAGGATTCGCGGGAGCGGCCGTTCGAAGCGCGGCCGTGGCAGCGCCGAGGACGGATCGTCCCGGCGAAATCCCTCATCGACGAGAAAGCCGAAGAAGCGTCTGAGCGCAGCTGATCTTCGGGCTACGGTGGAAGGAGCGAGATCGGACCAGCTGGCTCCAAGCTTCGAAACGTCGGCTGCCGACGCGTTGCCAAGGCCGCCTAACGTTTCCGCGCCCCGCTCGAGGTCGTTGCGATAAGCCGTCAGGGTATGCTTCGACGCCCCAGCTTCGGCAGCCATCATGTCGAGGAACCGATCGACCAGTGCTCGATCGTCGGGACTCACGTCCGTGAACTCATCCTCGGTGTCACGTCCGTGACAGGGCCTCGGCGGCGATCATCCGCGCGGTAAAGTCCTGGCCCGTGCGCTTGAGCGCCAAAATCGCGTGATAGAGGTGAGGTGCCGGGATGCGCCTCCAATCGGCGGTCTGGAACCCGGTGCCCGTGAGGACCAGCACGGTTGCCGACTGGCCGCGTCGCGCGGCTCCGTCGATCACGCGCGTCCAGTTGTTGGTACCGCCAAGGCCGAGGCCATAGCGGCGATTGAGTGAATTGGCGGTGTCGGTGCTGATCCGGCCAAGCCCGGCCAGACCGGCGACGAGGAAGGCGCTCCGGATCCTGTTGGGGCTGTCGTCGCGCCTGATGAAGCCGGTGAGCCGGCTTGTACCCATCTTGCTCACGTCCCCGGCCCCGAGCGCAAGCATCGCCCAGCAGCGGTCGGCGTCGGCGTCGCTCATCCCGTTCACTGCCGGAATCCAGCGCGCGGCGGCCTTGTCGTAGCCCGCCGCGAGCATCGCCGAGATGAGTTCGGGCGCGTCCTTGCCTAGCTTCGAATCCGGCTTGATTAGCGTGGCCGCGCGAGCGACCAGCGCACGCGCCGCCTCTTTCTGCGGTCCGTCCTTCGCCGTTCCCAGCATGTGCCGGATGGCGTCGAGACGAGTCGTTTCGTCCTTGCCTACGAACGCCTGCCGCAATTGCCACGCGTCGGTAGTCGGCAGATCGCTCGGATCGGTCGAATCGTAGATCGCGGAGTAAAGGTCGACGAGGCTTTGCGACGAGAATACGCCGAGCCCGCCCGCGATCATCGCGGAATCGAGCCGCTGCTGCGGCGTCAGGAGCGGCGCCCGCGCTTCGAACGCGCGAAGCTGGGGCGAACTCGCCTTGATGAGATTGTCGGGCGGCACCATTCCGGTCGCTGCAGCCAGGCCGAACCGCCACGCGGTCAGCGTGTCCACCGGTCCCCAGTCGATCGTGGCGGCCCGGCCGCTTCCCGCCGCACCGATCACTTTCTGCGCGAGGCCGAGATCGATCCCGCCGATCCGGCCATGTCTGCGCGCGTCGTCAATCTGCGCCCCGGCACTGTCGGCGTCGCCCGCGAGCGCGGCGCACATCGCCTGCACGAACTGGCGGATCGCGGGTTCATATTTACGGATTCCGCCTTCCAACGGACAGAGCGCTGCTGCGTCGGCGGTCGCCAGCGCGGTCTGGACTCCGACCTGAACCATCTTTGGAGTGAACCGGTCGGTATCGACCCCGTCGACGAGCATTCGCGCGCCATCGGCCTCGCCCATCCGAAGCAGCAGCCAGGAGCGCTCGGCAACCCAGTCGATCGGGTTCACATCCTGTGGCGCCCGGACCTTGGCGAGGAGTGCGTTGCGGAGCGCGATATGCGCCCAGCGCGAGGCAATCGGCGTGTCCATCCGGCGCATCAGCGTCGACAGGAACACGCCGCTGGCGTCGCCCCAGGGGTTGTCGCCCAGGCCCTCGGCCACGGGATCGAGCTTGCCGACGACCCAGGGATCGCGGCGCGCCCAGCCGGGATATTCGATCGGGGGCTGCACGGTTTGCGTCGGCTGGAGCTGCGTCGGGCTGATTTCCTCGACTGCACCCTCGTCGGCCGCGTCGCCTGCGGGTGCGGTCGAAGGGGCTGGGAGCGACTGAGTCGCAACGTTCGCGGTTTGCTGCGCGATCGCGGGCAGCGCAATCGCGGCGGCAGCGGCGGCGATCAGCAGGGATTTAGTGCGCATTGCCCCCGGCTTGCGGAACGGCAACCTCGATCGTGTGCGTCGGCTGCTGCTTCGGAACGGTCGAGAGGAAAATCAGGCCGCCGATGATGACGACCAGGACGATGATGAGCACAACCAGTCGGGACATGCGGGCGCTTTTGCCGAGCGGGGGAGCCGCTGTATAGCCCTTCCGGTGAATGAATTGGCGAACCGGCTCGACCGGCCGGTAGTGCTGGTCGGGCTGATGGGGGTAGGAAAGTCGACCGTAGGCCGGCGCCTTGCGAGGCGCCTCGGCCTGCCGTTCGTCGACAGCGATGCCGAGATCGAAGATGCGGCGGGGCTTTCTCCGGCCGAAGTCTTCGAGCGCTATGGCGAGCATGATTTCCGGGACGGCGAGCGGCGGCTTGTGGCGCGCCTGATCGAAGGCGATCTCCGAGTGATCGCCACCGGCGGCGGCGCTTATATCGACGAGCGGACTCGGCAGCTGCTCAACGAACGCTCGATCACCGTCTGGCTCGATGCGCCGGTCGATATTCTCGCTGAACGGACGTCACGCCGAGACACGCGGGCGCAGCTGAGGAACGGCGATCCCAAGGGGACGCTGCAGCGGCTCGCGACCGAGCGGCGGCCTTCGTACGAACAGGCGCACATCCACGTGAAAAGCGGCAATGGCGCTCACGGCGACGTGGTCGACGCAATCGTGATCGCGCTCGAGGATTATCTTACGAAGCGGAGTTAGGCGGGGGTAGCCTCTTCGTCGGGAAGCGGCCGGTCCTGCGCGAACGAGGTTTCCCACCCCGCACGGATATCGCCAGTCTCGCGCTGGCGCTCCAATCGATCGCAGTCGCGGATTCGATACTCACGCTCGACATGCTCAATCTCGTGCGACCCGATACCGCTCGCGCGAAGCGCCGCCTTGCCCATGACGACGGCACCTTCGAACAGCTCGCGCTCGGCAAGGACGAGGTCGAGCCCGCGAAGCTCTAGCAGATGCCGCCTGTCGTAAGCGCGAACCATGACCGAAGCCTGGGGAAAAGCATCGAGCACGGCCTGGACCGCGCTTCGCGACAGCTCGCCGCCCTCATTGTCGTTGCAGAAAGCGATGACCTTCGCGGTCTCCGCGCCCGCCGCGCGGAGCAGGTCGAGGCGCAGGCCGTCACCATAGTAGACTTTGGTCCCGAACTCGCCCGACAGCTCGATCTGCGCGGGCTTCTTGTCGATGATGGTGACTCCGATCCGTTTGGCCTGAAGCATCTGGGCGACCGTTTGCCCGAAGCGGCCGTAGCCGACGACGATCGCGCTCGTCGGCGGCGACTTTTCCGGACCGTCGAGCCCCGCCGCGCTGCGCTCCTCGCGCCGCTCCAGCCAGTCGGTAAGGCGCATCAGGAAAGGCGTCGCGGCCATCGACAGCGTTACCACCGCGCTGAACAAAGATGCCGTCTCGGGGAAGATCAGCTGCGCCGCGGTCGCCTGGGCGAACAGCACGAAACCGAATTCACCGCCCTGGCTGATCAGCAGGCCGAGGCGGAAGCTGCGGGTCCAGTTACATCTGAACAGCCGGCTCAACACCGTGATGAGTGCCGTCTTGGTTAGGATAACGCCTGCCGCGAGGCCGATGACGAGCAGGGGCCGCTCGGAGACGAGGCGGAGGTCGAGCAGCATGCCGACCGAAAGGAAGAAGAGGCCGAGAAGAATCGAACGGAAAGGTTCGACGTCGCTCTCCAGCTCGTGCCGGTATGGAGACTCGGCGAGCATCACGCCGGCGACGAAGGCGCCGAGCGGCACCGACAGGTGAAGCGAATGCATGACCGCAGCCGAGCCGATCACGGTGAAAAGGCCCGCGACGATGAACAGCTCGCGCTCGCCTAGCCGACCGACGAGGCGAAACAGCGGGTTGAGCGCGACGCGACCGACAATGACCAGGGCGATGACAGCGAGCACCGTATAGAGGGCGAGCGTCCAACCCACGGGTGCTCCCGGGTCAGGATTGACCCGCGCCATTGCAGCGATGATCGTGATCAGCGGAACGATCGCGAGGTCCTGGAACAGCAGGATCGAGAATGCCCGCTCGCCTTGCGGCGTGTTCAGCTCATTGTCGGCGCGCAGCATCGGGAGCACCTGCGCTGTCGATGAGAGGGCGAGCGGAAGACCAACCGCGAGCGATGCTTCAACCGAAAGGCCAAGCGCGAGATAGATGAGCGCGCTGAGCGCGAGGCCACAAAGCACGACCTGGGCTAAACCGAGGCCAAAAATGTCCCTGCGCAGCCGCCATAACCGGCTCGGCTGAAGCTCCAGCCCCACGATGAACAGCAACAGCGCGATTCCGAGCTCTGTGACGCTGGTCAGCTGTTCGGGATCGCGGATCAGGCCGAGGATGCCGGGGCCGATCAACGCGCCGGCGACGATATAGCCCAAGGTCGCGCCCAGCTTCAGCCGGCGGAACAAGGTGACGAACACCAGCGCCGCGCCGAGCATGATCGCGCCGCTTTCGAGGATTGCCGTGGTGGCCTGCGCCGTCTCGGCGGGCGTGGTCACTGCGCCGACTCTATCGCCGCCAGCAGGGCCCGGAACGGAAGGAGGATGGCGCCGTGGCGGGCCTTCTTCGGGCGCGCGGGTTCGAGCACGTCGATGCCCGGCCAGTCGCCAAATTCCTCCTGCTCCTCCGCAAGCCAGCGGCTGATGACCACCAGCGCATCGGCGATTTCATCATGCGCGCGGCCGATCGCATGCTGCTGGACCAGCGCTGCGGAAGCCTGGCCGAAGGCGCAGGCGTGAACCTTCTGCGAAATCATCCGGACACAGCGGTCCTCGTCCAGCTCAACCGCCATCACAATGCGACTTCCGCACGTCGGCGAGCGAAGTTCGGCGCGGCCATGCTCGACCTCAAGGTCGCGTTCTTCGTGGAGCGAAGCGGCCAGCCGCAGGATGTCGGTCGTGTAGAGCGGCGTGGTCATTCGCTGGCTTTCATTCCCGCCGCCAAGTAGTGCCCCCGGGCCCGTCCTCCAAGACAATGCCCTCGGCCTTGAGCTCATCGCGGATTCGATCAGCGGTGGCGAAGTCGCGCGCCTGCTTCGCCGCGGTGCGCTCAGCGATGCGCGCCTCGATGGCAGTTTCGTCGGCTCCCCCACGGAACCAGTCGTTTTCAGTGGAGGAAAGCAATCCGAGCAGCGCGGCGCTCGCCTTCATGGTGGCGGGGTCTTCGATTGCCTGAAGACGCGCCAGTGCAGCCGGCGTGTTGAGATCATCGGAAAGCGCTTCCACGACTTCGACGTCGATTTCGCCGGGCGTAGCATCTCCCGCTAAACGGTAGAGCTTATCCAGGATCGTCTTCGACTGCTCCGCCAGCGCTTCCGTCCACGGAAGCGGCGATCTGTAATGCGCCGACAGCAACGCCAGCCGCAAAGTCTCGCCACGATGCCCCTGCGCGAGCAGCGCCTCCGGCGTGATGATGTTGCCGAGGCTCTTCGACATCTTCTCCGCACCCATGTCGACGAAGCCGTTGTGGACCCAGAAGCGGGCGAGCGGCGCTCCGTCATGCGCGCAGCGGCTCTGCGCGATCTCATTCTCGTGGTGCGGGAAGATGAGGTCGAGCCCGCCGCCATGGATGTCGATCGTCTTACCGAGATGAGCGCGGATCATCGCCGAGCATTCGATGTGCCAGCCGGGACGTCCCCTCCCCCACGGCGAATCCCAGCCGATCACACCGTCGGCGCTCGGCTTCCACAGCACGAAGTCGGCGGGGTCGCGCTTGTAGGGCGCGACCTCGACGCGGGCGCCGGCGATCATCTGCTCGCGGTCGCGTCGGCTGAGCACGCCGTAATCGGGGTCGCTCGGAACAGAGAAGAGAACGTGGCCCTCCGCCTCATAGGCGTGGTCGGTCTCGATCAGTCGCTCGATCATGGCGACCATCGGCGCGATCTCCTGCGTCGCATGCGGCGCGATATCGGGCGGGGCGACGCCGAGCGCGCCCATGTCCTCGAGATAGTGGCGTTCGTGGCGCTCGGTGATCACCGACGGATCGACGCCCTCCTCCTCCGCTGAGGCGATGATCTTGTCGTCGACGTCGGTGACGTTGCGCGCATAGACGAGGCTATTCTCGCCGAACTCGTGGCGGATGAGGCGGGCGAGCGTGTCGAACACGACCGCCGGTCGCGCATTGCCGATATGGGCGCGGCCGTAGACGGTGGGCCCGCAGACATACATCGTAATCCGCTCAGGGTTCAGCGGTTCGAACGCCCGCTTCTCACGCGCCATCGTGTCGTAGAGGCGGATCATGATCCTCCCCGGAACGGGGAGGTGGCAGCGCGAAGCGCTGACGGAGGGGTCGACCGCGCCGTCACGGCCCCTCCACCATCCTCCGGATGGTCCCCCTCCCCGTTCCGGGGAGGATGGTGGCGCCGCGCCTCGACCCAGTCGACGATCGAGCGGCCGCTGGCGTTGAGCAGCGGATAGGTCCGCGACTTGGTCATCCAGTGGGGACGGTCGGCCTGCGGCCCGTAGACCATGTCGGTCGCGAGGTTGGCGAGAAGGAAGAACAGGGTCGCTCCGAGCAGGCCCTTCAGCAGTCCGAACCCACCGCCGAGCGTCCGGTCGAACGGACCGAGGACCGAGTGGCGCCTGGTCCGCCCGCCGAGCGATCGCGCGAGTAGTTTCACGATGAGGAAGCTTGGAACGAACAGCAGCGCGAAGGCGAGCACCGCTCCCGCTGCGACGCTGGTGTGAAACGTGTTCTCGAGCCCGGTCCACAGCTGGGTATGGAACAGCTTCAGCATCGCGATCCCGACGATCCACGCGAGGATCGAAATGACCTCGTGAACGAATCCGCGCACGAAGCCGACGGCGGCTCCGCCGATCAGCAGCAGGAAGACGAAGACGTCGAGCGCGGTCACGTCCCGGCGCTAGCTTAGGGCAGGAGCCGATGAAAGCCCTTCGAGTTCAGTCGAGAATCGGCTTGTAGACTGCGACGCGGCCCGGAGGAGCTACATTGAGGCGGAGCAAGCTGATGCCCGCAGCGAGAAGCGCCGCGATCGACGCAGCGAACAGCAAAGTCGGCGTGGCGTGGACTCCGGCAAGATGGAACGCGACGCCGACGGCCACTGCGCCCGTGGTCTGCCCGAGCAGGCGGGCCGTGGCGAGCATCCCCCCGGCGGCGCCGGACCGCGGCTTCGGGGCAGCGCTGACGATCGTGCGGTTGTTGGGCGACTGGAACAGCCCGAAGCCAAGCCCGCAAAGCGCCATCCGCCACACGATGTCGAAATTGTCGGGCGATGCGCCGAGCCGCGACAGAAAGAACAGCCCCGCCGCGAAGATGGCGAGGCCGATCCCGCCGAGCAGGCCCGCGTTGATGCGATCCGCGAGGCGGCCGGCGAGCGGCGCTGCCACTCCCACCGCTAGCGGCCACGGGGTCATCAGAAGGCCCGTCGCGAAGACCGAGCGCCCGAGCACCGACTGGAACAGGAACGGGATCGAGACATAAGCCAGCATCTGCGCCGCGAACGACACGACCGAAGTCGAGATCGACAAGGTGAAGATCGGGATCCGCAACAGGTCGAGCGGCATGAGGGGATTTGGCACTCCCCATTCGCGCCAGACGAGCGCGCCGCCCGCCAACAGGCCCACAATCACCATCGCAAAGCCGATGGACGAGCTTTCGCGCGCGAAGGTCTCGGCGCCGAAGACGATGAGGCCCATCATCGCCGCGCTTAGCATCGCCGACGGCCAGTCGAACGGCCGCCCGTGCCCCTGCGGCTCGGGAAGCGCTTTGCGGCCGACAATCAGCGCGGCGATCCCGATCGGGAGGTTGATCAGGAACAGCCATTGCCAGGTCGCGACACTGAGGATGATCGCCGCCAGCGTCGGCCCGACCGCGGCCGAGATCGACAGGACCATCGCATTATAGCCGATCCCCCGGCCAAGCATGCTCGCCGGATAGGTCGCGCGCACCAACGCGGCGTTCATGCTCATGATGCAGGCGGCGCCGATGCCCTGGAACACGCGCGCGGCGATCAGCAGCGTCAGAGTCCCACCGGCCGCGCAGCCGACTGAGCCCAAAGTGAACAGCGCGAGTCCCGGGATGTAGATGCACTTGTAGCCGATGCGGTCGCCGAGCGCGGCGAGCGGCAGCAGCAGGATCGTGATCGTCAGCTGATAGGCATTGATCACCCACACCGACGCCGCGGGCGAGGCGCCGAGCTGATGAGCGATGACCGGAAGCGCGACATTGGCGATGGCCCCGTCGAGCACCGCCATCGTCAGCGCCAGCCAGATGCTGATCACAGACCAGTAGCGGCGTGGGATCGGCAAGCCGTCTTCGGCCTGCGCCCCGGGTTTTTCGATGGTCTGGAGGTTCACGATTGGCGGCTCATTGGTCTGAAGCCCAACGAACCGCAACCCGAGGGGCTGCCAATGCTGCTAGCGACCGAGAATCTGATCGACGAGCTGGCGCAGATTCGCGAACTCGGCGAGCTTCAGCCCTTCCCCGCCCTTGATGCCCTTGGGCACCCAGCCCGTTTCGAAACCCAGCTTCGCCGATTCCTTGAGCCTCAGCCCGGCGTGCGCGACCGGACGGATCTCGCCAGATAAAGCGATCTCGCCAAGGACGACGCATTCGCTTGGCACTGGCCGCTCCGACAATGCCGAGACAAGCGCTGCTGCGACCGCGAGGTCGGCCGCCGGGTCGCTGAGGCGATAACCGCCGGCGACGTTGAGATAGACCTCCGCCGTTGCGAAACTGAGTCCGCAGCGGGCTTCCAGCACCGCGAGGATCATCGCCAGCCGGCCGCCATCCCAACCGACCGCGGCGCGCCGCGGCGTTGCGCCGCTTGCAAGCCGGACCACCAAAGCTTGAATTTCGACGAGGACGGGCCGCGACCCCTCGATGGCCGGGAAAACGCTGGTTCCGCTAACGGGCTCACCACGGTGCGTGAGGAAGAGCGCCGAAGGGTTGGGAACCTCGGTAAGCCCCTGCCCTTCCATCGCGAACACGCCGATCTCGTCCGTGCCGCCGAAGCGGTTCTTCATCGCGCGGAGGATTCGATACTGATGGCTTCGCTCGCCCTCGAAGCTCAGCACCGTGTCGACCATATGCTCAAGGACGCGCGGACCGGCGATCGTCCCGTCTTTCGTGACGTGCCCGACGAGCACGACCGCGGTGCCGTGCTCCTTGGCGAAGCGGACCAGCTCCTGCGCGGAGGCGCGGACCTGGGTCACGGTTCCGGGCGCACCCTCGATCAGGTCGGAATGCATCGTCTGGATGGAATCGATGATCAACAGCGCCGGCGGCTCGCCGTCGCCGACCGTCGTCAGGATGTCGCGGACCGAGGTCGCCGCCGCCAGCCGGACCGGCGCTCCGCCAAGGCCGAGGCGGACTGCCCGCAAGCGAACCTGCTCTGCAGATTCCTCGCCGGAGACATAAATGACTTTCTTGCCCTCACTCGCGAGGCGCGCGGCAACCTGGAGGAGAAGTGTCGACTTCCCGATGCCCGGGTCGCCACCCACCAGCATCGCGGAACCGGCGACAATCCCACCACCGATCGCCCGGTCGAACTCGGCGAGGCCGCTCGGCAGGCGGTCAGGCAGCGCGGCAGGTGTTTCCAGTCCGATCAGCGGGATCACGCGCCCGCCACCCTGCAGATTGTGCTTGGCCGCGAAGATGCTCGATACCTCCGCCGCTTCCTGGACAAGCGTGTTCCACTCGGCGCAATCGGGGCACTGCCCCTGCCAACGACTGCTGACGGAGCCGCACGCCTGGCACACGTAACGCGATTTCACCTTCGCCATGGCGGAACAATACACGAACATTGACGATGCGAAAGCGGCAACTCCTGGCAGGAGCAGCGAAAGGGCAGATTTCGGGAAAATCGCCTGATATGGCGCAACGATGACTGAGGCTCAGTTCGCTTCGCTCGCCGCGCTCCTCTTCGCTGCGTGCCTTATCGCGATGCTGACTCGCCGCTTTGGCTGGCCCTATGCGGTGGGGCTCGCGGCGGCCGGTATCGGCATCGCATACGTGCCCAATGCGCCGACGATCCCGCTGTCGCGCGACCTCATCTTCAACATCTTCCTGCCTCCACTCGTATTCGAAGCTGCGCTTCATCTGGGCTGGAGGTCGTTCAAGCGGGAGCTTCCAGTCACGCTTCTCCTCGCTTTTGTCGGCGTTGCGATCGCGGCGCTGGTCGTGACAGCCGGAATGCATTGGCTCGTCGGCTGGAGCTGGATCGGCGCGGCTTTCTTTGGCGTGCTGATCGCGGCAACGGACCCCGTGAGCGTGATCGCTTCGTTCCGTGAGCTTCGCGTCGAGCCGCGCCTCAGCATGCTGGTCGAAGCGGAAAGCCTGCTTAACGACGGTGTCGTCGCAGTCGCGTTCGTCGTGCTGGCGGCTGCGATCGCGGGCGCATCATCGGGCCCCGTCGGAATAGCAGGTTCATTCCTCTGGACCATGGGCGGCGGCGCATTGATTGGCGCTCTCGCCGGGGGAGTTGTCTTGCTGGTCGCCGGCAGGACCGACGATCATCTGGTGGAGATCACGCTGACCACCATCGCAGCCTACGGCTCATTCATGACGGCCGAACATTTCCACGCGTCGGGCGTCTTTGCCTCGCTGGCGGCCGGCCTGGTCATCGGCAATCTCGGCTGGAAGGGCGTGATCTCGGAACGAGGCCGTGAACACCTCATGTCCGCCTGGGACTTCTTCGCTTTCCTCGCCAATTCCTTCGTGTTCATCCTGATCGGAATGCAGCTCGCGATCGCTCCGGTCCTTCGCATCGGAACGGTGACGATTGCCGCCGCGGTTCTCTTCGTCCTGGTGGGGCGGGCAGCGGCCGTCTACCCTCTTTCGGCGATCTTCCGGCGCTCCCCCCTGGCTGTGCCAATCAGCTATCAGCATATCCTCGTCTGGGGTGGCCTGAGGGGCGCGCTGGGCCTGGCGCTCGCCCTTGCACTGCCGGCCATTCCGGAACGCACGGCGATCATCCTTACGACATTCATCGTCGTCGCCTTCTCATTGTTCGTGCAAGGGCTGACGATGCCGGTGTTGGTGAAGCGTCTCGGCATCCTGTGCGAGCGGGAGGCGATGACGAGCGTTGC
>Ga0207657_10004642_pt1 | contig 14508 bp, 16 predicted proteins | sample KBSC33metaG_FD_184316 | JGI IMG/M metagenome (GOLD analysis project Ga0207657, IMG submission 184316) | Corn rhizosphere microbial communities from Kellogg Biological Station, Michigan, USA - KBS C3-3 metaG (SPAdes) (version 2) | ecosystem: Host-associated > Plants > Roots > Rhizosphere > Soil ... | reverse complement strand
CCGACGCCGGCGGCGGGTCGATCAACGGCGGCTTCTTCGTGTTCAGGCGCGAGTTCTTCGACGTCGCCGACAAATATGGCGACGTGATGCTCGAGCGCGAGCCGATGGACGACCTCGTCGCGCGCGGCGAGCTCGCTGCCTACCGCCACGAGGGCTTCTGGGAGCCGATGGACACGATGCGCGAATATCGCATGCTCAACCGGCTGTGGGAGTCGGGCGAGGCGAAGTGGAAGATGTGGTGAGCGCGGCCGCGCCCCGTTACCGCTGATCCATGCACTTCACGCCCACCCCGATCGCCGGCGCCTTCGCCGTCCGCCACGATGTCCGCTCGGACCCGCGCGGGCGCTTCCGCCGCCAATATTGCGAACGCGAGTTCGCCGCCGCAGGGCTGGGGACGCGCTGGGTCCAGGTCAACCATTCGGTGACGCTGGGCGTCGGCTCGGTCCGCGGTCTGCATTTCCAGCGCCCGCCGGCGGCCGAAGCCAAGCTCGTCAGCTGCCCCGTCGGCAGGGCCTTCGACGTCGCCGTCGACCTCAGGCGCGGCTCGCCGACGTTCCTCGAATGGACCTCCGTCGAGATCGACGAAGCGACCAGCTTCTACATCCCCGAAGGCTGCGCCCATGGCTTCCAGGCGCTGACCGACGAGGTCCACCTGATCTACCAGCACAGCGCCTGTTACACGCCCGAGGCGGAGGGCGGGGTCCGCTTCGACGACCCCGCGATCGGAATCGCCTGGCCGCTCCCCGTCGGCACAGTCTCCGACCGCGATCGTTCGTTCCGCCTCATCGACGGCGCGTTCGAGGGGATCGCACTGTGAAGTGCCGCCATTGCGGGAACACCGGCTTCATCCCGTTCGCCGACCTCGCCAATTGCCCGCCGTCGAACGCGATGCTGACCGAAGCGACGCGCTACGCGCCCGAGGTCTATTATCCGCTGGTGGTCGAAGTGTGCGACGTCTGCTTCCTCGCCCAGGTCGACGAGCACAAGAGCGCGGCCGAGATTTTCGATTCCGACTACACCTATTTCTCGTCCTTCTCCCGGTCATGGCTCGACCACGCCGAGCGCTACGCAACGATGGCGGTCGAACGCTTCGGCCTCGGACCGCAGTCGCGAGTGGTCGAGATCGCATCGAACGACGGCTATCTTCTCCAATATTTCCACGCCCGCGGCGTTCCCGTGCTCGGCGTCGAGCCGACCGCCAACACCGCCGAGGTCGCGGTCGCCAAGGGCATCCCGACCATCGTCGACTTCTTCGGCAAAAGCTTCGCCGAGGAGCGGATGCCGGCCACCGCCGACCTCATCGCCGGCAACAACGTCTTCGCCCATGTGCCCGACATCAACGACTTCTCCGCAGGGTTGAAGGCGGCGCTCAAGCCCGGCGGCGTGGTCACGCTCGAATTCCCGCATCTGTTGCGCCTGATCGAGCAGAACCAGTTCGACACTATCTATCACGAGCATTTTTCCTATCTGTCGCTCGGCACCGCGGAGCGGATTTTGGCGGCCCAGGGCCTCGAACTGTTCGACGCCGAGCAACTCCCGACCCACGGCGGCTCGCTCCGCATCTTCGCCGCCCATGCCGAGGACGAGACCAGGCCGCGCTCACCCAATGTCGACGCGGTTCTCGCCGAGGAAGAGGCGGCCGGCCTTCGCGGGCGCGAGGTCTACGAGCGTTTTCAGCCGCGCATCGGCCGGGTCCGCGCCGACTTCCTCCGCTTCCTCATCGACCAGCGCGATGCCGGCGCCAGGGTCGCCGGCTACGGCGCCGCGGCCAAGGGCAACACCCTGCTCAACTATTGCGGGGTCAAGGGCAGCGAGCTCATCCGCTTCGTCGCCGACGCGAGCCCACACAAGCAGGGCCGCTACCTCCCCGGCAGCCACATCCCCGTGGTCGCGCCCGACCGGATCGACTCCGACAAGCCCGACTTCATCGTCATCTTCCCATGGAATTTGCGCGAGGAGATCGAAGGCCAGCTCGCCTACGCCCGCGGCTGGGGCGCGAAGTTCGTCACCGCAATTCCCGAGCTGACGATCTGGTGAGTCGGGTCCTCGTCACCGGCGGCAGCGGCTTCATCGGCAGCGCCGTCGTCCGCCAGCTGCGGAGCGACGGCCATGAAGTGGTCGCTCCCGGTAGCTTCGAGCTCGACCTGCTGCGCGTCGATGAGGACGATCTCGGCCGATTTGTCGACGAGTCCCGGACCACGCACTGCATCCACTGTGCCTGGTACACCAACCACGCCGACTACCTGGTCCACAGCCTCAACATTCAATGGCTGGTCGGCAGTCGCCAGCTCGCCCGCGCCTGCCGCAACATCCGCTTTGTCGGCCTCGGCACCTGCCTCGAATACGACCTCTCCGCCGCCGAACCGTGCGTGGAAGACCGCACGCCGCTCGCTCCTGAGACGCTCTACGCGCGCTGCAAGCGCGAGTTGTTCGAGGCCCTGGCCGGCAATGCCGCCTGGGCCCGCGTGTTCTTCGTCTATGGTCCCGGCGACCGCGAAGGGCGCCTCGTTCCAGCCATGCTTGACCGCTTCGCGCGCGGCGAGCCGGCCGGCCCGACCTACGGTGGCCTCAGGCGCGACTACATCCACGTCGACGACCTCGCCGGCCAGATCGTGCGCATCGCCCTGTCCGAGGTTCGCGGCGCGATCAACACCGGCACTGGCGAGGCGCCGACTCTCTCGGAGATTTTCGCCGCCGGAGCGCAGGCCGTTGGCCGCCCGGAGCTCGCCTTGGCCAATGCCGAGACCGGCGCCCAGCCGCCGCTGATCCAGCCCGACATGGCGCGGTTCACCGATCTCGTCGGCCACCCCGGCGCCCGCGACATCGCGGCAGGCCTCCGAGACCTCATCGCATGAGGCTCGCCGACGCCCGCATCGGCTACGCCGGCTACAGCCGCGACTTCACCGCCCCCGGCGACCGCCGCCGCTTCGCCGCCTACGCCAGGGCGCGCGGCCTCGCCTTCGAATATGCCGAGATCGAGCGGGACTATGACGTTGTTCTCGTCACCCACAACGGCGACATCGCCGGCTGGACCGAGCGTAAGCGGCGCGCGGGCTCGCGCTTGAAGCTGATCTTTGAACTCGCCGATTCCTACTTCACGCGGACGGCAATCGCCGGGCGATATCTGAAGGGCGCTGCTCGTTATCTGCTCGGAACCGACAGCCGCCCCTCGATCGATTTCCTGGAGAGCTTGATCGGAGCGTGTCGGGAGGCTGACGCGGTGATCTGTTCGACCGAAGAACAGGCCGCGACAATCCGGCGTTACAACTCGAAAGTCGTCACCAGCTTCGACTGGTTCGGCGGCGACCTCGGCCCTCCCAAGGCCGATTACCGCCGGGGGGCAAAGCTGCGTCTGGTGTGGGAAGGACAGTCGACGACGCTCGCCAACCTGCGGACGGTCAAGGAGGTGCTGAACGAACTTCGCGATTCGATCGAGTTGCACGTCGTCAGCGACCCGCTCGTCTATCGCTACTTCGGCCGCTTCCTGCCGCACGCTTCGACTGATCTTTTGCGCGGGATCGAGTGCGGTGTGCGCTTTCATCCCTGGGAGCGCGCGAGCTTTTCGCAGCACATCACCAACGCTGATGTGGCGATCATCCCGATCGATCTCACCGACGCGTTCGCGCGCGGCAAGCCCGAGAACAAGCTGGTCATGCTCTGGCAGCTCGGCATGCCCGTGCTGGCGAGCGATACGCCCGCCTATCGCCGCGCAATGGCTGGCGCAGGGCTCGACCAGTTATGCGGCGACAGCGCCGATTGGCGCGCCGCTCTGGCGCGGATGATTGGCGCATCGGACAGCGGCCGCGAAAGCATTGGGCGTGAGGCGCGCGCCTTTTCCGAACGCGCTTATTCGCGCGAGGAGTTTGCCCGCCGGTTCGATGACGCCTTCACCGCAGCGGGGCTGACAGTCTGACCGGCGGCTCCGCCATTGGCTTCCAGGAAGCGGGCGAACGCGGCAATATCGGGCACCCCATGGAGCGGCTGTAAGCGCGTCCACTGCGCCTGGACGGATCCGCGCCGGGCGATCATTGACCTCAATCGTTGCCAGCTTTCCCGATCGAACACGGTGAGGCAGAGACCGGCCCAATCGCGTGCGCTCAGCAGGCGAAAGCGCCGCACCACGTCCCCTAAGCTGATCCGCCCGAACCGCTTCTGAACGATCCAGTTGTAGACCTGCCGTCGGACGTAGCCGGGCCGGTCGATCTTCTCCCCCGCGAGCTCTCGGGGGAACCGCTCGAGCAGGCGCTTCAGCCAGATATATTTGCCGTTGAACAGCGGGCTTCCCGGAAGCTCGCCCGGAAATTGCTGGTCGATGCCGAGATACTTCAATCCCGACTCCTGCTCGCCGCTGTAGACGTAGTGGCCGAACGACTTGGGCGAGACTCCGACGATCACCAAGCGCTCGGGCGAGAAGAGCCAGCGGCAGCCCATCACCAGCATCGCGTTCAGCGCGTAATGGTCGGGGAAGGGGGGCTGGAAGAAGCCGCCCGCGATCCGCTCGGCGGCGCGCCTCGCGACCAGCGTCGTCTGCATGTTGAGCGGGATGCGCGGCTTCCACCGGAACATGTCGTGGACGACGGCGCGCCGCTCCTCCGCCGACAGCTCGTGCTCCCGCTCGAACCCGCGCCCGAACGCGAAATGATCCGGGCTGTAATAGCTCCGCGGGTCGTCGCTGATCGATCCCGGCGCGACGAACGAAAAGCCGTTGTAGAGCACGCAATCGGGAAACGCGTGGCGCTCCAGCAGCGCGTCCATCGCGCGAAAATAATTGGGCAGCAGATAATCGTCGTCGCCCATCATCAGTACGTAATCGCCCGACGAGGCGCGATACGCGGCGTTCCAGTTGTCGGTGACCGACACCGGCTCATCGAGCCTGATCGCGCGCACCTTGGGGTGCGTCCGATACTCGGCGACGATCGCCGGCGTCGCGTCGGAATTGGCGTTGTCGGAAATGACCAGCTCGAAGTCGTCGTAATCCTGCGACAGGATCGATTCGATGCAGTTGCGCAGGAACTGGCCGCCGTTGCGGGTCGGCAGCAGCACGGAATATCTCACGCGGGTTTCCTGAACACGGCGGTGTAGGCGCTCCCGCGCATCGCTCGGCGATCGAACGGCGCCGCCGCCAGTGCGACGCCATAGCCGAGCACGAACATCGCGCGCTGCATCAGCCGGCTGCGGAAGCGGTTCATCAGCAGCCGCTGCCAGCCGAACCGGTTCCAGCTGCGCGCGTCGGAATCATCGGTGGTGACGAAGATCCGTTCCAATCCATGACGTGTCGTCAATCCGTCGAGGGTCGCGAGCGGAACCAGCGCAAGGTGCCGCGGAGCGTCGAGATGCGGCCAGTGAGGTCCCATCAACCGGAACTGAGCGGCCGCCGGATTGGGCGTAGCGACGACCAGGACACCGCCGGGGCGGAGGTTGGCCGCGGCGGCGGCAATCAGTTGCGGGATCGCCGGCAAATGTTCGAGGACGTGCCACAAGGCGACGACGTCGTGCTTGGGCAAATTGCGCAGCGCCTCGTGCGGCGCATCGCTCCGCGTGACCCCGACGCCGACCGTGTCGCGCAGATAGGTGCAGCAACGCTCGTCCATCTCGACCACGTCAACCTCATAGCCGTTGGCCTTCGCCTGCAGCGCGAACACGCCGAAGGCCGGCCCGATCTCGAGGAGGCGCTTGCCGGCCGCGTAGCGGTTCACGATGTCGATTTTGTTGCGGTCTTTTGCGGCTAGCGCAGTCAGCCGTTCGATCGGCGGAATGTCGTAATAGTCCGCCTCGTAATAGCGGCCGAGGTCGTCCGGCGGGTTGGCGATGAACACCGTTCCGCACTTCGAGCACGCGGCGTACTCGAATACGCTTTGCGAAACCCGGTGGTTCTCGTCGGTCGCCCGGATCGATGGCGCTGCGGCGCTCGAGCAGATCGGGCAGGCCGTCATCACGAGCTCGTCCTTCCGAACGGCAACACAAGCGCAAGTCCCCCTTGGCGATGCAATGCGGCACGCAGCGCCGGGCTGATCAGCGCGTATGCGACCAGCGCGTAAACCGGCACCGCCGCCCCAAACGCAGCCCACGTCGCGATCGGCGAACCCAGCGCAACCGCGCCCGCCTTCATCGCTCCGACCGCCGCCACCCCGGCGATCACGGGCGCCGCGAAGCCGTGCCACAGCCACGGCAGGACCGGCTGATGAAGGACTTTGCGATGCACTGCGGTGACGAGGGTCGGGAGGTAATAGAGGTTGAGCAGCACCCAACCGAACGCCGCTCCGACGGTTCCGAAGCTCCTCGTCAACGCAAACAGCGCCGGCGCGTAGAGCAGCGCCCCGGCCGCGTTGACGACGGCCGGGATACCGGCATTGCGGGTGGCGACCGCCGCGAGATAGGCATTGGACACCGCCGCATTGACGAAGAAGCCGGCTGCCAGCAGCATCAGCGGCACTCCCGCGCCGCGCGCGGCGTCGGCACTGACCCAGACCTTGAGGATGTCGCCGCCGAAGAACACCAGCAGGAAGCAGGGCAGGGCCGCGGCGAAAGACATGAGCTCGCTGACCTTGGCGTAGCGCTCGGCAAGCTCGCCGGTCCCGTGGGAAGCGGCTTCGGCATAGGCCGGAAGGGTCGCGCTGTTGATGCTGAGCTGGAGCAGCGAGATCGCGATCCCGGCGGTGTAGGCGAGCGAATAATAGCCGAACGCCTGCAGGCTGAGGAGCTTGCTGACGAAGATCCGGTCCATTTGCGTCAGGAGCATCGATAGCGCCGCGATCGCCGCCATGGTCAGCGAGAAGCGCCAGACCGACCGGATCGCCGCCATCGAGACGCGGACCGTCGGCCTCAGCTCCGGCACCAGCCAGTGGGTGACGACCGCGAAGGCCACGAGCTCGAGCAGGGCCGATGCAGCGAACCAGGCGAGGAACCAGGCGATGCTCGGCCAGGCGACGATGACCGCGATCCCGACGACGATCCTGACCGTCTGCGCGCCGGCCTTGAGCAGGTTGAGGACGTCCATCCGCTGAACGCCGTTCAGCACCCCGGTGTAGAAGGAGATCGGCCAGCGAAACGCGACATAAAGGCCGATTGCCCGGACCGCGGTCAGCACCGTCTCGTGATCGAGCGTCTGCGGCTTCAGCCACCGCGTCGCGATCCAGCCCGCGGTCAGCCACAGCAAGCCGCCGATGACCACCGCCATGATCGCATAGATGGCGCCGACGCTGTTGGTGAGCGCAGCCGACTCGCGCCGCCCCTCGCTGCGGTCCGCGGCGATCGTTTGCGTCACCGACGCCGACAATCCGAGGTCGAGCGTCGCGAAGACGATCTGGAGCACGGTGATCAGCCCGACGAGCCCGTACGCCTCGACGCCGAGCAAATGGATCTGGATCGGAGTCGCGACCAGCGTCAGCAGCGCGATCCAGCCGCTCCCGGCGAGATTGGCGAGGATGTTGGTCCGAAGCACTCTAGCGGTTTGCCTCGAGAGTATCCTCATAGGCGTCGAGCTGCGCCTCCGAGATGACCCGCTGGTCCTTGTAGAAGGCGCGATACCAGTCGACCGTCCGCTCGAGCATTTCGCTTTCCCACCGCGGGCGCCAGCCGAGCCGGCTGACGGCCTTGGTCGAATCGAGCTGCAGCAGTCCCGATTCCGCCCGTCCGCTCGCGTCCGGGCGGATATCGACCCGAAGCTCGGGGATCTGTCGCTGGACCGCCGCGATCACGTCCTGCACCCGTACCGCGCTGCTCTCCACCGGCCCCAGGTTCCACGCCTCCGCCGCCGCGCGCTGGCCTTCGAGCAGGCGCGCACCGACCGCGAGATAGCCCGCGAGCACGTCGAGCACATGCTGCCACGGCCGCGTCGATTCCGGATTGCGGATCACCGCCGGCTTGCCGCTGAACGCCGCGCGCATCAGGTCGGGGACGATCCGGTCCTCGGCCCAGTCGCCGCCGCCGATGACGTTGCCGGCGCGCACTGTCGCCAGCAGCATCGGACCGTCGCCGATCAGCGCCTCGCGATACGACCGGCTCATCAGCTCGACGCAGGATTTGGACGCGCTGTACGGATCGGCCCCACCGAGCTCGTCCTCTTCCTTGTACCGCCGCCCGCTTTCGTCGTTGCGATAGACCTTGTCGGTCGTCGCCGACACGAACGCCGGCACCCCCGCCGCGCGCGCCGCCTCCATCACCGTCAGCGTTCCGATGACGTTGGTCCGATAGGTCCCGACGGGGTCGGCATAGGCTTTGCGGACCAGCGCCTGCGCAGCGAAATGGAAGATGATGTCGGGCCGGGCCGAGACGATCGCCGCGGCAACCGCGGCGTCGTCCACAACGTCGCCGCGCCGGTCGTCGATCGTCAGGCCGAGCGCTTCGAAATGGTTGGGCTGCGTCGGGATCCCGTCGGACAGGCCGGTGACTTCGGCGCCCAGCCGGCTCAGCCACAAGGCGAGCCAGCTTCCCTTGAACCCGCTATGGCCGGTGACCAGGACCCTGCGGCCGCGATAGATGTCGAACTGTCGTGCCATGTCGGGTAGCAGTGGGCCTAACGGGGCCTGCCGGGCTTCGCAACGGGCCGGGACCGAAGGGCGTTAGTTCGAACGATGTGCGGAATATCGGGCATTCTTGGCTCTGGACCGGTCGATGAGCCTTTGGTCGCGCGGCTCATCCGCCCGCTCGCCCACCGCGGCCCCGACGATGAAGGCATCTGGGTCGATTCCGACGCCGGTATCGGGCTCGGTCACCGCCGCCTGGCGATCGTCGACCTGTCGCCTGCGGGGCATCAGCCGATGGTCTCCGACAATGGCCGCTTCGTCCTCACTTTCAATGGGGAGATCTACAACCACCCCGACTTGAAGCGCGACCTCGAGGCCGACGGCGCTGTGCCCGACGGCGGTTGGCGCGGCCATTCGGATACCGAGCTATTCGTCCAGGCGATCGCCACCTGGGGCCTGGAAGAGGCGCTTGCCCGCAGCGTCGGCATGTTCGCCTTCGCTTTGTGGGATCGCCGGGGCCGAACCCTGTCGCTGGTCCGCGACCGCTTCGGCGAGAAGCCGCTCTATTACGGTTGGGCCGGCCGCGATTTCGTCTTCGGGTCGGAGCTCAAGGTCCTCCGCGCCCATCCCGCGTTCGACAATGCGATCGACCGCCAAGCGCTGCGCCTGTTCGCGTCGCTGACCTGCGTCCCGGCGCCGCTCTCCATCTACCGCCGCGTGTTCAAGCTCCAGCCCGGCTGCATCCTCACCGTGACTCCCGAGGCCGCGCGCGAGCCGCTGGACGAACCGCCCGCCGAAGGCCGCGCCGGCGGGTTCACGCTCACCCGCTACTGGTCGTATCGCGACGTCGTCCAGCGCGGGCTCGACGATCCCATCGCCGACGAGGCCGAGGGGTTGCGCGAGCTCGAGCGCGTCCTTGCCCGCGCCGTCCACAGCCAGTCGATGGCCGACGTCCCCGTCGGCGCCTTCCTCTCCGGCGGCGTCGACAGCTCCACGGTCTGCGCGCTCTATCAGAAATATTCTTCGCGACCGATCCGCACTTTCTCGATCGGCTTCGAGGAAGCCGGCTACAACGAAGCCGAGGACGCGAAGCGGGTCGCCGCGCACCTCGGCACAATCCACAGCGAACATTATGTGACCGTCCGCGAGGCGCGCGACGTCATCCCCTTGCTTCCCGCGATGTACGACGAGCCGTTCGCCGATTCCTCCCAGATCCCGACCCATCTCGTCAGCCGCTACGCGCGCGGCCAGGTCACCGTCGCGCTCACCGGCGACGGCGGCGACGAGCTGTTCGGCGGCTATCGCCGGCATTTCGCTGCGCCCCGCCTCTGGCGTCAGCTCAGCCGGGTGCCGCGCCCGCTTCGGGCGATCGCCGGCGCACCCCTCGGCCGCGTTTCCCCGCAAGTCTGGTCGTCGCTGGCCGCGCTTGTGCCAGGCTCCCATCCGCCTCACCTCGGTGCGAGGATCCAGAAGGGTTTTCGTTTCGCGGGCGCGCAGAGTTTCGATGATTTGCTGAGAGGTTTTATCGATGTTGGAGGGGGGTCACAGTCACCGGTAATTGGCGGCGATGGAGAGCTTCCTGGTCCAGCGCAGCCGCTCGATTTTGCAACGCCCGATGCGTTGCGGATCATGTACCGCGATTCTGTTACATATTTGCCCGACGACATCCTCGCCAAGGTCGATCGCGCCTCGATGGCGGTCGCCCTGGAAACGCGCGTCCCGTTCCTCGACCACCGGGTCGCCGACCTCGCAGCGCGCATCCCGCTCGACCTCAAGGTTCACGATGATCGAGGAGGGGGCGGGCAGGGCAAGCTGATCCTGCGCAAACTCCTCGCCTCGCTGGTTCCGCCCGAGCTTGTCGAGCGCCCCAAGGCCGGCTTTCAACTTCCCGTCGGCGACTGGATGAAGGGGCCGCTCCGCGTGTGGGCGGAAGACCTGCTCGATCCTGCGAGCCTTCGGGCCCAGGGCTGGTTCGATGCGGACGCCGTCCAGCGCCGCTGGCGCGACCACCTTTCGGGTCACCGCGATTCGACCGAGGCGCTGTGGGCGATCCTCACTTTCCAGGCCTGGCTCGGCGAACAGAGCGGCGTCACTGCCAAGGCCGCTTGAGGACAACGACGATGCGTCCAACGCCGGTTCTCGCAGCACTGGCCATCGCCGCCGCAGCCCCAGTGTCCGCCGCCCCGACCCTCACCATTCCACCGTCGACGGCGTTCGCGCTGCGGATCGTCGATCTTCACAATCGTGTCCGCTCAGCGGCTGGCGTCGGTCCAATCGCATGGGATCCCGCGCTCGCCGCGGCTGCGGACCAGTGGGCTGCGGAGCTGGCGAGGACCGGGCGCTGGGGTCACTCCCCCAACGCAATGCGGCCTGGCCAGGGCGAAAATCTGTGGATGGGGACGCGCGGCGCGTTCAGCCTCGACCAGATGGTCGGTTCCTGGGCGGGCGAGGGGCGCTGGTTCGCTCCCGGCCGTTTCCCGAATGTCGCTCGGACGGGCGACTGGACTCAGGTGGGTCACTACACGCAGATGATCTGGCGCGGCACCTCGCGCGTCGGCTGTGAGCTGCGCTCGTCGAGGAGCAACGATTACCTCGTGTGCCGCTATTCGCCGCCGGGCAACGTCGTCGGAGTCATGGTGCCGTAACGACCGTTGCCCAAAAAGCGCGGAAGACTCTAAAAAATTAATTCGTTCTGGATACGAGCAACTTTGCTTTGGATTATTTGTTGTCGCGCTTTAGGGAAAGCGCCGGCAGGGGCTGATCCCCGGCCGAGCCAGGAGATATCGGGAATGGCGAGTTTGCGGGTCCGCCCGGTCGTAGCGCTGGTCGCTGCAGCCTCCATGATGTTCAGCTCGACCGCGGCAATGGCGGCAGGGGCTCCGGCCTCGGCGCCTCAGCAGGTTAGTCCGTGGGCCGCTTTGTCGGTGCTGAGCGCAGGCGCGCCGGCCGCGGCGCTGTGCGGTTCGGCGGCGGTCACTGCGGCCGCGGCTCAGCCGGCCGCCGGGTGCGTGCTTCCAGCGGTCGATGCTCCGGCGCCGGTCGCCGAAGCGGGTCCGCCGGCCCCGGTCCCGGTGCCGCCGATCAACGCTCCGGCAAGCGGCCTTGGTCTCGGCATTTCGCCGCTGCTGCTCGCGCTCGGCGCGGTCGCCGCCGGTGCGGCGCTCTATTTCCTGGTGATCAAGAAGCACCACGACCACACGACCAGCCCCGCCTGAGAGGATCAAGCGATATGAAGCTGCGTTCCGTTTCCCTGGCGATCGTCGCTATCGCTTCCGTTCCCGGCGTAGCCTTCGCCCAGGCCCTTGCGCCGGCGGCGGAGATCATCGGCCAGCCGCTGCAGGTGACCACCAACGGCGTCACCAACACCGTCTATCTCGACGCTGGCGGATCGGCGCGGATCATGACTCCCGCGGGCAATACGGTTCCTGGCACCTGGACTGCGGCCAACGGTCAGCTGTGCCTGAACAACGGCACCGCCCAGGAATGCTGGCCCTATGCTGCGCCGTTCCAGGCCAACCAGCCGGTGACCCTGACCAGCAGCTGCAACTCGACCTCGACCTGGCTCGCATCGGCGACCAACGCGCCGCCGCCGCCGCCCGCGAAAGGCGAGCGCGGCCGCTAACCCCGTAATTACCGAATGACTTGCGCGTCGGCCGGCGCCGCGAATCGTTCGTGCAATGCCTCGAGCGACGCTTCGTGCGTCAGGTCGAGGTGCAGCGGGCTCACCGCGACATACCCGTCGGCGACTGCCTCGAGGTCGGTCTGGTGGCCGGGGGTCTCGACCATCGGCCCGAGCCCGAACCAGTAATAATCATAGCCCCTGGGGTCGGTCCGCTGGACGATCCGCAGCCGGCCGTAGTCGCGGATGCCCTGGCGGCACACGCGGATCCCCTTGACCTCGTCGGGCGGCATCGCCGGGAAGTTGACGTTGATCAGCGTCCGCGGCGCCATCTCGAACTGCAGCAGCGGGGCGAGCACTCTGTCCGCCCACGCCTCGGCCGCAGCGAACGGCACCGTATCGCCCATGCCCTCGCGTGAATAGGCCTGGCTCAGCGCGATCGACGGAACGCCCGCAAGCGCCCCTTCCATCGCCGCCGACACCGTCCCCGAGTAAGTCACGTCCTCGGCCAAGTTGGCACCCCGGTTGATACCCGAGAGAATCACGTCCGGTGGCGAATCCTTCATCACATGCGCAAGCGCCAGCATCACCGCGTCCGTCGGAGTGCCGGTGACCGAGAAGCGGCGCTCGTCGTGGCGCCGCAGCCGCACCGGGGTGGTCAGTGTCAGCGAATGGCCGGCGCCCGACTGCTCCTCGGTCGGAGCGACGATCCAGATGTCGTCGCTCAGCCGGCGCGCGACCGCTTCGAGCAGCTTGAGCCCGCGCGCGTTCACGCCGTCGTCGTTGGTCAGCAGGATGCGCATGAGACGGCCTATGGCGAGCGGTGCTCCCCGAGGCAACCGCACCGCTGCCGCGGGGGAGATTGCGCCATATTCGCAACAGGTTGGCGATTTCTTCACTTGGGTTGCGTAAGTGCTTGTTCAGCCTTGGGCGCCTATCTATAGGCCCCGGTTGGGGACGAGTGGCTTGCCCGCACGTAAGTCTCGGGAAAGTCACGAGTAATCGCCTCCGGCTGCACCGGATGGCCGGCCGCAGCTGGTGGCAGGCGTAGCTTGGGTTCCGCTGTTGCGGGGCCCGTGCGGGGAGGGGTGTTAATGGCAACGGCTCTAGTCGACCTTTACGGCGGCGAAGACTTCGAACGATTTGATCGGATCATTCTCGCCGAGGGTTACCGACCTTCGGCCGACGAGGAATTTATGTGCGCGAAGCACCGCGCCTATTTCCTCCACAAGCTCAAGGACTGGAAGGAAGCGATTATCGAGGAGTCGCGGGCGACCATGGCCCAGCTCCAGGTGGATTCGCTGCGCGAGCCCGACATCGCCGACCGCGCGTCGAGCGAGACCGACTGGTCGATCGAGCTCCGCACTCGCGATCGCCAGCGCAAACTCATCGCCAAGATCGACTGCGCCATCCGTCGCCTCTACGAAGGCGAATATGGCTATTGCGAAGTGACCGGCGAACCGATTTCGCTCGGCCGCCTCGAAGCCCGCCCGATCGCGACGATGACCCTCGAAGCGCAAGAGCGCCACGAGCGGATCGAGAAAGTCTCAAGGGACGACTGACGCCTTTTTTGGAGACTGTTTGCTAATTTCGGCCGCCCATTGCCGGGCGCAGTCACCAAAAAGAACAGACACCGCACGCAGGGCGCGCGCGTTGGGAAGCAAACTTGGCAAACTCTAAGCCGCGGGGGCCAGGGCGGGCCTGCGCCGCGCCTGGGGGGCGCTAGTGGGCGTAGTGTCCGGCAATCTCATCTTTGAGCCGGAGCTTTTCTTTCTTGAGGCGGTGGAGAAGGTCTTCGTCGGGATGCGGTCGATGCTCTTCTTCGTCGATCAGCGTGTGGAGCGCGTGGTGCTTCGATTCGAGAGCTTCGACCTGGGCCTTGTCCATTGGTGCCATTCCTTTCGCTAAAGCGACTGACGACCACCTAATAAATCACGAATCGGGGCTTTTGTCTCGACCGATTCCACGGTCCGGCGAGCGAGCCGCGCGGATCGTCGCGATGTTCGGCGCATGACGCGTGGCGGAAGTTTGCTGTATGGTCGGCGACGATGAACGACGACGAACCGGGGCCTGACCTCGCTGCACTCAAGGCCGAGCACCGCCGGCTCGACGAAGAGATCGCCGCGCTGTCGGCGGAGCACGGCCCCGACCAGCTCGTTCTCGCGCGGCTCAAGCGCCGCAAGCTCAAGCTCAAGGATCAAATCCAGCAGGTCGCGGCGGCGAACATCCCCGACATCATCGCCTGATTGTGTCCCGCGCCGGGACGAATCCGGCATGCCGCGGCACCCGGCGGTCGGACTAAGGCGTTTTCACGAGCGGTGAACAATGGCACTTTGGCTCGTCATGGACGAATCGGATCTTCCCCAGCCCGAGGTGCGCATCACGCCGCGCCTCATCGACTCGCTCTACACCGAGGCGATGCTG
>Ga0207657_10004641_pt1 | contig 14508 bp, 11 predicted proteins | sample KBSC33metaG_FD_184316 | JGI IMG/M metagenome (GOLD analysis project Ga0207657, IMG submission 184316) | Corn rhizosphere microbial communities from Kellogg Biological Station, Michigan, USA - KBS C3-3 metaG (SPAdes) (version 2) | ecosystem: Host-associated > Plants > Roots > Rhizosphere > Soil ... | reverse complement strand
GAACATCTGCTTGATGCCGCGAATCGCCTGCCGCGTGCGCGCTTCGTTCTCGATCATCGCGAAGCGCACGTGCGCGTCGCCGTATTCACCGAAGCCGATGCCCGGCGACACCGACACCTTCGCCTTCGCCAGCACGTGCTTCGCGAATTCGAGCGAGCCGAGCGACGCGTACGCGTCGGGAATCCTCGCCCAAACGTACATCGACGCCTTCGGCACGTCGACCTGCCAGCCCGCCTCGTGCAGGCCCTTCACCAGCACATCGCGCCGCCGCTCGTAACGCTGCGTGATCTCCGCGACGCAATCCTGCGGACCTTCGAGCGCGGCGATGGCCGCGACCTGGAGCGGCGTGAACGTGCCGTAGTCGTGATAGCCCTTGATGCGCGACAGCGCATGGACGAGGTCGCGGTTGCCCACCATGAAGCCGATGCGCCACCCGGCCATGTTGTAGCTCTTCGACATCGTGAAGAACTCGACCGCCACGTCGCGCGCGCCGGGCACCTGCATGATCGACGGCGCCCGCCAGCCGTCGAAGCAGATGTCGGCATACGCGAGGTCGTGCACGACCCAGATGCCGTATTCCTTCGCGAGCGCGACGATCTTCTCGAAGAACGGCAGCTCGACGCACTGCGCGGTCGGATTCGCGGGGAAATTGATGATCAGCATCTTCGGCTTCGGCACCGACAGCTTGATGGCCTGCTCGAGCTCGGCGAAGAAATCGACATCGGGCGTGAGCCGCACCTGCCGGATGTCGGCGCCGGCGATCACCGGTCCGTAGATGTGGATCGGGTAGCTCGGATTGGGCACGAGCACGGTGTCGCCGCGCCCGAGCGTCGCAAGCGCCAGGTGCGCAATGCCTTCCTTCGACCCGATCGTGACGATCGCTTCGGTCTCCGGGTCGAACGGGACGCCCCAGCGCCGGTCGTACCAGTGGCAGATGGCGCGCCGCAGCCGGGGGATGCCTTTCGACACCGAATAGCCGTGCGTATCGCCGCGCTGCACCGTTTCCACGAGCTTGCTCACGATGTGCGCCGGCGTGGGCCCGTCGGGATTGCCCATGCCGAAGTCGACGATGTCCTCGCCGCGGCGACGGGCCTCCATCTTGAGCTCGGTGGTGATGCTGAAGACGTACGGCGGGAGCCGCTCGATGCGGGCGAACTGCGCGTTGGGATTCGAAGCCATGTCTTGTCGTAAGCGCCCGGAGCCGTCCGAGCGACGAAAGATCGGGAAAGACTACAATCGTAAGCGAAATCGAGCGCTTACCGCAATGCACAATCGATGAAGTTTCATCTGCAGGCCCCTTCGGGGAACATCGTCACCGGCAGCGGACCCGGATGGGTACGCGTCGGCAGCGACGAGTACCACGGCAACATCGTCCTGCGTGCCGACGGCGTGGAGCCGGGCTTCGCCCCCGCGGGATTCGACCAGCTTACGGCCGCCGACTTTGCGGCGTTGCTGGCGCCGACGCCGGAAATCGTGCTGCTTGGCACGGGCGCCACGCAACGCTTTCCGCGGCCGGCGGTGACTGCGCCGCTGCACGATGCACGCGTCGGGCTCGAAGTGATGGACACGCGCGCCGCGTGCCGGACCTACAACATCCTCGTCGCCGAGGGACGCGCGGTCACAGCAGCGCTGATCGTCGAGTGAGATCGATCAGCATTGGATCGTGTTGCGGCAATAGCTGGTGAGCTCGCGCAGCACGGTCGTGTCGGTGACCAGCGTGTGGGCGCGGTCGAGACTGCCGTAGTCGAGCGTGAGCTTCATTGCGTATTTTTCGAAGAACGGCCCGAACTGCTCCGCGCCGATCGTGCCGAGCGCATACAGCTCGTCTCGCGTCGCGTCGTGCTCGAGCGCAACGCATGCGAGCGGCTGCGGTGCCGGGCCCGCGACGACGCGCGCGCCTGCGGCGGGGTCGTAGACGCTGTGGTCGGCGCAGCAGTGGATGACGTTGCCCGACGAGGTGGCCGAGCGCCTGCGCTGATAGCGGATGAACGACACGTCGCGCGTCGGATACGCGAGCTTGTGGGCGCAGATCGCCGAGAATGCGACCAGATCGTGCCGCGGCCCGGCGCCGCCGGGGGCCACGTACGATTCGCCGTCCTCGCGGCGCAGCGACGGCGCCGATCCGACCGGTGCGGCAAGCCGCAGCAGGAAGCAAGGCGTCGCCGCGTACGGGTACTGGAACACGTAGTTGGTCTCGCCGGCGATCGATGCGTAGCGGATCGGCGCGCCGTGGATGTCGATCAGTCGCGTGCGCGCATAGGGACGCACGCCTTCCGTCGTGCCGGCGGCCTGTCGCGAGAGCGCCGCCATGCCGGCGAGCAGCGAGCAGGAGCCGAGGAATTCGCGCCGCTTCATCGCCAAAGAGCGGTCAGGCCGTGACGAGCTCGCGCACGTGTGCCACGACGCTTCGTCCGAGCGCGCCGAGCGCGTAGCCGCCTTCGAGCGACGACACGATGCGGCCTTGCGCGTGGCGCTTCGCCACGCCGGTGAGCTCGCGCGTCACCCAGGCATAATCGTCCTCGGTGAACGCGAGACCGGCGAGCGGATCGTCGCGGTGGGCGTCGAAGCCGGCCGACACGAGGATCAGCTCGGGCTCGTGATCGTCGAGCGCCGGCAGCCAGCGCGTGCGGACCGCGTCGCGGAATTCGGCCCCGCCGCTGCCCGCCGACAGCGGCACGTTCACCATGTTCGGCGCAGGATTGTCGACGCCCGAGTACGGATAGAGCGGATACTGGAAGGTGGACACCATCAGCACGCGCGGCTCGTCGCTGAACATCTCCTCGGTTCCGTTGCCGTGATGCACGTCGAAGTCGACGATCGCCACGCGCGAAAGGCCGTGCACCGCAAGCGCATGCGCGGCACCCACCGCCACGCTGTTGAAAACACAGAACCCCATCGCACGCCGGCTCTCGGCATGGTGGCCCGGCGGTCGCACCGCACAGAACGCCGTCTGATGCTCGCCGCCGCAAACGAGATCGACGCCGTGGACGACCGCACCGGCCGCATGTCGCGCGGCGCTCACCGAGTGAGGATTGAGCGCGGTATCCGGATCGAGGTAGCGCAGGCCGCTCGCGGGCGACGCCGCCTCGATCGCATCCACGTAGCGCCGGTCGTGCACGCGCGCGAGCTGCTCGGCGGTGGCCGCCGGCGCTTCGTGGTGCACGAGCTGCGCGTCGAGGCCCGAGGCGATGAGCTGGTCGCGGATCGCCGTGAGCCGATCGGGACATTCGGGGTGGTCCGGGCCCATTTCGTGCTGCAGGCACGATGGGTGCGTGATAAAAGCGGTGGTGGTCACGTTCGGCTTCGGCCTGATGGAAGGTGCAGAGCGACAGGTCGCCGGCAGTCGCGACGAAAAGCGCAACGCGGACCGGCTCCCACCGGAGTCTAGCGCCACCGGACGCCGCTGACGACCCTCGACGAAATCGCGCACCCGAATTTACCGATACCCGATTCCCGATCCCTGATCCTCCGATACCCGAACATGACCGTCCGCGCCGCCACCGAAAACGTTCCCACCGCGCATCGGCTTGCCGTGGTGCTGCAGCAACTGTCGCAGATCGTCGTCGGCAAGAATGCGCCGCTGCGCCTCGCCCTTGCCTGCCTGCTCGCGCGCGGCCATCTGCTGATCGAGGACATCCCCGGCGTCGGCAAATCGACGCTCGCGCAGGCGCTGGCGACGACGCTCGGGCTCAAGTACGCGCGCATCCAGTTCACGAGCGACCTGCTGCCGGCCGACGTGCTCGGCGTGTCGATCTTCGAGGAGCAGGCGCAGGCATTCCGCTTCCACCCGGGACCCATCTTCCATTCGGTCGTGCTCGCCGACGAAATCAACCGTGCGCCGCCGAAGACGCAAAGCGCGCTGCTCGAGGCGATGGAAGAGCGCCAGGTTTCGATCGACGGCGTCACGCGCGTGCTGCCCGAGCCCTTCTTCGTGATCGCCACGCAGAATCCGGTGGAGCAGATCGGCGCCTACCCGCTGCCCGAATCGCAGCTCGACCGCTTCCTGCTCGCCATCGAGCTCGGCTATCCCGACACGCTGTCGGAACGCGAGCTCCTCGCGGGCGGCGACCGGCGCGCGCGCCTCGGCGACGTGGTGCCGCAGGCCGATGCCGCCACGCTGGCCGAATGGCAGCGCGAAGCGACGGCGATCCACGTCGCGCCGGCATTGCTCGATTACGTCCAGGCGCTTCTCGCGGCGTCGCGCGGCCATCTGCCGGGGCAGAGCGCAGGTGCGAGCGGCGAAGCCGGCGCGCGTCGCGGATTGAGCCCGCGTGCGGGCCTGATGCTTCTCGCAGCGTCGCGTGCCTGGGCGCTGCTCGAGGGACGCGCGATGGTGGTGCCGGAAGACGTGCAGGCGGTGTTTCCCGCCGTGGCAGGGCACCGGCTCGCCGGCGGTGCACGCGCGGGCGCGCTGCAGGCGCAGACGCTGCTTCGCGCCGTCGCGTTACCTTGAACGTCGCAACCCCGGCTACCTCGAGCGGCCGGATTGGAAAGCTGGTCGGACGAGCGCGGCAGCGCGCGTTCCGCTTCGCGCCCGCCGACCGCGCGCCGGTCGTGCTGCGCCATTCGCGCATCTACATCCTGCCGACGCGCCGCGGCTTGGCGGTCATCGCGACGCTGATGCTGATGCTGCTCACGTCGCTCAACTACGCGTTGTCGCTCGGCCTCGGCGTCACGTTCCTGCTGGGCGGACTTGTCGCAGCGGCGCTGCTGCACACGTTCCGCAATCTCGCCGGCATCGAGATCAAGCCGCTCGCCGCCAGCGACGCGTTCGCGGGCAGCCACGTCGTATTCTCGCTGTCGCTGGCCGCCGGCGCCGCCGATCGCCGCTCGATCTCCATCTCGGCGAACGGCGCGTCGACGACGGCCTCCGTTGCCGCCGGCGCACTTGCCACGGTGACACTGGCCGTTGCGGTGCCGTCGCGCGGGCGCGTGGCGCTCGGGCGCGTCACGCTGTCGTCGACGCAGCCGCTCGCGCTGTGGCGCGGCTTTGCCTATGTGCATTTTCCGCTTTCGGGCATCGTTTACCCGGCACCCGAACCGTCACCGCCGCCGCTGCCCGCCGGTGCGCACGGCCTCGACGCGCGCGCGGAGGGCCGCGGCGATGAAAGCGATCTCGCCGGCTTGCGCGACTACCAGCGCGGCGATCCGCTGCAGCGTGTCGCGTGGAAGGCGGTTGCGCGCGGCGCCGGCTGGTTCTCGAAGTCGTTCGAAGGGACGGCGGCCGGCGGTCCGGTCACGTTCGAATGGTCGCAGTTGCCGCGCGAGCTCGACACCGAAGCCCGGCTTTCGCGGCTTGCTGCGTGGGTGCTCGCGGCCGAGCGCGCGACGCGCCCGTTCGCGCTGTCGCTGCCGGGCACGATGTTGCCGGCCGCTTCCGGCAGCGAGCATCGGCGCCGCGTGCTGACGGCACTCGCGCTTTATCCGGCGACCACGACGTGATCGGCCGATTCGCATTCGGCGGCCCGCGTGCTGCGACTGTCGCGACACGGCGAGGCGCCAACGCGCCCACGCCCGCCCTCCTGACGCCCGCGCAGATCACGAGCCTCGGCATTCTTCTCGTCGCGGCGCAGTTGCCGCAGGCGCCATACCTGCCGCTGTGGGTCGCGGTGCTCGGCGTCGTCCTCGTCCTGCTGCGCTTCGGCCTGCTCTTTCGCGCGGCAGCAGCGCCGCTCGCATGGGGAAAGGCGGCGCCTGCGGGCACGCACGCGGCGGGCACGATGAGCCGGATTGCGCCCTGGGCGCTGGTATTGATCGCCCTCGCCGTCGCCTTCCTCATTCGCAAGTCGTACGGCTACTTCGTCGGCCGCGATCCGTGCGTCGCGTTCCTGTTCGTGCTGATCGGCATCAAGTTCCTCGAGGTGCGAACCTTGCGCGACGGCACGCTGCTCGTCTGTCTCGGGATCTTCCTTTCGATCACGCCGTTCTTTTACAGCCAGTCGCCGATGGCGGGCATCGCCGCGTTGCCGGCGGTGCTGGCCGTTGGCGCGGCGCTCGAATCGCTTGCAAGCGCCGATGCGGCGCCGCTCAGCGTGCGGGGCATTCGCAGGGCGTGGCTGCGCACGGGAACGCTGATCGCGCAGGGGCTGCCGATCGCGGCGGCGCTGTTCGTGCTGTTCCCGCGGCTCGCGAGTCCGCTATGGGGACTGCCGGCCGACCACAGCGCGGCCAGCGGTCTGTCCGATCGCATGGCGCCGGGATCGATCAGCGAATTGTCGCTGTCGGACGCGGTCGCGTTCCGCGTCGACTTCGACGGTGCACCGCCGCCGCCCCGGCTGCGCTACTGGCGCGGGCCGGTGCTGTCGATCTTCAATGGCCGCGAGTGGCGCGCACTGTCGCCGCGGCCCGGCGGGCGGCTGCTGCGCGGCGACGCGCCGACGGTCCGCTACACGGTCACGCTGGAGCCCAACGATCACCCGTGGCTGTTCGCGCTCGACTTCCCGTCGTCGCTGCCCGAGATCGATGCCGACGCCGGCATGCGGGGCAACGCCGGCGGCCTTGCCGGATATTCGCGCGAGCAGGAGCTGATCACGCGCGCGCCGGTGACCCAGCCGCTGCGCTACACGATGTCGTCGCTGCTCGTCGACAGCTATCCGGTGGCATCGACGCTCGAAACGCAACAGAACGCGCGGATGCCGCCGGCGAACCCGCGGACCGTCGACTTCGCACGCTCGCTGCGCGAGCGCTATCCCGACGATCGGCGATACATCAGCGCGGTGCTGCAATGGTTCCACAGCGAGCCGTTCTTCTACACGCTTGCGCCGCCGCTGCTGGAGGAGTCCGCGCCGGTCGACATGTTCCTGTTCGACACGCGCCGCGGCTTCTGCGAGCACTATGCGAGCGCGTTCGTCGTGCTGCTGCGCGCCGTCGGCATTCCCGCGCGTGTCGTGACGGGCTACCAGGGTGGTGAAATCAATCCGCGCGGCGGCTACATGATCGTGCGCCAGTCGGATGCCCATGCGTGGGCCGAGGCGGTCGTCGACGGTCAATGGCAGCGCTTCGATCCCACCGCCGCCGTCGCGCCGTCACGCATCGAGCGCGGGCTTTTCGGATCGGTGCCGGCCGGCGACCCGGTGCCGCTCTTCGCGCGCGCCGACGGCGGATGGCTGAAGAGCCTGCAGCTCACGCTCGACGCGATCAACCATCAATGGCGGCGCAACGTGATCGAGTTCAACCGCGATCGCCAGCGCGCACTGTGGCGCGAGTGGAAAATCGACCGGTTCGCGCCATGGCAGATCGTGGCGGCCGTTGCGGGCGGCGTCATCGCATGGGCCATCGCGGTGCTTGCATGGTTCGCGGCGCGCCGCAAGCGCAGGGAGCGCGCGCTGACGCTGTGGGACGACGCCTGCCGGCGTCTTGCGCGCGGTGGATTGCCCCGGCTCGAGCACGAGGGCCCGCTCGCGTTTGCCGAACGCGCGTCGCGCCGCTGGCCGCAATTCGAGATCGCGTTTCGCGCGATCGGCGAATCGTACGCGACGTTGCGCTACGGTGACGTGGCACGGCGCGACAGCGAGCGCGCGGCACTGCTTGCCACGCTGCAGCGCGCGATCGAGGCACTGCCGCGGCCGGCGAAACTGCGCGCGATGTGACTGACGCGCGCCAGGCCGGCGGCAGAAATGCGCGCCAGGCCTCCGGTGGAAATGCGTGTCATGCCGGCGGCAGAAACTTCGTCGGATCCATCGGCTTTCCGTGCCGGCGGATCTCGAAGTGCAGCTTCACCTGATCGGCGTCGGTGCTGCCCATCTCGGCGATCTTTTGTCCGCGCGTCACCTGCTGTCCTTCCTTGACGAGGATTTCGCGGTTGTGCGCGTATGCCGAAAGAAACGTTTCGTTGTGCTTGATGATGATCAGCTTGCCGTATCCGCGCAATCCGTTGCCGGCGTAGACGACGCGTCCCGGCGCGCTCGCGCGCACCGCTTCGCCGGCGGTCCCGGCGATGTCGATGCCTTTCAGATTCGCCGTCTCGGAAAAGCCGCTGACGATCTTCCCCTTCGCGGGCCACGCCCAGTCCAGGTGATCGGCATCACCGAGGCTCGGCGACGCCGACGCGGCAGGCGTTGACGCCGCCGCTGTGGGAGGCGCCGCGCTCGGCGCTGAAGAGACCGCCGGGGCGGCTGGGTTCGCGGGTGAGGGTGGCACGGGCGCCGGTGCGCGCGGCGCCGGCGCAGCACTTGCAGCGAGATCCAGATCGCGCACGGCCTGCTCGGAATACGGCAGCTTGACCGCCTTCGGCGACGTCTTCAGATCGGCGCCGGCGGAAGCTGTGGACGCGGCCGAAGGCGCGGGCGCGACCGATGGGGCCGGCGCGACGCTCGCCGGCGGCACTTGGCTTCCCGGCGCGGCGCCAACGATCGGCGCGGGCGAGCGCAACGGTGCCGTGACGACGCCGCTGGCGCCGTCCTGCGACGCGGTCGGCGCGGGCGCACCGGGCGCCGTCAGCCGCAGCACCTGCCCGGGAAAGATGCGGTTGGCGTTGTCGATGTTGTTCCACGCGGCGAGCTCGCGGTAATCGAGTCCGCTATCGAGCGCGATCTGGTGCAGCGTATCGCCGCGTTTCACCGTGTACGTCGGCGCGGCGGCCTCGGATACGGTCGCACCCGGTGGAACGCGCGCGGCAGGTGTCGCAACGCGAGGCGGCTCGTTGCCGGAAACCGCACGATCCTCGACGGGCACCGGCCGATGCGTGGCGCAGCCGGCCATGACGAGCACGACCGCTGCGATGGCGAGCGGAAATCGCATTGGCAGCTTCAGCGGGAACGACAGAAGGGAAGGCATCGGGCTCGCAGCACTCATGCAAGCCCCGACAGCAGAGGCACGAATCTTACCGCATCGAACACCTGCTCGCGGATGCCGGCGGGTGCGGCTTCGATCACCGTGAGCCGCTGCATTCCGCGCTCGCCGTCGTCGTTCTTCGCAAGCGGCAGCACCATGCGCCCGCCGGGCTTGAGATAGCGCAGCAGCGCCGTCGGCACGTGCGTGGCGCCCGCCGCGACGATGATCGCGTCGACGGCGAGCACCTCGCCAAGATCGGCGCTGCCGTCACCGTGCGCGAGACGAACGTTGCGAATCTTCAGCGTCTGCAGATGCCGGCGCGCCTTGTTGACGAGCGCCACGATGCGCTCGACCGTGTAAACGGTTTTCGCAAGCCGCGCGAGCACCGCGGTCTGGTAGCCGCAACCGGTGCCGATCTCGAGCACGCCGTCGAGCTCGCGGCCGTTACGCGCAAGCTCGGTCATTCGCGCGACGACCCACGGCTGCGAGATCGTCTGGCCGCTGCCGATGGGCAACGGCGAATCGTCATACGCGCGGATCGCGAGCGCTTCGTCGACGAAGATATGCCGCGGAATGGCATTCATCGCCGCAAGCACCACTTCGTCGCGGATGCCTTCGCTGCGCAGGCGCTCGACCATGCGTGCGCGGGTGCGGTCGGACGTCATGCCGCTGCCGCTCGTTCCCCGTCCCCCTGCCCCAGGCGCCGCCATCACCGCGCGTCCCGTACGTTCTTCACCGGCCGAGCCACGTGCGCACGCCGGGCATCTGTTCGCGATTGGTGAGGTCGATCTGCAGCGGTGTCACGGAAATGTAGCGATTGCCCACGGCATGGAAATCGGTGCCTTCGCCCGCGTCGGCGGCCGCACCTGCCGCGCCGACCCAGTAAACGGTTTCGCCGCGCGGGCTTTGCATGCGCACCACATCCTCGGCCTTGTGCCGGCGTCCGAGACGCGTGATCCGATAGCCCTGCACCTCGCTGCGCTCGATGTCGGGAATGTTGACGTTCAGGAGCCAGGGCCCCGCCGGTCGTTGCTTGTGCCGCTGCAGCAATTCGAGTGCCACGGCGGCGGCGGTTTCGAAATGCGCGGCGTTCTTCGACGCGAGCGACAATGCAACCGACGGCACGCCGAGCAGGAAGCCTTCGGTCGCCGCGGCCACGGTGCCCGAGTAGACCGTATCGTCGCCCATGTTCGCGCCGAGATTGATGCCGGACATGACCATGTCGGGCAGTTCGTCCAGCAATCCGGTCACCGCGAGATGAACGCAATCGGTCGGCGTTCCGTTGACGAACAGGAAACCGTTCGGCGCGCGGCGCACGGACAGCGGCCGGTCGAGCGTGAGCGAATTGGACGCACCGCTGCGATCGCGCTCGGGTGCGACGACCGTGATCTCGGCATGCGGCGCGAGCGCCGCGGCAAGATGTTCGAGGCCCGGCGCGAAATAGCCGTCGTCGTTGGAAAGTAGGATCCGCATCGGCGCGGTACGCGCTTGATATTTCATGCGACGTGCGTCTTTTTGCCGCGCACCGCGATGGGCGCGCATTATACCGCGCGCTCGCGCTCAGCCGCTGTTGCGCAATCCCGCGGCGAGGCCGTTGATGGTGAGATGGATCGCGCGCCGGGTGCGGGGATCGGTGTCGCCGGCGCGATAGCGGCGCAGGAGCTCGATCTGCAGGTGATTGAGCGGGTCGAGATAGGGGAAGCGGTTGCGGATGCTGCGCGCGAGCGTGGGATTGTCCTCGAGCAGCGCCGATTGACGCGTGATGGCGAGGAAATGGCGCAGCGCGAGCGCGTGCTCGTCGCGAATGCGGGCGAATATTGCGTCACGCACGCGGGCATCGGGAACGAGCTCCGCGTAGCGCGAGCCGATCGCGAGGTCGGTCTTCGCGAGCACCATGCCGAGGTTCGAAAGCGTCGCGCGGAAGAACGGCCAGCGCTCGTGCATTTCGGTGAGCAGCGAAAGACCGTCCGGCGCGCCGGCGAGCCAGGTCTCGACCGCCGATCCGAAGCCGTACCAGCCGGGCAGCATCAGGCGGCACTGGCCCCACGAGAAGACCCACGGAATGGCACGCAGATCCTCGATGCGCGACGACGCGCTGCGCGACGCCGGACGGCTGCCGATATTGAGCTCGGCAATCTCCGCGATCGGCGTCGACGCGCGAAAGTACGGCAGGAATTCCGGGGTTTCGTAGACGAGCGCGCGATAGGCGCGAAAGGCGTGCGCCGACAACGTGTCGAGCGCCGCGAAATAGCGCCCGGCGGATGCACCGAGCTGCTCGGCGTCATGCAGGCTCGCTTCCAGCGTCGCCGCGACGAGTGCTTCGAGATTGCGCCGGCCGAGCTCGGGATCCGAATACTTGCTCGCGATGATCTCGCCCTGCTCGGTCAGCCGCAAGCCGCCGCTGACGCTGCCGGCCGGCTGCGCGAGGATCGCGTCGTAGCTCGGGCCGCCGCCGCGGCCGACCGTGCCGCCGCGGCCGTGGAAGAGGCGCAGTCGCACGCCGTGCGCTGCGCTGGCATCGACGAGCGCCCGCTCCGCCCGGTAGATCGCCCAGCTCGACGTCAAATAGCCGCCGTCCTTGTTGCTGTCGGAATAGCCGAGCATGATTTCCTGCCAGTCGCGGCGGGTTGCAACGAGCGTGCGGTAGAGCGGCAACGCGAAGGCCGCGCGCATCGTGTCGCCACACCCGTCGAGATCGGCGATCGTCTCGAACAGCGGCACGATGTTCATCGCCAGATGGCGCACACCGGCGAGCCCGACCTCCTTCAGCAGGACGCCCGCCTCGAGCAGATCCGAAACCGACTGGCATTTCGAGATCACGTAGTTGGGCAATGCGTCCGCGCCGTAGCGCGCATGAATGTCGGCCGCCACGCGCAGCACGGCGAGTTCGGCGCCGACGCGCTCCGAGTAGTCGAGGAACGGGCTGTGCAGCAGCCGGGGGGTCGCGAGCTCGCGCACGAGGAGCGCAATGCGCTCATCTTCCGCCAGCGCGCCGTAGTCATCCGCCACCTGCGCGCGCGCAAGCAACTCCGCGACGACCTCCTGATGGACGTCGCTGTTCTGCCGCAGATCGAGCGCCGCGAGGTGGAATCCGAACACATCCACGGCGCGGCGCAACGGATCGAGGCGACGCGCTGCCAGTGGCGCGGCGCCGTGCTGCGCAAGCGACGCCGCAATCGTGTCGAGGTCGGCGCGAAAGGCCTGCGCCGTCTCATAGCGCCCGGCGTCGGCCACGGCCATGCGGACGTGCGGAAGGTCGCTCAAATCGTGCGCCGTGGCCGCAAGCCTTGCGTACACGCCGATGAGCGCGCGCCGGTACGGCTCGTCCTGGCGATGCGGATTGGCGTCGTGCGAGGCGCCCGCAAGCGCCTGCAACTCGGGCGAGGGCGCGACGAGGCGCGTCGACAGCGACAATTCGCCGCCCAGCCGATGCACCTCGTCGAGATAGTGGGCGAACAGCACGCCGGCCTGCGCGCGGATCGCGTAAGTCAGCGTATCGGCGCCCACGAACGGATTGCCGTCGCGATCGCCACCGATCCACGAGCCCATGCGCAGGAATGCCGGCACACGCGTGGGCGCAATGTCGAACTGCGCGGCAAGGCTCGCCTCGAATGCGGCGTACAGATGCGGGATTTCGGCGAGAAAGGTGTAGCGGTAGTACGCGAGCCCGTTGTCGATTTCGTCGCGCACCGTAAGGCGCGACAGTCGCAGCATCGCGGTCTGCCACAGGCCGAGGATCGACGTGGCGAGGCGCGCCGCAAAATCCGACGCTTCCTCGGGGGTCAGCGACGTGCGGTCACGCCAGGTGAGCAGGCGCGCGATCTCGCGTTCGACGTCGAGAATGCTCTTGCGCTGCACCTCGGTAGGATGCGCGGTCAGCACCGGGCTCACGATGGCGTGATCGAGCCAGCGTTCGAGCGCGGCGCGATCGACACCCGCATGTGCAACGCGCAGCAGCGCGTCCGCGATATCCCCGCGTCGCGGCGGCGAGCCGGCGAGCGCGTAGGCACGCCGGCGCCGGTTCTGGTGCACGTCCTCGGCGATGTTCGAAAGATGCGAGAAATAGCTGAACGCGCGTACGACCTCGAGCACGGCGCCGATCGGCAGCGGATTGAGCAGTTCCGCAAGCGCGCTGCGCAAGCGCTCGGCCTCGTCGCCGTCGGAGCGGCGAAAGCCGATCGCCGTCTGGCGAATGACCTCGATACGCTGGAAACCGCCCTCGCCGAGCTGCGCGCGCAACACGTCGCCCAGCAACCGTCCGAGCAGGCGCGTGTCGTCCTTGAGCGGCAGGTCCTTGTCGGCGACTTCAGCGCGAGCCGAATTGTTCATGGATCCATGCCGCGGCGAGCAGCGCTTTCCGGTCGCAACCGCGATCGCCTGCGACGGTGACGCCGATCGGCAGGCCGCGCGGGCCGTGCGCGAGCGGCACATGCACGCACGGCACGTGCAGCAGCGTCCAGATGCGATTGAATACGGGATCGCCAGTGGCGGTTCCTGCCGGCGCCTCGCCCTGGGTGCTTGGTGCGACGAGCACGTCGACATCGGCGAACACGTCGGACAGCATCGCGCGACATGTCCGGGCCAATGCTCGTGCGGCGTCGTATTCGTCTGTCGAAACGGCAAGCCCCGCGTCGATCATCGCGATCATCTCGGCGCTCAGCGCGTCGCGATGCGCGAGTCGCTCGTGCGCAAGCGACTGCGCCACTTCGCGCACCATGATTGTCGTCTGCGCTTGTGCGAGGCCGGCGAACGGCTGCGGCAGCGCGACGTCCCGAACGCTTGCGCCGCGAGCGGACAGCCGCCGCTCCGCCTCGTCGAACAGCGCGACGGTTTCGGGCGCAGCACGCGGCCACTCGTGCGTCCGGCAAAGCCCGATGCGCGGCGCATCGGGGGGCGGCGCGTCGATCACCAGCGAGCGGCGTCCGCTGAGCGCCGCGACCAGCAGCGCCACGTCGGGCACGCTGCGGGCGAAGCCGCCGATCGTGTCGAGCGTATCGGAGATCATCTTCACGCCGATGCGGTTCACGGTGCCGAATGTCGGCTTGAAACCGACGACGCCGCAATACGCCGCCGGCCGGACGATCGACCCGGCCGTCTGCGTGCCGAATGCGAGCGGAACCATGAAATCCGCCACGGCGGCGGCCGAACCCGACGACGAGCCGCCGGGCGTGTGCAGCGCATTGTGCGGGTTGCACGTCGCACCGGGATGAAACGTCGCGAATTCGGTGGTGACGGTTTTCCCGACGACAATTGCGCCTGCTTCGCGCGCGAGCGCAACGGCTGCCGCGTCGCTTGCAGGCCGATGCCGTGTGTAGATCGGCGAACCGTACGCGGTCGGCATGTCGAACGTGTCGAACAGATCCTTGACGGCGATCGGCAGCCCGTGCAAAAGACCCGACACCGCCTGTGTATCGAGCACCCGTGCACGGCGCATCGCCGCATCGACATCAAGAAACGTCCACGCGTGGACGACCGGCTCGCGCTCGCCGATCCGCTCTATGCAGGCGGTGAGCAGCGCTTCCGCCGTGATTTCGCGGGTCGCGAGCTTGCGCGCGGCGGCCGTGGCGTCGAGATGGTTGAGGTTGCGCATGTCAGTCGCGCCGGGCCGACCCAAGCGACTGACCTACCCCTCGGGGGGCAGCGAGCGGAGCGAGCGTGGGGGGATGTTTCATCTATCGACCTCTACATAATCTCGTGACGGGGGAGCGCCCGACGCTTCGTCGTCCCCGCGAAGGC
>Ga0207657_10004638_pt1 | contig 14521 bp, 11 predicted proteins | sample KBSC33metaG_FD_184316 | JGI IMG/M metagenome (GOLD analysis project Ga0207657, IMG submission 184316) | Corn rhizosphere microbial communities from Kellogg Biological Station, Michigan, USA - KBS C3-3 metaG (SPAdes) (version 2) | ecosystem: Host-associated > Plants > Roots > Rhizosphere > Soil ... | reverse complement strand
ATTTCCAGCGGATATACAAAATAGACAAATTCAGTCAAAGGTTTGGACCCCGATACGCGATTCGTCCGTATCTCTGACATCAGGCTGTTCGGCCGACCTGCGTCGCGCGCAGATTGGGACCCCCACCTTATGACGACGGCTCGCCGGCCAACGACAAAGACCGCGGTATTGGCCGCTGCGGACTACACCCCTGATGCTGCCAGGAATGAACGGCTGATGCTGCCGGCGGGCGTGAGGCCGTTTCGGCTTAACTGGCCCTACATCATCGTGATCGGCGCCTATCACGTCGCGGCCCTGCTGGCCTTTATGCCCGGCTATTTCAGTTGGAGCGGACTCATCGTCGCGATGTTGGGCACGCATCTGTGCGGACTGTTTGGGATCAACCTTTGCTATCACCGGCTTCTGACCCATCGCGGCCTGAAATGTCCGAAATGGCTGGAGCACGCGATGGTGGTCATCGCGATGTCCTGCCTCCAGGAAACGCCCGCACGCTGGGTCGCCATCCACCGCCGGCATCATCAATTTGCCGACGAGCAGCCGGACCCGCACAGCCCGCTTGCAAGCTTCTTCTGGAGCCACATCGGATGGATTCTGGTCAACCAGCCGGAACTCTCGCGCCTCGGAATCTACGAGCGCTACGCCAAGGACATCCTGCGCGACCGGTTTTACGTCGCACTCGAGCGCCATAACTGGCTGGTCTGGATCAATCTCGGCCAGATGCCGCTGTTCTTCGGCACCGGATTCGCCGTCGCATGGCTATTGGGCGAAGCGCCGGCGGATGCGGCGAAAACTGGATTGAGCATCATGATGTTCGGCGTCTTCGTGCGCACGGTCCTGGTCTGGCATATTACCTGGGCTGTTAATTCGGTGACGCATCTGTGGGGTTACCGGAATCACGAGACCGACGAGGACAGCCGCAACAACATCGTCGTCGGCTTCATCTCCAATGGCGAAGGCTGGCACAACAACCATCATGCCGATCCGCGATCGGCGCGCCATGGCCATCGCTGGTGGGAAATCGACAACACCTATCTCACCATCCGCTTTCTGGCGTGGATTGGACTGGCCACCGAAGTGGTGCCGCCAAATGCTCAGCTCGCAGCACGGCCCGCAGGTAGCCGGCTGACGACACGCGGAATGACGGACGTGCCTGCCGAGTAAAGGTTACGCCGCGGCGTCGGCTGGGAACTCGACCATCGCCTCGCCGGTCGCAACCTTCTCGTCCTTCTGGTTGCGCACCATGACGTCGATCAGCACCCAGCGCGAGTTCGCGGTCACCTGTTTCGATTTCACGATGCCGGTCGGCTGGATGGTGTCGCCGGGCCTGACCGGCTTGACCCACCTTGTTTCGAGCCGGCGGTGAATGGCGCCGGCAGGGTAGGCCCAGTCGGTGATCATCCGCGAGATCAGCCCGAAACTGTTCATGCCGTGCATGATGATGCCGCCGAAATTGGTCTTGCCGAAATTGCCCTTCATATAGTCGTCATCGAGATGCAGCGGGTTGTAGTCGAGCGAGGCGTCGCAGAACAGACGGATGGATTCGCGCGACACCGCGAATTTCGGCCCCTCGATGGTGTCGCCGGTCTTTAGATTTTCGAACGCAGTGCTCATGACCGCCCCTCTACGTCGGCCGGATGGTCCAGCCGCGGCCGGAACAGATCACGTCGCCATGCTGGTTGAAGAAGACATTGTCGTGCACCACGAACAGCCGTTCGCGCTTGATGAATTTGTCGAGCGCACGCGCCTGAAGCGTGATGACATCGCCCTGGCGCGCCGGAATGTTGTAGCTCCATGATTGCCCGGCATTGACGGTGCCGGGGCTGCGCATCCAGTCGTCGGCCGGCGTGCAGGCAAACATCAAGAGGATGTGGATCGACGGCGGCGCGATCAGCCCGCGATAGGCTGTGGTCTTGGCGTAATCCTCGTCGAAATAAACCGGATGATCTTCGCCAACCGACTTGCAGTACAACTCGATCGCTTGCCGCGTCAGGGTATAGGGAATGGTCTTGCGCGGCTCGCCGGGGACGATGTCGTCCCAGACTTTCCGCAGATTGGCATCTTTCCAGAAGTCGGTCTCGAAGGCGTCCGCCCTGGCCATGACGGCCTCCTTGCTGTCTTGTTGTTGACGGCAGCGAACATCAGATTGAGCACGGGGACAACACCGCCTCGGCGCAGCAGTGCGGCGCTTGCCAAATTCGTTATATAGTATAATCAAATTCCCCGGGGGCCAAACCCCCCATGAAAGCCCGGGTGCCCGCATGGCCAAGCCAAAGTTTCCCAACCTCGACGAGGTCGTGGCGATCGACATCCACACCCATGCGGAAGAGCCCTGCGGCATGCATGGCGACGACGGCTACGACGACTTCCAGGCGCAAATGGCCGAGTACTTCAAGTCGCCGAACAAGCATCCGCCGACCTTGCAGGAAACCGCGGCCTATTACCGCGCCAAGAAAATCGCCGCCGTGATTTTTCCGGTCGACGCCGAGCGCGAGACCGGCTTCCGCCGCTACAATAATTACGAGATGCTGGAAGTGGCCGCCGATAATTCCGACGTGCTGATCCCGTTCGTCAGCATCGATCCGCACAAGGGCAAGTTAGGGGTTCGCGAGGCACGCAAGCTGATCGAGGAATTCGGCGTCAAAGGCTTCAAGTTCCATCCGACCATGCAGGGCTTCTATCCGAACGACCGCATGGCCTATCCGCTGTACCAAGCCATCAACGACGGCGGCGCCATCGCGTTGTTTCACACCGGCCAGACCGGCGTCGGCTCCGGCATGCCTGGCGGCATGGGGATGCGGCTGAAATATTCAAATCCAATGTATATGGACGATGTGGCGGCGGATTTCCCCGACCTCAGGATCATTCTCGCGCATCCGTCGTTCCCGTGGCAGGAAGAAGCGCTGTCGGTCGCGACCCACAAGCCGAACGTCTATATCGACCTTTCCGGCTGGTCGCCGAAATATTTTCCGCCGATCCTGGTGCGCTACGTCAACAGCATCTTGCAGGACAAGATGCTGTTCGGCTCGGACTGGCCGGTGATCACGCCCGACCGCTGGATGGCGGATTTCGCCAAGCTCGAGATCCGCGACGAGATCAGGCCGAAGGTATTGAAGGCCAACGCGCGGAAGCTCCTGAACATCTAGGGTTTGCAAGCGCACAGCCGCCTCTGGCGGCCAGAACATCGTGATCAGGCCAGCGCCTTCAGCAAGGCTCGCGCCTCGGTCAGGTCGCGCATGTCAAAGCCCTCGGTGAACCAGCCATAGACCGGAGTGAGAAGATCGCGGGCCTGCTGCCGCTTGCCCTGGTCGCGCCACAGCCGCGCCATGCTCATCGCCGCGCGTAGTTCCCAGAACTTCGCCTGCTGCGCACGCGCAAGCGCGAGCGCCTGCTCGAGATAGGCTTGCGCTTTCTCCGCATCCGGCGCCGGCAATCTGAGCGAGATTTCGCCGGCCATGCGATGGATGTCGGCCTCCCACCACCTTTCCTTGGTCGCTTCTTTCGCCGCCATCGCTTCGTCAATGCAGCGCAGGGATTCATCGTATCGGCCAAGCTGCGCATAGGCTGTGGCGAGATACGATAAATACAGCGGCAAACCCACTTTTGCTCCCGTCGACCGAAATCCGGCAATAGCGGCGGTGAGCGGCTGGACCGCGTCCGCGGCTTTGCCGCTCACCGCCAACACCGATCCTCGGCCTAGCATTCCAAACGCCTTCCAGAACAAGGTGCCTTTTTCGTCGGCCAATGAGATCAGTTCATCGGCTTCCGCGCTTGCTCTCGCGTAGTTTCTGCATTCGAGATGGGTCACCGATGCGAGATAGAGCGCGTACATCACGGTGGCGGCGTGGCCGGTCTCGCGGGCATCATTAAGCGCGTACTCCGCGTCCGCGAGTGCCGCTTCGGGATAGCCGAGAAAGCACAGGGCCCATGCCCGATAGGCCAGGATGGCCACCCGAACGTCCTGGCCAAAGCGCGTCACCAGCGGACGATGCGCCACGGGATCGTAGAGCGCGAGCGCACTGTCGAAATGCGCGCGACCCTGCGCCATAGCTCCCGCGCTCAACAGCGATGTACCCACAAGGCGATGCCCGACCATACGGGGCGCCGTCGCCCCCTGCTTCTCGGCGAGCGCCATGAACTGCGCGGCAAGCTCGCACATCACGTCGCCATTGAACGCGGCATAGTTCGCGACCCATACACCGTAGAGAACCGAAAACAGCACCAGCGGATCTTCGGGAGGTTCTCCCAGCGCCTCCGCCCGCTCGATGCACAAGCGCGTCTGCTCGACCGCCGCCTTGGATTCAGGCGCCGCATAACCCTTGAGGTGCATCAGAGCGTTGACGAGCGCGACCTGAAGCTTGATCTGCTCGCGACGCAGCGCCGGAGTGCCGGGCAGCACCGCGATCTGGCGGAGCGCGCGGGTGAGCTGTTCGGCAGCTTCAACCAGCGCCGATCGCGCCAGCGACCGCTGTCCCGCCTTGCCCCACAGGCCCGCGGCTTTCTCGATCAGCGCGGCTTCCGTGCAGTGACGCGCCAGCAGTTCCGGCTGACGCTCGGCGATATCGGCGAATTCGCTTTCCAGGGTTTGGGCAATGCGGGCATGAAGCGCGCGTCTTTGCTCGCGCAGCAGCGTGCCGTAGGCCGCGTCCTGCACCAGCGCATGCTTGAACAGGTAGATCGCATGCGGCGGCACGCCCTGGCGGAACAACAAACCCGCCGCAACGAGACGGTCCAGCGCTGATCGCAGCTCCGCCTCCGGCTTGTGCATCACCGACGCCAGCAGGGCATGGGAGAACTCCCGCCCGATCGCCGACCCGATCTGCGCCGTCTCCTTGGCCGGGCCGAGCCGGTCGCGCCGCGCCATCAGTGAAGCGTGCAGGCTTGCGGGAACCGCGAGGGCCGGTGATGGAACTGCCGCCAGCGCGTGCTCGGCCGCGCTCTGGCTCTCCGCCTCCAGCACCGCCTTGGTCATCTCCTCCACAAACAAGGGAATGCCGTCGGTGCGCTCGACGATATCCTGCCTGATGTTTGCCGGGATCAGCTTGTTGCCGAGGACGCTGTCGATCAGGGCGTCGATTTCGCGCTGCGCCAGCCGATTGATGGTGAGGGCCGTGACGTGCGGCCGCCCGATCCACGGCGCCTCGAACTCCGGCCGAAACGTCACGATCAGCAGGACGGGAAGCGTCCGAAGCCGGTCAACGGTCCGAGCGAACGCTTCCAGACTGGTAGGGTCGATCCAGTGTGCATCCTCGAAGATCATCAGCACCGGATTGGCGCGAGTCAGCACCTCGATCTGCGCGAACAGCGCTTCCAGGGTTCTCTGCCGGCGCTGTTGCGGGACCAGATCGAGCACGGGATAGCGTCCATCATTCGGGAGCGACAGCATCTCGGTAAACAGCACGGCGTCCTGAACCGAGGTCGAGGTCTGCGCAAACAGAGCGTCGAGCTTGTCGAGTTTTGTCTGTGGAGTGTCGTCGTGCGCCAGTCCGGCGGCACGTTCCATCTGGCCGATGATCGGATAAAACGCGCTGTCGGTGTGCTGGGGCGAGCAGAAATAGCGCAGGCGCGTGTGGGGTTCGCCCGAGAGGCGTTCCAACAGCGCGGCCGTGAGCCGCGATTTGCCGATGCCGGCCTCGCCGGAGAGCAGCACCACCTGGCCCTCCCCGCTCTTCGCCTTACCCCAGCGCCGCAACAACAGTTCGGATTCTTCATCGCGCCCGACCAGGGCGGTCAGGCCGCTTGCATGCAGCGCATCGAAGCGGCTCTCCACCGACCTCGCACGCAGCGCCGCCCAGGCTCGCGACGGTCCGGCGATGCCCTTCAGATCCTTTGGCCCGAGGTCCTCAAGCTCGAACAGATTGCCCAGAAGCCTTCGCGTGCTCTCGGCGATGACCACTTCGTTCGGCTCGGCGATGCCTTGCAGGCGTGCCGCCAGATTAGGCGTCTCGCCGACGATGCCGCGCTCCTGAGCCACACCGGATCCGATCAGGTCGCCCACCACCACCAGCCCGGTTGCAATGCCGACCCGGGTTTGCAGGGAAATCGGAGACGCGAGTGCGCTCACCGCAGCGATCATCTCCAGGCCCGCCCGCACCGCCCGTTCGGCGTCATCCTCATGCGCATGCGGATAGCCGAAATAAACCAGGACGCCGTCGCCCATATATTTGGCGACGAACCCGTCGAAGCGGCGCACGGTCTCAGCGACACATTTCTGATAGCTCGAGATGACCTCGCGCAGGTCCTCCGGGTCCATGCGTACTGAAAGCGCCGTCGAACCGACCAGGTCGGCGAACATCACCGTAACGTGGCGACGCTCGGCGGCGCCCTCCTCGGCACGGGACGCCGCGGCCGGGGGCGGCGCAGGAACTGGTGCAGCCGGGGCGGGCGTGTCACCGAGTTCGGCGATCGCGCGTAGCAACTGCCGCCGATGACCCAGCGAGGACACCCCGAGTTCTTTCAGGTCCTGGTCCGTCAGATCGGACAGGATCGGAAGATCGATGTCGTTCTCGCCAAAGCGCTGGGCGTATTGGCCGAGACCGAGCTTCTCGAGCCACTGCGCAATCCCTTGCATTCCGGCCCCCATCGTCGCCTGACCCGGTCCCGGGATCAAAGGCGAGAGAAGGTTTTATCCGAAAAGCTGCTGCGACGGGAGAAGAAAAGCCGCGGCAATCCCAGGGTGCGACACTAGGGCCGGATCACGATAGATTCGAGATTGCCGGCCGTGGCGGCCTCGCTCGCGGTCAAAACGTCGTCGTTACGCCAGCGCCTTCAACAAGGCACGCGCCTCGGTGAGATCGCGCGTGTCGAAGCCCTCGCTGAACCAGCCGTAGACAGGGGCGAGGAGATCGCGCGCCTCATCGCGCTTGCCCTGGTCGTGCCACAGCCGCGCCAGGCTGGTCGCCGCGCGCAGTTCCCAGGATCTTGCCTGTTGCGCGCGCGCAACCGCCAGAGCTTGGTCGAAATACATTTCCGCTTTCGCGGCATCCGGCTCCGGCGACAACAATGCGATTTCGCCGGCGGTACGACGAACGTCGGCTTCGAAAAAGGTTTCCTTGGTTGTTTCGATCGTCGTCATCGCTTCGCTAATGCAGCGCCAGGCGTCATCGAATTGGCCGATTTCCGCATAGGCTTTCGTCAAATTTGATAAGTGCAACGGCACATGCACCGTTGCCCCCGTTGACCGCCATGCGGCGAGCCCGGAGGTAATCATGTCGACCAAGGCTTTGCCGGTTAGACCAGATACGCAACCTTGATTCATCGTTCCCCACGCTTTCCATAATACGGCGTCTTTCTCGTCCGCCAACGCGACAAGCTCGACGACGAGCGCGTTGGCTGCCGCGTAACTTCCGCAAAGGACGCAGGTAGTCGTTGCGAAACTCAGCGCAACCATCAGCGTGGCTGCTTGCCCGATCTCGCGGGCATCACTGATTGCCTGGTCGGCAGCCGCGCGCGCGGCCTCGGGATAGCCTAGAGACCACAGGCCCCATGACCGAGAGCATAAGGTTGCGACCCGGACGTCCTGGCCGAAACGCGCCGCCAGTGGACGATGCTCGGCGGGATCGTAAAGCGCGATCGCCTGATCGTCGTGTGCCCGGCCTTCCGCCGCGCCTCCCGTGCACAGCAAGGAAACACCCATGATGCTATGCCCGAACATGAGCGGGGTAGCGCCTTGCTTCTCCGCCAGTACCAGGAACTGCGTCGCAAGTTCGCGCACCACATCGCCATTGAATGCCGTGTAGCTCGCGGCCCAGAAGCCGTAGAGCACCAGGAACAACAGCAGCGGATCCTGAAGAGGCTCTCCGAGCGTTTCAGCCTGCTCGATCAGCAGACGTGCCCGCTCCACCGCCGCCTTGGATGCAGGCGCGGCATAGCCTTTGACATGAACGAGCGGGATTATGAGTTCGACCTGGAGCTTGATCTGCTCGCGGCGCCGCGCGGGGGTGGCGGGCAAGGCCGCAATCTGGCCGAGGGCACGGCTGAGTTGCCCTACGGCTTCGACCAGCGCCGAGCGCGCCAGCGACCGCCGACCCGCTTTGCCCCACAGGTCCGCGGCCTTCTCGATCTGCCCGGCCTCGGTGCAGTGATGCGCCAGAAGCTCCGGCTGGCGCTCGGCGATCTCCGCGAATTGGCTCTCGAGAGCTTCGGCGATGCGGACGTGAAGGGCGCGTCGCGGCCCGCGCAGCAGCGTGCCGTAGGCCGCATCCTGCACCAGCGCATGCTTGAACAGGTAGGTCGCGTGCGGCGGCACGCCCTGGCGGAACAACAAGCCGGCGGCAATCAGTCGATCAAGCGCTGATCCCAGCTCGGTCTCGGCCTTGTGCACCACCGCGGTCAACAAGGCATGGGAGAACTCCCGCCCGATCGCCGCGCCGATCTGCGCCACCTCCTTGGCAGGACCAAGCCGGTCGAGCCGCGCCATCAGCGAAGCGTGCAAGCTGGCGGGTACCGTCCGGGCGGGCGACGGGATTGCGGCGGTCCGCCGCGCTTCGCCCTCGTTTTCCGCCTCCAGCACTGCCTTGGTCATCTCCTCCACAAACAGCGGAATGCCGTCGGTGCGCTCGATGATGTCGCGCCGGACGCTGGCCGGCAGCGTCTTGTCGCCGACAACCCGGTCGATCATGTCGTCAACTTCGCGCTGCGCCAGCCGATTGATGGTGAGCGGCGTCACGTGTGACGGTCCGATCCAGGGCGGCTCGAATTCCGGCCGCGACGTCACGATCAATAGCACGCGAAGGGCGCGAATGCGGTCCACCGCTCGACCCAGCGCTTCCAGGCTGGTGGGGTCGATCCAATGCGCATCCTCGAAGATCATCAGTACCGGCCTTTGCGCTGCGAAGGCCGCGATCTGCGCAAACAATGCCTCCAGCATTTTCTGCCGGCGCTGCTGCGGGATGAGATCGAGCGCGGGGTAGCGGCCATCGGTCGGCAGCGACAGCAGCTCGGCAAACAGCGCGGCGTCCTGGATCGAGGTCGAAGTCTGCGTGAGCAGCGCGTCGAGCTTGTCGAGCTTTGCCTGTGGCGTGTCGTCATGCGCCAGTCCGGCGGCGCGCTCCATCTGGCCGATGATCGGATAAAGCGCGCTGTCGGTGTGCTGTGGGGAGCAGAAATAGCGGAAGCGCGTATGAGGATCGTCAGCAAGGTGTTCCAGCAGCGCCGCCATCAGCCGCGATTTTCCGATACCGGCCTCGCCGGAGAGCAGCACCATCTGGCCTTCGCCGCTCTTTGCCCTTTCCCAGCGCCGGAGCAGCAATTTGGTTTCTTCTTCGCGCCCGACCAGGGCGGTCAGGCCGCTTGCGTGCAGCGCTTCGAAGCGGCTCGCGACCGAGCTTGCGCGCAGCGCCGCCCACACCCGCGTCGGTCCAGCGATGCCCTTGAGATCCTGCGGGCCGAGGTCCTCAAGCTCGAAGAGACTGCCGAGCAGCCTTCGCGTACTTTCGGAGATGACCACCCGGTTGGGCTCCGCGATCCCTTGCAGTCGCGCCGCCAGGTTCGGGGTTTCGCCGACGATGTTGGGCTCCTGGGTAGCACCCCATCCGATCATCTCACCGACCACCACCAGCCCGGTCGCAACGCCGACCCGGGTTTGCAGCGCAATCGGAGCCGCAAGTTGGGTCACCGCCGAGATCATTTCCAGCGCCGCCCTTACCGCCCGTTCGGCGTCGTCTTCGTGGGCCTGCGGATAGCCGAAATAAACCAGAACGCCGTCGCCCATATATTTGGCGACGAACCCGTCGAAGTGGCGCACGATTTCGGTGACACATTTCTGATAGGTCGCCATAACCTCGCGCAGGTCCTCCGGATCCATTCGCGCGGAGAGAGCGGTCGAACCGACCAGGTCCGAAAACATCACCGTCACGTGGCGGCGTTCGGCGGCCTCGGCAGGGGCGGCAGACGACGCAGACGCTGGTGCGGGCGCAGTCGAAGCAGCGGTTGCTTGATCGAATTCGGCAATCGCGCGCAGCAGCTGCCGCCGATGACCCAGCGAGGACACTCCGACTTCCTTGAGATCCTGGTCCGTCAGGTCAGGCAGAATGGCAAGATCGATGTCGTTTTCGACGAAGCGCTGAGCGTACTGGCCGAGGCCGAGCTTTTCGAGCCATTGCGCAATCTCTTGCATTCCGGCCCCCCATGCAATCATCGTCGCTTGACCGGTCCCGGGATCAGGGCGAGAGAAGGGTTTTAGCCGAAAAGCTGCTGCGACTGGAGAAGAAAAGCCCGGCAATCCCAGGGTGCGACACTAGGACCGGATCACGATGGATTCGAGATTGCCCGCCGCGGCCGCGATTTTCCACGGCCTGGGGCAGGTCGGAAACGCGGGTAGACGCGCGGGAGGATCGCACTGATGCCGAGCGTCCGTCGCGCAACAATCCGAGCAGCCGCCGGTTTCTGTGTTCTCATGTCGCGTCAAACCGCACCTGCAATTTACCGGCGCGGGAAGTCGTGTAGAGGCCAACCACGGCAGCGGGCAGGTTTTCGAAGCCCTCGACGACATTGTTGATCGGCTTCAGCGCCCCGCTGCGCAGATGCCGGGAGAGATCGTCTTCGGCCTTCAGCCGCTCATGATAGAAGGCATCGACGATCCAGCATTCGGACTTGATATTTCGCTGCTTCAGCACGGCCTCGATAGTCTCCGAAATGCCGAAGGCCCGCCGCAACGAAGGACGCTGCCGCGGCGCGTCGAGCTTGTCGGCGTAATACGCCGCCGCCCCGCCGTAAGAGAACAGACGGCTGTTCTGGTTCATGAGTTGCGTGACGGTCTCCGTCAGAGTCCCGCCGATGCCATCGGAGTAGACATCGATCCCCGCGGGGAATGCGGCCTTGAGCTGCTCCGCAAAGTCGGCCGCGCGATAGTCGATGCACCTGGCAATACCAAGCGTATCCAGCACCCATTTGCATCGATCCGCGCCGCCGCCGAAGCCGACCACATAACATCCGGCGATCCTTGCAAGCTGCGCGGCGATTGAACCCACCGACCCGGTGGTGCCCGCCACCGCCACGCAATCCCTCGGCATCAGCGGTCCGCATTCCCGCATCCCGAAATACGCGGTCATCCCGGAGGTGCCGAACATCTCCATCAGCACTTCGGGCGGCCACATCTTCACCATGGCCGGCCTGAATACGTAATTCCATTGCGAGTTGGTACCGTTCAAGGCCTTCACCAGTTCGCTTGCAGGGCCGTATCCGACCGAAGCGTCTTCGCTGCTGACGATCTGGTAATCCTGCCAGCCCGCCTGGCAGGCAATGACATCGCCTTCCCTGAAGGTTTGGTCGCGCGACTGAACGACCTCCGCGCACGCATAATTGCTGCGGTCGGTATCGCCGAGCTTGGTCATCCCGTTGGCCATGCGCGCCCGCGTGCCGGAATGAATGTTCAAGAGCTTGACGCGGACGAGCGCCTGGCCCTGCTTCAGTTCGGGGATCGGGCCCTCCCGCAGCTCGAACTGCTCCGGACCGAGCACATCGTTGACCATCGGCCTGGCGAAAATCCACTGACGATATTTTGCTGGCAATTTGAACTCCAAATCGGCGAAGCGTCGGCGGCAACCATCCTAGCCCGAGCTTCGCTAGGGCTGCATCACAATACATTCGAGATTGCCGGCGGTGGCCGCGGCTTCCATGGCTTCGGGCAAGTCGGAAAGCGGATAGACGCGCGGGCGGATCGCACTTATGTCGAGCAGCCCGCCGCGCAACAATTCGAGCAGCCGCCGGTAGGCGCTGGCCGGGTACATGAACTGGCCGATGATCTCCCAGCTGTTCAGCATCACGGCGGTATAGGGAATGGGCAGATCGGTTGTCATGCTTCCCATCAATACCAGCCTGCCGCCGCGGCGAAGGCTGTGAAGCGCCGCCAGCGTCGACTTCGGATCGCGCGCCTGCCCCACCATGTCGAACGCCATGTGGGCGCCGCCATCGGACGCTTCGCGAAGCGCGCCCGCGTCCCTGTGCACGTCGCCCGTCAACGCCACCGTTGAAACGCGCGGGCCGCCGGCGCGCGCCACTGCTTCCAGCGCGCTTTTATTGCGGCCGGCGGCAATGACGCGGGCAGCCCCCATGGCGATCGCGACCAACACCGCCGCCGTACCGTAGGCGCCGGTTGCTCCGTTCACCACCACCGTCTCACCGGCTGCCAGCCGGCCGCGAAGCAGACCGCCGAACGGGATGATGCAACGGCCTATGGTGACAAGGCTGGCGGCATCGAACTGGTCCAACCCTTCCGCCGGTGTGATCGCCTCCACCGGCATCAGCGCATATTCGGCAAGCGTCCCATCCGGCCAGTCCGCCAGCACCGGCGCAGCGTCAGGGCTTGACGTCAGGCCGATCAGCACCTGCGCCGGATCCTCGACATTCTCCGCTGCCACGAAATGTGACGAAAGCACCACGCGCTGGCCCGGCTTCAGATGCCAGACATCGCGGCCAAGCGCCTCGACGACGCCAACCCCGTTGGTACCGATCGTGAACGGGCCGGGCGGCGGATTGTAGACCGGCAATTTTCCTTCCACGTAAGCTTTCAGATACGACATCAGCGCCGAGGCTTCGATCCGCACCAACGCGCTGCCGGGGCGCGGCTCCGGCGTGCGCACATTATTGAAGCGGAGTTCTCCGCCGAGCCGTTCCAGCTGCCAAGCCTTCATGCGGCCTCCTTTGATTGCGCCCGCCCCATCTGGGCACCTGCGTGATGCTGCGCTATGGACGGCAGCTCCCGGCAAAACCATAATGTGTTCCCACGCCTCCGAAAGGCCGGATGCATCCACTTTCCGACATGCCCACCATGAGTTCCCCGTGACCATCAAAGCCGTTGTGTTCGATGCCTATGGCACGCTGTACGACATTCAGTCGGTGGCTGCCGTTACCGAAGAAGCATTTCCCGGCCACGGCGAGATCATCACGCAAGTCTGGCGAATCAAGCAGCTCGAATACACCTGGCTGCGTTCGCTGATGCGGCGTTATCAGGATTTCTCCGTCATCACGCGGGATTCGCTTAGCTACACGCTGAGGGTGCTCGGGCTGAAACACGATCCGGCGACGTTCGAGCGCATCATGGATAAATATCTGCATCTCGAGCTTTATCCGGACGCGATGGCTACACTTAAGGCGATGCGGGATCGACGACTGGCGATTCTTTCCAACGGCAGCCCCGGGATGCTCAACGCGCTGGTCGCCAACAGCGGTCTTGACCGCGTGCTGGATGCGACCATCAGCGTCGACTCCCGAAAAATCTTCAAGCCTGCCCCGGATGCCTACAGCCTGATCGAATCGACGCTTGGCGTGGCGCCGGCCGAAGTGCTGTTCGTGTCATCGAACCCATGGGACGCCTGCGGCGCCAAGGCCTTCGGCCTCAACGTCGCCTGGATCGAGCGGGTGACGCCGCAAGCGATGGCGCTGTCGTGCGCCAAAAGCGATCTCGTCGCCCCGCTCACCATGTTCAAGACGATCCGGACGCAGATGGACGAACTCAGGCTCGAGCCGGACTATCGTATCCACGCACTGTCGGAATTGCCCAGTCTGGTCGCCTCCCGTGAGCGTTGAATCGGTTCGCGCGTTTTTCGCCGAGAAAGCGCCCGATATCGCCGTGATCGAATCGCCTGTCAGTTCGGCGACGGTGACGCTGGCGGCGGAAGCCTATGGCGTCGAGCCGGGGCGAATCGCGAAAACGCTGAGCTTGCGGATCGGCGAGCGCGTGGTGCTGATCGTCGCCAGCGGCACCTCGCGGATGGACAACAAGAAGGTCAAGGCGCGCTTCGGCGGCAAGCCGAAAATGCTCGGCGTCCACGAGGTCGCGGAAATTACCGGCCATGAAGTCGGCGGTGTCTGTCCGTTTGGCCTGAAAACGCCGCTGCCGGTTTATTGCGATATGTCGCTGAAAGCGTTCGACGTGGTGGTGCCGGCGGCAGGCTCGACCCACAGCGCCGTACGGATCGCGCCAACGCGGATGGCCGAACTGGTCGGGGCCGAATGGATCGATGTCTGTCAGGATCCGCCGTAGCCGGTGGGCCGGTTTATTGGTTGCTATAAGATCTCGGCTGATCGTTGCGACCTCTCGGCGTAGCGTCCGGGGGCGGCACGCTGGCATTTGATTCAAACACCGAGCGGCACGCTCCAGAGAGCTGCGGGGTGTTTTGCCGCAGGCACGCCACAATCCGGTTGGCGTCCGGGATCTGTTCGCCGCAAAGCCGGAAAACGTCGGGGGTGCAGGCCAACTGTTGCTCCAGGGTTCCCCGATAATCCTCCGAAAAAGCCGGATTTTGAAGGACGATGCCGTAGGCGGCGGACATCGCAAGGCCCAGGACAACATTGTACACTCGCATATTCCGATCCTTCCTCCGGATTGGGTTGGCGTGGCTGTTCCCCGTCACACCTCAGGCTTCAAAATAAATGAGGCTAGGGAAGGTTCTGCCGTACAAGAAAACGTGAATATCGGTCGTTTTCTTGCCCTCCCCTGTGCGAGGGTAAGAGAAAACCGCGCCGTTCCTACTCCACCTTGCCGATTTTTTTCACCGCCGCAATCAGGCGCGCGCTGTCCTCA
>Ga0207657_10004635_pt1 | contig 14525 bp, 13 predicted proteins | sample KBSC33metaG_FD_184316 | JGI IMG/M metagenome (GOLD analysis project Ga0207657, IMG submission 184316) | Corn rhizosphere microbial communities from Kellogg Biological Station, Michigan, USA - KBS C3-3 metaG (SPAdes) (version 2) | ecosystem: Host-associated > Plants > Roots > Rhizosphere > Soil ... | reverse complement strand
CGGCGGCGCAGACTGCGCGCGAAAGGCGCGGTCAGGGCCACGACTGCAGAGGTTTTGCGCGGCTCGATCCGTCCCAGCACGGCTTGCGGCTCCAGCGGCACCCGCGCCCCCTTCAGGCCATGGGCTTTTCCGATATCCAAAATCAAGGAGGCGATGGTGGGATGAAGATGAAAATGCTTGTGGGCGTTGACGTGATCCAGCTTCAGGCCGGTGGCGGCAAAAGCCTCGAACTGGGCCGCGATCTCCGCCGCCAGCTGCGCGCGCACTTTGGGCAGGAAGAACATGGCCGCCCCGGCGCGCGCCATATCGGTGCGGAAATTTCCGTTTGCATCCACCAGATCGGGCACGGCCCGCGCCGGAAGCACGGGCTTGCCCTCCACCAGCACCAGATGAAGACCGACGCGAAGTGTCGGCATGGTCTTGGCACGGGTCACGGCGTCATGGGCGGCAGCACCCGCCACCATCAGGCTGGCGGCCGAGAGAATGCCTTCGCGATGGGCGCGTTCGACCGCCTCATTGACTTGGGTGGCAGCACCAAAATCGTCCGCGGTGACGATGAGCTGCTTCACAGCACTCAGGAGACGATCATGTCTTCGCGGTTCTTGAGGAACTGGAAGAATTCCACGCCCTCGCGCAGGCGCCGCACCAGCATGTCGCGCGAGGTCAGCATCTCTTTCACGATCTCCATGATCTTGGAGGGACGGAAGTAGAACTTCTTGTAGAAGTCCTCGACCGAGTCGAAGATTTCGGTGTGGCCCAAGTGCGGATAGTTCAACGGGGCAATTTGCGTGCCGTCGTCGGTCAGCAGATCGACATCGCTGGCGAACCAGCCATTTTCCTTGGCCTGCTTGTAGAGGAAGGTGCCCGGATAGGGCGCGGCCAGCGACACCTGGATGGTGTGCGGATTGACTTCCTTGGCGAAGCGCAGGGTTTCCTGGATGGTTTCGCGGGTCTCGCCCGGCAGGCCCAGGATGAAGGTGCCGTGCACCACGATGCCCAGCTCGCGGCAGTCCTTGGAGAAACGCTTGGCGACGTCGACCAGAAGACCCTTCTTGATGTTGTGCAGGATCTGCTGGTTGCCGGATTCATAACCGACCAGAAGCAGGCGAAGACCATTGGCCTTCATCACTTCCAGCGTCTTGCGCGGCACATTGGCCTTGGCATTGCACGACCACACCACATTGAGCGGGCCCAGCGCCTTGGCCAGTTCTTCCACCCGGTCGTGATTGTCGGTCAGCGTGTCGTCGTCGAAGAAGATTTCCTTCACTTCGGGGAAATTCTCTTTCACATATTTCACGTCCTGCACCACCCGGTCGATGGACATGAAGCGGTACTTGTGCCCGCCGATGGTCTGGGGCCACAGACAGAAGGTGCAGCGCGATTTGCAGCCGCGGCCCGTGTACCAGGACATATAGGGGTGCAGCAGATAGCCGCCGAAATATTTCTTCACGTCCAGCTGCTTGTAGAAGGGCAGCACCGACGGCAGCTTGTCCATGTCGACCAGGATCTCGCGCTCGGGATTGGAGACGATCTCTCCGGAAGCATCGCGATAGGTCAGACCCTTGATGGTCGACCAGTCCGCGCCGCCCGCCAGTTCCTGGATGGTGAAGTCGTATTCATTGCGCGCCACGAAATCGAGTTCCGGGCAGGCCTTCATGCTCTCCAGCGGCTCGACCGCCACCTTGGCGCCGATGAAGCCGATCTTGGCGGTGGGATTGATGGCGCGCACCAGGCCGGCGGTCTTGCAATCGGACTTGAAGCTGGGCGTGGAGGTATGAATGACGATCAGCTCATGCGCCTTCACATCCTCTTCGATGTCCTTGAAGGACAGGTTGTGCGGCGGCGCATCGATCAGGCGCGAGCCAGGCACCATCGCGGCGGCCTGGGCCAGCCAGGTGGGAAACCAGAAGCTCTTCACTTCCCGCTTCATCTGGTAGCGCGCACCGGCGCCGCCGTCATAGCCGTCGAAGGACGGGGCCTGGAGGAAAAGGGATTTCATCATCGTCATACCTCACCCCGGATACCGGGGAGTTTAAGGGAACTTTTCAGGTCTCAGACCCAACTATCAGACTTGGGACATAGCGCCCGAAGGCTCTACCGCAAAGTGGGTCCCGCGCCAATGCACGGTTTCGCCAAACAGCGAAACCAGGAACACCGCGAAACTCAGCAGATCGCGCAAGGGCATCAGCCAATAGGGGCCGGCATAGGTGCCGAAATGCCCGTCAATCCGGCCTTTCAGGACCAGGCGCGCCGCCAGGGCCAGGCCCAGGACGCCCAGGCTGACAGGGTTAAAACCCAGCACGATCGCGGCCATCAGGGCAAAGGCGAAGCCATGGGTGACAAAGCTTCCCAGATGGCCGGCCGGACTCACCAGGCGGATGGTGCGGGTCCAGCGCAGTTCATGGCGGAACAATTCCAGTGCGCTGTTCTCGGCCGCGGTATGGCCAACGCCCATGGCCGGTATGGCCAGGGTGTAGCCTTTGCTGCGGACCGCCCGGCCCATTTCATAATCGTCGGCCAGTTGGTCGGCAAAAGCGGCGAAGCCGCCGACCTCGTCCAAAGTCTCGCGCCTGAGCGCGATGGTGGAACCGAAGCAGGGCGCGGCCAAGCCCAAGGAGGTTCCCAGCAAGGCATTGGGCAGGAAGGTATAGGACGTGCTCATGGCGGCCAGCGACGACCACAGCCTGTGGCCGTCCTTGGCCGGTTCGCCGGTATAAAGGCAGGTGACGATCCCCACGCCGGGACGCGCCAATGCGGCGGTGACTTGAGAAAGCCACTGGCGGCCCACGGCAATATCGCTGTCCGACAGGACCAGCGTGTCGTGGCGCGCCGCCGGCAGCATATTGATCAGGTTGGATACCTTGGCGTTGGAGCCATAGAGCGCCGCGTCCACCACAATGGCGGTGTCGCGATGCGGATATTTGGCTTGCAAAGCCTGCACCACCGCAATCGCCGGATCCTGCTCGTCATGCACACCGAACACGATCTGCACCGCGCCGTCATATTGCTGGGCGAAAAAGGTCTCCAGATTGCGCGACAGGTCCGGCTCGCCCTGATGCAGCGGCTTGAGGATGGTCACGGCCGGGCTATGGAGCGCGGGATTCTGCGGAGCCTGCATGAAGCGGCCCACCAGCACCGCAGCCAGCAAAGTATAAGCCGTGCCCACAAGCGCGACGGCCGCCAAGCCCCAACCCAAATCCATAAGGAACAAATGCATGCTCAAGGTCTAAGACACCCCTGCCCCAGATACTTATTAGATCATCGATATTCGAGGGGGGAAGGGCCCATTGGTGACATTTTGCGACAATTAGGAATAATACCTAGATTTTTTAAGCCATTGAAATATATTGATTTATTGTAATACCGTCTGTTTGGATGCCTGACAGGCCCCTCACCGGCCCTATAGGGTAGGAACGATGGTAACACTGCAAGCCACTCCGGCCCTTCAACAATCCCTGCTTTTGGCCGACCAGATGCTGCGCGCCGGCGACCCGGATGCGGCCGGGCGGGTGCTGGACCCCTTGCTGGACCGCTTCCCCGCCGATCCCAGGCTGCTGCATCTGAGCGGGCTGATTCGGATGCACCAGCAGCGCCACGAGGAGGCCGCCGGGCTTTTCGCCCGCGCCCGCGCCGCCGAACCGCGCGAAGCCGTGCTGGCCTTCAGCCACGGCACCGCCCTGCGATGGCTTGAGCGTCACGGCCAGGCCGCCGAGGCCTTCCGCGATGCGACAAGGCTCAGGCCGGACTATGCCGAAGCCTATTATGAAGCCGGCACCATCCTGCAACAGCTGGGAGACCGGCAGGAAGCCGAGGCCATATTCCGCCAATGGCTGAACGCCATGCCCGACAACGCGCGCGGCAAGCTGGCCCTGGCGGACCTGTTGATTGACGGCAAACGCCCGCAAGAGGCAGAGCCGCTTCTGCGTCAGGCCTTGCAGCAGCCGGTGCCCCAGGAACTGCGCGCCTATCTATACAAGACGCTGGGCCTGGCCCTGCTGCGCCAAGGCCATGACAGCGAAGCGCTGGAAAATTACGAGAAATCCGCGGCCCTGAACCCGGATCCGGCGACCGATGCGATCCGGGTCGAGATTTTGCAAAAGCTCAAGCGATACGAAGATGCCGGCGCGCTGAGCCGCGCTCTGGTGGCGCGCGATCCCGCCGATCCGCAATGGCACAAATTCCACAACGACCTGATGTACCGGCTGGGCGGCGAAGATTATCTGAAATCCTATGACCGTGCGCCCAGGACGCCCGACCTGCTTTTGTCCAAGGCCTATTTTCTTACCCATGAGAAGCGCGGCGCGGAAGCGCTGGAGATCTATCGCACGGTGCTGGCCCTGGACCCCGACAACAAAGCGGCCGCCGCCGGCATGGTCGGCAGTTTGAACATGACGCGGCAATATGGCGAAGCGCAGAAGCTGCTGGACCAGCTTCTGGCGCGGCACGGGGATGATCCCAACTTGCTGACTTGCGCCGCGGAAACCGCGATTGCCGCGGGCGATCCCGAAAAGGCCGCGGCGCTTTGCGAGCAGAGCCTGGCATTGGAGCCCCACGACCAGGCGGCGCTGGCGATCCTGGGAACCTCCTGGCGCATGATGGGCGATGAACGCGACGAGCTGCTGAACGGCTATGACTCGCTGATCCAGATTTTCGATCTCGAGCCGCCCGAAGGCTTTGCGGACATGGAAAGCTTCAATGCCGAGCTCAATGCCTGGCTGGACCGGGTGCATCCGGCCACGCGCGAATATCTCGATCAATCACTGCGCAACGGCTCACAGACTCCCGACAAGCTGTTCGGCGCCGGTCACGCGTTGGTGGAGAAACTCCAGCTGCGCATCCGCGAGGGCATCACCCGCTATATCACCGGCATGAAGCAGGACGACAAGCATCCGCTTCTGTCACGGCGCGGGCGCGAGTTCGATTATACCGGCTCCTGGTCGTCGCGTTTGCGCGATTGCGGTTTCCACACCAACCATATCCATCCCGAAGGCTGGATCAGTTCCTGTTATTATGTCGCCCTGCCGCCTGTGGTCGAGGACATGAAGGGCCGCCAGGGCTGGATCAAGTTCGGCGAGCCGGCCTTGGACGTCACGCTGAAGGAGCCCATCCGCCGCGCCATCCAGCCGAAGCCGGGACGGCTGGTGCTGTTCCCGTCCTATATGTGGCACGGCACGATTCCGTTTCGCGACGCCCATCCGCGGACGACGATTGCGTTCGACGTTGTGCCCAAAGACTAGGCGCGCCGTCTGGTGTGAACGGTTTTCGACGCAACGCGTCGCGCCTTGGCGGCCGCCACCAAAAGCAGCCAGTTTGCGATCAGCCGCACCGCACTGGAACGCCAGACCTGGCGCGGCAAAGCGCTCAGCACCACATCCTGATAGCGGCTGAACTCGACCTTGGTGCCGATTTCGGCCAGCAGGTTTTCGGTGGCGCGGTCGAAATAATGCTCGGGGATCGCGGGCCGCTCCGCCGTCTCGCCCTTGAGAAACCCGGCCATGTCGCGCAGAAATTCCCGCCCCAAGGTGCCGGGATCATATTCCGGATGGCCCTGCAGAAAAACAAACTGGCTGTGGCCGGGCGGCTCGCGGGTGAAGATGTCGACCTGATTTTCGCCGCCGCCTTCGCCGTTCAGGCGCGCCAGCACCCGGTAGCCCTTTGCCGCCAGATCGCTTTCGGCAATATCGCCGTGGCGCGCATGCGGCACCGGCACCGTGGTGGCGGCATTGAAGAACAACGGATCGTCCTGCGTCTGGCGGCTGCCATAAATGCCGGACAGTTTGCGGGGCAGCGGCCGGTGCGCGATTCCATCCAGATGCAACACCGCGGCCTGCGCCGCGAGGCCTGAAAACAGCGTGGAGAGCGTGCCGGTCTGGGCCCAATCGATCAGCTGGGCCAGTTCCGCCCAATAGGGCTCCTGGCGCTGATCGGCCTTGCCCGGCTGGGCGCCGGTGACGATCAAGGCGTCGATATTGGCGGCCTCCAGGAAGGCGGCATCGTCATAAAATCCCGCCATGCGGCCGCGTGCCTCCTGACCGCGCGGGATGGACCGCAAGGAAAAAAGGCGCAGCCGCACATCCAGCGGACCGGCGGCATCCTTGAGCAGGCGCGCAAATTGAAGCTCGGTGGATCTGAGCGCCGTATCGGGCATGTTGTTGAGCAGCCCGACATGAATTGCCGTGCGGTTGTGGCCGCTGCCCATGAGAAATTGCTCGACCTGGCTCATAACGCCACCTGCCGCGCGCCGCCGCGCCCGGCGGCCGCCAGGAATGGATACGGCGCAGCACTGAAGTCTTCATGCATTGCGAACACGCGCATCGAAGCCCTGAAAATTTGCGAGACGTGACGATCCTAGGGGCGCGTGGATTAACAGAATCTCGGCGCATTGCTGGACCCGAAGCGGGTGTGCGTTAACCACGCCGGGATGGGAACCGTCCCGTTTATCAGCCTTTGGCGCATTAACAGTCCGCTAATGGCAAAGGGCGCATAAAGAGATCGGGCTTTTTTGCGACCGCATGAGTATCGAACCCCAACAGGCCAGCCGCATCCATTGCCGCCCGATCGCCGATAGCGATCTGGAGGGCCTGGCCGATCTCTTGACGCGCGGCTTCCCGCGTTCCACCCGGGACCACTGGATGCGCGGCTTCTCGCGCTGGAAAATGCTTCCCGTCATTCCGGGTGTTCCGCGCTACGGCTATGTGCTGGACGGCCGGTTCGGGCCGGTGGGCGCGGTGCTGCTGCTTTCCTCCCGGCGCGGCAGCCAGATCGTCTCCAATATGTCCAGCACCTATGTCGATCCCCAATGGCACGGCCATGCCGGCCAATTGATCTCGGCTGCGACCAGGCTCGAGCATGTCACCTATCTCAACGCCTCGCCGGCGCCGCAAACCTGGCGGACGCTGCAGTCCCAAGGTTTCGTGCCCTATAATTTCGGCCGCAGCGCCGTCTTCGCCTGGCCGGGGCGCGGCACGGTCAGCGAAATCATTCCCGGCACGCTGGCCGAAGCGCAATTGCTGCGCGACCACCGCGACATGGGCTGGATCAGCCTGACGGTGGAAAAGGACGGCATCATCTCGCCCTTTGTGCTCAAGCCCTACCGCCTGGACAAGCCGCCGGTCGAGGTGATGGAGGTGATGTTCTGCCGCGGCGCCGAGGATTTGCGCCGCTGCGCCCCGGCCCTGGCGCGCCATTTCCTGCCCCGAGGCTCCCTGGGCTTTGTGATTGACGGTGACATGGAAGGGCTCCTGTCGCACTATGTCGAAGGCAGGGAGCCGCGCTACTATAAGGGACCCTATCGTCCCATTCTCGGTGACCTTGCCTATACCGAGAAAGCCGTTTTTGGATGACCCTTCCCAGCCGCACCCGCACCTGCGCTCAGGTGCTGGTGGATCAACTGCGCATACAGGGCATTGCCCGCGTCTTCTGCGTGCCCGGCGAATCCTATCTGCCCGTGCTGGATGCACTGCATGACAGCGGCATCGCCATCACCGTGTGCCGCAATGAAGGCGGCGCCGCGATGATGGCCGAAGCCTGGGGCAAACAGACCGGGCGGCCGGGCATCTGTTTTGTTACCCGCGGGCCCGGCGCCACCAACGCCTCCGGCGGCATCCATATCGCCCAGCAGGATTCCTCGCCCATGATCCTGTTTGTGGGACAGGTGGAGCGCGAGAATCGCGGCCGCGACGCCTTCCAGGAAATGGACTATCGCGCTTTTTTCGGCGGGCTGGCCAAATGGGTGGCGGAAGTGAACGAGCCCGAGCGGATGGGCGAGATGGTGGGCCGCGCCTTCGCCACCGCCATGGCCGGGCGCCAGGGTCCGGTGGTGCTGTCGCTGCCACATGACGTGCTGCCGCTGGCCTCGTCATCTCCCGATGCGCCTTTTGTGGAAGCGCTGGAAACCGCGCCGGGCGAAACGCAGATGGCGGCGCTGGAGGATCTGCTGGCGCAAAGCCAGCGGCCTTTTCTGATCCTGGGCGGCGGTCGCTGGAACGAGAAAGCCCTGGGCCATATCGCCCAATTTGCCGAACGCTTCGGCCTGCCGGTCTGCACCTCGTTCCGGCGGGCGCATCTGTTCGATGCCCTGCATCCCAATTATGCCGGCGATCTGGGCCTGGGCGCCAATCCCAAACTGGTGGCGCGGATCAAAGCCAGCGACCTGGTGATCGCCGCCGGGGCGCGGCTCAACGAACTCACTTCCCAGGGCTATAGCCTGTTCGATATTCCCGTCCCCCAGATGACGCTGGTGCATGCCTATCCCGGCGCCGAGGAGATCGGACGGGTTTATCGCCCGCATCTGGCGATCCATGCCGCGCCCCAGGCTTTTGCCGCCGCCCTGGAAAAACTGAAGCCCCGCCGCGCAGCGGGCGATGCCGGCACCGCGCATCAGGACTATCTGGATTGGTCCGAACAGGCTTTGCCCCAGCCGGGCGCGGTCAATCTGTCCGAGATCATGATCTGGCTGCGCGATCACCTGCCCGCCGACGCGATCCTTTGCAATGGCGCGGGCAACTATTCCGGATGGATCCACCGCTTCTATCGCTTCCGCCGCCTGGGCACCCAGATGGCGACGATCTGCGGCTTCATGGGTTATGGTGTGCCCGCAGCGGTGGCGATGAAAGCCCTCTATCCGGAACGCACCGTTCTGGCCATCAATGGCGACGGCGATTTTTTGATGAACGGCCAGGAGTTCGCCACCGCCGTGCAGTATGGGCTGCCAATCATCGCGCTGGTGTTCGACAATGCCACCCTGGGCACCATTCGCATGCATCAGGAGCGCGAATATCCCGGCCGGGTCAGCGGTACCGATCTGGTCAATCCCGATTTCGCCGCCATGGCCAGAAGCTTTGGCGGTTTCGGCGCGACGGTGGAGAAGACCGCGGATTTCGAACCCGCTTTCCTTGCCGCACAGGCCAGCGGCCTGCCGTCCATAATCCATGTGAAGTTCGATGCCGAGGGCATCACGCCCAGCACAACCCTTTCGGCAATCCGCGAGTCCGCCCGCAGGCGCGTTTAGGTGTCACCCGTTGTGGCGGCACAGGCTGAAAGGCCGGAAATCCGCGAAAAATAGTATCTTGCAAGACAAGGTACCGTGTGATAGACAATAGCGCATGGTTGAATCGCTGCAAATCCAACTCAAAAAAGGCGTCCTGGAGATGTGCGTGCTGGCACTGCTCTCTCATGGCGACAATTACGCCTATGACATCGCAAGCCGCATGGCCGAAGCGGTGGGCATGGGCGAAGGCACCATCTATCCGCTGATGCGCCGCATGCAGAATGACGGGCTGGTCTCGACCTATCTGCAGGAGTCGGGCAGCGGCCCGCCGCGCAAATATTACAAGCTTACGAAAAGCGGCGCGCAGGCGCTGAAGTCGCAAATTTCCGACTGGCAGGCCTTTGAGGCTGCGGTGCGGAAGATTCTGGGAGACGTAACATGAACCGCGCACATTTCATGGCGCAGCTTCGCGACGGCCTGGCCGGTCTGCACCACAGCGATATCAGCGATATCGTGGCCGACTATGAAAGCCACTTCTCCGATGGCGCCGCCGACGGCCGCACCCAGGAAGAAGTCGCGGCCGCCCTGGGCGATCCCGTGCGCCTGGCGCGCGAACTGCGCGCCGAGATCGGTTTCCGCCGCTGGGAGGAAAATCGCAGCGCCGGCAATTTCATGGGCGTGGTTCTGGCGCTGCTGGGACTTGCCACCATCGACTTTATCATCCTGCTGCCGCTGCTTTGCGCGCTCGCGGCGATTTTCTTCGGCCTGTCGGTCGCTTGCCTGGGCTGCATCGTGGGCGGCGCCTTCCTGCTGTTCAACCTGCTCTGGGGCGGGGTCATGGGCAATACCGCGATGCAGCTGCTGGTGGCGCTCAGCCTGATCAGCGGCGCGATCGGCGGCGGCGCCCTCTTGCTGCTGTTGATGGACATCATCGCCAAGCTGTTGATCCGCTATGCGCGGCTGCATTTCCGCCTGTTCGACACCGCCAACAAATCCATCTGAGGAGTTCGCCATGGTGCACAAGCTCGCCATCATCGCCGTTATCGGCCTTTCCGCTTCCGCCGTGTGCATGGGCGCCGCTGCCGCCATCGGCGGGCGGGAATTTGGAAAGAGTTTCGATGGTGTGGATTTTTCGATGTTCGACGACCGGCCGCGCTGCGAAAACGGCGGCGGCTACCCCACCAGCCGCACACTGGACTGGGACGGCAGCGACCATGTCGGCATCACCATTCCCGGGCGTGCGACCTATGCCCCAGGCAATGACGACAAGCTGCATGTCAGCGGCAATCCGGTCCTGGTCCCCCATGTCCGCGTACGCGACGGCAGGGTCGAGCTGGATTGCCGCATGGGGTTCAACGGTGCGCACGACCTGGAGATCACCCTGCCCGGCCGGGAATTCAAGAAGTTCGGCATTGCCGGCAGCGGCAATCTGGTGCTCCACAATCTGAATCAGGAAAAGCTGAAAGTCAGCATCGCCGGCAGCGGCAATATCAAGGCCGACGGCAAGGTCGAACATGCCGAAGTTCATATCGCCGGTTCGGGCGATGCCGATCTCGGCAAGGTCGTATCGCAAGACGTGGAAGTGCATATCGCCGGCAGCGGCAATACCGACATCGCGCCCAGCGAGGAGGCCGAGATCCACATTGCCGGCAGCGGCGACGTCAATCTGCATGCCAATCCCAAGCGGCTGAACACCCATATCGCCGGCTCGGGCCGCATCCATAACCTCTATTCCGGCGGCTGAGCGTCATGGCCAGCAAGCTTGTCACCATCGCCGTGCTGGGTTTTGTGACCTCGGCGGTCTGCATCGGCGCCGCCGCCGCCATCGGTGGCGGCGGCCTGGGCGACGGCATCCAAGGCTTGTTCGATAGAGGTCCCCGCTGCCCCAGGATCGAGGGCGCCACCGCGACCAGCCGCGATTTGGAATGGGACGGCAGCGACAAGGTCGAGCTGATTGTATTCAGCGATGCCAGTTACACGCCGGGCACCGACACCAAGCTCCATGCCAGCGGCGATCCCCAGGTCCTGGCGCATCTGCGCATCCGGGACGGCAAGATCGATCTGGACTGCCATGGCTGGCGCGACCGCGACCAGATCAAGCTCGTCCTGCCGGGGCGGGAATTCCGCCAATTCGCCATTGCCGGCCGCAGCGATCTCAAGCTCGACCGCATGAACCAATCCAGCCTGAAGGCAAAGATCGCCGGCACCGGCACCATTCAGGCCAATGGCCGCATCGACGATCTCAAGATCGAGGTTGCCGGTGTCGGCCATGCCGATTTCGGCAAGGTCACGGGCCGCAGCGCCAAGGTGAGCCTTGCCGGGGTCGGCAGCGCCGACATCGCGCCGACGGAATCCGCCAAGATCGAGATCGCCGGGCCAAGCACCGTCAATCTGCACAGCGATCCCAAGGATCTGGACACCCAGATCGCCGGTCCCGGCAGCCTTCACAAACTTGGCCCCAACGGCTGAACCGACGCGAAATCAAGGAGAAGTCATCATGCGCAAGCTAGGTCTCATCGCAATTCTCGGCCTCGGCGTTTCCGCCACCTGCATGGGCGCCGCGGCTGCCATAGGCGGCGGCGATTTGGGCAACGATTTCGACGGTGGCTTGCTGGGCCTGTTCAACGACCGCCCGCGCTGCCAGACCGTGACGGATGCCACCGCCACCAGCCGCGACCTGGATTGGGAAGGCGACCGTTTCACCCTGGCCGTCGGCGGGCAGGCGCGCTACACGCCCGGCACGGACAACAAACTGCATGCCAGCGGCGACCCGCAGGTCCTGGCGCATCTGCGCGTTCGCGATGGCAGGATCGAAATGGATTGCCGGGGCTTGCGCGATCGCACCCGGGATTTGACCATCACCTTGCCGGGGCGGGAATTCCGCAAATTCACCATCGCCGGCGGCGGCAAGCTTGCATTGGACAAGCTCAACCAGTCCCGCGCCGAGATCCGTATCGAAGGCTCGGGCAAGATCAGCGCCAACGGCCGGATCGACGAGTTGAAGACGAAGATTGCCGGCTCGGGCGACGCCGATTTGGATCAGATTACTGCGCGCGAGGCCAAAATGGAGATTGCCGGTTCCGGCAACATCAAGGCGAATGGCAAGTTCGATTCTCTCGGCGTCGATATTGCAGGCTCCGGCCATGTCGATTTCGACCAAGTGGAAGCCCATAATGCGTCGGTGGATATCCACGGCTCCGGCACCGTCAAGGCCAAGGGCAGGATCGACGATGTCAAAATCCAGATCTCCGGTTCCGGCGATGCCGATTTCGGCCAGATGGAGACGCGCACCGCCAAAGTGGACATCAGCGGCCATGGCGATGTCCATATCGCGCCCAGCGAGCAAGCCAAGATCGAAATCAGCGGCTCGGGCGATGTCTATCTGCACAGCAATCCCAAGACGCTGGACAGCGAGATGCACGGATCGGGCCGCATCCATAAGGTTGCCGCGGGCGGCTAAGTCCCGGCGACGGCCAACTCGACAAATTCGCCGGGGCGGACTATGTCCGCCCCTGCCATGGCGAACAGTCTGCAGATCGGCGATGTGACGATCCCGGGGCGGGTGCTGACCGCGCCCATGACGGGGGTCTCCGACCTGCCCTTCCGCCGCATCGCCAGCCGCTGCGGCGCCGCCTATGTCGCCACCGAAATGGTGGCTTGCGACAGCTTCGCGCGCGGCCGCCCCGATGTGGTGCGCCGGGCCGCCATCGGTGACGGCTTGCCCTTGATGGTGATCCAGCTGGTGGGGCGCACGCCCGAATGGATCGCCAAGGGCGCCGGGCTGGCCGAGCAGGCGGGCGCCGACATCATCGATTTCAACATGGGCTGTCCCGCCAAGGAAGTGACCGGGGCGCTGTCGGGCTCGGCGCTGATGCGCGAGCCGGACCTGGCGGCGCGGCTGATCGAGGCGGCGGTGAACGGCACGTCGCGTCCCGTCACCTTGAAGATGCGGTTGGGCTGGGACGACAACAGCCGCAACGCGCCACAGATCGCGGCAATGGCCGAAAGCCTTGGAGTGAAGGCGATCACCGTGCATGGCCGCACCCGCCAGCAATTCTATGGCGGCAAGGCGGACTGGCGCGCGGTCGCCGAGGTCAAGAAAGCCACAAGCCTGCCGGTGATCGTCAATGGCGACATCACTGACGCAAAGTCAGCGCGCGACGCCCTGGCCCAGTCCGGCGCCGATGCGGTGATGATCGGACGCGGCGCCTATGGCCGGCCCTGGATCGCCGCGGCGCTGGACCATGCCCTGTATACCGGGGACACATTAACGGAGCCCGGTATTGCCTCTCGTTTGGGCATTGTGCTTGAACATTTCACAGACACGTTGCGTTTCTATGGCGATGCGCTGGGCCTGAAAATATTCCGCAAACATCTGGGCTGGTACGTCGAACAGGCATTGTGTCCTGCCGATCCGGTTCTGCGGCGCGCCACCAAGGCGCGCCTGTGTCAAATTGACAACGCAAGCGGCGTGGAATCGGCGTTAAATGAGCTCTGGGCCGCACTTTCGCCCGATTCAGCCCTTCCAATTTCCGCATCCGCTCATATGTAAGGGGCCTGGCGAGACTTCCCGCCCTGGGGACTTTATTTGTTTTCGGATGTCTGCGGCGGGGATCGCCAATCGTCATCCTGGTCAGTGAATGTTTTGGGGGATTGATGCCGCGTTTTATTTTGCCCGCACTGGCGATGAGCCTCGTTCTGGCCGCTTGCGATCGCCCGCAGCAGCAGCAGATGCCGCCGGCCAATATCGGCTACATGGTCGTGAAGGAGCAGCCGGTGGCGCTGACGGTCGAATTGCCGGGCCGCACCAATCCCTTCGCCGTGTCCGAGATCCGGCCGCAAGTGTCCGGCATCATCCAGAAGCGCCTTTTCGTGGAAGGCTCGACCGTCCGCGAAGGCCAGCCGCTCTATCAGATCGATCCGGCGCCCTATCGCGCCGTCTATGACAGCGCGATGGCGACCTTGGCCTCCACCAAGGTCAAGGCCGAGCGCTATGCCCGCTTGTTGTCCGAGAATGCCATCGCGCCCCAGGATGCCGACGATGCCCGCGCCTCCTATCTCCAGGCCAAGGCCAATGCCGACGCCGCCCGCATCAATCTGGGCTATACCCGCATCGTGGCGCCGATCAGCGGCCGCATCGGCGCCTCCACGGTGACCGAAGGCGCCTTGGTAACCGCGCAACAGGCCACCGCGCTCACCACCATCTCGACCCTCGATCCCATCTATGTCGATGTCGGCCAGTCCAGCGCCGAACTGGTGACGCTCAAGCGCGCCATCCAGGCCGGCAATGTCAATTCAACCGGTTCACTGGTCGCGGAAGTCTCGCTGAAGCTGGATGACGGCAGCTTTTATGCCGAAAAGGGCAAGCTGCAATTCACCGACGTCACGGTCGATCCCGCCACCGGCGCGGTGCAGTTGCGCGCCATCTTCCCCAACCATGACGGCTTGCTGCTGCCGGGACTTTATGTCCGCGCCACCATCAACCAGGGCGTCGATCCCAAGGGCATCCTGGTGCCGCAGAACGCCATCGGCCACG
>Ga0207657_10004633_pt1 | contig 14526 bp, 20 predicted proteins | sample KBSC33metaG_FD_184316 | JGI IMG/M metagenome (GOLD analysis project Ga0207657, IMG submission 184316) | Corn rhizosphere microbial communities from Kellogg Biological Station, Michigan, USA - KBS C3-3 metaG (SPAdes) (version 2) | ecosystem: Host-associated > Plants > Roots > Rhizosphere > Soil ... | reverse complement strand
GAAAAGGGCCGGCGCCTTGCGGCGCCGGCCCTCGTCTAGTCACGCGGCTCGCTCAGCGAGCCGGCGTCAGTCCTTAGGCGCTTTGCAGCTGGCCGGCGGACGTCTTGCCGTTGCGCGGGTCTTTTTCCAGCTCGTAGCTGATCTTCTGACCTTCGTTCAGCGAAGACATGTTCGCGCGCTCGACGGCTGAGATGTGCACGAACACGTCTTGTCCGCCGTCATCCGGCTGAATGAAACCAAAGCCTTTTTGGCCGTTGAACCACTTCACGACACCAGTCGCCATATCAGTATCCCCTTCCGGGTATTAAGTATTCACGCGCCCACGATGGGCGGCACGATCAAATTTTCGGAGAGGGTCGAGGGCGGTTCCGGCGCCCGATTTGACAATCGGGGGTGGAGAGCGGGCGAGCCAAAACGATATTCGATGGCTGCGTTGTCTCACACGGAAGCACAAGATGCAAGGAATTTCCCCGGAGCTCTACCGAAAGGGGGAGACATGCGGCGGTTCTACATATAGAAATCTTATCCCTTAATCCTTATATAACAGTCCCGAGGCCGCGGCCTGTCCGCCGCGCTTAGAAGGATCACTCCCCATGGCCATACGCGGCGCAGCCGATCGCGAAACCCTCACCGTTGCCCGCCACGAAGGCCGATGGGCGGTGGAGCACCAAGGAGTGTTCTCCGACCACACCGCCGAAAAGGAAGAGGCGAAGGCGGCCGCGAACAAACGCGCCCGGGCCCTGCAGGACGCCGGCCGCGCCTGCCAGGTGCGGGTGAGCGGCGAACACGGCTTCTTCGCGGACGCATAAGATGAGCACAGCAAACGCCCCCAAGCCCGCCCGCCGCCGCGGCACCGCCGCCGAAGAGGCTCGCCTCGCCATCGAACAGGCCGAGGCGGACGGCGTCGCGCGCGACGCCATGACCCTGCGCATGACGCTGCGCGACGCCTCTGAGCTGAAGCGCGACCCCAAGGTCGCCGTGGCCGACATCACCTTCGGCGAGGGCGGCATGCGCTACCTGGGCGTGGCGGTCGATCAGGGCGGCGGGGTGACCCAGTCGATCCTCGACCGCGGCGACACCGGCTACGTCCGCGGCGCGGTCCCCGAACCGCCCCCGGCCAAGCCGAAGGCGGTCCGCAAGAAGGCGGTCAAGAAGGCCGCCCCCGAAGCGGTCGAATAGGCCGTTCCCCTGATCCGAAGGCGGAGGAGAGGGCCGAGGCCCGCCTCTACTTCTTCATCGAGGCCTGGATCGACTTGATCTTGTCCAGGTGCATCTGAACCTTCGGAATGGCCTTCGAAGCGCCGCCCTTCAGGCCGGCGTCGGAACCGTCCTTGGCGTAACCTTGCATGAGGCTGAGCGCCTCTTCGTGCGCCGCGACCTGCTGGTCGACATAGGTCTTGTCGAAATCCGCGTCGCTGGCTGACTTCAGGTTGTCGATGAAGCCCTGGCGGCGCTGGTCGAGCTTGTCGGCCGGCGTCTGACCGGCGGCCTGCGCCAGCGGCTTCATGCTGTTCATCAACGCGGTGTGGTCGGTGATCATCTGCTTGGCGAAGGCCTTGATGTCGGGGTTCTTGGACCGCGTCTGGGCGATCTTCGCCGCCTCGATCTCATACATGTCGCTCTGGCTGGCGTTCGAGACGAACGCGCCGGTGTCGTGAGAGCCCATCGTCGCGGCCGAGGTCGCGCCGACCGCCGCGCCGGTGGCGTCCTGCGCCTTGTTGACCGCCGAACCCGCGGCGCCCGCGGTTTCGGACGCGGCGTTTCCAGCGGCGCTGGCGGTGTCGTTGGCCGTGGTGCTCGCCGGCTTGTTGCAGGCGGCGAGCGAAAGCGCCGCAACTGTCGCGGCGGTAAGGAACAGGGCGTGTCTCATGGCTAGCGTCTCCCGCAGGTTGGATCGGGAGCAAAAGACCGGACCGCCCAGCTTGGTTCCGCCACCGTCTGGGCGGCGCGCGCCCTGGTTCCGGCCGCATCCAGCCGGCCGGCGGATGGACCCTGTGGCCAGACGCCGCGCATCGCCGGGCGCGGCCGATCCCAGCCGAGCTTGCGGCCGACGCCGTCGGCATGGGATTGAGGGGCGAAGGTCCCCTCTTATGCGGGACCCTACCAGGAGCGGACGATGGAACGCACAGCAACCGCCGAAGCCCGTTGGCGGCCGGTGCGCGAAGGGGTGACGCTGGCGCCGCTGCGCATGGAGGCCGGCGCCGGGACGTTCCTGATGCGCTATGAGCCCGGCTCGCGTTCGCCCGCCCATACCCATCCCGACGGCGAGGAGATCTATGTGGTCTCAGGCAAGGGCCGCCTCGACGACCTGCCGATCCAGGCGGGCGACTTCATCTACACCCCGCCCGGAGAGGCCCACACCCTGTTCGCAGAGACCGAGGTGGTGATCCACGTCGTGCTGCCGGGTCCGGTCGTGGTGACCGAATGAGCGACGAGGACGCGCAGGCGCGCGAACTCGCCCGGCGCAAGCTGATCGGTCGCGTCGCGGTGATCGCCTTCCTGGCGCTGGTCGGGGCCTATGTGGCGGTGACGTTCCGCTGGTTCTGAGATCCTCTCCCGCGGGCGGGAGAGGATGCGCAGAAACCCTTGAGGCCTATTTCGCCTCGGCGGCGGCCTTCATGGTCGCCACCAGCGCGGTGAACTGCTTGGTGCGCCGCTCCTTGTCGGCGGCCTTGTCGGCCGCCTCATGCTTGGGCAGGGCGTCGGCGTCGTAGACCAGGGTGTAGAGCAGCTTCGAGCGCCCCTTGTCGATCGGCCGGATCTCGACCGTGCCGTGGTAGTCGATCGGGCTTTTCGGCTGCGAATAGGTGTAGGACCAGGCCGTCTTGGCCACGAGCAGTTCATCGACGCGGCCGGCGATGGTGCGGACCGAGCCCACCTGGCCTTCCGGGCCGGCGACCGTGCAGGTGGTCTTGAACCAGGCGCCGATCAGGCAGTAGCCGTCGATCTTCGGCCAGGCCTTGTCGGCCGACACATTGATCGTGGTCTCCAGCGGGATCGTCACGTAGTCGGCGGCGCTGGCCGCGCCGGCGACAAGCGTCAGGGCCGCAGCCGCGGCGAAAAGCATCTTCATTGTTGGTTCCCCCCTTTGTTGGTCGACGTGACTTTGGCCACGCGACGTGGCGGAAGCCAAGCGCCTAGCCTAGCCCGCCAGCTTTTCCAGCTCGGCGGCGTCGATCTCCTCGTTCGAGTAGACGTTCTGCACGTCGTCGTCCTCTTCCAGCGTCTCGAGCAGCTTCATCAGCGAGGCCGCGCCGTCGCCGGCGATCGGGGTGCGGGCCTTGGGACGCCAGGCGATCGCGGTGGACTTGGCCGGTCCGAGCGAAGCCTCGAGGGCGGCGGCCACGTCCGAAAGGTCGGCGAAGGCGGTGTAGATGGTGTGGCCGTCCTCGTCGGATTCCACGTCGTCGGCGCCCGCTTCGATGGCGGCTTCCATGACCTTGTCCTCGGAGCCGGCTTCGGGGCCATAGACGATCTGGCCCACGCGGTCCCACATGAAGGACACCGACCCCGTCTCGCCGAGGTTGCCGCCGTGCTTGGTGAAGGTCGAGCGCACGGTGGAGGCGGCCCGGTTGCGGTTGTCGGTCAGCACCTCGACGATGACGCCCACCCCGCCGGGGCCGAAGCCCTCGTAGCGGATCTCCTCATAGGCCTCGGCCTCGCCGCCGGAGGCCTTCTTGATGGCGCGCTCGATCACGTCCTTGGGCAGGGACTCGGCCTTGGCGTTGTTCACCGCCAGGCGCAGGCGCGCGTTCATGGCCGGGTCGGGCAGGCCGGCCTTGGCCGCGACGGTGATCTCGCGGGAGAGCTTGGAGAACAGCTTCGAGCGCGCGCTGTCGGCGCGGCCCTTGCGGTGCATGATGTTCTTGAACTTGGAATGTCCGGCCATGGTCCGTCGCAGTCTGGAAAGCGAGCGCTGCTTCTAGCTCCGGCAGGGGCTGTTCGGAACCCCTGCGATGCGCGAGGGTTAGCGGCGGGGGTGCGGCGAGGACCGGGCGTGGCTGGAGGCCGACCATGAGCGAGCAGGTTATGGAAGACGCGGAAGCCGCCGACGCGGCCTCGGCGCCGAACGGGGAACTGGTCCACTGGATGCAGCCCGGGCCGCTGCGCGTCGGGCCGGCGGGCATCTCCCTGGCCGCGGTCGGCGGCTTCGCGCTGGGCGTCGGCGCGACGCTGGCGGTGCTGGCGCTCAGCGACTGGCTGAGCCCCGAACGGGTGGTCGAGGTCCCGCGCGGGCGACGCGGCTAGGCTTCCTCCAGCGGCTCGCAGTCGATGCGGCCGACGCCGCCGTGCTGCAGCAGGTAGACGGCGTCCTGCGGCACGTCCTGCTGGCCGGCCTGGTCGCGGCCCAGCTTGGCGTAGAGTCCGCGCAGCACCCGGCCCGAGACGCCGTGGCTGACGGCGACGATCTTGCGCTGCGGCTCCGGCGGTAGGCTGGCGAGCCACTCGCCGACCCGCCCCGCCACGGCCTCGTAGGTTTCGCCATTCGTGGCGGCGTCGAAGGCCCAGCCGGTCTTGCCGAAGGTGTCGGGATGTTCGGCGATCAGTTCGTCGCGCAGCCGCCCGTCATGCGAGCCCCAGCTCATCTCCTTCAGGCGCTCGTCGAGCTCGACCGGCAGGCCGCCGAGCCGGGCGGCGACGATCTCAGCCGTCGAAACGGCCCGGCCGAGCGGGCTCGAGACGACCCTCCAGCCGACCGGATCGCGGATCAGGTCGCGCAACAGCCGCCCGACCGCTTCGGCCTGGCGGACGCCAAGGTCCGTGAGCGGCGAATCCACGTGGCCCTGGATGCGGCGCTCGCGGTTGAACTCGGTCTGGCCGTGACGGACGAGGTAGATCACGCGAGGCTGGTCACCGCTTGCGGCGCACCACCGGGTGCGAGGTCGAAAGCCCGCCGTCGACGGCGATGGTCTGGCCGTTGACGTAGGAGGCGTCGTCGGAGGCCAGGAACAGGCCCGCATGGGCGATCTCGTCCGGCACGCCATAGCGGGTCAGCGGGTTGAGCTGGCCGATCTTGTCTTCGTTGCCGCGGGCCCGTGCGCCATCGAAGATGGGCTTGGTCATGCCGGTCTCGATCAGGCCGGGGGCGATGGCGTTGACCCGCACGCCAGTGCCGTAGAACTCGTTGGCCGAGGTCTGGGCCAGGCTGATGACGCCCGCCTTGGAGGCGGAATAGGCCGGCCCGCCGGCGCCGGACCGAATGCCCGCCACCGAGGCGGTGCAGATGATCGAGCCCTTGCCGGCGGCGATCATCGGCACGGAGGCGTGCTTCACGGCGAGAAACGCCCCGATCAGGTTCACCCGCAGGATCTCTGCCCAGTAGTCGGCGGTCTGTTCATGCAGCGGGGTCCAGCCGCCGGAGATGCCGGCATTGGCCCACACTACGTCCAGCGACCCGAACTCCGCGCAGGCGCGATCGACATAGGCCTTCACGAAGGCCTCGTCCCCGGCGTCGCCGGTCATGGCCAAGGCCTTGCCGCCCGCCTTGCCGATCATTTCGGCGGTCTCGGCGACGGCCTCGGCGCGGTCGGCGCACAGCACCCGCGCGCCCTCGCGGGCGAAGAGCAGGCTGGCCGCGCGGCCGATGCCGCTGGCGGCGCCCGTGATGACGGCCGTGCGGCCCTGGAGACGTCCCATGGATGGTCCTTCTAGGCTGTGGCTTTGGCGCGCGCGGCGGCCGCCGTGATGGCGTCGACGAAGACGTCGTAGAGGCTGGGCGGAAGATCGTGGCCCATGCCCGGAATGATCCGCAACTCGGCGCCCGGGATCGCGGCGGCGGTCGCCTCGCCCCCGACTTTCATCAGCAGCGGGTCGTCTGCGCCGTGCAGCACGACCACCGGAATCTTCAGGCCGCCGAGCGCGGGGGTGCGGTCGCCGTCCGCCTCGACCGCCCGGCGCTGGCGCGCGACGCCGACCGGGTTGAACGCCCGCTTGTGCTCGGCGACCACCCGGGCGCGGTTCTCCTCGTCGGTCCATGGGTAGGCGGGGCTGCCGATGGTCCGCGCGTTGGCCATGCGGTTCTGGACGAACGCCTCGAAATCCGTCGTCGGGTCGGGCGGCGGCAGGTTCAGCACCGCAGCCGCCTCGGGCGTCGACTTGATGGCGCCTGCCGCGCCCGTGGTGGACATGATGGAGGTCATCGACAGCACTCGGCCGGGATGGTCGAGGGCCAGGCGCTGGACGATCATTCCGCCCATGGAGACACCCGCGATATGGGCCTGCTCCACGCCGGCCGCGTCGAGCACGGCGACGCCGTCATTGGCCATGTCCCTCAGCGTGTAGGGCTCGGTCGGCCAGGTCGAAAGGCCGGTGTCGCGGTTGTCGAACCGGATGACCCGGTAGCCTCGGGCGACCAGCTTTTCGCAGAACGCTTCCGGCCATCGCGTCATCTGCGAGCCGAGGCCGTTGACCAGCAGGATCGTCTCCGGACGGTCGTCCCCGAAGCTCTGGTATTCGATTTCGACGTCGCCGTTGTGGGCGCGAGGCATGGCGGTCTCCGTTTAGGTCCTCCCCCGCTGGGGGAGGTGGCCCGAAGGGCCGGAGGGGGTTTCATCCGAAGTGCGGGGCGGAAACCCCCTCGGTCGCTCCGCGACAGCTCCCCCTGAGGGGGAGCACCCTGGCTTACGGAATAAGAAGCACTCTCCCAACCGCCAGGCGGCTTTCGATATAGCGGTGGGCGTCGGCGGCTTCGGAGAGCGGGAAGGTGCGGTCGATGACCACCTTCAGCCCGCCGTCGGCGACGTCCTGGATGAGCTGCTGGATATTGTCGTGGACCCGGTCGGTGGCGATCTCGGCCCCCAGGAAGACGCCGCTGAGGGTGCGGTTGCCGCCCATCATCGAACCCACGTCGACCTTCATCGGCTCGCGCCCGGCCTGGCCGACCATGGACACCCGGCCGCGATAGGCGAGGCTCAGGATCGAGGTCTGCAGGGTGGGGCCGCCGACCGAGTCGACGATCACGTCGGCCATGTGTTTGTCGGTCAGCCGGGCGACCTCGGTGGCCACGTCGTCGCGCTGGTAATTGATGCCGTGGGTGAGGCCGAGCGGCTTAAGGCGCTCCAGCCGCTCGTCCGAGGAGGCCGTCGCCAGCACCATCGCCGCGCCCGCCCGCGCGGCGAGCTGGATGGCCGCCACGCCCACGCCCGAGGCGCCGGCCTGCACCAGGACGATGTCGCCCTTCTGCATGCGGCCGAACTCGAACAGGCAGTCGTGGGCGGTTCCGAAGGGCACGGGAATGGCCGCGGCCTGGCGCACGTCCATGCCGGGCGGGATCACCCAGGCGGTGCGCGCCGCGACGGCGCGCAGCTCGGCGTGGCTGCCGTAGGCGCCGGTGGTGACCACTTTGTCGCCGACCTTGATGCCCTCGACCTCTTCGCCGACCTGCACGACCTCGCCGGCGGCCTGGTAGCCCACGATGTGCGGCTTGGTGACGAGGGCTCCGCGGAAGCGGTTGAGCGTGTCGCCGCCCTCGATGGAGACCGCCTCCACGCGGATGACAATGCCCTTGCGGTGGCATTCCGGGTCCGGGACGTCCTCGTAGCGAAAGACGTCAGGGCCACCGTTCTCGTAATAGACCGCAGCCTTCATGATCGCGCTTCCGAACCGGTATGTGGGGTAAACATCTGTTTGACTGCATCCCACGCGGGCGCTGACGGCGCAAGATGCGAGGCGGCCGGCCGGGCGCCGCGCGGCCGAAAGGCGGCGGCGATACAGCCGCATTGCGCCGGCGCGACTCTCCGGTGATAAGGCCAGCGTTCCCAATGGGTGGGGCCATGCCTGGAGTGGTCGCGAGCGTGTCGGCGTGAACGTGTTCTTTGCCTGCGGCGCGCCGAAATCGGGGACGACCTGGCTTCAGCGAATCCTGGACGCGCATCCCGAGGTCTGCTGTTCGGGCGAGGGGCACTTCGTCAGCCGATTCACCGCGCCGCTCGCCCGGGTCGTCAATAGCTACAACAGCGGCTTGGCCCTGGAGAGGGAGCATGTCTACCAGGGCGATCCTTACTACATGCCCGTCAGCCAGGCGGACTTCGACGATCTGGCGCGTGGCTTCATCCTGAAGCGCATGAGCGCCCGGGCCGACCGCCGGACCCGCTGGGTCGGCGACAAGACCCCGATCTACACCCGCCACCTCGACCATCTCCACCGTATCTTTCCCGAGGCGAAGATCATCCATATCGTTCGCGACCCGCGCGACGTGGCGGTCTCGCGAATGGGGCACAGTCGCCGCGCCGGCTTCCCTGAGGTGTTCGCGCCGGAGACCGATGAGCACCGCCAGACGCTCGAGGGCGCCGTGAGGACCTGGATCGAGGCGGTGACGGCCGTCGACGCCTTCGCCCAGGCGCATCCGGCGCTGGTGCATGAGGTCGGCTACGGCGACCTGCACGAGGATCCGGTTGGGAAGACCACCGCTCTCTTCCAGTTCCTGGGTGCGCCGGTCGCGCCGGCGCTGATCGAGGGCATCGTCGCGGCGACAAGTTTCAAGACGATCTCGGGCCGTGACCCTGGCCAAGAGGACGCGGCCTCGTTCCTGCGAAAAGGCGTGGTGGGCGACTGGCGGGCTCAGCTCCCGCCCCAGAGCGTTCAGTTCGTCACCGAGGCCTGCGGTGAGCTGATGCGCCGCAAGCGGTTTGCCTAGGACCTCTCCCCGGACAAGCGCCGCGGTGGACAGGGTGGCCGGTCGCGCCGATGCTTCGCCAACGAACGAGGGGAGCAACGTCGATGACTTCGCGGGCGCTGGTGCTGGGGGGCGGCGGGCCGGTCGGGATCGCCTGGGAAAGCGGCCTGGTGGCCGGGCTGGCGCAGGCCGGCGTCGACCTGGGCCAGGCGGATTTCACCATGGGCACCTCGGCGGGGTCGTTCGTGGGCGCGCGTCTGGCGCTGGGCGCCGACGCCAGGACCTTCGCCGATCCGATCATCGCCGACCGCATTCCGGGCGAGCAGGCGCGCGCGGCCGGCGGCGGGCCGTCCGCGGATCTCTCCAGGCTCATGCAGCTGATGGGCGAGGCGCAGAGCGGTCTGCGCAATCCGGCCGAGGTCCGCGCGGAGATCGGGGCGTTCGCGCTCGCCGCCCGGACGGTGGGCGAGGAGGCGTTCCTTGAGAGCTTCGGGCGCTCGTTCTCGAGCCTGCCGGTCGACGCCTGGCCGGACCGCGCCTTCGCCTGCACCGCCGTGGACGCGCTGAGCGGCGCCTTCCATCTATGGACCAAGGAGTCCGGCGTCGGCGTCGTCCGCGCGGTCGCCTCGAGTTGCAGCGTGCCGGGGATCTATCCGCCGGTGACGCTCAAAGGCCGCCGCTACATCGACGGCGGAATGCGTTCCTCGACTAACGCCGACATGGCTTCGGGCCATGACCTTGTGGTCGTGGTGGCGATCCGGCTTGGCGCGGCGGGCGGCGCAGTGGGCGAGCGGATCGCCGCGCGTCTCGATGAGGAGGTCGAAACCCTGAAGGACGGCGGCGCCATGGTGGTGGTGATCACGCCTGACGACGCCAGCGTCGCGGCCTTTGGCGCGAACCTGATGGACTTTCGCCGGCGGCCCGACGCGGCCCGGGCGGGACTGGCGCAAGGCCAGGCGCACGCCGCGGACCTGAAGGGCCTCTGGGGCTGACCGGCGCGAAAAAGGGGCCGCCTGGCGGGCGGCCCCCTTCTGGTTCTAGCCTCGCCGTAGATCAGGCGACGACGGCAATCCGGCGGCGGGCCGAGCGGAGCGCCCCGCCCAGGCCGAGGAAACCCGTCAGCATCAGCGCCCAGCTGGCGGGTTCGGGCACGCCGGCCACCGCGCTCGACACGGAGAAGCTGTCGAGGTGCACATAGCTGGGGTCGTCACGGAAATGCACCGAGAAGGTGTCGGATCCCGTCGCGACCGCGGTGGCCGTCTGATTGACCCAGCCGCTATTCGACAGCGGATTTCCGCTGTCGAAGATCAGGTCGCTGTTGAAAAAGAATTGGACGTGGCTGAAGCCGGCGCCGTTGCCGGCCATCCAACCGGAGATGTTCAGCATCTCGCCCGCCGTGTCGCTGAAGGTCTGCGAGAGGATTCCGTCGGATCCGATGGGCCCCGCCTCCACATAACAGGAGCCGGCCTGGGCGGCGCCATTGCAGTTGGCGCCAAAGAAGCTCGTGTTGCCCGTGAGCAGCCAACCGCTGGTGTTGCCGCTGTCGAAGCCTCCGTTGGTCAGGTATTCGGTCGCGTTGGCCGACATGGCCGTGATCGAGGCTGCAAGGGCGATGGCCGCACCGGCCAGCAGCGAACGCATGGTCATATTAGTCCCTCTAAGCTTACATACCTACTGTACCGGAACCGGATGCCATGGTTGGCCAGACCTTAACAATGAGAATCCCCCCTGAGACGAACTACTGGTCATCGGTCAGCCGATACCGTAGTTAGTCGAACGATGTTCAAATATTTCGCGTCACGAATGTGCGAATTTCTGTAACAATGTTATCCTGATCTTCCTCGGCAAGGTACGGATGCATGGGAAGGCTGATGACCCGGCCGGCCTTGGTCTCGGTGACCGGCAGGCCGCCGGGCGCGGTCGGATAGGCCGAATAGACGCCCTGCTTGTGGATCGGGATCGGGTAGTAGACCGCCGTCGGGATGCCCTGCTCGCGAAGCTGCGGCGCAAGCTCGTCGCGGCCCTTTCCCGGAAGGTCGGGCAGTTCGATGGTGTACTGCGCCCAGACGCTGACGCCGCCGTCCAGCACCGTCGGGGTCTTCACGACGTCGCCCAGGCCCGCGGCATAGCGGTCGGCGACGCGGTTCCTGGCCGCGATCTCGTCTTCGAAGATCTTCAGCTTCTCGATCAGGACGGCGGCCTGGATGGTGTCCATCCGGCTGTTCATGCCGATGCGGACGTTCAGGTACTTAGGGTCGTGGTCGAAGGTCCTGCCCTCGATGTCCGACTTCACCGCCTGGCCGTGGACGCGCAGCGACACCAGAAGGTCGTGCAGGCGCTCGTCCTTGCTGAGCACCGCCCCGCCGTCGCCGTAGCAGCCGAGCGGCTTGGCCGGGAAGAATGAGGTGGTGGCCACGTCGGCCCAGTGGATCGGATGCTTGCCGTCCAGGGTGCAGCCGAAGCCCTGGGCGGAATCGGCGATCAGCTTCAGGCCATGCTTGGCGCAGACCCGGGCGATGGCCGGATAGTCCGCCGGCCCGCCGAACAGGTCGACGGCGATCACCGCGCGCGGGGTGAGCCTGCCCTCGCGCTTCACGGCCTCGATGGCGGCCTGCAGGCTCTCGGGGTCGAGGTTGTAGGTCTCCGGGTCGATGTCGACGAAGACCGGCGAGGCGCCCACCAGCGGCATCGCCTCGGCGGTGGCCGCAAAGGTGAAGGAGGGGCAGAAGACCGCGTCGCCCGGTCCGATCCCCCAGGCCATCAGCGGCAGCACCAGGGCCTCGGTGCCCGAGCCGCAGGAGAGCGCGAAGGGCGCCTGGCCGAAGGCGGCGAGCTGGCGTTCGAACTCGGCGATCTCGGGTCCCATGACGTAGGCGCCGGACCGCACGACCTTGAGGATGGCGTCCTCCAGCGGCTGGCCGAGGCGCCGGCGCTGCGCCTGCAGGTCGATGAACGGGATCATGGGCGGGCCTCTCGCAGTTCGCGGGGGCGCCTATGCCATGCGTCGGGCGCCCGCGCCAAAACACGCTTGGTGTCGCCGTGTTGCGGGATAGCAACGTTCGTCGAATGCGAGCATGGTTGCGTCGTCAAATTCGGGGGAACCGAGATGGTGGCGACTACACTCACGCCGGCACGCACGGGCGCCGGCTATTTCTATGTCTGGATGGCGGCGGTCAGCGTGCTGATCGCGTTTGGCGGGTTCGCCGAAACCTACTGGCTGCAGCTGCTCGGCGGCACCTTCGTGGCGAGCGCGCCCATGCTGCACCTCCATGGCCTGTTGTTCTCGGCCTGGACGCTGCTGCTGTTCTCGCAGACCTGGCTGGCGGCGAAGGGTTCACTCGACCGTCACCGCGCCTGGGGCCTGGCCGGGATCTCGCTGGCCACGGCGCTGGTGTTCGTGGGCGTCGCCACGGCGATCCACAGCATGAGCGTGAGGATCCCGCTCGACGGCGACGCGTCGCGGCGCTTCCTGATCGTTCCGCTCACGGCGATCGGCGGCTTCGCGATCCTTTTCGTCGCCGCCGTCGCCAACATCAACCGGCCGGATTGGCACAAGCGGTTCATGCTGGTCGCGACCTTCTCGCTATTGCAGGCGGCGATCGCGCGGTTCTTCTTCCTGGCCGCGACCGGCGGCGGACCCGGCGCACGGCCCGGCCTCGCCCCGGCTGTGCCCGTGGCCACGAGCCTGGCGGGCGGGGCGATCGCCGACCTGCTGATCGTCGCGGGCGCGGTCTACGACTGGCGCAGCCGAGGCAAGGTGCATCCGGCCTACCTGGTCGGCGGCGTGGTGATGGTCGCCCTGCAGGCGGTGCGCGTGCCCCTCAGCCAGACCCACGCATGGTTGGCCTTCGCAGACGGCATGGCCAGGTTTGGCGGCTAAAGGATCGGCGGCAGGCTCACGCTCACCGAACCGACGACGGCGGCGTCGCAGGCCTTCACCTGGAATCCGCAATTGGCGCGCGTGCGGTCGGTGTCGACGTAGCGCAGGTCGAAGGTCAGCGTCTTCCAGGTCGTGGATGCGCCCAGGCTCCAGTAGGTGCGGTCGTGGCCGCGGCCGCCGCCCTGGCTGCCCACCAGGGCTTTGAGCGTCACGGCCTTGGAGATCGCGACGTCGGCCTCACCCTCGGCGCGCATCACTGGCCCTGAGCCATAGGAGCCATGCGGCACGTAGGAGACGAGGCCGATGGTCGTCCAGGGTCCGCGGGTATGCTTGGCCTGGACCGTCGCCTGCATGAAATCCAGCGTCGGGCCGGGCGTGCGGTTGTCCGGATAGCTGGTGTACATGCCCTGGAGCTTCAGCTCGGTCTTGCCGCCCTGAAGACTGAAGTTCTTGCCGGCGTAGCTGTCGATCTCGTAGCTGGGCGCGCCGGGGTAGCCGAAGTCGACCCGGGTCGCGAAGACGCCGGCGTAGACGCCATCGGGCCGCCACCAATGGAGATAGCCCTGGACGACCGGCCGGCCGCGGGATTCGCTGACGCCCTGGTAACGGTAATCGCTGGCAAGCGTCACGGCCGAGAACAGACCGCCCCAGTCGCCCGCGTTGGCGACGGCCGGTAGCGCCAAGACCAGGATGACGGCGACAGCGGGAGCTTTCATCCGCCAGTGTGTAGCGCTCGGCGCATCTTCTGATGTATTGAATTCGCTGGATGAGCGATTTCGATTTCAATCAAATACGCCGGTTGGACGGTGGCCTGCTGCTGGTGTTCCGCGAGCTCTTGCGAACGCGGCGAGCCGGCGCGGTGGCTGAGCGGCTGGGCCTCAGCCCCTCGGCGATCAGCCACGCGCTCGCCCGCCTGCGGGACCTGTTCGACGACCCGCTGTTCGTGCGGCGGCCGCACGGGTTCGAGCCCACGCGGCGGGCCGAGGAGCTGGGACCGCAGGTCGAGGCGCTGATCGAACTGACCGGGCGGGCGCTGTCGCGGGAGGCGGGCTTCGATCCGCTGCGCAGCGAACGGATGTTCGTGTTCGCCGCGCCGGAGTTCGTCACCGCCCTGATCGGCGCCGAATTGATCAATCGCCTGAAGACGGCGGCGCCGGCGGTGACCTTCGCCGTCAGCTTCTCCGGCGAGGAGGACGCCTTCCGGGCCCTGCGCAAAGGCGAGATCGAGTTCGCCGTCGGCCGGTTCGGCGCCGCGCGGCCGGGCTTCACCGTCGAACCGCTCTTCAAAGACCACTATTGCGTGGCCGCGCGTCGGGACCATCCGCAACTGCGCGGCGCGATCGATGAGGCGCAGTGGCAGAACATCGGCCACATCTACGCATGGTCAGCGTCTGAGGTCGGCGGGGACGTGGGCGAGGCTCACCTGCGGATCCGGCATCTGGCGTCCGTGCCCCAGTGGCTGACGGCGCTCGCCATGGCGGCATCGACGGAGGGCCTCGTCACCTGTCCGCGGAGGCTCGCCGAACGCCACGCCAAGCGCCTGGGCCTGCAGGTCTTGGACATGCCCTTCCCACCGCAAACCATCGACGTCTCGGTGATGCGCCGCGCGGGCTCCAGCGACCTGGGCGTCGATTGGTTCCTGGATCAGGTGCGGGCCGCGATCGACGCCTAGATCTGCCGCGCGCGGCCTTCCCAGTAGGGCGCCCGGACCTTGTTGCGCTGGATCTTGCCGGCTTCGGAGCGGGGCAGGTCGGTGACGAAGTCTACGCTGCGCGGGACCTTGAAGGCCGGCAGGCTGGTCCGGGCGAAGGCCAGGATTTCCTGCGCCAGCTCTTCGGAGGGCGCGTAGCCTTCCTTGAGCATGATCACCGCCTTGACCTGCTCGCCCCACTCGTCGTGCGGGACGCCGACGGTCGACGAGTCGGCCACGGCCTCGTGCTTGATCAGCTCGTTGTCGACTTCCTGCGGGTAGATGTTCACCCCGCCGGAGATGATCGTCTCGGCGTTGCGGCCGGTGAGGAACAGGTAGCCG
>Ga0207657_10004631_pt1 | contig 14529 bp, 11 predicted proteins | sample KBSC33metaG_FD_184316 | JGI IMG/M metagenome (GOLD analysis project Ga0207657, IMG submission 184316) | Corn rhizosphere microbial communities from Kellogg Biological Station, Michigan, USA - KBS C3-3 metaG (SPAdes) (version 2) | ecosystem: Host-associated > Plants > Roots > Rhizosphere > Soil ... | reverse complement strand
CGCAGACGGCGCTCGGGTTCTCGCGCGACGACGTCGAGGCCGGCTTCGTGCCGGCCTACCTGGAGCGCCGCATCCTTGACCGCTCGCCGTTCGAGACCATCGACGTCGACGGCGTCGGTGCGCTGGTCGCGACCGCCGTCCGGCTCGGGCGCCAGCAGCGCGAGGGCATCGAGCTCGGCGTCTGCGGCGAGCATGGCGGCGACCCCGACTCGATCGCCTTCTTCGAGGAGGTTGGCCTCGACTACGTGTCCTGCTCGCCGTTCCGGCTCCCGATCGCGCGCGTGGCCGCGGCGCAAGCGGTACTGCGATGAACATCGAGATCGTCGAGCTCGGCTCGCTTCCGCTGGCCGGGTTCGATCCCGTGCTGCCACCCGGCGTGGCGGACCTGGTGCATGAGGCTGAGAGCGTCGGCCGGCGGTCGCTGGCCGGGCGGCGCATCTGGAACGTCAACTCGACCGCGCAGGGCGGCGGCGTCGCCGAGATGCTCGGTCCGCTGCTCGCTTACGCCCGCGGCCAGATCAAAGCGAGCCACATGACTTCAGGCGAATTCACTACCTTTGTGAGTGCTCTGTTCATGCTGTTCGAGCCGGTTAAGCGCTTGGCGGGTATCCACAACATCTTTCAACAGGCGCTGGGCGCATCACAGAAGGTGTTCGAATATCTGGACCGCGATCAGCACGTGAAGGAGAAGCCGGGCGCGATCAAACTCGCGCGCTTCGAGAAGTCTATCCATTTCGACAACGTCAGCTTCCGCTATCCCAGCGTGCCGGACGGCTTCATGCTGGACTCCATTCAACTAGAAGTGCAGCGCGGACAAGTGGTGGCGCTAGTGGGATCGAGCGGCGCGGGCAAAACCACGCTGGCTAATCTGGTGCCGCGCTTCTACGACGCGACAGGCGGCGCGGTGCTGATCGACGGCCGCGATATTCGCGATCTCCGGCTGGCTTCGCTGCGCGACAAAATCAGCATCGTGGCGCAGGATACGTTCCTGTTTAACGACACGGTCGCCGCCAACATCGGCTACGGTTTGCGCCACGCGACGCCGGAACAGGTCCACGAAGCGGCGCGCAACGCCATGGCCGAGGAATTTATTCTGCAGCTTCCGCAAGGCTACGACACGATCATTGGCGAGCGCGGCACGAAACTCTCGGGCGGACAGCGGCAGCGTCTGGCGATCGCTCGCGCGCTGCTGAAGAATGCTCCGATTTTGATTCTCGACGAAGCGACTTCGCATCTCGATACGGAGTCGGAACGCCTGGTGCAAAAAGCGTTGCAGAATTTGATGGAGCACCGCACCGTGATCGTCATCGCGCATCGTCTTTCGACCGTGCGCCGCGCGGACAAGATCGTGGTGCTGGATCAAGGACGCATCGCCGAGACCGGTTCGCACGACGAGCTCATCGCCCATGGCGGCATCTACCAGCGCCTGCATGACCTGCAATTTTTGGAAGCCGACGCGTAAAACGTTTTTGGTCTTTTGCGTCGCGATGGTAATATAGGCGAAGGAAGGGCGAAGAATGAACCTCACCCACTTGGCCGAGAATGACTTGGCCCAACAGAATGACCGCACGCTTGCACGACGCACCGGGCTTGCCGGAGCCATCGCGCGTTTCGAGGAATGGATGGCCGATCCCGAATCGCCAGTGCGCGCCATCCGCCGGCAGCCGGCGAAGCCCGGAGTTTTCGCCGAGTTTCCCGCAGCGCTGGCGCCGCCGCTCAAGCAATCGCTGGTGTCGCGCGGCATTCGGCAACTGTACTCGCACCAGGCGGAGGCGTTCGAACACGCGGCGGGCGGGCGCAACGTGGTGGTGGTCACGCCCACAGCAAGCGGCAAAACACTGTGCTACAACCTTCCGGTGCTGCAGCGCCTGATCGCCGACCCCGGCGCGCGCGCGATGTATCTGTTCCCCACCAAGGCGCTAGCGGAGGATCAACTCGCCGAGTTCCAGGGGGCGGTGGATGCGATGGGTTCCGAAATTCGGGCTTTCACGTACGACGGCGACACGCCGCAGGACGCGCGGCGCGCCATTCGCGAGCGAGCCAACGTGGTGCTGACCAATCCCGACATGCTGCACGCCGGCATTCTGCCGCACCATACCAAGTGGGCCAAGGCGTTTGAGAATTTGCGCTACATCGTCATCGACGAGCTGCATTCTTATCGCGGTGTCTACGGGAGTCATCTCGCAAATGTGCTGCGGCGGTTGCAGCGCGTGTGCGAATTCTACGGCTCGTCGCCGCGGTTCATCTGTTGCTCGGCGACGATCGCGAATCCGCGAGAGTTGGCCCAGGCGCTGACGGGCCGCGAGTTCGAGATGGTGGCGGAAAACGGTGCGCCATCCGGCGAAAAATATGTGGTGTTCTACAATCCGCCGGTGGTGAATAAAGCGCTGGGCATCCGGCGCGGATACTTGAACGAGACCCGGCGCATCGCGCGCGAGCTGCTGGATCGCGGCCAACAGACACTGGTATTCGCCAATTCGCGGCTGGCGACCGAAGTGCTGCTCACCTATTTGAAGGACGATCGCCCCGGCAGTTTTTCAGACGGCATTCGCGGCTATCGCGGCGGGTATCTGCCCAAGGAGCGGCGCGAGATCGAACGCAAGCTGCGCGATGGCGAAATCCGCGCAGTGGTGGCAACCAACGCGCTGGAGCTGGGGATCGACATCGGATCGCTCGACGCGGTGGTGATGGCGGGCTATCCCGGGACCATTGCTTCCACCTGGCAGCGCGCGGGCCGAGCGGGGCGGCGGCAGACGACGGCGCTGGCGGTGCTGGTAGCGTCGAGCGCGCCGCTGGATCAATACATCATCGAACACCCGGAGTATTTTTTCGAGCGTCCGCCGGAGCACGCGTATATCAACCCAGACAATCTGGAGATTCTGCTCAATCATATGAAATGCGCGGCGTTCGAATTGCCGATGCGCGACGGCGAGAAATTCGGCACGCACGATGTCGGCGAGATGTGCCAGTTTCTGGCGGACCTCAAGCTGCTTCATCATTCAGGCTCGGCGACAAGCGGCGCCTGGCACTGGACGTCGGACACTTATCCGGCGGACGCGGTGAGCTTGCGCAGCATTTCAAGCGACAACTTCCTGGTGATCGACATTACCGGCGACCATCGCGTGATCGGTGAGGTGGCTTTCACGGCTGCGCTGACGACGCTGCACGAGAAGGCGATTTATCTGCACGACGCGCGGCAATTTCAGGTGGAACGCTTCGATTATGACGGACGCAAAGCTTATGTCCGCCACGTGGATTCGGATTATTTCACGGACGCGATCGACTATACGCAGGTGAAGGAACTGGAAGAGTTCGAATCGGCTGCCGTGAATGGAGCCAGCGCGGCCTACGGCGATGTCCGGCTCAACCGGCAGATCGTTGGCTTCAAGAAAATCAAGTTCTACACCATGGAGAACGTCGGCGCGGGAAACCTCTCCATGCCGGAGCAAGAGATGCACACTACCGCGTTCTGGCTGCATTTTCCGGAAACTTTCCTGGCACGCTTCGCGGACTTAACGCCTACTGAAAAACAAAGCGGCTTAGTGGGACTGGGCGCGCTGCTGCGCACCGTGGGATCTCTTCGCGTGATGTGCGATCCGCGCGACCTGGGCGTCTCCATCACCGAGGCCATCGCGGGGAGCCTGCAGATTTTCGAACCGAATCTGTATCTCTACGACAACTATCCCGGCGGGATCGGGCAGAGTGCGCCGCTGTTCAAGATGACGCGATCGCTGCTCGAAGGCGCGGCGGCGCTGCTGCGGGGCTGCCCGTGTGAAGCAGGCTGCCCGGGTTGCGTAGGACCGATCGGCGAAGTCGGCGACCGCGGAAAGGAAACCGCCGGCCGGATTCTGGGAGAACTGCTAAGCAATTCTAGCGTGCCCAGCTAAAGCCCAAGCCGGTGCTATATAGGAAGTCATTTTTCTTGAAGCCCGGGACTGGATTGCTCAGGTAACGGTCGCTCAGCGAGACATTCCAGTTGAGCCATTTGGTCAGTTGCGTGGCCGCGCCCACATCGGCGTTCATGCGGTACTGCCCGGTATCGGAAAGATTGTCGAACATACGGAAGGTCTGGACGAAGCTGGTACGGGCACTGAGTTTGTAATTTAGATCGTCGCCCCAAAAAGCTTCCGCCGAATTGCGCGTGAACGCGGGACTTGAGCCGGCCGCTCCAAACGCCGCGCGATTCCAATCGATGCCGCCTACCACGCTCAGATGGCTGGCATCATGCGACCAGATGTGATAGCCGATTCCGCCGCCAATCACCACGCGCAGATCGAGCGACTGGAACTTATCGTATTCATAATCGTTGAAAGCGTTCGCGAATATTTTCTTGGTGAGGTTGCGATCGTAGGCCCATCCGCCGCGCACCGCTTTGGCCGTGGATGAATCCACGCCATTGATCTTTGCCGAAGAGCTGATGGAGTTGAAGTAGGCCGTGGTGCGGGTGGTGTTCGACGCGCGCACGAAATTGATGGGCGTTGTCAGCGTGGAGGTCTCGGCGTTGCCTTTGGTGCCGGCGAGGTTGAGGCTGCCGGTAATGGTCCACAGGTCCAGCAATCGGGGATGCAGAAACTTCTGGTAGGTCCTCTCTTCCGCGTCGTCGCGCAGGGTTACGACATCTTTGGGATCCACTGCCTGCGGCGCGCCGGGCGCGGCGATTTGAATACGGTCGCCCTGGGTTTCGATGTTGCCTTTGACGGTTTTTCCTCCGGCGAGTGTTACGTTGAGCGGTTGATCGCTCTTCACCGCGGCGACGTCGGCCCACTTCAGCGTCACGGTGCCGAAGTTCTTGCTCTTGACGGTGACGCTATCGCCGTCTTTCTTGACGATGTCGCCGGTGATACGGTCGCCGTCCTTCATGGTGATCTGGTCGGCGAATGACCCGGAAGCGGCCAGGAAAATGATGCAAGTCCCTGATAGAATCTTCATTCCTCCATGTTATTCGAGTCGGTTGCGTTAGGCGACCCGGCGTTTCAGAAGGAAGTATACGGGCACGCCGATCAGCACTATCACCAGTCCCGGGACGGTTGTCGAGGTGCGGTAGGCGAAAAGCAGAATCAGAATCACGGAGGCGCCGGCGATGTAGAGCGCGGGCACGAACGGGTAGCCGAACGCGCGATAAGGCCGCTCGTCGTTCGGGCGGCGTTTACGGAGCACGAAGACGCCGGCGATGGTCAGGATATAGAAAATCAGTGCGGCGGAAATCACATAATCCAGCAGGTTTCCGTAGAGATTTCCGAACTTGCCGGTGGCCGGATCGTAGGTGCGCGCCAACACCAGCAGCGTGGTCCATAGCGCCTGCAGGATCAGGGCGACGCCGGGAACCCGCGCCTGATTCAGCTTCTTCGCGGCCTTGAAAAACAGGTTGTCCTCCGCCATGGCGAAGCAGGCCCGCGCGCCCGCCAGCACCATGCCGTTAATGCAACCGAAGGTCGAGATCATGATGGCGATGGCCATAATCTGCGCGCCGGCGCTGGGAAACACCGCGCCCACCATGGCGCTGGCCACGCGATCGAGCGGCGCCGTCTGTACTTTATCGAAAGGCAGCACCACCAGATAAGCCACGTTCGCCAACAAGTACAGGCCGATCACGATGGCTGTCCCAAAGGCGAGCGACAGGGGCACGTTGCGGCGCGGCGTCCGCACTTCACCGGCGGTGAACGTGATGTTATTCCACGCATCGGCGGAAAAGAGCGAGCCGGTCTGCGCCACGCACAACGCCACCAGCAGGCCGAACGAAGTCTCCGGCGTCAGACCGGAAGCGATGGGCGTGAACCCGCGTGGTGTCCACAAGTCTCCAAAGTTTCCCGCCACTGCCGCGCGATTCCATCCGAAAAAAATGCCCAGCCCGATCAATCCTAGCAGCGATCCGATTTTCGCGATCGTGAAAACATTCTGGACACGTTTACCGTATTGAATCCCGAGCGTATTGGTGTAGGTGAGAAACAGGATCACCAGAATTGCCACCAGTTGCGCGGTCGAAAGCGACAGCGCGTAGCCGCTCGAAATGTGAATCGGCGCAACCAGGTAATGGTTTTCCGAGATTACAGGCCATAGCACGCCGAGGTAGCGCGCGAAGGCGACGCCGACCGCCGCGATCGTGCCGGTCTGGATTACGCCGAATAGAGTCCATCCATAAAGAAATCCCCACATGGGCGAGAACGCCTCGCGCAGGTATACGTATTGGCCGCCAGCGCGGGGCATCATCGCCGCCAGTTCGCCATAGGAGAGCGCCGCGGTCAGAGTCAGGATGCCGGTGATGATCCACGAAGCAAGGAGCCATCCGGGGCTGCCGACGTTGCGCGACATCTCGGCCGACACGATGAAGATGCCGGAGCCGATCATGGACCCGGCCACCAGCATGGTGGAATCGAACAGTCCTAGACTGCGCGCGAGTTCGCTTTTCGTTGATGGAGGGGGACTCGCGGGTTGCGCTGGATTCGCTGGTTGCACCTAAGCTCAATTCTCGAAAGCTCAATCCTCGAAGCCGAGGTGCCAGCCGAGTCTTGCGCTGTCGAACCACGAGATCGGCACATTGAACCAGCGCGACTTCGCCGCCGTCTGATACGCGGCTCTCCGCGGCGCGCCATCTTCCGGCTTGCCGAGCACGAATGCGCAGGGACCCTCACCGAACTGCTGGATGCGGCGCGCCACCCAGGACTGCGCGCCCGAGGGTTCCGCCAGCACTACAGGCGTGCCTTTGAACCAGGCCAGGCGCGCGCCGAAGCTCGCGTCTTCCTGCTCCAGCGGTTCGGGCAGTGCGTACGCCTGGCGGTAGCGCGCGATTGAAGCTTTGAGATCGCGCACCGCGATCACCACGCGCTTCACACCGCTAAAATCTCGCGTGGCCGGGTGGCCTTTGGGGAACGCGCGGGCTTCGCGCGGCGTGAAATCGTGAATCAGGAACGGGAAGAAGACGCCATTCGCTCCCGGGCCCACTGGCGCCGCTTCCCATTCCAGCCGAGTGCCGTCGGGGCGCTCGCGCCCGCTGCGCTGGAGTGTCACGGTGATCCCCGCCGCCCGCAACCGTTTCACTTCCGCTTCGACATCGTTAGCCCGCACGGCCCACGCCGTTGGACCGGCGTTGCCGCGGATCTGCCGGGACCAATAATGCGCTGTGACTGCCTTCTCGTCGGGCTTGTCTTGCAGCGCGATCAGTTCCAGATAGGAGCCGTCGGGGAAACTAGTCAGCGCCATCTGCGTGGCATGGTTGCTGTGGGGTCCGCCAAATTCAGTGGGGATGCCAAGAGCAGATAAGCGCGCTTGCATCTGCTGGAGGTCGCGGCCGGCCACGCTGACGTGGTCGATGGTCAGCTCGGCGGCGCTGAGGCACGCGGCCAGAAGAAAGAGTGCGGTCACGCGTTGCGTCATGATCTTTACCCCCGTCTTCAACCAGATACAGACGCGGGCATGGTAGCTTAATGCCCGGCCTTGTCGGCGGGCAGCTTGAGGAACTCTTCGGGTGGGAGAGCGCGCCGTGTAAAGCGCGCTTCGCGGACGGACCCTTTGAAGTAGTTCACTTTGTTAATCCGGACGCCAACGGACGAATGTCCCGGTCCTTCCGGGTCGAAGTGGATTGCGGCTTTGCCCTGCAGTTCGCCGTCGACATAGCTCCTGAATTCCTGCCCATCGTAGACCATGGCGACGCGGTGCCAGACGTCGAGCGAGTGCAGCTTGTCGCGAAACAGCAGCGCTTTATCGACCGTTGGCGTGTGCACGAAGGCATCCAGGCACCATTGGTTGTTGATCACGCGGATCTCGAACAGGAACCGGGTATCGGTATCCTTGCCGGTCTTGGGATCCTGCTCGGCCAGATGAAACCAGCGCTGCTCGGGCGCGCCGCCGGTCTCCGGGCGGAAAATGGCTTCGAAAGTAAAAGCCGTGGCACCGGCCAGGGGATGTTCCGGGATGAACAGCGCGTCATCAGTGCCATTGAACTGGATGGCCTTTCCGAGCGGCGTCTTGATGACGTGCGGGTGGCCGACAACCGTGATCGGCATGCCATGGATTTTATCCAGACGCTCGAATTTCCACACCTCCGGAGCGGGCTGGCCAAACGAAGGCTGAATCAGAATCGAGCCTGCGGCTAAAATGCAAAGTCCCGGGAATATCGTACGCATGAGTGCTCCCTTATGGCGGCTGTGAACTTGTCGACAAACGCTTCAACAGCCGCATCATTCTTGCAAAATAGCGGCGAGGTTGTCAATCGCGCCGATCGGGCCTGGATTTATTTCGCCTTCTCGCGCCGCATTCACATACGCTCGCTGACGGCCGCGGGCGCGAAGCCTTTTGTTTTTCCGGGTCAAGTTTGATATGTTCGTATCGGCCCGTATTAGCGCGTGGCCTCGAAACCCAAACCTGCTTGGAGTCCGCTCATGAAGATCAATCTGACAATCAACGGAAAAAAGTATTCACCGGATGTAGAGCCCAGGCTGCTTCTGATCCATTACCTGCGCGACGTGGCGGGACTCACCGGGTCGCACATTGGCTGTGAAACCTCGCTGTGCGGAGCATGCACGGTGGAGCTCGACGGCAAGGCCGTCAAAAGTTGCAGCATGTTCGCGGTGCAGGCGGACGGCGCGAGCCTGACGACCATCGAAGGGCTGGCGGAAAACGGAAAGCTGCACGGGATGCAGGAGGCGTTCTGGAACCAGCACGGCGCGCAGTGCGGTTTCTGTACACCCGGCATGATCATGGCTTCGAAACAGATTCTAGACCGCAACGCGAACCCGACTGACGATGAGATCCGTCATGGCATCGAAGGCAATCTGTGCCGGTGCACGGGATATCAGCACATCGTCAACGCAGTGAGGGCCGCGGCGGCGGCCGCAGGCAAGTAAGCGGATTCGCAGGAGAACGATATGGCGAGCACAATTACACAAGTTGAAAAATTAGTTGGCAAGCGCATTCGCAGGCGCGAGGATCCGCGGCTGATTACCGGTACGGCCACTTACGTCGACGACATTCAAATGCCGGGCATGCACTACGCGGCAATTGTTCGCAGCCCGCACGCGGCGGCCCGCATACGTTCGATCGACACCAAGGCAGCGGCCGAAACCCCCAGCGTCGCGGCAATCTACACCGGAAAAGACACGGCGAAAGTGGGTCCGGTGCCGTGTGGCGCATCGCTGCCGGGACTGCGCGTTCCGCATCATTACATTCTGGCGACGGACCGGGTCTACTTCGTGGGTCATCCGGTGGCCGTGGTAGTGGCGACCGACAAGTACCTGGCGCGGGATGCCGCCGAGAAGATCGAAATCGACTGGGACGTGCTGCCGGCCGTGGCGGATCCGGAGAAGGCGATTGCCGCGGGCGCGCCGCCGGTGCATCCGGAATGGCCCGATAACGTGGCGTTCAACTATCACCAGGAGGGCGGCGACGTGGACAAGGCCTTCGCCGAAGCGGAGGTGGTGGTGAAGCAGCGCATCACCAGCCAGCGCCTGATTCCAGCGGCCATGGAGACGCGCGGCGTGGTCGCGGAGTGGCGCGCGGCGGACCGCCAGTTGAACCTTTACACTTCGACGCAGGTGCCGCACCTGGTGCGCACGCTAGTGGCAGGCATGCTGGGCCTGGAAGAGAATCGCATGCGGGTGATTGCGCCGGAGGTCGGCGGAGGCTTCGGCAGCAAACTGAATGTCTACGCCGAAGAAGCGCTGATGGGCTTCGTGGCGATGCAGATCGGCAAGCCGGTGAAGTGGATTGAATCGCGGCGCGAAAATTTCCTGTGCACAACGCAAGGGCGCGGGCACGTGGATTATTTCGAGCTCGCGGCCAAGAAGGACGGAACCATCCTGGGCATCAAGCTCAAGCTGATCCAAGATCTGGGCGCCTATCATCAGTTGCTGACGCCGGCGATTCCAACGCTCAGCGTGCTCATGATGCCGGGCCTCTATCGGACGCCGAACGTGCGTGCCGACATCATCGGTGCGTTCACCAACTGCGTTCCCACCGACGCGTATCGCGGCGCCGGCCGTCCCGAAGCCACCCACGGCATCGAACGCATGGTGGATATCCTCGCCGCCGAGCTCAAGATGGACCCGGCCGAAATTCGCATCAAGAATTTCGTCCACCGCGAGGAGTTTCCTTTCCCGACGGCGACCGGGCTGATCTACGACTCCGGCAACTATGCGGCCCCGCTGGATAAAGCGATGGCTACTGTAGATTACAAAAATCTACGCGAGGAGCAAGCCGAGGCACGTAAGCAGGGCAAGTTCATGGGCATTGGCATCTGCACCTACGGCGAAATCTGCGGCTTCGGGCCTTCGCCCGCGACGCCGGCCGGCGGTTGGGAGAGCGCAACGGTAAAGATTGAGCCGTCCGGCAAAGTGACGGTGCTGACCGGCACTTGCTCTCACGGCCAAGGCGAGGAGACTACCTTCGCGCAGATTGCCGCGGACGAACTGGGTGTCGACATTGACGACATTCTGGTGCTGCGCGGCGACACCACCATCGTGCCGTACGGTATCGGCACGTTCGGCAGCCGAGCTACCGCTATTGGCGGGACGGCGCTATATTTTGCGCTCCAGGAAGTGAAAGAGAAAGTGAAGAAATTCGGGGCGATGCTGCTCGAATCGGACGATGTCTCCTTCGCTAACGGCCGCGTGACTTGCAGCAAGACGGGCCAATCCAAATCGTTCGCGGAGATCGCGGGAGCGACTTATCGTGCCATGAAACTGCCTCCCAACACCGATCCCGGGCTGCAATCCACGCATTTCTGGGAACCGCCAAATTTCACGTTTGGCTTCGGCGCGCACATTGTCGTGACGGATATCGATAAGGATACCGGGCAAGTGATGGTGCGGCGGTATGTCGCGGTGGACGATTGCGGCAATATTCTGAATCCGCTGATCGTCGACGGACAAGTTCATGGCGGCGTGGCGCAAGGGCTGGGGCAGGCGCTGTGGGAACAGGCGGTCTATGACGACAACGGCCAATTGATCACGGGCGAGTACATGGATTACGCGATGCCGCGCGCGCATATGATGCCGTGGGTGGAGAGCGACCATACCATCACGCCCTCGCCGGTGAATCCGCTGGGCGTGAAAGGCGTCGGTGAGGCCGGCACGATTGGCTGCTCGCCGGCGGTGGTGAATTCGGTGGTGGATGCGCTGTCGCCCTTGGGCGTGCGGCATCTCGACATGCCGTTGACGCCGGAAAAAATTTGGAAAGTAATGGCGGGAGGCAAAAACTAAAATGATTCCGCAAACCTTCGATTACACCGCGCCGAAAACGCTGGACGAAGCAGTGGCGCTTGCCGGAAATGGCGCGAAGCTGCTGGCCGGCGGCATGAGCCTGATCCCGATGATGAAGCTGCGGCTGGCCGCGCCGGAACATCTGGTGGACCTGGGCCGCATCAAGGACCTCAATTACATTCGCGAAGAGGGTGGCGCGCTGCATATCGGCGCAACGGCCACGCATTATTCGGTGGAAAGCTCCGCGCTGGTGCGCGCGAAGTGCCCGCTGCTGGCGGAAGCCGCTGCCGCCATTGGCGATGTGCAGGTGCGCAACATGGGCACGATGGGCGGAAGCGTGGCGCATGCCGATCCCGCGGCCGATTATCCGGCGGCATTGCAGGCGCTGGAGGCGAAGATCGTGATCCGCGGCGCGAAGGGCGAGCGGACGGTCAGCGCGGCGGATTTCTTCGTAGACTCCTTTACAACCACGCTCGAACCCGGCGAAATTATTCGTGAGATCGTGGTCCCGGTGGAAGAAGCGGGAACCGGCACCAGCTATCAAAAGAATGTGCAGCCTGCCAGTGGATTTGCGATCGTGGGCGTTGCGGTGCGAGTCCGGCGCAGCGGCGGGAAGATCGGGCTGGCGCGCATCGGCGTCACGGGTCTATCCAACATCGGCTATCGCGCAATTGCGGCGGAGAAGGCGTTGGAGGGAAGCGCGGGGTCGCCAGAGGATGTCGCGAAGGCTGCGGGGCTGGTATCGCAAGGGGCCGATGCCAACTCCGATCTGCACGCTTCGAGCGATTATCGCAAGCACCTGGCGACGGTGTACGCAGCGCGGGCAATCAACGCGGCGTTGGCGGCGGCGAAGGCGTAACGGGTGAAGATTTCCGGAACGTATACTCTGCCGCTCTCGCAAGAGCGCGCCTATGCGGTGATGCAAGACCCTGAAGTGCTGGCGCGAGCCATTCCGGGCTGCGAGAGCCTGGATAAAGTCGGCCCCGATGAATACCGCATGAAGATGAAAATGGCGCTGGCGAGCCTGTCGGGCGCTTTCGAAGGCAAGGTGCGGATCACGGAACAGACGCCTCCCAATAGTTTTCGTCTGGTGGTGGAAGGGACCGGGCGCATCGGATTCGTGAAGGGTGATGGTCTGCTGAAGTTGACGCCGGCGGAGGGTGGCGGAACCGTGGTTGCGTATGAAGGCGACGCGCAGGTGGGTGGGACCATCGCGGCCGTGGGGCAGCGGCTCATCGACGGCACGGCCAAGACGATGATCAAGAAGTTTTTCGACAAGCTGGCGGCCGAAGCCGCGAGCTGACTTCACACGCGGCTACAGCGGAATGTTGCCATGCTTCCTGCGAGGCATGGTATCGACCTTAGTTTCGAGCATCCGCAGCGCACGGATCACACGCGGCCGGGTGAGGCGCGGTTCGATCACATCGTCAACGAAGCCGTTCTCCGCGGCGACAAAGGGGCTGGCGAAGCGTTCGCGGAATTCGTCGAGCTTGGCGGTACGCACTGCGTCGGGCGTTTCGGCTGACGCAATCTCGCGGCGGTAAACGATGTTCACAGCGCCTTCGGCTCCCATGACGGCGATTTCGGCGCTGGGCCATGCCAGGTTCACGTCGGTGCGCAGATGCTTCGAGCCCATCACGCAATACGCTCCGCCGTAGGCCTTGCGCGTAATGACGGTGATCTTGGGCACGGTTGCCTCCGCATAGGCGTAAAGCAGTTTCGCACCGTGGCGGATGATGCCGCCAAATTCCTGCGCAGTACCTGGCAAAAAACCGGGTACATCTTCAAAGGTCAGGATCGGAATATTGAACGCATCGCAGAAGCGCACGAAGCGCGCGCCCTTGGTGGAGGAGTCGATGTCCAGACATCCGGCCAGATAGGCCGGCTGGTTGGCGACCACGCCCACGCTGCGGCCGTCCATCCGCACGAATCCGATCACGATGTTGCGGGCCCAGTGCTCGTGAACTTCAAGAAATTCTGCGTGATCGGCTACGCGGCGAATCACATCCTTGATGTCGTAGGGCTGATTCGAGGCTGCCGGAACAATGCTATCGAGCTCGGGGTCCTGGCGATCGGCGGGGTCGTCGGTGTCGCCGCGTGGCGCTTCGTCGCGATTATTCTGCGGCAAGTAACTCATCAATTCGCGAATGGTGCGCAGGCACTCGGCGTCGTCATGCGACTGAAAATGGGCCACGCCGCTGGTGGAGTTGTGCGTGGCGGCGCCGCCCAAGGCTTCTTTGGTGACATCTTCATGCGTCACGGTCTTGATGACGTCGGGACCGGTGACGAACATGTAGCTGGTCTTGTCGACCATAAAGACGAAGTCAGTGAGTGCCGGAGAATAGACGGCGCCGCCGGCGCACGGGCCCATGATGGCGGAGATCTGCGGGATCACGCCGCTTGAAAGCGTATTTCGCAGGAAGATATCGGCATAACCGGCGAGCGATAGCACGCCTTCCTGGATGCGCGCGCCGCCCGAATCGTTCAGGCCGATGACCGGCGCACCGGTCTTCAGCGCCAGGTCCATGATCTTGACGATCTTCTTGGCGTTGGCTTCCGAGAGCGACCCGCCGAACACCGTGAAATCCTGCGCGAAGACGTAGGCGGGGCGGCCGTGGATCAGACCATAGCCGGTGACGAAGCCGTCGCCGTCGATGACTTGTTCCTCCATACCGAAGTCGTGGCAATGGTGGCGCACAAGTTTATCGGTTTCCTCAAAGGTGCCTTCGTCGAGGAGCAAATCGATGCGTTCGCGCGCGGCAAGCTTGCCTTCGGCGTGCTGGCGGGCGCGACGCTCCTCTCCACCGCCCGCTTCGGCGGCTGCGTGGCGGCGCTGCAGTTCTTCCATGCGGTCTGACATTACAAGTTGTAGACTAGCAAACTGACCGCGCCCAAAAGGATAATAGATGAGGGTGACGGTTGCATAACGTAACGGTGAAGGGGCTGAAGGCGTCCCATAGGTGCGTGCTGCGTTTGAGTTGCGTTTTTCTCACCGCGGTTATTCTGTTTCCGTTGCTTGCACAGGAGCCGGAACCCTCCACCACGATTCGCGCCAATGTGCCGCTGGTGCTGGCACCGGTGACGGTGACCGACAAGAAGGGCAACTTCATCGACGGCCTGAAGGTGGAGGACTTCCGCCTGAACGACGACGGCGTGCCGCAGCAAATTCGCATGGACACGTCCGATACGGTGCTGGCCCCGGTGTCGCTGATGGTTCTGATTCAAGCCAGCGGTATTTCCGCGCCCGTGCTGGCGCGGACCGTGCAGGTAGGCGGCATGATCAAGCCGCTGGTGATCGGCGAGCGCGGCAAGGCCGCCGTGATTGAATTCGACGATG
>Ga0207657_10004630_pt1 | contig 14532 bp, 14 predicted proteins | sample KBSC33metaG_FD_184316 | JGI IMG/M metagenome (GOLD analysis project Ga0207657, IMG submission 184316) | Corn rhizosphere microbial communities from Kellogg Biological Station, Michigan, USA - KBS C3-3 metaG (SPAdes) (version 2) | ecosystem: Host-associated > Plants > Roots > Rhizosphere > Soil ... | reverse complement strand
CGTTTGTTTTCCGGATTTTTTAGGAGGCCGACCGGAGTCCTCCGCTTGCAGCTCACCCGGAGAACCGACCACGTCGAAGCCATGGCGCCCCCGTATGTTGTGTTCGCCTCAGTGTAGCCCCGCTCAGCGGTTATGGGCCTTCAGCGCCCGCTCCATCTGGCGCTTGGCGTCCCGGTCGGCGACGTCCCGCCGCTTGTCGCGCTGCTCCTTGCCGCGCGCAACAGCGAGCTCGACCTTCACGCGGCCGTCCTTGAAGTAGAGCCGCGTCGGGACGATCGTCAGCCCTTTCTCGCGCACCATGCCGTAGAGCGAGTCGATCTCCCTGCGATGGAGCAGCAGCTTGCGGGGACGCACCGGCTCGTGGTTCGCGCGGTTCCCTTGCTCGTAGACCGAGATCTCGAGCCCGTTCAGCCAGGCTTCGCCCTCGCGGATGTCCGCGTACGCGTGCGCCATCGTCGTTCGCCCGTCCCGCAGCGACTTGACCTCGGTCCCGGTCAGGACCAGCCCCGCCTCGACCCGCTCGAGGAGCTGGTAGTCGTGCCGCGCTCGGCGGTTCTCCGCGATCGTCTTCTCAGCCATGCCGGGGACGAGAGTAGCGTTGAGGGTCGGACCAGGGTGATTCCGGATAGCCCCGGCGTCCCGGCCCAGGCAACCTCGAGACATGAGCGAACACACACTCCACACACCAATGGTCAAGCGCCTCGAGCGCAGCAGCGACTCCAAGATCTTTGCAGGAGTCGCCGGTGGTCTCGGGCGATACTTCGACCTCGCCCCCGCGGTCTTCCGCCTGGGGTTCGTCGTCCTGACGCTGCTCGGGGGCGCCGGGATCCTCGTCTACATCGCCGCAGTCCTGGTGATGCCCAAAGAAGGTGAAGAGTCCTCGATCGCCGAGGACATTCTTCGAAAACGCCGCGACCATCCGGCACGCGTCGTCGCGCTCGGCCTGATCGCGGTCGCCGTGCTCTCGATTCTCGCCCGGGCGGATACCTGGCCGAGCGCGGGCTCAGCCTGGTTCCTCGTCGTCGTCGCGGGCGTGATCCTGCTGTGGACGAGCCGCCGGCGCGGAATCGTCGTCGCGGTGATGACGTTCCTCGCACTGATCGTGGTCACGGCACTCGCCGCGATCGCGGTCGCCTTCGCCTGGTTCGACGTCAGCCTGCATGACGGCGTCGGCGACAAGACCTACGCACCGACGGCGATCCAGAACGTCCACGACAACTACAAGCTCGGCGTCGGTCAGCTGACGGTCGACCTCTCGCAGGTGCCGACGAGCCGGCCTGTGCACGTGAAAGCACACGTCGGGATCGGCGAGCTCCGCGTGATCGTGCCCCGCGACGTGTCCCTCGTCCTGACCACGCACGTCAAGGCAGGCGATCGCAAGGTCGAGAACGTGATCGGCAGTACGAAGGGCCCGTTCTTCGTGAACGCGCAGGTCGGTGCTGGGCACATCGAAGTCGATCGGGTGCCGTGACGCAGATTCCCGTCCTCCAGTTCCAGCGAAGCGAGCGCGACCGCGTTGTCGCCGGCATCTGCGGCGGCATCGCGGACGCGCTCGGCGTCGACCCGACGCTCGTGCGCCTGGTCTTCGCGCTCCTTTCGCTGGCCGGTGGGGCCGGGATCCTCCTCTACTTCGCGCTCTGGGTCTGGACGGGCGGCCGCCACCCGGTCATCGCGGTCCTTATCCTCGCGCTCGCGACGATGGGGCTGCTCCAGGCGCTCGGCGTCCCTCTCGCGGTCGTCCTCGGTGCCGGGCTGATGGTGGGAGGCGTCGTCCTGCTAGCCCGCCGCGGCGCGACTCTCCGGCCCGGCGGCTCCTTCTTCATCCCCGGCATCGCACTCGCCATGGCAGGCGCGGTCGTGATGCTCGACCACCTCGGCTCGTCACATCACTTTGTCGGCCCGGGCGCACTCGCAGGCGCGCTCCTACTCGTGCTCGGCCCCTGGGTCTGGCAGCTCGCGTCCGAGCGGAACGAGCGGATCAGGCTCGCCGAGCGCGCAGCCATGGCCGCGAGGATTCACGACTCCGTCCTGCAAACTCTCGCACTGGTGCAGCGCGATGCCGACGACGCTCCGCGCGTCCGTGCGCTCGCGCGCCGGCAGGAGCGAGAGCTCCGCCGCTGGCTGTATGGGCGCGGCTACGACGGCGCCACGACCATCGCGGACGCCCTCGCCGACGCCGTGGCCGACGTCGAAGAGGCGCATCTCACGCGCATCGAGCTCGCGACCGCGGGCGACACGGCCATCGACGACGCGCTCGGCGAGCTCGTGCTCGCGGCGCGCGAGGCGATGGTGAACGCCGCGAAGCACGCGAACAGCGACGAGATCTCCGTCTATGCCGAGGTCGAGCCCACGTCGGTCTCCGTCTTCGTCCGCGATCGTGGCGTCGGATTCGACCCGGGCACAGTCGGAGCCGATCGCCGAGGGATCGCCGACTCGATCGAGTCGCGGCTGCGGCGCGCCGGCGGATCCGCGACGATCACCTCGTCACCCGGGAACGGGACCGAAGTCGAGTTGACGATGCCGAGAGGAGGCGAGTCGTGATCCGCGTCGTGCTGGTCGACGACCACGAGCTGTTCCGGGCCGGCGTCCGCGGCGAGCTCGCGGGGCTCGTCGACATCGTCGGCGAAGCCGGCACGGTCGCCGAGGCCGGCCCACTGATCCGCGAGCTCGACCCGGACGTCGTCCTCCTCGACGTGCATCTGCCCGACGGCGGCGGCGAAGCGGTGATCGCAACCGTCGCGCCGGAGCGTCCGGCCGTGAAGTTCCTCGCGCTGTCGGTCTCGGACGCCGCCGAGGACGTGATCGCCGTCATCCGCGCGGGCGCGCGCGGGTACGTGACCAAGACGATCTCGCGCGACGAGCTCTTCGACGCCGTGCGCAGAGTCTCGGACGGCGATGCGGTCTTCTCGCCCAGGCTCGCCGGCTTCGTGCTGGACGCATTCCGCACCGGTGAGCCGCTCGGCGCCGATGAAGAGCTCGAGACCCTCACGCCGCGCGAGCGCGAAGTGCTGCAGTTGATCGCGCGCGGGTATCTCTACAAGGAGATCGCGGCGCGCCTGCACCTCTCGGTGAAGACGGTGGAAGCGCACGTGTCGAGCGTGCTGCGCAAGCTGCAGCTCTCGACGCGGCACGAGCTCACGCGCTGGGCGCAGGAGCGGCGCCTGGTCTAGTGAGGAAGGCGCTTGCCGCGGCCGTCGTGCTCGCCGCGCTCGCCGCGGCTGCGATCGTCGTGCTGCTGCACCGCGGATCCGAGTCGACACCGGCCGCCGCGCCGACGACGACGGTGCTGTCGGCACTCGCGCCGGGCGTGCTCCCACGCCCCGGTGTCCATCGCTACGCCCAGTCCGGCTACGAGGAGGCAAAGGCCGGGCCGCTGAAGATCCATCGCGCATTCCCGCCGCGGGCGATCCTCGTCGTGTCGGGAACGGGCGACGTCGTCCAGGAGGAGTGGCGCTACTCGAGTCAGCACCTCGAAGCGACCCGGACGCGCGTCACACCGACCGGCCGCTACTCGGTCTGGCAGCGCACGCGACTGACGATGGTGATCACACAGGACGAAGCGCATGCCGCGACGCCCGTCACGCTCTCCCGGCCGAGCAAGCTCCGCGTCGGCCAGCACTGGGTGCAGGACTACTCGGTCGGCGGGGTCCACAGCGTGTCACGCAACCGCGTCACCGGCCGCTGCGGGCAAGGGTGCTTCATCGTCGTCGCCGACTCGACCGTGAGCGGCGCGCATCCAGGTACCGAGCTCGACGTGACCTGGGAATCGGAGACGACCGGGCTCACCGTCAGAGAGACGATCGACCGTCACATCGGCGGCACGTTCCCGTACCGCATGCACCTCGAAGTTCGCCTGATCCGCTGATCAGCCTTTCGGGATCGTCAGCTCGCGGCCGGTGTAGAACCCCGAGCGCTCCTCGAGGACGTACGGCGCCATCGCCGCGCGCCGCTCGCTCTCGACGTCCGACAGCCGGTAGCGCTCACGCGACTCCGGAGAGTCCCAGATGGAAACGCCGACCACCTCCATCCCATCGGGCGAGTAGCACTCGTACGCCCGCAGCATCCCTTCGGGGAACTCACGCGGCCGCCACGATCGGCTGAACTCCTCGCGCGCGCCCGGCTTCAACCTCCGCGTCGTGATCCACACGTGGGCGGTGTCGAACTCCATGCCTGCCTCCTCTCGCAGTACGCCCGCCGATCAAATCACGCCGGCGTCAGCTCGACCTTCCCTTCGCTCCGAGAAATCCGCTCCACGCGGACAGAGATCGGATCGCCGAGGCGGTAGGTGCGGCCGGTCGTTCGGCCGGACATTGCGGTCGCGAGGTCGTTCAGCTGGAAGAACTCGCCCTGAAGCCGCCGGGCAGGCAGGAACCCCTCGAACACCTCGCCGAACCGCACGAAGAGCCCTGAGGCGATCAGGCCGATGATCTCCCCCTCCCACTCCTCGTCCCACCCGAGCTCGAACAGGCGCTTCTCGAGCAGCCACGAGAGGCAGATCGCGTCGGCGGCGTACTCGATCTGCGCTGCCTCGCGTTCCCGCTCCGAGGTGTGCTCGGCGAGGTGCTGCAGGTCTTCGGGCAGCGGGTCGTCGGACTGGCCGAGCTCCCGCAGGAGCGCACGGTGGACGACGAGATCCGGGTAGCGGCGAATCGGTGAGGTGAAGTGGCAATAGGCGCTGCTTGCGAGCCCCGCGTGGCCGAGGTTCTTCGGGTCGTAGCGCGCCTGCTTCAGTGCTCGCAGGACGAGCGACGGGAACGCCTCCTTGCCGCGACCCGACTGCGCGGCGTACGCCGAGACGAGCTTCGACGCCTCGCCGGCGACGCTCGCGGCGAGCTGCGGGGTCAGCGGGCTCGGCACCGGCGGTGTCGGCACGCCGAGATCGGCGAGCTTCGCGATCAGGTGCTCGACCGCCCTCGGGTCGGGCAGCTCGTGCACGCGATAGAGCGCCGGACGGTTACGCGACGAGAGAAACGCCCCGACACATTCGTTCGCGAGGATCATCAGCTCCTCGACGAGCATGTGCGCGTGCGGCTCGCCCTCGAGCCAGGCATCGGCGACGCCTCCGTTGCCGTCGAAGCTGAAGACCTCCTCCGGCGACTGGACTTGCAGCGCGCCGCGCGCGAACCGGCGCGTGCGGAGTGCGTTCGCGAGCTCGTCGTTCAGCGCGAGCTGGTCGAGGATCAGCTCTGTCGCCTCGCGCCGTTGCGCCTGCCCATACGTCAAGCGCTCGTTCGAACGGATGACCGACCGGTAGAACGACGGCTCTCCCTTCGGCGGGATCTCGACGGTGACGCAGAGACGGTCCTGGTGCGGGCGGAGCGAGCACAGGTCGTCGGCGAGCTCGTGCGGCAGCATCGGCGCGACCGCGCCGGGGACGTAGGTCGAGAACGACCGGCGCGCGGCCCCGAGGTCGAGCGGCGTGCCCGCGCCGACGAACCACGAGACGTCGGCGATGTGCACCCACGCCCGGATGCCGTTCTCCTCGCGCCTGAACGACAGCGCGTCGTCGAAGTCCTTGGCCGTGTCGGGGTCGACGGTAAAGGTGGGCAGCTCGCGCAGGTCGACGCGGTTCGGATCCTCCGCCGACGGCGGATCGTGCGGCTCGAACGGCTGCCGTGCGCCGCGCTCGACGAGGAGGGCTTCGAGGACGTTCTCGATGCGTTTCGCCGAACCGAGCGCCTGCTCGACGTGCGCCCGGCCCTTCCCCGGCCGCACCACGGCGAGGTCGCCGGGCTCGAGGTCGCCGAGCCCCTTCGACTCGAGCACGAGCGGCATCCCGGGCGTGAAATACGGCTCGCCGACGACGAGCTTGCCGCGCCGGCCGACCTCGACTACCAGCGACTCGGCTATACGCGGAGGAAGCGGCGGATCGTCAGGCCCGAGCCGAGGGCGCCGAGGCCCAGGCCGGCGGCGAGGAGCACGAGTGCCACGAGCGGGAACGCCATTGCGTGCACGTCGGCGTCGCCAGACAGGTGTGGGAGGATCGCCGGCAAGGCGACCGTCTTGCCGATGACCAAGAAGAAGATCGCGAGCAGCGCCCCCGCCACGCCGCAGATGAGCCCCTCGAGCATGAACGGGCCGCGCACGAACCAGTTCGTGGCGCCCACGAGTTTCATCACCTCGATCTCGCGTCGGCGCGAGAAGATCGACAGCCTGATCGTGTTCGAGATCAGCAGCACTGACGCGCTCACGAGCACAAGCGTCGCGAGTGTGAACACCACCTCGATCACGTGCGCCACCTCGAGGATGCGATGCGACAGCTTCTTCCCGTCGGTGATCTTGCCGACGAACGCAGGCTTGTTCTTCCCGGTGAGCGAGGTGAAGAGCTTGTCGACATCCTCACCCTTGTCCGGTGTGACGGCGAGCGAGTTCGGGAACGGGTTGTACGTCAGGTTCTTTACCATGTCGGGATACCGCCTCGACATGTCCTTGTACGCCTGCGCCTTCGAGATGTACTTGATCCCGCCGTCCTTGACGTACCGACTCTGCTGAAGCTGCGCCGCGTAGTCGGTCCGCTGCGTCGCGGTCGCGGAGTCCTTGAAGTTGACCTTGACGACGAGCTCGTTCTTCACGTGGTTCGACCACGAGACGGTCCACGTCCCGAGGGCGATGAACAGTCCGAGCAGGAACATGCCGATCAGCACGGTCATCGTCGCGGCGACGGTCGTCGACAGGTTCGCGCCGAGCGACCGCCACGCTTCGCCGATCAGAAGTCTGCTGCGTCCACTCATTCGCCTACGTACCCTCCGCGGCGCTCGTCGCGTGCGAGCCGGCCGAACTCCAGCTGGATGACGCGCTTCCGCATCTTGTCGACCATCTCGCGGTCGTGCGTCACCATCAGGATCGTGGTGCCGCTGCGGTTGATGCGATAGAGCAGCTGCATGATCCCGACGGAGGTGTCGGGGTCGAGGTTGCCGGTCGGCTCGTCGCAGACGAGGAGCGGTGGATGGTTGACGAACGCGCGAGCGATCGACACGCGCTGCTGCTCGCCGCCGGACAGCTCGTCGGGGAGCGAATTCATCTTGTGCGAGAGACCGACCATCGCGAGCACCTCGGGCACCTTCTTGCGAATCGCAGCATTCGACTCGCCCTGCACCTTCAGCGCGTACGCGACGTTCTCGGCGGCGGTTCGGCGCGGCAGCAGCTTGAAGTCCTGGAACACGCAGCCGATGTTGCGCCGCAGCATCGGCACCTTCGAGCGCTTCAGCCGGCCGAGCTCGCGGCCGCCGACGACGATCTTGCCGCGCGTCGGCTCGAGCTCCTTCAGTAGGAGCCGGACGAGTGTCGACTTACCGGAGCCCGACGCGCCGACGACGAACACGAACTCGCCCTTGTCGATGTGGAACGTGACGTCGTTCAGCGCAGTGACGTCGGGCTCGTAGACCTTCGTCACCGCCTCGAATACGATCATCGACGCCGCGGACGGCCTCGACGCCTCGACCGGGTCGTCGATCACGGCGGTCGCCGTCGGCTGAGGGAATGTGAGCTCGGGTTCCTGCACGTCGGTTCAGCTAGGACGCCGCGTATCGAGGCGCCCGGGTGCGAAGATGCTGCAAAGTGTAGCCCACCGCCTAGACGCCCCTTCCGGCGGCGCGGGCGAGCAAATACTCGCGAATGAACGGATCGAGCTCGCCGTCGAGCACCGCCTGCGCGTTTCCCATCTCGTAGCCGGTGCGTGAGTCCTTGACCATCTGATACGGGTGCAGAACGTAGGAGCGGACGGACTCGCCGCCGAAGCCGGTGTCCGCCGAACCGCCTCGTTCCTTCGCCAGAAGCGCCTCTCTCTCCTCCTCCTGGCGCTCGAGGAGGCGTGACTTGAGCACGCGCATCGCGGTCTGCTTGTTCGCCGACTGCGAGCGCTCGTTCTGGCACTGCACGACGATGCCGCTCGGCAGATGCGTGATCCGCACCGCGCTGTCGGTCTTGTTCACGTGCTGGCCGCCGGCGCCTTGCGCGCGGTACGTGTCGATCTTCAGATCGCCTTCGTCGATCTCGATCTCGCCGTCGTCCGACAGCAGCGGCGCGACGATCACGGTTGAGAACGCTGTGTGCCTGCGGTGCGCCTGGTCGAACGGCGAGAGACGAACGAGACGATGCTTGCCACGCTCCGCCTTCAGGATCCCGTACGCGTTCTCGCCGCCGACGGTGAACGTCGCGGACTTGAGACCCGCTTCCTCCCCCGGGCTCGCTTCGAGCAGCTCGACCGCGAACCCGCGGTTCGCAGCCCAGCGCTCGTACATGCGAAGCATCATCTCCGCCCAGTCCTGCGCATCGGTCCCGCCCGTGCCCGACTGCAGCGTCACGACTGCGTCGCCGCCGTCGTACTCGCCGTTGAAGAGCGCCGCTTCCTGCAGCTCGTCGAGCTCATGGCGGAGCGGCACCAGCGACGACGCGATCTCGCTCTCCATCTCGCCGCCGTCCATCGCTGCGAGCTCACGTGCGTCGTCGAACTCCTGGCGCAGACGCCGGTAGCCCTCGAGCCGCCGCGACACACGCGCATGCTCAGCGGAGACCTTTGCCGCCCGGTTCTGGTCGTCCCAGAAGCCGGGGGTGTTCAGTTCCTCTTCGAGCTCTCCGAGACGTGCTTCGAGAGACGCGGGGTCAAAGGTACTCACGGACCCAGTCGAGCTGGGCCCCGAGCTCTTCGAGCTGGTCCGTCAGTGATCTTGCGTCTTCGAGCATCCCGGGATCGTACCGGCGAGCGTCTGCAACCCTCGCTTGACGCTGACGCCGAAACGCAACTCGACGAGCCCGGTCTCTTTCGTAGTGATCTTGGTGAGCCCGTCGGGGGTGCGTGAGACGCAGCCGGCCGACGCGTGCCAGTACGGCGACCACCGGATGCGCACCCGGTACGTGCCCGGTTCGTCGACGGTCGTGACGAGACGCTGCGGCCACAGCCAGAGGACGGTCGCGCTCCCAGGGCCGGTGACGAGCGGCGTTGCGTGCGGGAGCTCGTAGACCGTCATGTGCTGGAGGTACTTCACGGGAACAAGCCCGGACTTCCCGGAGCGGAGAAGCGCCGCCTCGCGGCGCGAGCTGTAGTCCGCAGGGGCGTCGGTGAGCAGCACGTAGCGGACGGCTAGCTTGCGGAGCCACGCGCGGTATGCCTTGCCGCCGAGCTTCGAGTCGTAGAGCAGCTCGTTCTGCGGAAAGTCGCTCTGGCGGTACCAGCCGCGCACGATCGGGATGCCGGCGTCGGGCAGATAGGCAGCGGGCCAGTGCTCGGCGGTGTCGACGACCTCGACGCGGTAGGACGGACTGAGATGTGCCCGGAGATACGAGACGGCCGGTTGCCAGTACGCCGCCGACGCTTCGGGATCCGTGCTCGCGCGGGCGAGCGTCGAGAAGATCGGCGTCGTGTTCCAGATCCCGGCGAGTGCCGCGGCCGGGATGACGAGCCAAAGCGGGCGCCAGCCGCGCAGCGAGGCGGCGAGGAACGCGAGCGGCAGCGCGACGTAGCGGAAGCGCTCGAGGTTTGAGCCGACGGCCGTGGGAACGAGATACGCAACCAGGCAGACGCCGATGTACGTCCAGAAGAGACCGCGCAGCAGCCGCGCCTCGGGCACGCCGCGCGTGACGATCAGGCCGATCGCGCCGAAGAGCAGCGACGGCGCCAGCTGCAGGAGGCCGTACGGGAAATGGCCGCCGTCGCCGAACAGCCGCCAGAGCACGAGCTCGACCGCAATGCAACCGGCGATCACGCCGATTTGGATGCGCGAGTCGCGCAGCGACCGCCGAGCGAACGCGGTGGCGATCAGCGCGACGACGAGGAACGCGAACCCGAGCGGGCTCGCGGCGAGGGTCAGCAACGCGCAGACAACGAAGCGGCCTGTCCGCCGCTCCTGCAGCGCCCAGAGTGCAAGGAGGCCGAAGGCGAACCCGAGCGCGAACGGGAACGCTGCCGAGACGACGAGGCCCGCCGACACGACGGCGAACGTGCGGCTCGCCACGCGCGAGCTCGGCCCCCACTGACGGAGGATGACTGCGCTGAACGCGAGCGCGCCCGTCGCGATCGAGAGAACCGCGAGCACGCGAATCCCGATGAGGGCGGCAAGCGGGTAGTACAGGACGCTGTAGGTGACGAACGAGTAGCGGCCCGCGTACCAGAAGTTGTTCCAGATCGCGAAGCCGTGCTCGATCAGGAACGTCGTCTGGTACGAGTGCGCCGCCCAGTCGACCCCAGGGGGCGCGGCCCAAAGCAGGGCGGCTGCCAGCGCCGCGGCAAGAACCGCAGCAAACGTCTCCTCGCGAACAAGCAGCCGGCGTGTGATCGCCAGCGTCATGCCCCCACCCTACGAGATCAGTCGTCGGCCAGGCGCGACCAGATGTCGACGTCGCCCCGGCGGCCTTCCTTGAAGTAGGTGTTGCGGAGCGTGCCCTCGTGGCGATAGCCCAAGCGCCGCGCGATGCGCGCCGAGGGCTCGTTTGCCGGATCGATACGAAGCTCGATGCGCTGCAGGCCGAGGCCGTCGAAACCCCAGCGCGTCAGCAGCGCGACTGCGCGCCCGGCGGCGCCGCGCCCCCGTGCCGCGGAGGCGACGACGTACCCGATCTCGCCCTCCTGCTGGTCGAGATCGAGTTGGACGAAGCCGGCGAAGCCGATCGCCTCGCCGCTCGAGGCGTCGCGCACCGCGAACCCGGCGGACGACTCCGTGTCCCAGGCGCGCTCGTACCGTCCGAGCCACGTCGTCAGGAACGCGGCGTCCGGCTTCGCGGGAATGCGCGTGAACCGATCGGTGTCGGGGTCGCCGTCGAGCACCCAGCCGAGCTCGGGCGCGAGCGCCTCGGCAAGCGGCTCGAGCCTGATCGCGTCGTCGGCGAGGGCGGGCTCGGGTCGCCTCAGGCGCCGTGGCACTTCTTGAACTTCTTGCCGGAGCCGCACGGGCAAAGGTCGTTCCGGCCCACGTTCTCGAACTCGCTGTTGACCTTAGGGCGCTGCGCAACGGGCGTCGTGACGCCACCGGCGCTCGCGAACCCAGCCGCCGCGGTCGATGTGCCGCCGGCCGCGAGGATCGCCTCCGAGCCGGCGAGCTGCTGATGCTCATAGCTGAGGTTGCCATTCGCCCCGTTCTGCGCCTGCTGCTGCAGCTCGGCGCCCTCTTGCGCGCTCACCTCGGCGTGGAAGAGGAGCGTGATCACCTCTTCGCGGATCGCCCGGTTCAGATCCTGGAACATCATCGCGCCCTCGTTCCGGTACTCGACGAGGGGGTCTTTCTGCGCGAGGCCGCGGAGGCCGATCCCCTCGCGCATGTAGTCCATGTTCTCGAGGTGCTCGCGCCAGCGGGTGTCGACGACCTGCAGGATGATGAACCGCTCGAGCTGGCGCATCAGGCCTTCCTCGAGCGCTTCGATGTCCTTCTCGCGCTCCGTGTAGGCGTCGAGCGCGTCGTCGATGAACTCCTGGACGATCTGGTCGCGCTCGAGACCCTTCAGCTCGTCGGCGGTGACGCCGGTGCCGTAGACCGTGTCCATCGCGGCGACCAGCTCCCCGAGCTCCCACTCTTCGGACAGCTCGGAGGCGGTGTAGTCGGAGACGACGTTCGAGATCACCTCGGGCAGCCACTCCTCGCGGATCTCCTCCGAGAGGTCGGCGCCGTGGAGCACGCTGTTCCGCTGCTCATAGATCACCTGGCGCTGGACGTTCATCACGTCGTCGTACTTGAGGACGTTCTTGCGCGCGACGAAGTTCTGCTCCTCGACCTTCTTCTGCGCGTTCTCGATCTGGCGCGAGAGGATGCCGGCTTCCATGGGCTGGTCGTCCGGCAGCTTGAATCGCTCCATGATCCCGTGGATGCGGTCGCCGGCGAACAGGCGAACGAGGTCGTCACGGCCGGAGAGGTAGAAGCGCGTCACGCCGGGGTCGCCCTGGCGGCCTGAACGGCCACGGAGCTGGTTGTCGATCCGCCGCGCCTCGTGGCGCTCGGTGCCAAGGACGTATAGACCCCCGAGCTCGCGGACCTCGTCATCGATCTTGATGTCGACGCCGCGGCCGGCCATGTTCGTCGCGATCGTCACCGAGCCGCGGTTGCCGGCGTCCTTGATGATCTCGGCCTCGCGCGCGTGCTCCTTCGCGTTCAAGACGGTGTGCGGGACGCCCTGCCGCTTCAACAACTCGCTGAGGTACTCGGACGTCTCGACAGCGATCGTGCCGACGAGGATCGGCTGGCCCTTCTCGTGCCGTTCCTTGACGTCCTTGACGACGGCGTCGAACTTCGCCTCGACGGTCTTGAAGATCAGATCGTTCTGGTCGTCGCGCGCGACGGCGACGTTGGTCGGGATCTCGACGACGTTCAGGCCGTAGATCTCGACGAACTCCTTCTCCTCCGTCTTGGCGGTACCGGTCATGCCGCCGAGCTTCTCGTACAGGCGGAAGTAGTTCTGGAGCGTGATCGTCGCGAGCGTCTGGTGCTCCTCCTGGATCGGGACGTTCTCCTTCGCCTCGATCGCCTGGTGGAGGCCCTCGCTCCAGCGCCGGCCTTCCATGATGCGGCCCGTGAACTCGTCGACGATCTTGACCTCGCCGTCCTGGATCACGTAGTCGACGTCGTTCTTGTAGAGCGCCTGCGCCTTCAGCGACTGCACGAGGTGGTTGACGAGTTGGACGTTCCCCGGGCTGTAGAGGTTGTCGATCCGCAGCGCGCGCTCGACCTTCTCGATGCCTGACTCTGTCGGGGACACCGTCTTGTGCTTCTCGTCGTAGAGGAAGTCGTGCTCGGCGGCGAGCACCTCGTCGTCGAGCTTCGTGCCCTTCGACTGCGCACCGTCGAGACTCTTGACGACCCGTGCGAAGTCGTAATAGGTCCTCGCCGCCGTCGTCGGCTCGCCGGAGATGATCAGCGGCGTCCGCGCCTCGTCGATCAGGATCGAGTCGACCTCGTCGACGATCGCGTAACGATGGCCGCGCTGCACGACGCCGTCGAGGCTGATCGCCATGTTGTCGCGCAGGTAGTCGAACCCGAACTCGGAGTTCGTGCCGTACGTGATGTCTGAGTCGTAGGCCGCCTTGCGCTGGTCGAACGGCATGTTGTTCTCGATCGCGGCGACGGTGACGCCGAGCCGCTCGTAGACCGGCCGGTTCCATTCCGCGTCGCGCGTCGCGAGGTAGTCGTTGACCGTCACGAGATGGACGCCGAGACCCTCGAGCGCGTTCAGGTAGAGCGGCAAGCTCGCGACGAACGTCTTCCCCTCGCCGGTCTTCATCTCGGCGATGTCGCCTTCGTGCAGCGCGATCCCGCCCATCATCTGGACGTCGAAGATGCGTTGGTCGGACTCGCGGAGGCGCGCCTCGCGCACCGCGGCGAATGCTTCGAAGAGGAGGTTCTCGAGCTCTTCGCCGTTCTCGAGCCGCTGCCGGAACTCGGCCGTCTTGGCTCTGAGCGCGTCGTCGGAGAGCTTCTGGAAGTCGGGCTCGAGCGTCGCGATGTACTCGGCCTGCTCCTGCAAACGCTTGAGCCGCCGGCCTTCGCCGAAGCGCAGTGCCTTTTCGAGGCTGCCGATCGCCGGGGACATTCCGCGACAGGGTACCGGGTGGGCCTGCGGCCGAGACCCGCTCAGAGCGGCACACAGGCAGTCTCCTAGAGCGGCGCCGTCTCGACCTCCCAGAGGTCGTCGACGAGCCGGGAGGCTCGCACGACGGCTTCGTCCGAGCCGCCGGCACGGCCGGCCGCCTCGAGCGCAGGCACGTGCGCCAGACGATTGCGCCCGTCCACGGTCAGCGCCCAGCCGGATGACCTCAGAATGAGCTCCGCCTCCTCGCCGGCCAAGCCGGGCTCCGACACGACGGTGACTCGGCGGCCGGCGACGCCCCAGAGTGCGCCGTCGCGCCGCACCGCCTCGGCACGGTAGGGCGGCGCGAGGCGCGTCTCGATCGCATCCGCGAGCGGTGTCAACGCGTCATCCGGCTCGTCCTCCTCCACGACGAGCGTGCGATCCTCGAGCGCAACGAAATGGACGACGTCGCCTCGGAGCGCAGGAGCTTCCGCCGTGACGACTGCGTCCCACCGCCGGGCGCGCGGGACGCCGTGGATGCCCGGCTCGCCGCGCTGCTCGCCGTCCCAGCCCGGCGGAGCCGCCGACGGGCCTGGAGCGCGTACCGCCCCGTCCCCGAGTGATAGCCCGGCCTCATCGGCCAGCGCGCGATGAAGCGGCTGCTTCCGGCCGAAGAGCCTCACGGATGCCGCGTCAAGGCGCGGTGACGTCGCCGTTGTGCTCGGCGTGCCTCCGAGGCTCGACGCGCCGCCGCTCCCGGTACTTCTTCACCTGGCGCTCGAGCTTCTCGACCAGCTGGTCGATCGACACCTTCATGTCCGGCGACGCCTCGCGTGCGCGCAGCGTCGGCCCTTTCGTGAAGATCGTCCCCTCCGCGACGTGGCTCTCGGCGATCGAGGGATTTCGCTGTTCGGAGAGCTCAACTTCGACCTGCGTCTGCTCGGCGAGTTGCTTCTCGAGCTTGCCCAGCTTTCGCTCGGCGTACGCACGGATCGACGGCGTGACCTCCACGTTCTTCCCCTTCACCTGAAGCCTCATCGCGAC
>Ga0207657_10004628_pt1 | contig 14533 bp, 10 predicted proteins | sample KBSC33metaG_FD_184316 | JGI IMG/M metagenome (GOLD analysis project Ga0207657, IMG submission 184316) | Corn rhizosphere microbial communities from Kellogg Biological Station, Michigan, USA - KBS C3-3 metaG (SPAdes) (version 2) | ecosystem: Host-associated > Plants > Roots > Rhizosphere > Soil ... | reverse complement strand
CCATACATCGCCGAGCAGATTCGCCATGGCGGCCGGCTGGAGCAGATCCGGCGAACCGAGCGGCAGGCCGCAGATCGCGCGCAGCTGCTGCTCGAACTGACTGGTGCGGCAGGCGTCGAACGTCAGGTGTCCTGAATTGTGCGGACGAGGCGCCAGCTCGTTGATCAACAACGCGTCACCGCGCGTGACGAAGAACTCGATGCAGAGGAGTCCGATGTAATCGAGCGCCTCCATGACCGCGCGCGTGGCGTGCACCGCCTGCGCCGCCAGACGCGGCGCGATCGACGCCGGCGCGACCGAGACGTCGAGGATGTGATGGCGATGCGTGTTCTCGATCGGATCGAAGTGCGACCACGAGCCGTCGACGCCGCGGGCGCCGATCACCGAGATCTCGCGATCGAGATCGATGAACGCTTCGAGGATCGCTTCCTGCTGCCCGAGCGCCTGCCAGGCGGCATCGGCCTCGCTCGCCTGCGTGATGGCGATTTGTCCCTTGCCGTCGTACCCGAACGCGGCGGTCTTCAGGATCGACGGACAGCCGACGCGCTCGAGCGCGATCGCCAGATCGGCCGCGCTGCGCACGGGCGCAAACGGCGTCACCGGCAGCCCGAGCGACGCGACGAACGACTTCTCGCGCAGACGGTTCTGCGCGACGAACAGCGCGCGGCCGTTCGGCCGCACGATCGCGTGCTGCTCCGCTTCCGCCGCCGCGGCCGCCGGCACGTTCTCGAACTCGAACGTGACGACGTCGACGTCCTTCGCGAATGCGCGCACGGCGTCGAGGTCGTCGTACGGCGCGTCGATCTCGACGTCGGCGATCTGACCGGTCGGCGTATCGCGCTCGGGAGACAGCGTATGCACCCGGTAGCCGAGCCGGCGCGCCGACATCGCGAACATCCGACCGAGCTGACCGCCGCCGAGCACGCCAATGGTGGCGCCGGGAAGAATGGGCATAGGCAGAAAATGGCTAATCGCTGATTGCAAACTGCTAATTGTTTGGTGAGGCGTTTGGTCTCGCGCGTCAGAGCCGCTGACCGCGGACTTCGGCGGCCATCTCGTCGCGGTACGCCTGCAGGCGGCGGCGAAGATCGGCCCGCGACGTTGCCAGGATCGCGACCGCGAGCAGACCGCCGTTCGCCGCGCCGGCCGCGCCGATGGCCACTGTCGCCACCGGCACGCCTTTCGGCATCTGCACGATGGACAGCAGCGAATCGAGGCCGTTGAGCGCGGCGCTCTGCACCGGCACGCCGATGACCGGCAGCACCGTCTGCGCCGCCACCATGCCGGGCAGATGGGCGGCGCCGCCGGCGCCTGCGACGATGACTTCGAGCCCGCGATCCGCGGCGCCCGCCGCATACGCGGCCATCTCGGCCGGCGTGCGGTGCGCCGACAGCACGCGGCACTCGTGCGGCACGCCGAAGCGCGTCAGCATGTCCGCGGTGTGGCGCATCGTGTCCCAATCGGATTGACTGCCCATGATGACGCCGACGATCGGAGACGTGTCAGACACGCGTCTATTCAACACCAAGCGCGCCGGGGACACCAAGAAAAAGGTCGAGTGTCAGGGGTAGAATCGATGCATGAAGCGCGCTGCCCTCCTCCTCGCCCTTCTGCTGTCCGCCGCGCCGGCTGCCGCGCAGCCTCCGAAGCTCGAACTGAGCTACACGCAGTTCACGCTGCCCAACGGACTGCACGTGATTCTCCACGAGGACCACAGCGTGCCGGTGGTCACCGTGAACGTCTGGTACCACGTCGGCTCGGCGCGCGAACGTCCGGGCCGCACCGGTTTCGCGCATCTGTTCGAGCATCTCATGTTCATGGGATCCGGTCATGTGAAGCCGGGCCAGTTCGACGAATGGCTCGAAGGCGCCGGCGGCACCAACAACGGCTCGACGGAGAACGACCGCACGAACTACTACATCAACGTGCCGTCCAACGCGCTGGAGCTCGCGCTGTTTCTCGAGTCGGATCGCATGGGCTATCTCCTCGACACGATGACGCCGCAAACCGTCGACGCACAGCGCGACGTGGTCAAGAACGAGCGCCGCGAAAGCTACGAGAATCGTCCGTACGGCATTGCCGAGCTCACGCTGGGCGAAATGCTCTATCCCGAGGGGCACCCGTATCACTGGCCGGTCATCGGCTACATGCCCGATCTCACCGCGGCGAGCTACGACGATGTGGTGGCGTTCTTCAAGAAATATTACGCGCCCGGCAACGCCAGCCTGGTCGTGGCGGGCGATATCGAGTCGGCAAAGGCGCGCACGCTCGTCGAGAAATGGTTCAGCGACGTGAAGCCCGGCGCGCCGGTGGACCCGATGACGATTCCCGGGGTCGCGCTCACCGGCACGCAGAAGAAGACGATCGAGGACCGCGTGCAGATTCCGCGGCTGTATCTCGCCTGGCTCACGCCGCGCCATCTGGATCCGGGCGACGCCGCGCTCGACGTGGTGTCGGACGTGCTTGCCGGCGGGAAGAACTCGCGGCTCTACAAGCGGCTCGTGTACGACCTGCAGATCGCGCAGAGCGTGTCCGCCAGCCAGAACTCGCAGGCGCTGTCGTCGTTCTTCCTGATCGAAGCGACGCCGAGGCCGGGACATACCGTCGACGAAATCGAGAAGGTCATCGACGAAGAGATCCTGAAGCTGCAGCAGGAGCCGCCGTCCGAGCACGAGCTCGATCGCTCGCTGAATCAGATCGAGGCGTCGTTCTACAACCGCATGGAACGGGTCGGCGGCTTCAGCGGCACGGCGGATCAATTGAACGCGTACTACACCAACACGGGCGACCCCGATTGGTTCAACGAGGATCTTTCGCGATACCGCGCGCTGTCGGCGTCCGACGTCCGCTCCGCGGCGGCGCAGTTCCTGCCGCACGATCGGCGCGTCGAGTTGACCGTGGTGCCAAAGGCCGCCAAACCATGATTGCCAAAGCACGCCACCACCGAGGACACACGGGACACGGAGGAAACACCTTGTCACGTACGACGTCTCAGTGCCCTCCGTGTCGTCCGTGGTGGAGAGCGCTCGCCCTCATGATGGCGTGTGCGCTCGCCGCGGCGACACTCGGCGCGCAGGCGCCCGACCGCAGCGCGCCGCCGAAAATGGGTCCACCGCCGGCGCTGCACCTGCCGGCGATCCAGAAACGGCAGCTCTCGAACGGCGTTCCGGTCTGGGTCGTCGAGCTCCACAAGGTGCCCGTCGTTCAGGTGAACCTGGTGATCCTGAGCGGCAGCGGCGCCGACCCGGCAAACAAATTCGGCGTGGCGAGCCTGGCCACCGCGATGCTCGAAGACGGCGCCGGCTCGCGAAGCGCGCTGCAGATTGCGGACGCCATCGATTTTCTCGGCGCCGATCTGAGCACCAGCGCCGCCACCGACAGCTCCGCGGTGCGCCTGCACGTCCCGATCGCGCGGCTCGGCGACGCGCTGCCCGTCATGGCCGACGTCTCGCTGCGACCCACCTTTCCGGCCGACGAGCTCGACCGCCTGCGGCAGCAGCGGCTCACGAGCCTGCTGCAGGCGCGCGACGATCCGGCGACCATCGACTCGCTCGCGTTCTCGCGCGTGCTCTACGGCCCGACGCATCGCTACGGGACGGCGATCGCCGGAACGGCGGCGACGATTACCGCGATGACGCCGCAGGATCTGCGCGCCTTCTATGCGTCCGCCTTCCGCCCCGCCAACGCCGCGCTCCTCGTCGTCGGCGACACGACGCCGGATGCGGTGGTGCCGATGCTGGAGTCGAGCTTCGGTCGGTGGAAAGCGGAGGCCGAAGCCCGGCCGGTCAGCTTGCCGGCGCCGCCGACGCGCGCCGCGCGGGAGATTTATCTCGTCGACAAACCGGGCGCTGCGCAGTCGCAGATTCGGATTGGATCGGTAGGCGCGCCCCGTTCGACGCCGGACTATTTTCCGCTGCAGGTGATGAACACGATCCTCGGCGGATCATTTTCGTCGCGGCTGAACCTCAATCTTCGAGAGAAGCACGGCTATACCTACGGCGCGAGCTCCGGCTTCGATATGCGATCCACCGCGGGTCCGTTCACCGCATTTGCCGCCGTGCAGACCGACAAGACCGCCGATGCGCTCAAAGAATTTTTCAACGAGCTGAATGGGATCCTGCAGCCGGTGCCAGCGGACGAACTGGACCGCGCCAAGAACTACGCCGCGCTGCGCTACCCGTCGGCGTTCGAGACGACGGGCGACATCTCGCGGCGGCTCGAGGACGCGATCGTCTATCACCTGCCCGACGACTACTTCGCCACCTACGTGCAGAACATCCAGGCGGTCACCGCGGCCGATGTGCAGCGGGTGGCGAAGAAGTACATTCAGCCGAGCCGCGTCGCCGTGGTGATCGTCGGCGACCTCAAGGTGATTGAACCCGGCATTCGCGAGCTGAACCTCGGCCCGATTCACGTCCTGAAAATCGACGACGTGTTCGGCCCCGCGCCCTCCATGCCGTGAACCACGACGATACGACGACCACGACGACGCGCGCAAAGATCGATTCGCGCAAGACGCTTCGTGTGCTTCGTTCTTCGGGAAGAGGTCAGACGCGCGTTTTCGACCCCGTCACGACCAGCGCCACGCCAGCCACGACCGCCGCGATCCCGACAATCGGCGAGAGCGGAATCGATTCGTGCTTCTCGGTCACGGCCGTCACCGGGCCGATGTCGAGCACCTTTTCGCGCCTCGTGTAATTGATCCCACCGGCAGCGAGCGCCACGAGGCCGAAGACGATGAGGACGATGCCGATGAGCTTCATCTGTCCCTCCCCGCGGATGGGATGCACGGTCCACGCCAAGTGCAGAGTAGAATCCGCTGCGTCTCGCATTCAGGAGCGTCCATGCATATCCGGCTGACCCGCCTGCTTCCGTTCGCCGTCCTCGTGCTCGCGCCCGCGCTGATTGCGCAGTCGCCAGTGCCTTCGGGTCAGACGAAGTATCTGCTGCCGCCGCAAAACGTCATCGACGCGTTCGACGCGCCGCCGCTGCCGGAGGAACTGCTGAGCCCGACGAGACAAGTGATGGCGCTGACCTATCACAAAGGCCAACCCGACATTGCAGACCTGGCCCAGCCAGTGCTGCGTCTCGCGGGCGCGCGCGTCAACCCGAACACGTATGGACCGCAGCGCACACCGCTGATTTATGCGATCACGCTGAAGCGCATCGCCGACGGCAGCGAGATCAAAGTGAGCGTGCCGCCGGACGCGAACCTGTCGAACGTGAAGTTCTCGCCTGACGGGTCGCGCCTGTCGTTCCTGAGCATCCGCGAAGGCGGCATCGATCTCTGGGTCGCCGACGTGGCGACCGGCAGCGCTCGGCGCGCGGGCAGCGACGCGATCAACGCGACCACGGGCGATCCGTGCGACTGGCTGAACGACAACGCCACGCTGATTTGCGAAACCGTGCCCTCCGGCCGGGGGCCCGCGCCGGCGGCCCCGCCGGTGCCCGACGGTCCGAACGTGCAGGAGAACGAAGGCAAAGCGGCGCCGGCGGCGACCTACGAGGACATGATCAAGACGGCGCACGACGAGGATCTGTTCGCGTACTACTTCACGAGCCAGCTGGCGGCGATCAACAGTGCGACCGGCGCGGTCACCACGATCGGCCATCCGGCGATCTTCGCAAGCGTCGCGCCGTCGCCAAGCAACGAGTACGTGCTCGTCACGATGGTCAAACGCCCCTTCTCGCACTTGATGCCGATGAGCGGGTTTCCCGAGGACGTCGAGATCTGGGATCGTCACGGCACGCCGGTGCGCGCGCTCGCCGATCGCCCGAGCCGCGAGGGGACGCCGATCGCCGGGGTCGAGCCTGGACCGCGCGGCCATCAGTGGCGCGCCGATCGGCCGGCGACGGTCGTCTGGGTCGAGGCGCTCGACGGCGGCGACAACCGCGCGAAGGTGCCGTTTCGCGACAAGGTGCTCGCCGTCGCGGCGCCGTTCGCCGGTCAGCCCACCGAGCTCGCACAGACCGAGTGGCGCTTCAGCGGCCTCGCGTTCACCGAAAAGGGCGTCGGCTTCCTGAGCGAATCCGATCGCGTCTCGCGCCGGACGCGCACGTGGATTCTCGAGCCGGGCGCGCAGCCGCGCAAGCTGTGGGATCGAAAAACGGACGCGGCGTACGACAACCCAGGGACGCCCATCGCGCGGCATGACGACGGAGCGCGCGGCGGACGCGGCGGGTCTGCGTCGCCCCTCATGCAGAGCGGCGACTTCGTCTATCTCACCGGCGTCGGATCGTCTCCCGACGGCGATCGGCCGTTTCTCGATCGTCTGAATCTGAAGACGCTGCAATCGGAGCGGCTCTTCCACTCCGCCGCGAACGCGTACGAGACCGTCGTCGCGCCGCTCGACGACAACGCGACGCGGTTCCTCACCCGCTACGAATCGCCGACCGAGCCGCCGAACTACTACACGCGCAACCGCGACACGACGACCAAGCATCCGATCACGCAGTTCCTCGATTCGCAGCCGCAGTTCCGCGGCGTCTCGCACGAGTTCGTCACGTACACGCGCAAGGACGGCGTCGCGTTGTCGGGCACGCTCTACATGCCGCCCGGTTACAAGAAGGGCAATCGCGTGCCGCTGATCATGTGGGCGTATCCGCGTGAATTCGGCGACGCCGACTCCGCCGGACAGATCACCGGCTCACCGAACCGCTTCACGCTCGTCAGCGGCTACTCGCACCTGTTCCTGCTCCTATCCGGCTACGCGATTCTCGACAACCCGACGATGCCAATCGTCGGACCGGGCGAAACGGCGAACGACCACTACGTCGAACAGCTCGTCGCGAGCGCGCAGGCGGCGATCGACAAGGTCGTCGAGATGGGCGTCACCGATCGCGACCACATCGGCGTCGGCGGCCACAGCTACGGCGCCTTCATGACGGCGAATCTGCTCGCGCACTCGCGGCTGTTCCGCGCCGGCTTCGCCGAGAGCGGCGCCTACAACCGCTCGCTGACGCCGTTCGGCTTTCAGAGCGAGCGCCGCACCTTCTGGGAGGTGCCGGATCTGTACGCGAAGATGTCGCCGTTCTGGTACGCGGATCGGATCAAGGATCCGATTCTGCTGATGCACGGCGAGGCCGACGACAATTCGGGAACCTTCCCCGTCCAGTCCGAGCGCTTCTACATGGCGCTGAAAGGCCACGGCGCGACGGTCCGCTATGTGACGCTGCCGTTTGAGGCGCATGGCTACGCCGCGCGCGAGACGCTGCTGCACGTGCTGGCGGAACGGATCAACTGGTTCGACAAATACGTGAAGAACGCGAGTCCGCGAGCGGCCACCGACGCGCCGCGCTGACACACTCGGCCACGAAGTCATCCCATGCTTGATGGCTTCGCGTCTTCGTCGTCACGGCCCGACGCGAAGCTACGCGTTCTGGTAGTAGCACGCCCCCGCCCGATACATTTGCGGTTTGATTCCCCTGCAACCTCAAATGCTCCGATCATTGCTCGCGTTGCTACTCTTCACCACCGCGGTCCCCGTATTCGCGCAGTCGCCCAACACGGCCTCGCTCATCGTCACGGTCGTGGATCAAAGCGGCGCCGTCGTTCCCGGCGCGGACATCTCTGCCGTGAACACGGCGAACGGCGACGCCCGTGAGGGCACTTCCGACCGTAAGGGCAGGCTGACGCTCACCGCCCTGCAAGTCACCGGCTCGTACCGCGTCAGCGTCTCGAAATCCGGGTTCACGACCGAATCGATTCCGCCCATCGCGCTGCGCGGGGGTGAAACCGCGAGCGTGCGCGTGAAGCTCGAGGCCGCGGGACGCACCAGCGAAGTCACGGTCTACGGCACGACCGAGGGCATCCGCAACGATCCGGAGCTCGGCACACGGCTCGACAGCGAGACGATCGAGACGACGCCGCTGCTCGGGCGGAAGATTTCGGCGCTGCCGCTGCTGAACGCCGCGTTCCGCAACGCGAAGGGCACGGGCGATCTCTTCATGAACTCGGTGTACGTCGTCACGGGAGCCGGCGGCCGGCGGCAGGCGGACTTCATCGTCGACGGCGCGAGCGGCGACGAACCGTGGGGTCGCCAGACGATGTTCTCGACCATTCCGGTGAGCGCGGTGCAGGAGATGAACGTGATGTCGAGCGCGTTCTCCGCTGAATTCGGCTGGACGTCGAGCGCCGGCGTGAACGTCGTGACGAAATCGGGCGGCAACGTGACACACGGCGAGGCGCTCTTCCTCGGCCGTCCCGGCGGGCTGCAGACCAGGACGTTCTCCGCCGACCAGCAATGTCCCTCGTCGATCTCGAGCTGCGTACCGACGGTGAGCCACGGCGCGCCGGCGCCGATCGTGCCGCCGGACATTCCTGATTCGCTGGCGCAGGGCTCGTTCGCCGTGGGCGGCGCGTTCGTGCCCGATCGGACGCACTATTTCGTGGCGGCGGACTACACGCATCAGGATCGCACGGCGTCGCTGACGACGCCGCTGGTCGCGCCCGGCACGACCGTGCTCGGACACTATCGTCAGGCACTGGTGAACGGCCGGCTGGATCACAAGATCAGCGCAACGAATTCGCTGATGGCGCGATTCAACCTCGATCGCTTCTACGACACGAACCCGCAGGATGCGGTGTCCGGCAACGTGCTGCCGAGCGCCGGACGCGAGTTCACGCGCCACGCGTGGACCGGGCAGTTGAACGAAACCGCGGTCCTCTCCTCGTCGATGCTGAACGAAGCGCGCATCGAATTTCAGAGCGCGGATCCGGTGACGCAGTTCGAGCCGCTCACGCCGTCGACGCAGTTCACGCGCGCCGGCACGGTGCCGTTCACGTCGGGCGAATCGCGCTTCGCGCATGTCTACAGCCGATTCGGCCAGTTCTCGGACACGCTCTCGTGGACCAAAGGGCGGCACTACGTGCGCGCCGGCGGAAACATCGGCAAAAACACGTCCGGCGGCGACGGAACCGAGTTCGGCAGCGCGTTCGTGCTCGGGCAGTACACCGTCAACACCGCGTCGACAATACCGCCGGATCAGCTCGCGTTGTCGGACATGACGCGCTATCAACAGAGCTTCAACCTGGGCGTCAGCACGTACGTTCTCGATCAGTGGCTCTACACCGGCTTCGTCCAGGACAGCTACCGCGTGCGCGACGATCTCACGCTGGATCTCGGCGTGCGGTACGATCGCCAAACGTTCAGCGACTCGAAGAACGGCCTCGCGCCGCGGTTCGGGTTCGCGTGGAATCCCGGCGCGAGTCCGAAGACGTCGATTCGCGGGGGCTACGGGATGTACTACACGCAGCTGCGCGCGAACACCGACGCGAGCTTCGCGCTCGGCGGACCGCAAGGCATCGTCACCTACACCGCGGCGCCCGGGCAGACCGGATTCCCCGCATGCCTCGCCTGCACGCCGGTGCGCTTCGACGCGAACGCTGCCGCGAGCACGCTGCCGGCGCGCAACATCACGATTCGCCCCGGCATGGCGTCGTTCTACTCGCAGTTCTTCGACGTGTCGAAGCTGCCGGGCTACGCGAGCGCGACGTTCGTGAACCCGCGAAGCCAGGTAGCCTCGGTCGGCTTCGAGCGCCAACTGGCCCCGCGCCTGTTCCTCTCGGTCGACTACGTCAAGCAGCACTGGACCGGTCTCGATCAGACGATCGATCTGAACGCGCCGTCGCTGTTCGTCCGCACCGCGCCCGGACAGGTGCGCTCGGCGGCGGCCGCCGACGTTACGCGTCCCATCGTGCCGGTCAACGGCGGCTATCGTCAGATCAACATCGTCGAGAGCCGCGGCGTCGCCGATTACGACGGGCTGCAGACGATGGTGCGGTGGCGGAACGAGCGGGCGCAGGTGTCGGTGAGCTACACGTTGTCGAAGGCGACCAACACGACGGAACCTGACGGCAACGGCGCCGGTCCGAACGACTTCAACCAGGTCGACGAGCAGGAGCGCGGACCGAGCCTGCTGGATCAACGCCACCGCGGCGTGATCTTCGCGAGCTATCGGCTGCCGATGAACGTGACGGTCGGCACCGTAACCTCGCTCGCGTCGGCCAAGCCGTTCAACGCCACGACCGGCACCGACAACAACGGGGACGGCGTGAACAACGATCGCCCGGTGATCAACGGCACGGTCGTCAGCCGCTATGCATTTCGCGGCACGTCGATCGACGATTCATCGCTGTTCGCGGAGCTGCGGCTGCCGGTGGCGCAGAGCCGCGCCGTCACGCTGCGGATTGAGGGCTTCAACGTCTTCAATCACGCGAACATCCTCGGGCGCAACGGCACCTACGGCGACACGGCAACGCCGCTGGCGACCTTCGGCCTGGCGAACGGCGGCCTGGCGAATGTCGACCCGGGGCGGATGGTCCAGCTCCAGGTGCGGTTCGATTTCTGATTTTTGCCACGGAGGCACAAAGGCACGGAGAGATCGGCCACGGAGTCACGGAGCCACAGAGATTTCTTTCCAGAAGCTAAAAGCGGTCGCGTCGCCGGCTCACGACCCAAGGGTCGCATCCGCTCGAAGCGAGCGTCCTGCGATTGTTGTATGCGCTTCACCAAAGCGGGCAGATCATTCTGCGACGACTCGATGGGCTGGTACGACATCCCTCGCGCCGTGAAACAGCAGCAGAAGCTCGCGGCGTAGTATCGTCATGGACCACATCACCGCGACTGCGTAAAAACAGATCTCCGTGTCTCTGTGACTCTGTGGCAATCTCCGTGTCTCTGCGACTCTGTGGCAATCTCTGTGCCTCCGTGCCGCTTGGCGCTATTTCTTCTCCGTGCCTCTCTTGGATAGACTCACCTCGTGCCAACGGCGATAGACATTTCTTCCTCCCTCGGTCTCGTCGCCGTCGGCATCTTCTCGGCGCAGATCCTGCTCGGACTGCTGCTGTCGACCGGCTACAACCCCGTTCGCCGGTGGCCGCGCCGGCGGTTGAAGCTGTTCACGTTTCACAACTGGCTCGGATACATCGGGCTCGCGGTCGCCTGTCTGCATCCGCTGACGCTGCTCGCCTCGTCGACCGCACGCTTCCGCCTCTTCGACATCGTGGTGCCGATCTGGTCGCCGACGCAGCCGCTGCCGAACACGCTGGGAGCCGCGGCCCTGTATCTGGTCGCCTTCGTCGTCCTCACGTCGTACTTTCGCAAGGTGTTCGGCCATCACAACTGGAAGCTGCTGCACTACACCGCGTACGCAGCGGCGGCGGTGTTCTTCGTACACGGCGTCATGGCCGATCCCAATCTGCAGAATCGGCCGATCGATTGGATCGACGCCGAGAAGGTGTACGTCGAAGGGTGCGCGGGGCTTGTGCTCGCGGCCACCGTGTGGCGCATCAGGCACCGGCGTGTGCTGAGGCGACCGAATCTGTAAGTTGCTGTTCCGGATCGACACATGCACCATCCAGCGGCCTGCTGAAAATCCTCGTAAGAAGCTGACTGCCATCGCCTTGGGTCCAAAAGCGTAATTCACCGAATCGGCATTGTGCTTGCTCGATGAGCTGCACAGTGACCAATCGACGTCAGGCCGGCTTCTCGTTGCTCGAAGTGTTGCTCGTGGTCGGGCTCACGACGGTGATCGCCGCGATCGCGGTGCCCATGATGAGCAACACGATCGGCGACTTCCGCATCCGCGGCGACGCGCGCGCGGTGAACAGCGGTGTGTCGCTCGCGAAGCTGCGTGCGGCGGCGGCGTTCACACAAACGCGCCTGTACGTCGACCTGACCACGAATTCATTTCACGTCGAGAGCTGGCAGAAAACGGGAACGCCCGGGTGGGTCGCCGAAGGGGGCACCACCACATTGGCGACCAATGACACGTTCAGCTACGGCGTCGTCTCGACGGCGCCGACGAGCACGCAGACGACGATCGGCCAGGCAGCCCCGTGCGTCGACACCACGGGGACTGCGATCGCCAACACCGCATGTGTGCTGTTCAACTCGCGCGGCATCCCGGTCGCAGCATCGGCGTCGCTGGCGCCACCCAATGTCGGCGCACCCACCGGCGATTACGCTCTCTACGTCAGCGACAGCACCGCGGTGTACGGTGTCACCGTGTCCGCGACGGGACAAATCAGATTGTGGCGCACGAATCCGACGTCGACGCCTTCTTGGGTGACGCAGTGATCGACGCGCGCGTCGTCCGCCAACCGTTGACCAGCGAGCAGGGAACGACGCTCATCGAAACGGCCATTGCGGCAGCCATCCTCCTCGTCGTGATGGCGGGGTTGATGGGCATGGCGGCACTGGCGAGCTCGATTACCGAGAACCAGGGCCATCTCAGCGCGCGCACCACCGAGTACGCCGCCGACAAGATGGAGCAGCTGCTCGAGCTGACCTACGGCGACGCCCAGAGCAACACGACGGTGTTTCCGTCGGTGGACACTGGCGGCACGGGCCTGGCCGGACCAGCCGGGAGCTCCGACCCGTCGGCGCCGGTGATTGGGTACACGGATTACCTGGACGCCAGCGGCAATATCCTATGCACCACGGCGACGCCGTGCACGGCCACGCCTCCCGCAACGTGGTACTACAAACGTGTCTGGCGGATCGACGTCCCGTCAACGAACCTGAAGTTGATCACGGTGACGGCCACGGTGAAGACGAGCGTCGCGAACGCGATGATCTCGAAATCGACGGTCGCCGCGTACAAGACGAACTGCCCGTCCGGATGCTGAAGATGTCAATCGCATCCCACGCGAGGCGCGGCCGGCTGTTGAAGGCGCAAGGAGGCTTCTCCCTGCCGGAGCTGTTGATCGCGGTGACAATCCTGCTCATCATCTCGAGCACCGTCACATCGGCGCTGCTGCAGATGACGAGCTCGCAGCAGACAATCGCGAACCGCACGCAGTTGCACGCCGGCGTGCGCAGTGCAACCGAGCTCCTGCAGCAGGAAATCGGTCAGGCCGGACGCATCGCGCTGCCGGGCACGCAGCCTGGCGGCTCGGTGACGCTCGGCGCGGCGGTCAACGCGGCGGCGACGACGGCGACGGTCGCGTGCGGTGGCAGCCCCACCGGGTGCGGCATCTTTCCCGGCGAGCTCTTGGTGATCGATCCCGGCAGTTGGGATCAGGGATTGCTCGTCGGCAAGGAAGAGACCGTAGAAGTGTCGGGGGTGACCGGGAACCAGATCACGATCGACAAGAGCATCGACTCGACTGGCGCCACGCTCCAGGCCTCGTTCGTGAACGCGCACGCGAGCGGGGTAAAAATCCGTGCACTGGGCGGCTTCGCGACCGGCATCGTGCCGCCCGCCGCGTCGGGATTCACGAATGGATCGACGCCGTCGGTGTTGAAGCTCTATGGCGACATCAACAGCGACGGCAGCATGGTGTACGTCGAGTACTCGTGCGATCCGCTCCCCGGCGGCACCGGCAACCTGTATCGCAACGTCATGGCCTACGACCAGGCGACGGCGAAGCTCGCGCCGACAAGCAGCCAGGTGCTGCTCAACAACATCGAGACGAATCCGAACGCGACGCCCTGCTTCACGTACATGCCGGCCACGCTGCCGACGGTCGGCGGTGTCAGCTACGTGCTGGACGTGGCAATCACGCTGACCGTACGAACGCAGTTGATCGATCCGGTCACGAAGCAATACCAGACAGAAACCAAGGCGTTGCTGAACGTCTCGCCGCGCAACGTGTTCAACGTCTGGCAGCTCGCCAGCTCGGGCACGTTCAACCGCGTGCAGCCAATGCCGCCAACCGTGACGGCCCTTCTGCCATGACCAACACCAATCGCGACGGCGCGTCGCGCGACGAACGCGGGATCGCGCTCGTCTTGAGCCTGTTTCTCATGATGGCGATGTCCGTCGTTGGCGCCTCGCTCATGTTCCTCTCGCAGACGGAAACCTATTCGAGCATGAACTATCGTCTGATGTCGCAGGCGCGCTACGGCGCGGAATCCGGCATCCAGAAAACGGTCAACTACCTGCTCAACAGCTACACGGCGCCGACGACGACGGGCACCGATCTCCTGTCCAACTACGATACGACGCAATCGCCGGTCTTGTGCGTGTCCGGCTGCCCGACGCTCAACGCGCCAGTGATCCTGTCGGCCGACTCGACGCTGCAGGCATCGAACTATCCGGTCGCGTCGGTCCAGACTGCGTTTGCAGCCGCCGTCCAGGGATCGCTCCCTTCAGGTACGACGACGGTCACCTATAAGCCCTACGCGAAGCTGCTCTCGATGCAGCAGATCAAAGTGTATGGCGGAGGCTATCAGACGATTCAAACGTGGCAGATCACGTCGGACGGCACCATCAACGCCGGCAACACGGCGACTGTGGAAGTCACCGCCACACTCGAATCCGAGAAGATCCCTGCAACGATGTACGCCGCATTCGGCACGAACGGCGGCTGCGGCGCCCTCGATTTCAAGGGGAACAACACGCTGACGAACAGCTACGATTCGTCCAACCTCGCCCTCGGAACAAGTTCGAGCGGAGGAAACGTCGGAACAAACGGCAACCTGACCGAGGCCGGCGGCGCGACGATCAACGGATCGCTCTCGACGCCGCGCGTCGGCATCGGCAGTTGCAGCAGCGGTAACGTCGATGCCCTGTCGAGCAGCGGCGG
>Ga0207657_10004627_pt1 | contig 14535 bp, 11 predicted proteins | sample KBSC33metaG_FD_184316 | JGI IMG/M metagenome (GOLD analysis project Ga0207657, IMG submission 184316) | Corn rhizosphere microbial communities from Kellogg Biological Station, Michigan, USA - KBS C3-3 metaG (SPAdes) (version 2) | ecosystem: Host-associated > Plants > Roots > Rhizosphere > Soil ... | reverse complement strand
GGCCATCAGCGAAATCGTGCCCAAAAGAACACAGGCATTAATCAACCATAATGTCCACCAGCCCAGTTTTAAACTGAAAAGTTTATTATTACCAACACGGGGTACTACATAATATGCCAGCCCCAGCATCGCTAATGATGACCAGCCCCAGAACACTACATTAGTATGCACTGGTCTTAACCGGCCAAAGCTCAACCAACTCAAATGGTCTGCGTCTGGTGCAACGAACTTAATGCCTTCATATTCACCCACTGAGGTGCCAAATACCAGCCATATTGTTGCACAAATTAAATACCAAAGCACTAATTTTGAAAGTGCAGGATCTACCTCCGGGCGTGCAATCCCTTTTCTTTTTTCTTCGATAAAACGGATGTTGGCATGTTCATTTACATTTCTTATAATGCCTCTTTTATCTTCCGGCTGTAACTCTCCCGAAAGCGCATTGTTAGAAATTTTATAATCCAATACTTCTTTTCTTTTTCTTAAAGCTTCCGTAATCTCTTCTTCCGGCAGGCTTTTTAGATAATCGCTAATACGCTCTGCTTCAGCCATATCTTTTTTAAATTTATAGCGCTTAGTCAGATTCCACACTTTTACAATCATCAAAATAATGCCGACCAATATAGGAATAAGTATCAGAATAAGGGTAATGATGATTCCTCCATCATTAAATATCGATTCCGATGCAGGAGCAGCTTGCTGCGCAAAAGCAGATGAACTGAATAAAAATGAAATTATTAAAAGAAACAATACAGCCAGAGACGAGCCGGTATTATTTCCCGTATGTGTTTTTTTTATCTGTTTGTAGTTCAGAAAATGCTCAATGTCCTCCGGGCTGAGCTTGCTGATTATTTGATTAAGATCTTTGTCCTCGGCAGGATTCTCTTTCCTTCTTATACGGCTCCTTAAATTGCTGGTTCTCAAAGCCAGGTAGATAGCTGCAAAGAAAGTGATCACCAACAATAGTATCATTAAAATTAAAGCACCCAAACCTCGCCCATCTGGCTCAGAAATATCGGAGTCTGACTGGGCAAGCAAAATAGTAGGGATCAAAAAGCTAAGTAGGAATGGTACGACAGCTTTTTTGCAAAATTGTAGAATCATGTCAGAAAAAAATTATTGCTTTAGTTGAAAAAATACTCTTTGAAATCACTAAATCGCGGCCTGTAGAATTATCAATCGGGTTAAGCAGGCCAGATTTAAAACTTACACCAACGAAATTAACATTATTTTTTTCTTAAAAAAGACAAAGGTGTCTTTATATGAGCACAATCATACAAAAAGAATAGTTTTTTCGGATCACGAAACAGCCTCAAATACCTGATGGGTGGAAATGGCTATCCGGTTCCAAGAATTAATCATTACTATTTGCATCATTATTTGCGCCAAAACCCTTTCGCCAAAGAATTTTAAAACTTTTTCATAAGTTTCATCGCTCACTCCATTTTTTGAGATCAAAGTCATTTCTTCAGTCAACTGTAGCACTGCTCTTTCTTCTTCAGAAAACAAGGGTGATTCTTTCCAGGCCGAAAGTGCAAAAATTCTTCTTTCTGTTTCTCCCAATGCCAACGCTTCTTCAGAATGCATGTCAATACAATAGGCACATCCATTTATTTGCGAAGCTCTTATTTTTATCAGTTCTCTGAAAAATTCCGGCATCTGGGAATTTTTTACGTAGCTATCCATTGTCAGCATTGCTCTATAGCTGTTTCTTTCAAGGTCTTGAATATTAATTCGTTTCTGTTGCATTTGTTATTGAATTTTTATAGCGTGAACTTGATTTATTTTTTTTCTTAGACAACCTACAGTAAATCAATAATTAAGTTGATTTCTTATTTTAGGTTAATAACCAAATTTAATTATTTGTATTCATAAATAACCCATTCTTGTATTCCACTCCTACCAAAAATAATCCATGCGACGGTGCAGAAAAATCCGCCTTACTGCAATCTCTGCTTTTTAAAATAGCATCAAATTCTTCTAATGAAATTTTTCCGGTTCCAACTTTTAGCATCGTGGCAACCATTCCCTTTACCATTCCTCTTAAAAAGCGATTGGCTTTTACATTATAAACCAGTACATTATTTTCTATTATCCATTCACTTATTATCATTTTACAAATAAAATTATTTACCTGTGTATTTTTTTTGGAGAAAGAAGTAAAATCCTGGTGTTGTAATATTATAGCTGCTGCTTTATTTAGGTTTTCTAAATTTAATTTATAAGGGAAATAATAAGCCCGGCCCTCCAAAAAAGGATTTTTATTTTGGTAAATAAAATATTTGTACTCGCGCGAAACCGCGTCAAAGCGGCAGTGTGCTTCATCCGCAACCTGGTAAATTCTTTTTATAACAATATCCCGCGGAAGAATGGCATTGAGGTTGTAAACGGCTTCCGCTATCCCGGTAGATATTTCGTGGGGATGCACTTTTGAGTCCTGTCTTTTTTTACCTTTTTTATTCACTGTTAAAAGCTGCACCGAGTCGAAGTGGAAATAATTCTGCAAAGCATGTACCCCGGTGTCGGTGCGGGAAGCGCCGGTAAGTGAGAAAGCTTGCTTGAAAAGTGTTTTCAGTGCCTTCTCAACTTCGGCCTGAATTGTATTGGAATTTTTCTGAATCTGGAAACCGGCATAAGCTGTGCCTTTGTAACTTACCTCTATAAAATATCTTGGCATAAACAGCTTTTAAAAAAAATTGCTTATTGACCGACCAATGCCTTAAAACGATTGAGATAGTAAGGATCAGTAAATTGATTTTCGAGGGTTTGGTATTGGTTTGAGTCTGAAACAAATGGATAGGCCGCTTCAAAAAATTGATACTTGCTGTCGTTCGTTAAAAAGATATAAGAAAGGTTTTTTATCTGTGCGGTGCTGTAGCATTTTGATTTAAAGTATTTTTTTGCTATCCGTATCATTTTATCGTTATCATTTTCCTCAGCCATTTTTTTTCTGAGGTTTAAAAAATCATTGTCTGTTGCAAAATTTTTACAATCAGAATTTATCCTTGAGGAACTCGCCTCTTTGGGGAGAATTACAACCCGGCTTTCTGGTGGTGTTTTGACTGCATTCTCCGCATTATTTACGGTGGTATCTGTTTTCCCTTCTGAATTATTATTAGAAGAAGTGTTTGTAGTTGATGCCGCAGTTATATTATTGTTTATTGAAGAATCCTGTTTGGTTTTAGTTTCTTCCGGAACATTGCTTTTCTCAGAAGCGATTCCCGCATTAGAATCAGAGGCCACGACCGTAGGAGTTATAGTGAGTGGAGCGTTGTTCAAAGTAGAAGCGTTGTTTTGGGCTGCAATATTTTTTTCTACATTTGAATCTCCCGGATTTTGTTTAACTGGCATAAGTACGCTTATCGTATCTGTGCCGGCGCTATCTTTATCAGCATAAATCATCTGCGAGCCTTCTTTACCCTTTATGTCCAAAATTTTCGTGATAGAAGGATTTTCTTTAGGCACCAAAGTGCTTACTGGAGATGCAGCGTTGTTGTCAATCGTTCCATTATTTTTTATTTTCGAAGAATCTATTTCTGCTTTTTTCACAGGAACTGCCACTATATTTCCGTGATTTTGCAAAATGGACGAATCTTTCACTACGCCTGCCAGCGCTACCGAAAACGGGTCTTCATCTTTTTTGGTATTCACAGCGACCGCATTATTGCGCGAAGGTTCAATCAATGCCAAAGTTTGCAGATTAAAAAGCTGTAAGCCCTTATCATCAAAGTTTTTTAAAAGGAAACCTTCATTATTATTCTTCATGCTAATGCTAAAAGTTTCTTCCGGCAATTCATTTTTGGGGAAACCAACCGTTAATTTATAATCTCCATCAACCACTCCTGAAAGAATGGCATACCCTTCAGAAGAAGAGCTGATTAATTTGCCGTTGAATTTCGTATAAAAAGGCTGCCCGTTATCTGTTTGCAAATAAATAAAATGAGGCTTCTGAGCGCTTACTGAAAGTGTAAATACTAATATTATCAAAAAGAAAAATAATTTCCTGATACGGGATTTAAACATAATAAGCAAAGCTATTTAATATAATATTAAAATGTAGCCTTCCGGTCAAAAAATAATGACCTTTTGCATTTTGGCTGTATTTTCGCGCACATTCACATTTGAACTATGAAAAAAATCTTTTTGATACTTGCATTTTGCAGCGCGGCTACACTGGCGTTTTCTCAGCAGGAATCACAAACAACGGATACCGCATGGAAACATATTTACCGGGGCACCTATCCGAGGATTAATGACCTAGTTCATACCAAACTGGCTGTGAGCTTCGACTACGATAAACAATGGCTGTATGGAGAAGAATGGGTAACGCTTGAACCACATTTTTACTCTACAGATTCCCTGACGCTTGATGCCAAAGGAATGGATATAAAAGAAATTGCCATTCTGAAAGGCAATTCGAAAACTCCTTTAAAATATGCTTACGATAGTATGCAACTAAGGATCACACTTGATAAAACCTATAAAAGGGGCGAAAAATATACTTTGTATTTGAAATATATTTCCAGGCCCAATGAAGTGAAACTGCCCGGCAGCGCGGCAATTACTGAGGCAAAAGGATTGTACTTTATTAATCCGAAAGGGATAACCAAAGAGCATACGGAGATATGGACCCAGGGCGAAACCGAATCGAACAGCGTGTGGTTTCCTACCATTGATAAGCCGGATCAAAAAACCACACAGGAAATTTCAATGACGGTTCCTTCAAAATATGTGACACTTAGCAACGGCCTTTTGGTTCGTCAAAAAAAGAATGCGGATGGTACAAGAACCGATGACTGGAAAATGGATTTGCCCAATGCACCTTATTTATTTTTTATGGGCGTTGGCGATTATGTGATCGTAAAAGATCATTACAAAAACCTGCCGGTGAATTATTATGTAGAAAAAGAATATGCGCCTGTTGCGAAAAAAATATTTGGCGAAACGCCTGCTATGATTGGCTTTTTCTCAAAAATATTGGATTATCCTTATGCCTGGCCAAAATACGACCAGATTGTAGGAAGGGAATATGTAAGTGGCGCTATGGAAAATACAACCGCAACACTGCACCAGGATGGCGCTTACCAAAATGCGCGTCAGCTTGTGGATGGAAATGCATGGGAAGATGATATTTCACACGAATTGTTTCATCATTGGTTTGGCGATTTGGTAACTACCGAAAGCTGGAGCAACATTACCCTTAATGAATCATTTGCCAATTACAGCGAATATTTATGGCGCGAATTCCGGCATGGGAAAGACGACGCTGATGAACTTAATTATAATGACATGCAGGATTATTTATTGAGTGGCAATGACGATAAAGACCTCGTAAGATTTTATTATAAAAACAGGGAAGATGTGTTTGATGCGGTAAGCTATAATAAAGGCGGACGCATTTTAAATATGCTGAGAAATTATGTAGGTGATGCCGCTTTTTTTAAATCGTTGAATGAATACCTGAACCTGTATAAATTCAAATCTGCGGAAGCACAGGAACTGCGACTTGCATTTGAAGATGTAACCGGCAAGGATATGAACTGGTTCTGGAATCAATGGTATTATGGAAGCGGGCAACCTTCTCTTGATATCAATTATAATTATACAAACGGTGTAGAAAGAGTAATTGTAGATCAGACTCAAAATACAGGAAAAATATTTAAACTGCCTGTTGCTATTGATGTTTACAGCAAAGGAACAAATAAGACAAGATATAAAGTTTGGTTAGATAATAAATCTGATACTTTTTATTTTGCCAGCGCTCAAAAACCTTCATTGGTTAATGTAGATGCGGACAAAGTTTTGCTTGCAATAAAAAACGACAACAAATCTGCTGATGAATTTGAACAACAATATAAATATGCGCCTAATTATCTTGACAGACGTGAAGCGCTTGAATATTTTGCAAAAAATAATTCCGGTAACCTTTCTCTTGGCCTTGATGATAAATATTATGGTTTGCGTTTGTTGACGTTGGAAAATTTGGATATGAATAATGGCTATCCAGATGCAGCGGTACTTAAAAAAATTGAAACAATGGCCGTAAAAGATCCCAACAAAAAAGTGCAGGCAAAAGCAATTGGAATACTGGCTAAACTGAAAGACAAAAAATACGAGCCCATTTTTCAAAAATATATTACAGACTCTTCCTATTCGGTTGCCGGAGCGGCGCTTAAAGGTCTTGCCGCGCTTGATCCGTCGCAATCTTATGCTCTTGCAAAAAAATACAGCGATGATGCGTTGGGTGACTTGGGAACTGAAGTTTCAACCATTTTCATGAGTCGGGGATCTGAAGGTGATTTTGATTTTCTGTTAAACCAGTTTAAAGAACAGCCTGTTGGACAGGATAAGGTAATCAGCGGCTATAAATTTGCAAACTATCTGATAAAAGTAAATGACCCACAAAAAGTAAGAGAGGGAATAGATGAAATAATGAAATTCAGGAATCAGATACCTGAAAAATATCAGAGTTTTATTGATCCGGGATTTAAAAGGGCGTTTGATAATATAAGCGCTGCACAAAAGACCAAGGGAAATACAGAACTATCCAATTATATTGACAATTTATTGAAATAACTGTGTTCTGTTGGCATCGGATTATGATCAATTATTTCAATTTTCCGGAGAAACGATCTTTGGAAATCACTTACAGTAAATAAAGAAATAAATGAGATTTATATACTGATCTATGAGTTTTTTATTGCAGTTGAGTAATATTTTTGTCAACTATCCTGGTGTTTCGAGGCATTTACAAATGCTTTAATATCAGCCTTGGTAAAAATTTGATAAGGAATTTCTCTACTGCCAAAAGCACATAAGCTGCTAAAATCTATCCGGATTAAATGCGCTGACATCAATTGTTGTACTTCTTTTTTCAACCATATCACTAATAATTTGCCCTGTGGCTGCTCCTTCTGAGATGCCAAGCATTGCATGGCCGCCCGCCAATAATAAATTATCGTACTTAGTTGTTTTGCCAATATAGGGCAGTCCATCCGGAGTTACCGGGCGCAGGCCGGTCCAAATTTTATCTTTCGGGGGGAAATCAATTTTCAAACCTGGATAAAATAACTTGACTGAATTATAAATTCCTTCCATTCGTTTGATTAAAACTTTATCATTATTACCGCTAAATTCCATCGTGCCTCCAATACGAAGGTTATGCCCCCACGGAGTAACAGCGCAGCGGCCATCTACCAAAATAGCCGGATAGCGAATATTTTTTTCGACATTTTTATAAGTATAACTATAGCCTTTTCCACCTTCAAGCAATAAATGGATGCCGGCCATTTTAGCGATTTTTGGCAACCAGCTTCCTGCGCACAAAATAATTTCATCTCCTGCAAAATCTCCTTTGTCAGTAATTACTTTTTCAATTTTTGATTTTTTCCTTTCAAAGCCTGTCACTGTTGTATTTAATTGAAATTTCACTCCGTTTTTTTCTAAATACTGTCTAAGTGCTACCATAAACTTTCCGGGATGAATATGCGCATCGTCTTTAAATAATACAGCTCCGCAAATATCCAATTCTACATCAGACTCCCTCTTTTGCAATTCTTCACGGTTCAATATTTCAACATCCAGTTTAAACTGTTTTGCTTTTTTTGCTAATTCTATTTCGTCTTCAAAAGCTTTCTGTCCATGACACATCATCATGCAGCCAATTTCTTCCATTTCGAAAACATCCCCAATGTCATCCCTTATTTCATTCATTAAGCGCCGGCTCAAATTTAAAATATCACTTAAATGAGGCGCATTTTTTTCAACGGTTTTGTGATTGCTGTTTTTATAAAATTTCAAAGCCCATTTCATGAAAGGCACATTCAGCCTTGGCTTTATATAAAATGGACTTCTACTGTTAAGCATATACTTTAAACCTTCCGCTACAATACCGGGCGAAGCCAATGGTACAAAATGACTGGGCGATAAAAAACCCATATTTCCAAAGGAACAATTGTTGGTGATATCACCCTTGTCGATAATGGTAATGTCATAATCTCTTTTTTGTAAAAAATAAGCGGAACACAGGCCATTAACACCTCCTCCCACTATTACAATCTTTTCCATTGCATTTATTTTAAAATAAAATTTTCACAGTGAACAAGCAAATACTGTGAATTTCTAATTAGCCATTCGTGAAAACGATAACCTGGTAAAATGATCACTTGCCAATTCTCACAATTCAACCTGATTTCTGAGCAGATCTTCAAATACATCTCTTTTCCTTATTAAAGCAGCTTTTCCATCTTTTACCATTACTTCCGCCGGCTTCAGCCTCGAATTAAAGTTGGACGACATCTCAAAACCATAGGCCCCAGCGTTGTAAAAAACAAGATAGTCGCCTTCGCTGATTTTATTAATTTTTCTATCAGTAGCAAAAGTATCCGTTTCACAAATATTACCTACTACGGTATAAATTTTTTGAGGCCCGTTTTCATTGCTTATGTTTTCAATCCGGTGATACGAATTATAAAACATAGGACGTATCAGATGGTTGAACCCACTATTAATACCTGCAAATACAGTTGAAGCTGTTTCTTTTAAAACATTCACGCTGGCGACAAAATATCCTGCTTCGCTCACTAAAAACTTGCCTGGCTCGAACCAAATTTGTAAATGCTTGTTGTTTGGATTAGGATGTTTTGCAAAGGCTTCTTTGACCTTCTGTGCCAATAAACTAATGTTCGTTTCTGTATCTCCCTCTTTATAAGGAACTTTAAAACCGCCGCCTAAGTCTATAAATTCCAATTCATGAAAATAAGGAATCAATTCAAACAATTTGCCGATTCCCTTTACAAATACTTCCACATCTCCAATTTCGCTGCCGGTATGAATATGCAAGCCCCGGATGAATAGATTATTTTTTTTGACACACTCCAACACTTTTTGAATCTCGTCCACAGGAATGCCAAATTTACTTTTATCATGGCCGGTAGATATTTTGAGATTGCCGCCGGCTAAAATATTCGGCCTCAGACGAACGCCGACAGGGTAGGAATGGCCGAATTTCTTCCCGAATTTTTCCAGGTTGGAAATGCTGTCTATATTAATATGCACACCAAAATTCTTTGCTTCTTCTATTTCGTCAAAGGAAATACTGTTGGAAGTATATAAAATATTTTGAGGAGCAAACCCTGCACGCAACGCAAGTTTTACTTCATTGATGGAACTGCAATCTACATTAGCGCCAATGGATTTTATATATTTCAAAATGCTGACATTCGTCAATGCTTTTGAAGCGTAAAATATAACGACGTCCTGATCAGTGAATGCTTCTTTTAGCTTTTTATACTGTGCTGCAATTCTTTCAGCGTGGTAAATATAAAGTGGCGTACCAAATTCTTCCGCGATAGCAGCAAGTTGAGTGTGAGATAAAACCTCTGGCATTTATTAGTAAAGTATTTAAAAAGTTGAAGGCGTTGTTAAAGAAGAAAAACAGGGTGCAAAGTTCTTAAAATATCCTGAAAACAAGATTTAGTTTTACGAGCTTTTATTTTCTTCTTCTATTTCTTCAGATATTTCCTTTGCCTCATTTGAATTATTATCTTCTAAAATGATTGATTCCTTTTCTTCTTCTTTCTCCGCCTCCTCTGCTCTTTCTATTTTTGTAGCTTCAACTATTTCCTGGTTTAATAATTCTTTTATACGGGGAAGATCTTCCGGAGAATTAATACCGAAATAATCCATAAAACTTTTAGAAGTGGCATATATTAAGGGCTTTCCTACTGCATCCTCCTTTCTTCCGGAAATGACAATGAGTTCTTTTTCCAGAAGTTTTTGAACTGCGTAATCACAGTTTACACCGCGTATTAATTCAATCTCAGATTTAGTGACGGGTTGTTTATAGGCTATGATAGAAAGCGTTTCTATGGATGCTACCGATAATTTTTTCAGAAATTTATCGCCGTTGAGTTGTGCGATAGTTTTATGATATTCCTGCTTGGTCAGAAATTGCCAACCGCCTCCGCTTTCAATCAGGCCAAAGGAATAAAATTCTGAATCGTACTTTTCTTTAATGGCGTTTATTGCAGCATCTACCTGTTCAGGAGTAGCACGATCCTCTATAAAACCCATTGCATTGTTGAGCAATTCAACGATTTCAGCTATTGACAAAGGCTTGTCGCTTGCAAAAATTAATGCTTCAATATGTGGGATAATGATACTTAATTCCATTGTGTAATTGACTAATATTAGCCAATTAGCTAATCAGCTAATCAGCTAATTAAATAATTATCCCTGCAATGCTGCGGCGCCACTGACAATTTCCGTAAGCTCTGTAGTAATTGCGGCCTGCCTTGCACGGTTATAACTAATTTTCAATGATTTTAAAAGCTCATTCGCGTTTTCTGTTGCCTTATCCATTGCAGTCATTCGCGCTCCATGTTCACTCGCATGCGCATCAAGGATAGCTTTGTATAACTGAGTATTTAAGATCTTGGGCATCAGTTCCTGCAGCAAAATATCTTTACCTGGCTCAAATATAAAGTCGGCTTTTGTAGCTCCCTTTTTATTTTCTGATTTTTTTACGGGTAAAAATTGCTCAGCAATAAATTTTTGAGTACCTGCATTTTTAAATTCACTGTAAACCAAATCGACAGCATCTATATCTCCCTTTGCAAACGCGTCCATCGCGTATTTGGCCGCTGCCGCTACATTCTCAAAATTAAGATCCGAAAATATATTCCAATAAAGATCAACTACTTTGAAATTATTTTTCGAAAAATGCTCGTATCCCTTTTTTCCCAAAGGAAGAATTTCTACATTTCCTTTAGCCAATTGTACCGCATATTTTTCATGAATATCATGCTTTACGAGCTTGATTAAATTACTGTTGTACCCTCCACACAAACCCCTGTCGCTGGTTATTACGATGATCAAGACTTTTTCAACAGGTCTTTGTTTTGCAAGCGCCAGATTAATGTCCCCATCCGCATTGCCAACAATATTGCCCAGCATTTCCTGGAGTTTTTGGGCGTAAGGCCTCATTTGAATAATAGCATCCTGTGCCCTTCTCAACTTGGCCGCACTTACCATTTTCATGGCTTTGGTAATTTGTTGGGTACTTTGAACGCTTTTTATCCGGTTTCTTACTTCTTTTAATGCGCCACTCATAATTTTTTCCGTTTATGGGGTGCAAAGGTAAGTTAATGGAGGTATAAAACCATCTTCTATGCGCCACAAAAATCCGGCGATTCTGCGGTTCCTTATTTTATTAAACCGGGCATAGTTTCAAAAAAAGAAACCCGGATTTTGACTGAAATAAGAACCCGTTCTATACAGTAAGCGAACAAATAGAGGATTATCCTATTTAATTTCATTTCCTGCGCTGTCTTTTTGCTACGAAACTCATTTGTATTATTTTTATATTATCCTAAACCAGGGAAATTTCAATATTAAAATCAATCTAAAAAATTATATGTCTCATAAAAGGAAAGGCCAGTTAACTGTTTCAGGCGAGTGGGCAAAACATCTGAGAAAATTCCGGCGAAGACAATTTTGGAAAGGAGAACGGATGGCAGGAAAAAGAGTGATTAAAAATGAAACAAAAACTCATTGATAAAAGTTATCATTTCACAGGTTGTTGTATAAAATGAAAAGGAACCGGAAGCTTTATTCAATGGTTTTGTAAAATAATTGGTATATTTACTCATGCTTCTTCAGTTAGAAAATACAGGTAAGAAAGACCTTGATACGCTTTTAAATTTTGCAAAACAAAATCAATTGAAATTATCAGTAATTGATAGTGAAAAAAATGATTATTTCCTACCCGGAAAACCATTGAGTGATGCCGAATTATCTCGGCTAATTGAGGATAGCCGCAAAAGCGGCCATATAGAAATGGGAAAGGCACATAAAGTAATCAGGAATCATTTTAATGCAGATTAAATATACGACTGATGCATTCGCATCATTAGCACAACTCGTAAATTTTATAGAATCCAAAAACACTGCCGGTGCCGGTATGCGCTGGTTGGCTAAGTATGAACGCTTTTTAATAAGCTCTCTTGTAAATGCCAGACGCAAACCGCTTTGTAATAATGCAACTTTTAAAAAATTAAATTTGAGATGCATCTATTTTAATGATTGGCTGATTGCATTTTCGATTAATGAAAATTTTGTTTTAATAGAAGCGCTGTTACATAAGTCAAGAATAGCAGATTAAAACAGCTTTTTGAAGGTTGGCAAACTTTGCGCCATCAGATACCATCGGATGGGAAGTGCCTTATCTCATCCTCCTTTTTGCTGCCAAATTCCTTTGTGCTATTTTTACATAATGGACAAAAAATTATTTTTATTAGATGCAATGGCGCTTATTTACCGTGCTTATTATTCATTAATACGAAGCCCGATCATAACTACCAAAGGAAAGAATACCAATGCTCAGTTTGGCTTTACCAATACGTTGGCAGATTTAATAAAAAAAGAAAATCCTACGCACCTTGCGGTTGCTTTTGATACTTATGCACCCACGGAAAGACATATTGACTTTGCCGCCTACAAAGCGCAGCGGCAGGAAGCGCCAGAAGATTTATTGGCAGCCATTCCTGATATTAAAAAAATTATTGAAGGTTTTAATTTGCCGGTTGTAGAGTGTGATGGTTATGAGGCTGATGATATCATTGGCGCGTTGGCACAGCAGGCGGAGAAACAAGGATACCAGGTTTTTATGGTAACACCAGACAAGGATTTCGGCCAGTTGGTTACTGAAAACATTAAGATTTATAAACCGGGTTACCAGGGAGGCAACGTGGAAATAATGGGCGAAAAAGAAGTGTGCGCAAAATGGGGCATTAAAAACGTGACACAGGTAATTGATATACTCGGATTAATGGGCGACGCAGCAGATAATATTCCGGGAATAGCAGGTGTAGGTGAAAAAACTGCGGCGAAATTATTGGCACAATATGAAACGCTGGAGAATGTGTTGGCGGACGCGGAAAATATTAAAGGCGCATTGGGAAATAAAATAAGAGAAGGGAAAGACATGGCTATTCTTAGTAAGAAATTAGCTACGATTATTACGGAGGTGCCTTGCGAATTTCACGAAGAGAATTTTAAGATTGGGCCTTACAATACGGAAGTACTTAAAAATCTTTTTGCGGAACTGGAATTTAAAACTTTGGGCAAACGAATTCTTGGCGAAGAGTACAATGTTTTTGTGATGGAAAAAACTGTTGTACAGGCGGATTTGTTCTCAAATGTAGAAACAACGGAGGTTGTAAAGCAGGTTGAAATCATTGAAGAAGAAAAACCAGGTTTAATTGCTGAAAAAAATATCAGCAACACACCGCATCAATATTTTCTTGTTGAAGGTGAAAAAGCGATTGATGAATTGTTGCAAAAACTTTCCGCAGAAAAGGAAATTTCATTTGACCTGGTAACGACAAATATTGATGCGAATGAAGCGGAATTGCTCGGGCTAACTTTTGCTTTCAAACCATCAAAGGGATATTATGTTCCTGTTCCTTCTGACGAAGAATCGATAAACGGATTCTTGCAAAAGTTTACTCCAATTTTTAATGATGAAACAAAAACATGGGTCGGTGAAAATATCAAATTTGATCTCCTGGTCTTAAAAAGGTATGCTATTGATCTAAAAGGAAAACTTTTTGATACAACACTTGCCCATTATGTAATTGAAAGTGAAAGCCGGAGAAACAAAAATCTTTTGAGCGCGCAATATCTGGGATATCTTCCTATTACTGTTGAAGAATTAATTGGTAAAAAAGTAAAAACTTATGAAGCGATTCGTGAAGTGGAAATTGAAAAATTAAAAGAATATGCGGTGGAAGATGCAGACGTTACTTTGCAACTGAAAGATATTTTCACTCCAATTTTAAAATCGAAGAAAGTACAAAAAGTTTTTGAAGAAGTGGAGACTCCCTTGCTCAAAGTGCTTGCTGATATGGAGTTTGAGGGCGTTAATGTGGATACAGATTTTTTAAATCTTTATTCCAAAGAACTGGAAACACAGGCAAGTATTTCTGAAGAAAGTGTATTTGAACAAGCGGGAATGAGGTTCAATCTTGCTTCACCAAAACAATTGGGTGAAGTGCTTTTTGTAAAAATGCAACTGGGTGAAAAAGTGAAGAAAACAAAAGGCGGGCAATTTGCAACGGGCGAAGATGTGCTTCTAAAATTGGCAAAAGAAAATCCGATTGTTGAAAATATTTTGAACTTTAGGGAGCTTACAAAATTGAGATCAACCTATGTTGACGCATTGCCTCAATTGATCAGCAAAAGGACGGGACGTGTTCACACATCTTATGCGCAATCAATAGCGGTAACAGGAAGGCTCAGCAGCATCAATCCGAACCTGCAGAATATTCCGGTAAGAACAGAAAGAGGCCGTGAAATCAGAAAAGCATTTGTACCGCGAAACAGCGATCATGTAATAGTTTCTGCCGATTATTCCCAGATTGAATTGCGGATCGTAGCGGCCCGGATCGTCTTCGGTGGCGCAGATTTGCACCCAGCGCATCGGCTCCCATTCCCAGCCCTTGCCTTGCGCCGGGCTTTCCGCGGCCTTGGCCG
>Ga0207657_10004624_pt1 | contig 14538 bp, 18 predicted proteins | sample KBSC33metaG_FD_184316 | JGI IMG/M metagenome (GOLD analysis project Ga0207657, IMG submission 184316) | Corn rhizosphere microbial communities from Kellogg Biological Station, Michigan, USA - KBS C3-3 metaG (SPAdes) (version 2) | ecosystem: Host-associated > Plants > Roots > Rhizosphere > Soil ... | reverse complement strand
CCAAGGACCATCACAGTCGCAGCGGGTCGAGGAGGCACTTCGAGTGTCGGACGTACCGGTGGCGCTTCCCCGGGAAAACAAGGTTAAGAAGTTAGATCCGGACGAGGACGAGGGTCCTGAGGTCATAGTTCGTACCTTCCCACAATCGGCCCCGAGTGCACCCAGTGCTGTCAACGCCAACGTGAAAACCATTTTTTTCCCTGACGGCAGTGCCGAGATATCAAGCGGGTCCAACATCACTCTGCAGAGATTCGCCGAAATTCTCGCTGCCAGTCCGCAATCGAGCGCAATCATCGAAGGTCACACTGACAACTCCGGCGAAGAGCCATATAATTTTGATCTCTCTATGCGCCGAGCGATGGCGGCAAGAGATGTCCTGGTGAGTCGGTACGGAATCCCGGCTGGCCGCCTGAGGACGATGGGGGCAGGTTCTTCGGCGCCTCGAGAGTCCAACTCCACCAGCAGCGGGCGCGCTCACAATCGAAGGGTCGAGATTCGGATCGTGCAGCCAGACGCCAGTCTCACGGCGAGATCCGATACCAGGTAAGCCTGTTTTCTTCTCCGGCTGACGGGACATAATCCAGCGCGCCTTAGCGCTCTTCGCCGAAAAATCGAGTATGATCTGGTGAATACGATGACGGAAGTGACGCACGCTGGTTGCATGGCCTCAAAGGGATGACGATCGCGGACATTCTTACCGCCAGAGCCAGCTTCATCGTGCTGCAGGTGCTCGACTTGGCAACCACGCTGATCGCATTTCACTTCGGCGCTTTCGAAGTCAACCCGCTGGTGGCACACCTGACAAGACTCTTCGGTCCTATTGGCGGTGTCGTGTTATCCAAGCTGATTGCCGTTCTCATCATTTTTCGGGTACGAAAGCTCATGTGGGTTGCCAACCTGTTTTACGTCGGCGTGGTCTGCTGGAACGTTTTCGTTCTTCTCGCCTTTTTTCACCTCATGCGTCCCTGAAGTTTTAGCCGGGGATCGACGCTGGTCTCGATCTATTGACTGGCGGTTGTCGGTGAACTAGGCTACGGAGGGTTTGCGGAGGGATCAACGTGGTTAGCCGGGCTCTCCTGGGGTCAATCGCGACTCTGGTTCTTGCGTTTCCTGTCACCACGCGCGCTCAAGCGGCGGCGGAGTCTGCTTTGACCAAAGGGCTCTCGTCCTCAACAACTCTGAAAGCCGGTTCTGCTTTGAACCGTGCGTTAAGCCAAAGCAGCAGCCGGCTGGGCACTCGGATTCAGGACCGGACTTCAACTGCGGTGCAAGTTGGAACCAGGCAACCAGGAGCTCCAAAGGCGGAATGGATAAGGAACCCGAACCGCAGTAGCCGGCCCGCCGTTGCGACAGACGCGAATTCCTCGCCAGCCAGGAGCGGCATTTCGATACGCGGCGGAGAGAGTGGCTGCACTCCGGGCGCTCAGGTCTCTCCACCCCCTATCAACCCGGAAACCAGGTCAGCTGATTGCCGTGATAAAAAATCCGATCCTGGTGCCGCAACCACTGACAAGTACAAGTCGTTCGTGACCCTTCCTTTCCCAAAATAAGAAAGGGTCATCCCTCACTGAAGATTGAATTTTCTAGTGTTGGCGGCTGCCAACACGTCGAGTTCACTGACTCAACCTGGAAGGTCTATTGAGCCGAGATGCTGAAACTCACGGTGATACGAGTCGCAGTCGGAACGGCTTTGCCCGCCTCGTAGTGGGGCTTGAAGTGCCATTGTTTGACCGCTTCCAGAGCAGCCGCAGTGAGCATGGCGGGACCACTGATTACCTGTACATCCTCGACGTTGCCGTCTTGTCCGATACTGGCCTGTAAGACCACCGATCCTTGCACATTCGCTCGTTGCGCGGGCAGAGGATAGACGGGTTCCTTCGGCCGACCCAGAATTTCCAACGTACCACCTGAAAAACGAACCTGGGCGCCGGGGCTACTCGAGGTTTCAGTCCCGGCAACTGGAGAACCCGCTGACAGGGCGGACGCCGACGGCGAGTTCTGTTGCAGATCGATATGAATGGCAGAATTGCGGGCCACAAGAGTCTGACGTTGTCCGCTGGAGAACGTTACGTCAACCTGCAAGGGACTGGGAACCGTCTCGTGAACTTCGGACAACGCGGAAACGTGGGACTCGGTATTGGACGATGGACTCAGCTTCGCGCCAACTCTTTTGGCGCGGGCTGAATTGGCCGGCGGCTCACTTTGCTTGATCGTATCGGACATCGCCGGACCCGACATATCGTCTAGATTTAGCGCGTCCAGCCAGAACTGGCGATTTCTCATCACCACTAAAACCAGAGCGGTGATCAGCAAAGCTAGGGCGAAAAGCAGCTGGAGGCGGCGCTTCGCGTCATGGACCCCCTGGATGGAATCAAAGTTGATTTGCGGTTCGTTGTTCTCGCTGAACATACTTGGAGCTACCTTTTGCCGCCGGATTGGGGGCGAACGGCGAAACAGTATGCCTTGAAACCCCTCACAAAGCCAGCGAAGCGTTGTATCTTGTTGTTTTTAAATAACATTTACCGTAAGTGTCCTTCGCGCGGCCGCTAAAATGGCCGCAAACTGACGCGCAATGTCAGAACTATGGGTAAAGCGCCAGTTACGTCCCAGGACAAAAACTAAAGAGCAAATAAGTGATGCCTCGACAAGCCACTAACCATGCGATTTCTGTGCAAAAGCCTCATGGCAGCAAAAAATTAATCGTAATCCGGGTTTCGAACCCTGTTGACTCCCCTTTAGAACGGTGAGGCTGGAAACGCCATTGTCAGACCGCCTCGGTAGCAGCCTGCACCAGGAGAGGATCTCCACTTATCACCTTCAGCTCTTGAACCGAGCCATCGGCCCCGACCAACGCCTTGAGCACAACGCCCCCCTGGATACGCTGCTGTCTGGCCTCTTCGGGGTAGTGCGGCTGAACTCGCGCTACCACGTAGCCATACCCTGCTGGTGGAGTTTGATCAGGCACAGCCGGCGAATGACCCTCTCCATCAGATTCGGCCGGCACCGTGGCGGCGTTGTCAGCGGAAGCTGGTGTTGCCCCGGTTGGCTGCGCCCGAAAAATCTCCTTGCCGCGTTCGTACATCACCACGGCGCCGTCCGGCTGGACGTGTTCGATCTTCGCTTTTTGCGCCAGAGATTTTGCAACCGGGCTGGACGCGGAAACAGTTGCGTCATGAGCCGGCACGGCTGAAGTGGGTAACTTTTCAGCTTCGATTGGAAGCGGTGAAGCATACCGGGTTGCAGCCAGCACTTCGTCCGGAACCGCGACATTCTGCCGCTGAGCTCGATTGACCGCCATATTCCATCCGGCGCGGCCCACCATCCAACCCAGGAGCATTGACAAAGCAATGACTGCCGCGGTTAGAGTGGCCGTCCGGTAGTCGCGGCGATTTCCTGGTAAACCTTGCTGCGCTGATTCCGCAAAAACCTCTTGTGCCAGTTGTTCCGGGTCCATCGGGTCCGGGACCTGAGCGATCGAGTATTCCCTGGGACCAGAGAAGAACTCGTCATTAGTGTTCCGAAAAACTGGATCAGGCTTCATCAAGGTTGACATTCTGAGGGAGAGTAGCGAGGCGGGGAGAGGGCGGCCAGTGCAAGTTTCGCCCGAAAGAACCGCCTTGTCAACAGAAATGATATCGGTGTAACTATATGAATGGATTAGCTTTATACTGACCGTTTAAGGTCGTCGGGCAACGATCGGTTAACTGGGTTTCCCTGGAGGACATCTTGCAGAATGGGTCGTCCACGCGCCCGGGCAACTTTCGGAACTCATCCGAAGTCGGGCTTGATGGTCGTCGTGCGGCTTTTGATTGGCTCCGGAAAAATCACCGCAGCATGGAGTTAGCTGGAGAGAGCTTACGCTTGTCGGTGTTCGCAAACGGTGTTGTCATTGGGGCGCGCCCACCCTCTGCACCAAAGCCTGGAAGCGTCCGTCCGTGCGCAATTCAACAAAATGTGGGTCCTTCCCGATTCCGATCAGGTCTGTCACGTGCATCTCCTGGGCCTTCTCCAGCCAGTACAGTGAACTTTCCTTATCCCCCAAGCCGGAAAATACCCCTGCCAGGTCCAGGGCGGCGCGTGCATGCTCTGGCCAAAGTGACTTTAGTTCGGCAATCATCCTTTGCGCGTCGGTGCGGTTTCCCGAGACTGCATAGGCATTTCCGAGAAGGCCGCGCATTTCCGCAGGCGAACCTCCTAATTGCAATGCCTTCTTGTACTCGGCAATCGCCTCCGCAAACATCCGCTTGTTCTGGTATCCCAGGCCGAGAACGGCGTGCGTAACCGCCGAATCAGGTGCCAGATCTAACGTCTTCTTGGCCTGCTCGATTGCTTTGTCATCTTGCCCTGCTTCCTCAAGGATCTTGGCCAGGTTGGCACCCGCAACCGCCGAGAGTGGATCCAAATCGTATGCCTTCTGCGCCTCGACCAGCGCCTCTTCTTTGCGGCCCTTCAACGCCAGGTACATGGAATACCAGTGGTGGGCCGGGGCATAGTTGTGATCAAGCTCCAGGGCACGCTTGAACTCCCTGTCCGCCCCTTCCCAATCCCGATCAATCAAATAAAGAAGGCTGGCTCGAGAGTTATGGGCTTCGGCCAATTGATCGTCAAGGTCGAGTGCCTTTTTAACTTCTTCCCGAGCAAGCTCCGGACGGTCAGATATCTGGTAGATGTCGGCCAAGCCTGCATGGGGTGACGCATAATTGGGGTCGCTTTCAATTGCCTGGCCAAAATAATCAATCGCCCTTTTCATGCCATCCGTAGTTCGCCTACTCCAAAAGTAGCGCCCCTTGAGGTAATTCTCATAGGCTTCCGGATTCACGACCTTGACGTTATGCAAAGCCGTCTCTTCCTGTGGGGTCACCTGGATGCGGATCTGCTCGGCGATGGCACGTGCTACCTTCTTCTGCAGCGCCAAGGTATCCCGCACATCGCCCTCATAACTCTGTGCCCACAGATGCTTGTCGGCGGGTGCCCGGATCAACTGTGCCGTGATCCGAACCTGTTTGCCCGAGCGCAGCACTGTGCCTTCCACCACGGCATCGACGTTCAATTCAAGCGCGATCTGTGGCAAGGGCTTGCGCACGCCTTTGTACGGCATCACCGAGGTGCGGGAGATCACACGTAATGCGCTGATCTGCGCCAAATTCGTGATGAGCTCGTCGGTCATGCCGTCGGCAAAATAGTCCTGGGAATCACTGGAGAGATTTTCAAGAGGAAGTACTGCTAAAGAGCGAACGGGACTGGAAGACAAAGTGCCGGATGGCTGGCGGCCTCTCCAGAAAAATATCCAAACTATCCAAACCAACAGTCCCAGGATCATCGCCGTGCCCAGCATCTTCCAGGCATATTGCCGGGGCAAATGTCCGGGCCGTTGCATCCCTCCAGCGGCCTCGAGCTGGGGACGCTTCTCTGCTTGGGAAGTAGCAACTTCGGGGAGGAGTTTCTGTTTGGTGGCAGGGCGATTGACGACGGATACCTGCGCAATGAAGCGGTAGCCGCGCCGGGGAAGAGTCTCAATGTAGCGTGGATTGTCGGCCGAGTCTCCTAAAGCCCCCCGCAGCTTTGCGACGGCGACGTTGACGGCCTGATCGAAATCGCCAAAACTCTCATTTGGCCATATTCGGCTACGCAGCTCTTCCCTTGTAACAACTTCGCCGGGGCGCTCCAGCAATATCTCCAGCAGCTTGAGCGGTTGCTGCTGCACCTTGATCCGCACCCCTGCCTTGCGAAGTTCTCCGGAGTGGAGAGCAATTTCGTAAGTCCCGAATTGTAAGACGGAAGTATGCCGCAAAGGCTCCATACGGCACTCCAGTTCGGAACGAAGTCTAGCATGTTCGCCCAGAATGGGCGGAAATGTTGCGACATAAACATTAACGAATCAGTCACTTAGCCGGAAATGAATTGTTTATACGCAGAAAAGTCGGGGTGAATTGACCGAAACACCGTCCCGGTGGCAGATTGCCATCGAAGCGATTCCACAAGTGTCTAAAGGGTCGCGGGTGCTGCGCGAGTTGACGGCCCAAGGCTCCACGCATTGAAACCAACCGTCAGCGGAGAGAGGAACAATGATCGTGGCTCATAAGGATTCACTCAATCTCCGACTGCCACACCAGAGCGAAGGATCGCTGACCGCGCGCGATCGAAGTCTTGAAACAAAACTAGTTGGAAGGACTGCGGGAAAGGCCGGACGTTCCATGGTATTGGGTGACCACCGTCTCTACTTTCAGACTCTTCGAGAGATGTTGGAGTCAGATAACTACCAGGTAGCCCTTGTCCCCCGGGGAAGGCGGGACCTCGTACCAGGATCACCGTTGGAGCAATTCTCCAGCGCGGCGTCAGCTGTGCTCATACCTTTCAGGTGGACGGAACTGGTTGCCCACGTTCAGGAGTTCGTTCGCGACTCTATTACCTTGCTTGAATGCAAGATTGCCCGGTTCGGGGACGTTTGCGTCGATTTTGCCAGGATGGAAATGAGCCGTTCGTCGGGCAAACCGATGGCACTGAGTATCCAGGAGTTCAAAACGCTGAAATGTTTCTTGTCAAATCCCGGCCGAATACTTTCACGTGGCGAACTGTTGAGGGAGGCTTGGGGATATGAAAACTATCCTTCGACCCGTACCGTGGATAACCACGTGTTGCGACTGCGCCAGAAAATCGAAAGGGATCCGGCCCGTCCGGTTCATTTTCTTACCGTGCACAGGGTTGGCTACAAATTCGTACCCTAGCGGGTCGGTATCCGGCTTGTAATTTTTTGGGAATAAGAACACTCAGCGCCAGTTCTATCAGCATAGTGCCGCACGCTACCTGGCGGATATTGGACAAACATGTGAGCCACAATTCAGCACAACTCGCGGTGAAAGAAACGGCAAGTGATGACTTGACCCTGGTCCATGCCAGCAAGGGTGGAGATGTCAGCGCCTTTGAAGAGCTTGTAAAGCGATACGACCGTAAACTTCTCCGAATCGCGCAACACCTCATGCATAACCGGGAAGACGCCGAAGACGTAGTGCAGGAGGCTTTCCTGAAAGCATTTCTACATTTGGACCAATTCCGGGAAGACTCCAAATTCTCGACTTGGCTTATCCGCATCACCCTGAACCAGTCCCTGATGAAGCTGCGAAAACTGAAACCCTCCAGGGAAGTTTCTCTCGATAAAGATTTTCAATCTGAAGAAGACGGCTTACCCATCGATGTCGCGGACTGGTCGCCGAATCCGGAAGAACTCTACAAGGCCACTGAGTTAAGGGATATCTTGCGCAAAACACTGGAAGAACTGAGTCCGGGTCTTAGGGTGGTATTCGTATTGCGCGACATGGAAGGGCTCTCCTTGGTGCAAACGGCAGAGGCGTTGGGCTTGAGTCTGACTGCAGTCAAGGCGCGATCCTTTCGAGCTCGGCTACAGCTTCGCGAACGATTGAGCAAATACTTCAGAAAAGCGGACGAAGTCCCGGACGTCGAGCCGCACTCCGGTCTCGCAGAGCCAGCCCAACTGGAGCGACGCAATCGGTCCGAAGGAAGTTTTGGGACTTAAGGTACAGAAGCCTCACCCTGCCTTTCTTCGGCACGATCGCATGTCGTGACTCCATTCCCAAACTCCGACATCCAATCTCCCGCCACAACTTTGTTGCTCGAGAACCATGGTTAAGGATCAGATGTTGCCTCCCACTTGTCACAATCTTTTGACAGAGAATTGACCCCGTGTCTGTGTCGATTCTTGCCTGTACCGAATCAAATCTCTCATACGCACTGAAGACAGTTTTCAGGAACACACCGCGGTCATTCATCAGCAATCGGTAAGGGACCAAAGCACAAACAGGCTTCCTGGAGGAACCGGGGTCCGGCCCTGCTTGTGTTTGAAAGCCGTGGAAGGCGAATGCGCGACGACCGACATACAACCAGCAACTAGAGATCAATAATCACGGAGAAACTAAAAACAATGAAGCCAAATTTAAAGCTACTGCTAAACAAGGCGCAAAGCCGCCTCACCAACAATCTTCGAACTGTGGTCCTCGCCGTTCTCGCAGGCGTCGCTTGCGTGGCTGGTGTGCAACCGACGTATGCGCAGACCGTTGCTGCTGCCGCACAACGCTTCGTGGCGCCAACCGTGTTCCAGGCAGCCGGCACATCTGCGGCGTCGATTCAGAGTACTGTGGATCAGTTTCGTGCGGCACTCGGAGTCACCAACAATGGGAATAATCCTGGACAAGCCAGCGGACACCGTGAAATCAACTGGGATGGCGGTAGCCCGACCAACGCGGCCACTTCTCTTAGCGGCACGCCCTTAACCGCGTTCCTGAATACTCGTGGCGCCAACATCACCACGCGCGGAAGCGGCTTTGTCCAAGCCCCAGCTTCGGGCCTGGCAGACACGTTTGGGAACTCGAGCTACGCCACGATCTTCCACGCATTCAGTCCGCTGCGGCTCTTTTCGCCGATCGGGAGTAACGTTACCGTTGTCGAGTTCGCGGTTCCGGGCAGTAATGGCAACACCCCAGCGACTACAACGGGGTTCGGGGTGGTCTTTACCGACGTTGACTCCCCAGATGGCAGCAGGCCGGACGACCGCACAGGAAACCGTCACGCCAGCACGGTGATCGAGTACTTCGGCACTCACGGCGAGTTGCTTTTCAAGAGCTTCGCGCCAGCCTCGCCGGGCGACGGAAACCTGTCCTTCCTCGGGGTTGTGTTTGACGATGCTCGTATCGCGCGAGTGAAGATTATTGCGGGTGATGCGGCGCCCGGGCCAAATGACGGCAGTGCGGACATCGTAATGATGGACGACTTCCTTTACGGAGAACCGACGGCTCTGTACTAAAGAAGAAGGATTCATCCTGTCAGGTGCGCCACTGCCCATAACTATCAGCACCTGCGGGTAAGACAGGCCGCCTCCGAGGAGATCGGCCCGAACAGCGTCCCGTGACTCAAACCAGGGTCACCAGGGACGCTTTTTGTTCTTGTGCCCAAAATACAAGGCTGCAACACTCCGTTCCACTCCTTTCTTTAAGGCATTACTTCACGCGAGTGCAAACATCTTTTGACAATTAAATTACAGTGTCTGCGCATCAATCCTACCGACGCTGAATCAAACCTCTCAAAACCAGTTTCACTTCTTGACGCCGGGCTCTGAATGCAAGCTACGGGTGTTGAAGAAGTCGTTTTCGGAAATTAAGAACTGCAGACAGTTATGCTCACACTAAGTACCTGGAGAATTGGCAAGGTCGCCATTATTCACTGCGCAGGCAGGATTGTACGAAGCGATGCTGCTTTCCGGTTGCGCGACGCAGTCGCACAGCAAAGGGAAGCTCTGGTTGTCCTGCTCGATTTCTCGGGGGTGCAGGCATTGGACGGCGGTGGTTTGGGCATGTTGATATTTTTGCAGATGTGGACTCATGATCGCGGCATTCAGCTCAAAGTGTTTGATCCAGCTGACGGTGTTCGACGGAGCCTGGAACGCAGCCGCCCCGCCGCCGCCGCGGTTGAGATCGCAGCAACGGGCGAAGTCCTGTCACTGTTGGGCTGGGGACTCGAGGAATTGTGGGCCAGGGCCCGAAGGTCGGCGTGACGCACGAAAGAAAGTCAATTGTCTCTCGATGCTTCTTGTAAACATTATTTGACAAATAAGTGACGCCCGCCGCACATCCGTATTACCTGCGCCGAATAAAATCCGACAGACATACTGATTCCACGAAAATCTGAGAGGAGCTAAATGTATAAGGGAGACACGATCCAAGAGCTGGTCGCCGCGGTTGACGCGATTCGCGAGCGCCGCTCCGGCAATGCGGTCGAGCAGGTCTTCACAAACCCACCGCACCTTGGAAATAGTGACCACGACAGAACCAGCCATCTGGAAGCGAACCTGAGCCGGATCTCCATGGGGCGCGGTTGAAATTCGAGGGGAAGCGGAACGCTGGAAAATCGGAAATGATCTGCGCATGACAAGACTGTGGCTGACACCACCAAGGTTGACGCACAATCCCTAGAGGCTATCCCGCCTCTTCACATGACGTTGTTTGTTCCGGGCCCAACTCTCCGATCGCATCCCTGGATGATCATCGAAGTCGAGAAGACTATCGAAGAGGGCGGCTGGCGTTCTTCTCTTAGGTCAGGGACAGGAGCCGCGCGGGCGCCTACCCTTGCGGGTAAGGGCGATATCGTTCGCGAGTCCAATGGCGTGCCCCACGACTTGATTCATGCGCGTTCTGCCTCACAAAATTGCGACATCTTTCTGACAAACAATTGACACCGCTCGCGCACCCATTCCCGCTGGGCCAGAATCCAATTCTCAAAACACACTGAAGAGAATTTCCACGAGCCGGCGGCGACTGAAGTTCACTGGGCAGGCCAACCAGGTTGCCTGGGAGAGTCGCCTGAGGGACGGCTGATTTCCGTCTGAAAGCAGCGGGCCAGAGCGCTCGAGGAGCACTCGAAAACAGTGATTACAGATTACACAAGGAGAACTATGAAGAAGTTTCTGTTGGGCACACTTGTCATGGTCGCCGGCCTGTTCGCACTGGCTTCTGGAGCTCGCGCGCAAACGGACGGCGCTGTCACGGTCAACATTAACCAGGATTTCATCGCAGGCGGGAAAGCATTGGAAGCAGGGACGTACAAAGTGTATCGGGGCTCGCCAGAAACAAGTCAGTGGCTGATTCTGCGCAGCAAACAAACGGGCGCCTCGGTCTTCCTTCTTCCCAGCACGCACGAAGGCGTCTTACTGGGCCAGCTCCAAGCGAAGCTGAGGCGATCGGGGAACTCGTATTACCTGAGCGAAGTGGCGACCGACCTCGGGGTTTACACTTTTCCCGCACCTCACGTTCTGGAGCAGACAGCCAAAAAGATCGCTCACGGCAAGATGGCTGCGTCGGGAAGCAATGGTGCTGAATCAGGACCAGCGACGGAGTAGCAGTAACAGCAAGAGCCAGGGCGCCCTGGCTCTTGTTGGTTTCCCAGGTGCCTGTATGCCCGGCAGCTGGACTTGTTCGATCTTAATGCGTCAACTGAAGCGCTTGCGCAGCCGGCGGTCTGGGCGACAAGTTGCTAAGCCGCCTTGGCATCACGGTTACGGTCTGGGCTGGCAACCAAATCTTGCCGAAGCTGCTCCATTTGTATGGAGGCTTCCTTTATCTGCTCGGCGTATTCGTGGCCTTGCCGTGGTAGAAATCCCCCGTAGTTATCGAGCAGCAGGCGGGCGTTGGCCTCGATGGCGGAGGTCTTTGATCGGGCCTGATTCGAAAGCGCAAACGTCAGTTTCTCCAGCTGCAGCTCACGGATGGCCAGTGCTTGTTTGCTCTCGGCAGTTTCCTGTTCAAGCACTTGCCCGTGGTAGCGGACGAGTCCAAACAGACATGCTGTCAATACAACCAGACACAAATTGGCCACAATGGTTTCGGTCAAAGCCTTGCTCAAAATCGCGTTCTTCTCTCTATCGAGTCTGGCAGAATTGTTTGCCTCCGCTACCGACAACGAAGACAGAAGCCCGCGAGCTCGATCCATGTACTCCATGCCCTCGTTCGAATCCACCAGCATGAATGCGCGATGGCGGTATCCCTGTTGCCGCAAAGTAATGGACCGCTCCATCTCAGCCTGCTTTGAGCTGGCCAAAGACTCGAGCTGCGACTCCTGAGACCGTTCGCTTTCCTCCCGATTAGCGAGCCCCGCGCGAAGTCCGGCAAAATCGGTTCCGATCCTGCCCTTCGCCTCGGTATAGGGCTGCAAGTACGAAGGGTTCCCGGTGAGCAGATATCCGCGCTGACCAGTTTCCATATTGGTCAAGTCTTTCAGGACACTGGAGATGTCCGCCTGGATCGTCGAGCTTTCCAGTGTGCGCGCCGCAATGTGTTGCATCTGTTTTAAATGGTTGACGGCAAGATACGCATTCCACGCCATGAAAGCGAGGAGCGCAGGAGCCCCGATTTGCAGCAAAGCTTTTCGGATCATCTTATGTATGCCATCCTTCACGTAATGTTCAGAACGCCTTCAGCCTTGATTCGACTGGCTTTGCAAATCTCTGCCGCAACCTTCGCGACTGCGTCACTCCGGTGGACCGGTCCTTCTGCTGACATCACCGAACTGGCAGCTACCGTGAACAGCAGAGCGTCCTCCTGCTTGTCGAAGTAAAGCACCACCTGATTCGCGGACATGTGCGTACCTCCTGCTGATTGCCCATGGGAATGATAGGCCGGTTGGCCACAAGAATGAGGTTATCTCTCTTGGTGCGCGTCATGTTTCGTCAGAAAAGAGCCGGGTGAAAGTACTGAATTCTGTTGGCATGCTACATTTACCGAAATGCGCTCCGAAGTAGAGCAGGCTGTGGTCCTGTTGCAGCGCGGGGATGACGAAGCCCTGGAACGGGCCTTGGCCCTGCTCCAAAATACCGTGTTCTCTTTCAGCATGAAGGTCTGCGGCCAGCGCCAGGACGCGGAAGATACCATGCAAGAGGTGCTGGTAAAGTCTGTTCCATACCTGCCCAAGTTCGACAGTCCCAGGGCGCTGGTAGTGTGGCTCTATAAGGTTGCGAAGAATCGTTGCCTGATGAGCCGGCGCAAAAGCAAGTTCGCTCCGAAAAGGGAAATTTCGCTGGAAGAACTGATGCCTGATCGGCAGGACCTGCAGCGGTCAGACGGTGCCAGGAGCGTAAACCCTGAAACAGTTGCCATCCGAAGCGAAGAGGCGGGCCGGTTACGAAAAGCAATTCACAAACTACCGCCGCAATATCGCATTGTTCTTGTCCTGCGAGATATGGAAGGTCTGACGGACGAAGAAGTGGCGGAGATTACAGGACTCCGTTCAGGAACCGTTCGGGTTCGTCTCCATCGGGCCAGGCTGTTCGTGCGAAAAGAATTGATGAAGCTGGGGAAGCCGCGCCCCCGGAGGAAGGTCGAAGCTGTCACGCCCCGAGTTGTCGCCACCCAGCCGCCCAGGCCTCCCCGGTGTAAGGCAATGTTTGCCGAGCTTTCGAACTACCTGGATGAACAGATCGATGACTCCTTGTGCAATGAACTCGAGAAACACCTCGACGGTTGTGGTCCCTGCCAGGCCTTTCTCGCCAGCTTGCAATCCACGATTGAGGATTGTCGCCGGTTGCCTGTCGCAGTTCCGGATCGTGTCAAGGCAGCGAAGTTGCGTAGCGATGTGATGTCTCGCTACGAACGGGCGATGGCAAAACGAACCTAGTGAGTATCGTGGCTCATTGATTTGCCTGAGGAGGGTTCCTGGACCTGCAACTGCGCTTCGATCTCGCGTTCCAACGACGAAATGTCAGTAGCGCCGATGTGCTTCGAATAAATACGGCCGTCGCGGCCGATAACGAACGCAATCGGCAGTCCAAGAACTCCTCCGTAAAGCTCGCCAATCTTCGCGTTTCCCATTACCACCGGGTAGTTGATTTTGAACTGCCGGTAGAAGTCGCGGACAGGCTCCGGACCATCGTCCATGGAAACGCCAATGATCTGGAAGCCCCGGTCGCCCAACTTTTTTTGCAGTTCGACGAAATGCGGGATCTCTTCCCGGCAAGGCCCGCACCATGTGGCCCAGAAATCCAAAAGGACTACCTTTCCCCGATAGTCTGAGAGCTTGAGTTGTTGTCCGGTCATGTCTGGAAGAGAGAATTCCGGGGCGAAGGGATGCTCCGCCGATACGACTCTCCGGCTCGGAGACACCCTGTGGTGAGGATTCAGGAGATAGAGTCCAACCACGACGGCGACCGCCGCAATGCCGGCAATCATGATTTTCCGCAAATGTCCCGAGTCCGCGAGAGAAGGCAGATTTCAGTCTCCCTTGGCGGTGGGATAGCCCTTGTCCACCCAGTTCGCGCCGAAGTTGTCGGCGATGTAGAGCACCTTCACGTTGGTGAAACCCATCGCGCGCAAGGCATCGTCGGCAGGCTTGATGTTAGGGCAATGACTCCACGGGCAACAGCCGCAATAAATAACGATGAACTTGTCTCGCGGCAGCGGCTCGGCACGCTTGCGTAGCGACTGCAGGCCGCTTTCGCTGGAGGCCGGCCCGATGTATTCAGCTCCAGGAATATGCGCCTGGGTGTAAAGCACGTGCGATCCCACCTGGATGACGAGTGGCTTTGCGCCTGCAGGAGCCTGGAGGAGTTTAACCAGTTCATCGGGGTTGAGGAGCTGTGATCTGGGGATGGAGCTTGCCTGATAGGCAAAGGCGGCCAACGCTAACAACAAGATCCCAGCTGTTGCAACACCGATACGGATGATCTTCTCGCCTTTGATCCGCGATTTCATATTGGGACTCGTGACTCCCATTATATGGAAGTGACCCGCCGTACCCCGGGGTGTGACGACAATCACAGCCGTCATCGATGCCACGGAGAATGATGTTGCAGGCGGGCAAAGTGTCGGTAAGAGCGACATCCCCGAAATACCCTGTAACAAAATTCGTCTTGTTGCATTTGTTTGGTTGTCAGAGAGGAAATCGCAGGAGGCGATCATGATCAGCGCCAAAGTTGAACTAAATCATCCACTTACACAGCAGCGGCAGTTCGTGGCCCAGACCGGTAGCGGCCATCACATGCTG
>Ga0207657_10004617_pt1 | contig 14547 bp, 16 predicted proteins | sample KBSC33metaG_FD_184316 | JGI IMG/M metagenome (GOLD analysis project Ga0207657, IMG submission 184316) | Corn rhizosphere microbial communities from Kellogg Biological Station, Michigan, USA - KBS C3-3 metaG (SPAdes) (version 2) | ecosystem: Host-associated > Plants > Roots > Rhizosphere > Soil ... | reverse complement strand
CAGCAGTCGTTGCTCAACGGCAGCGGCGCGATCTACCCCGGCCTGTTCGGCGTGCTGGTCGGCGCGACGTCTTGGTGGTGCGGCTTCGTCGCGTGCGCGGGTCTCACGCTCGCGGGATGGCGCGTCCTCCTAGCATTGCCGGAGTGAGCACCCGCGCATCCGAGCGGATCGAGGCGGTCTACGCGATCGCGCAGCACCGCGCTGCGTATTCGCCGGAGGAGGACGCCGCGCACGAGCTCGCCGCCGGCTGGATGCGCGACGCGGGACTCGAGGTGACGCGCGACGGCGCCGGCAACCTGTTCGGGTCGCGCGGCGACGCTCGCGTGTGGGCCGGCTCGCACCTGGACAGCGTTCCGACCGCCGGCAGGTTCGACGGCGTGCTCGGTGTGGTCGCGGCGATCGAGGCGGCCGACCGTCTGCGCGACCGGCCACTCGCGGCCGTTGCGTTCCGCGCCGAGGAGTCCGGGCCGATGGGGAGTCTGAAGATCGAGTCGACGCCCGACGCCTACCTTGAGGTGCACATCGAGCAAGGGCCAGTGCTCGAGCGACTCGGCGAGCCGCTCGGCGTTGTCACTGCGATCGGCGGGCAGGCGCGCGGCTCCAAAGTGTTCGAGGGTCGAGCGGACCACGCGGGGACGACGCCGATGGAGCTGAGGCGGGACGCGCTGGTCGACGCGGCGCGCTTCATCCTCCACGTCCATGACTGCGCGGGCGACGACTGCGTCGCGACCGTCGGGGCGATCGAGGTCGAGCCGAACGCGACCAACGTCGTGCCGGCGCGCGTGACCGTGGCCGTCGACGCGCGCTCTGCCGACCCGACCCGGCTCCGTCGTTTGATCGACGACATCGGCTTCGAGCCGCGGTGGGTTCGCGAACCGGTGCCGATGGGCGACGCGTTCGCGGCGATGTTGCCGGACGCACCGCGCCTCGTCTCCGGCGCGGGCCACGACGCGATGTTCGTGCCGAACGCGTCGATGCTCTTCGTGCGCTCGCTCAACGGCGGGGTGTCGCATCACCCCGACGAGCTCTCGAGCGCCGGGGACATCGAGCTTGCGATCGATGCGCTCACGGCGGCGCTCGATAGGCTCACCCGATGAGCGAACGTGAGGTCATGACGTGGGACGACCTCGGCACCGGTGCGCGCGAGCTGGCCGAAGCGGTCGCTGCAGACGGCTTTCGCCCCGACCTGATCCTCGGGATCGCCCGAGGTGGATTGCTCGTCGCCGGCGCGATCGGCTACGCGCTCGGCGTCAAGAACACGTTCACGATGAACGTCGAGTTCTACACCGGCATCGATGAGCGCCTCGAAATGCCGATGATCCTGCCGCCCGTCCCCGACCTCGTCGACTTCGCCGACTTCAAGGTGCTCGTCGCCGACGACGTCGCCGACACCGGCGCGACGCTGCAGCTCGTGCAGGAGTTCTGCGCCGGCAAAGTGGGCGAGGTGCGGTGTGCGGTGCTCTACGAGAAGCCCCGCTCGATGGTCAACTGCGAGTACGTCTGGCGCCGCACCGATCGCTGGATCACCTTTCCTTGGAGTGCGAAAGACCCCGTTCTGCAGGGGCTTCCGACCGAGGCCTAGAACGGCCGTGGAAGGTGGGTTAGATTCGACCTTCCCCCCGGCAACCGGCTCGCAAGGAGAGGAACATTGCGTAACAAGAAGCTCGCGCTCGGCGCGATCGTGCTCGTGGTCGCGGCGCTCGCCGCGGTGCTCGCCCTCGGGACGTCGCCCGGCTCGGCGAAGTCGTCGGCGACGTTCAAGGCCGCATGGATCTACGTCGGCCCGCACACCGACGGCGGCTGGTCCCAGGCGCATGACCAGGGCAGGCTGTACGTCCAGAAGATGCTCGGCTCCAAGGTCCAGACGACCTACAAGGAGAACGTGCCCGAAGGCCCCCAGGTCGCGCAGGTGATCGAGCAGCTGATCCGCGACGGGAACAAGATCATCTTCGCCACGTCGTTCGGGTATCAGGACGCGATGTACGCGGCCGCGAAGAAGCATCCGGACGTGAAGTTCGAGATGGCGACCGGCTTCAAGGTGCTTCCGAACATGGCGGAGTACTACGGCGCGGGCGAGGATGCGATCTACCTCTCCGGCATCGCCGCCGGCGCGGCCACCAAGAGCGGCACGGTGGGCTACGTCGTGCCGTTCGCGATCCCCGAGGTGATCCGCCACACGAACGCATTCGCGCTCGGCGTCCAGAAGTCGCACCCCGGTGCGAAGGTCCGCATCATCTGGACGAACTCGTGGTTCGACCCGGCGAAGGAGAAGAAGGCCGCCGAGAACCTGAAGGCCGCCGGCGCGGACGTGCTCGGCCAGAACGTCGACAGCCCGTCGACGGGCCAGTATGCGAAGACGGTCGGTGTTCCGTGGGTCGGCTACGACTCCAACGCGCAGTCGTTCGCGCCGAAGCAGTGGCTCACGGCCGCCGTCTACAACTGGGGCCCGTACTACCTCAAGCGCACGATGGCCGCGATGAACGGCACATGGAAGACGGGCACGTACTACGGCAGCCTGAAGGACGGCTTCACGAAGCTGGCGCCGTTCGGCCCGGGCGTCTCCGCGAAGACGAAGGCGCTGATCGCCTCGCAGGAGAAGCTGATCAAGAGCGGCAAGTGGAATGAGTTCAGCGGCCCGATCTACGACCAGAAGGGCAAGCTGCAGATCAAGGCGGGTCACCGGCCGACGTACGGAGACCTCATGTCGATGAGCTACCTCGTGAGGGGCGTCATCGGGAGCCCGAAGGGCTAATGGTGTTACGGGCGGGCGGGGCTTCGGTCCCGTCCGCCCTTTTTCTATGGCCGCCGCCGTCGAACTCCGCGACATCACGAAGCGGTTCCCGGGCGTTGTCGCAAACGACGGCGTCCACTTCGAGGCGGCGGAAGGCGAGGTGCACGCGCTGCTCGGTGAGAACGGTGCGGGCAAGTCGACGCTCTCGAACATCCTCACCGGCCTCTACCGGCCGGACGGCGGCGAGATCCTGCTCTGGGGGAAGCCGGTCTCCTTCGCGTCTCCGCGTGATGCACTCGAGGCTGGGATCGGGATGGTGCACCAGCACTTCCGTCTCGTGCCGCCGTTCACCGTCGCGGAGAACGTGATTCTCGGCGACCACCGCGGCGAGGGGAAGAAGTTCATGGTGCACCCGCGTCGGATCGAGCGCCGCGTCGCCGAGCTCGGCGAGCGGTACCGCATCGCCGTGGATCCTCGCGCCCGAATCTGGCAGCTCTCGATCGGAGAGCAGCAGCGGGTGGAGATCCTGAAGGCGCTCTACCGCGAGGCGCGGATCTTGATCCTCGACGAGCCGACTGCGGTGCTGACGCCGCAGGAGGCGGAGTCGCTGTTCGAGACGCTGCGCGTGATGGCGGAGGAAGGGCGGACGATCATCTTCATCTCGCACAAGCTGCACGAGGTGAAGGCGGTGTCGGATCGCGTGACCGTCCTTCGCGACGGTAGGACGATCGACACCGTCTCCACGGCCGACGCCACGCCGCGGTCGCTTGCAGCGCTCATGGTCGGACGCGAGGTATCGCTCGCTACGCGGGTCGAGCGCGCCATGGAGTTGGGGGAGCCGGTGCTCGAGGTGCGCTCGTTGTGGGCGCACGGCGACCGCGGGGGAGACGCGCTCCGCGGCATCGATCTGACGCTGCGTGCGGGCGAGATCCTCGCGATCGCGGGAGTTGCCGGGAACGGGCAGCGCGAGCTCGCCGAGACGATCACCGGCATGCGGCCGGCGACGCGCGGAGAGGTCGTGCTCGGCGGGCGCCGTCTGCGCGGCGGCGACGCACGCGCAGCGATCCAGGCCGGCGTGGCACACGTCCCGGAGGATCGGCTGCACACCGGTGTCGCGCCGTCCCTCTCCATCTCCTCGAATGTCGTGCTCAAGTCCTATCGCGGGGGGAGCGTCACGCGTGGTCCGATGCTCAGGCTGCGTGCGATCCGCAAGCACGCGGTGGATCTGATCCACCGCTACGACGTCCGCGGTGGTGGGCCCGAGTTGCCGGCGCGCCAACTCTCCGGTGGGAATCTGCAGAAGGTCGTGCTCGCGCGCGAGTTCGAGGGCAGCCCTCGTGTGCTCGTCGTCGCGTCGCCGACACGCGGTCTCGACGTTGCCGCGATCGAGACCGTGCACCGCTACTTGCGGCAGGCCGCAGAGGGTTACGTCGGCGTGTTGCTCATCTCCGAGGACCTCGACGAGATCCTGGCGCTCGCGGACCGCGTCGCGGTCATGTACGAAGGCGCAATCGTGGGTGAGCGCGATGCGCACACCGCGACCGCCGAGGAGCTGGGGTTGCTCATGGCGGGAGCTTCCGCGTGATCAGGATCGAGCGCCGCCTCACGCAGCCTCGCTGGCTGGCGGTCGCCGTCCCGCTCGGCTCGCTCGTCGTTGCCTTCGGGGTGATGGCGCTCGTGCTGCTCGTGACGCGGCATGCGCCGGGACACACGTTCTCGCGTCTGATCGATACCGGTTTCGGCAGCAAGGCCGCGCTCAACGAGACGTTCATCTCCGCGACGCCGCTGCTCTTTACCGGCCTTTGCGCTGCGGTGGCGTTCCGGATGCAGCTCTTCAACATCGGCGGCGAGGGGCAGCTGTACGCAGGAGCGATCGTCGGCGCGGCCGCCGGGATCGTGGTCGGGAACCACACGGGCTGGCTTTCAGTGCCGGCGATGATCGTCGCGGGTGCGGCCGGCGGGGCGGCGCTGGCATTGGTGCCGGCAACCCTGCGGGCGTTCTTCTCGACCAACGAGATCATCACATCGCTGATGCTCAACTACGTCGCCGCGCTCGTCATCAACTACCTGATCTTCGACTCCGAGTCGTACTGGCGCGACACGTCGAGCCCAACCGCCAAGGTGTTCCCGCAGGGCAAGAACCTGCCCGACGCCGCGAGCTGGCCGGTCACGCATACCGTTGGCCTGTACCTGCCCTTCGGGCTGTTGTTCGGCGTCGTGCTCGCCGCCGGGATCTGGCTGCTCTACTCACGCACGCGGTTCGGCTTCGAGGTGCAGGTGATCGGCGACTCGCCGCGCGCCGCGACGTACGCCGGCATGCGCACGCGCCGGAAGATCCTCGCGGTGATGGCGATCTCCGGCGCCATCGCCGGCATCGGCGGCGCGAGCCAGGACGGTGACTTTCGCCACACGCTCGATCCGCGCGGGCTGACCGCCGCGGGGTACGGCTATGCGGGAATCGTCATCGCCGCGCTCGCGCGCTACAACCCGTTCGCCGTCTGCCTGATCGCGTTCGTGCTCGGCGGGTTGCAGAACGCCGGGTTCGCGCTGCAGGGCGTCGACTTCCCGTCGGGACTCGTCGGCGTCATGCAGGGCGTGATCCTCTTCTGCGTGCTCGGTGGCGAGATGCTCACGCGCTACCGCGTACGGCTGTCGCGCGCGACGCGGGCGTCGGAGGCGGCCGCCTGATGCTGCTCGCCGCGGGTGGGATCAACGACTCGATCCTCGTGGTCGTGCTCGCCTCAGCGGTTGCCTACGGCACGCCGCTCCTCTACGCCGCGCTCGGCGAGCTCCTGGCCGAGCGCTCCGGCGTGCTCAACCTCGGCGTCGAGGGGATGATGCTCGTCGGGGCGGTGATGGGGTTCTGGGCCGTACAGCGCACCGACTCGCTCCTCCTCGCGATGGTGGTCGCGGCCGTCGCGGGCGGTGCGATGGCGCTCATCCACGCGTTTCTCGTCGTCACGCTGCGCGCGAACCAGATCGTGTCGGGGCTCGCGCTGACGATCTTCGCGGGCGCGGCCGGCCTCTCGTCGTACCTGGGCAACGACCTGAACGTCGCGGGTCAGCCGGCGAAGCACACGTTCGGGGCAGTCCTCCCGCACTCGTGGCAGAACGCGAAGGTCGTCGGCCCGATCCTGTTCTCGAACTCGGTGTTGGTCTTCGCCTCCTGGGTCTGCGTGGCGCTCGTCGCGGTCTACCTGGGGCGTACGCGACTCGGCCTCAACCTGCGCGCGGTCGGCGAGTCCCCTGCCGCCGCCGACGCGATGGGCATCAACGTGTCGGCGTATCGCTACGTCCACACGATCGCCGGTGGGGCGTTCGCCGGTATCGGCGGCGCGACGTTCACGCTGTCGATCACGCCGCAATGGGTCGACGGGATCACGGGCGGCGCCGGGTGGATCGCGATCGCGCTCGTCATCTTTGCGTTCTGGCGGCCGACGTTCTGCCTGATTGGGGCGTACTTCTTCGGCGCGTTCTCGGGGATCCCGTTCACGTTCCAGGCGCGCGGGATCCTGAGCGGCGTCCCGCCGGAGCTCTTCCAGTCGCTGCCGTACGTGATGACGGTCGTGGTGCTCGTATTGGTCTCGAGTGCGGGTGCGCGGCGCCGCTTGGGCGCTCCGGCGGCGCTCGGCACGCCCTACGTGCGCGAAGAGCGCTAGTAACAGACTGTTACTAGCTCCGAAGCGCGCAAACCCGCATGTGAGCGTGCGGTGAGCCGGGCTTGTAACAGTCTGTTACTTGCTCAGAGCGCGCGGAACGTGATCGGCTGGGCGCCCTCCCAGAGGGTCAGCTTGCCCAGCTTCGGGAGCTGCTCCGCACCCTCGACGACCGTGGCGAAGTGGTTCGCCCACAGCTGGCCGGCCTTCGACGCGAAGTTGCAGTAGCCGTACGGGAAGAGGAGCTCCGTCTCCGACTGACCACCGGGATAGAGCGCGAGCTCGCCCGGATGGGGGTACGACGTCGCGTTTTCCGGCCCGATGCCGAAATCGCGCGTCCCCCACGGGATCCAGTTCGACTCGCCGCTCCAGCGGCAGTGGATGATCCGCTCGTCCATCGGCAGCGATGCCTTGAACGCCGCGACGGTGTTCGGAGCGAGCTCCTCCTCCCAGCGCGCGACGAAGCGCATCCCGGCCGCGACGATCTCGAGCACGCGCGAGACCCTACCTGCGCTCGGTCGCGAGGCGAAGCCCGAGCGCGACCAGCAGGACACCCGTGACGACATCCACGATCCGCCGTACGCGTGGGACGAGCAACACCGACGCTCCGCGCGATACGAGCGTCAACCAGCAGAGCGTCAACGCGGCGAACACGAGCCCGTGCGTAGCGAGCGCCGGGAACGAGCCGCCGAACTGCGGGAGCAGGCTGATGAAGAAGACCGGCATCTTCGGGTTCGCGAGGTTGCTGAGCAGCCCCTGCCGATAGGGCGAGCCGACCCGCAGCCGTCGCACGTGCCCGCCTCGGGCAAGCAGCGTCGCGACGCCGAGCCACACGAGGTACGCCGCCCCGGCGAGCTGCAGCGCGACGAACGCCGGGTGCGATGCGGCGAGCAGCGCCGCCACGCCGGCCGCAGTCGCCGCTACCCACACGAGCTGGCCCGTCACGACGCCGAACGCCGTTGCGACGCCCCCGCCGCGGACGGTGTTCCTCACCGTCAGTGCGAAGTCGGGTCCGGGAGCGACGATGACCACCGCGGCGACTGCGAGGAAGGCAATCACAGCGCCTCCATCTTCTCTCGCAGCTTCCGCACCGTGTTGACGTTCCGCGCGGTCACATCTACGTCCCAATCCGGTCCTTCGCGTGGCTTCAGATCCTTCCGGCGCGCGTTCCACAACAGGTCACGTGACGTGTCGAGCGCAAAGCCGATGTCGGTCTTCTGCTCCTTGTCGTTCGCCCAGTCGTCGGGCACCCGCTTGCAGAGCGCCTGGATCTGTGCGAGCGACCGGACCGCGACGCGCCTCCCGAGCGCCTGCTCGAGCTCGCGCGTCAGGGTCGACGCCGCGCGCCGGTCGCGGAAGATCACGTTGCCGGAGTTGATGTACGTCGACACGTCCGAACAGCCGAGCGCCTCCACCTGCTTCTTCAGCTCGCGCATGTCGACCTTGCCGCGGCCGCCGACGTTCACGCCGCGCAGCAGAGCGACGTAGACCGTCACCGGATGATCAGCGCGATCGCGACGATCGCCGCCGCGGCGACACCGAGCAGCGGCCACACGTTCAGGCCGCGATGGCGCAGGTTGAAGTAGTGCCGGACCAGCGCGCCGACGGCCATCAGCGCAACGAGCACGATCCACCCGTTCCGGTGCCCATAGGTGAACGGGAAGTGGTTCGAGAGCATCGCGAACAGCACCGGCAGCGTCAGGTAGTTGTTGTGCACCGAGCGCGTCTTGCCGTCCCGGTTCCAGCGCGGGTCGGGGTCGCGGCCCGCCTCCTTCGCGCGGACGAGCTTCCAGTGGTTCGGGATGATCACGAAGAAGACGTTGCCGACCATCATCGTCCCGATCATCGCGCCGACCTGCAGGTACGCCGCCCGCGGCGCGAACAGCTCCCACGAGCCCCACGCTGCGAGACAGATGAACGCGAACACGAGCACCGCGAGCACGCCTTCGTCGTCGGCGAACGCGCGGCACACCAGGTCGTAGACGACCCAGGCGATCACGATCCCGGCCACCGACAGCGTGATCGCCTCCCACGCCGTCAGGTCGCGCACCGACGTGTCGATGAGGTACGAGCTCGCGTGCGAGTAGTAGACGACGATGAACAACGCGAACCCGGAGAGCCACGTCGTGTACGCCTCCCACTTGAACCAGTGCAACGGCTCCGGCAGCCGTTCCGGCGCGACCTTGAACTTCTCGACGCGGTAGAAGCCGCCGCCGTGGATCTCCCACGCCTCGCCGGCGACACCGCGCCTCGCGTCGACGGGATCGCGCGGCGGCTCGAGATGGTTGTCGAGCGCGATGAAGTAGAACGACGCACCGATCCACGCCATCCCCGCGATCACGTGCAGCCAGCGGAAAAGCAGGTTGCCCCAGCCCCACCAGTAGTCGCTGAGCGCTAGGAGGTGCGCCATCGATCGATCGCGATCTGCACGAGCTCGTCCACGGCCGTCCGAAGCTCTTCCTCGCGCGACCGCGTCATCCTCTCCCGCAGCACCGGCACGATCTCCCGTCGCGGCCGCCCGTTCACGAACACGACGAACCGGAAGCCGAATCTCTCCTCGTACTCGGCGTTCAGCTCCGCCAGCTCGGCGAGCACCGCTGGGTCGTCGTCCGTCCCCTGCTCGCGCTGCGACCGGGCGGAGGTCGCCTTCGCGCCGATGGCCGGGTGCGCGTCGAGCACCTCCTTCTTCTCCTCGTCGGAGAGCGCCTGCGCGACCTCTCGCGCACGGCCGAGCGGGTCGTCGAGAACAGCCAGCCGGTCGACGAACCGCGTGCGCCCTTCGAAGAGCTCCGCCAGCTCGTCGGCGCTCAGCTGCCGCGGTAGGTCGCGCACCCGTACGACGAGACGAGGAGCGGAACGTGGTAGTGGCCGTCGCCGAGCTCGATCTCCAGCTCGACCCGGCGGAAGAACGGGCTCGCCGGGTGGAAGACGATCCGGTACGTGCCCGGCTCGGTCTCGGCGAGGTCGGGCACCCGGCCGTCGTCGCCGGTGACGCCCTGGCCGGCGATCGTCCCGTCCGCCCGCAGCAGCTCGACGGGGATGCCGACCGCCGGAGCGCCGCGCTCCGTGTCGAGGATGTGGGTCGAGACCGTGGTCATGCCGCCCAGAGTCTCGCAGCCTGGACGCGATGCTCGCGTGCGATCTCCTCCTCGCGCGCGTTGACGAGCGCGCCGCCGCGCACGACGTCCCGGCCGCCGACGATCAACCGGTCGACGCGGTGCGGCCCGCTGACCACCAGGTTGCAGACGAGGTCCTCGGCACCGCCGAACTCGAGACCGTCCGTGCGCCAGACGGCCAGGTCGGCGCGCTTGCCGGGCGCCAACAGGCCGATGTCGTCGCGGCGCAACACGTCGGCACCGCCGCGCGTCGCGATGCGCAACGCGTCGCGAGCCGTCAGCGCCGCCGGTCCGCCTCGGCCGCGCGCGACCAGCAGTGCGTTCTTCACGTCGACGAAGATGTCGCTCCGCTCGTTCGAGGCGCTGCCGTCGACACCGAGCCCGACCCGCACGCCGGCGTCGAGCATCGCGCGCACCGGCGCGACGCCGGCGCCGAGCCGCAGGTTCGACGTGGGGCAGTGCGCCACGCCGACACCCGCCCGCGCGAACGTCTGCACGTCGCCGTCCGAGAGGTGAACGCAGTGAGCGCACCACACGTCGTCGGCGAGCCAGCCGACGCGCTCGAGGTACTCGACCGGCGTGCAGCCGAAGAGCTCGCGGCAGTACTCGTCTTCCTCGACGGTCTCTGCGAGATGCGTATGGAGCTGCAGCCCGAGCCGGCGCGCGAGCGCCGCCGACTCCTCCATCAGTCGTGTCGTGACCGAGAACGGCGAGCACGGGGCGACGGCGATCTGCACGAGCGCACCGTCGGCGAGCGCGTGCAGCCGCTCGGTGTCGGCGAGAATCGTGTCGATGTCCTCGACGAGCGAGTCCGGCGGCAGCCCGCCCTCCGACTCGCCGAGATCCATCGAGCCGCGCGAGGCGACGAGGCGGACGCCCAGCTCCTGCGCCGCGCGCACCTCCGCTTCGACGAGCCCCGACACGCCCCGCGGGAACACGTAGTGGTGGTCGAAGACCGTCGTGCAGCCGGACAGGGCGAGCTCGGCGAGGCCGCACCGCGCAGCGGCGTACTCCATCTCGTCGTCGATGCGCGCCCAACGCGGGTAGAGCGTCTTCAACCAGGTGAAGAGGTCGGCCTGTTGCGCCCGGGCGCGCGTTAGCGTCTGGTACAGGTGGTGGTGCGTGTTGATGAACCCGGGCGTGACGACCGCTCCGCCCAGGTCCTCGGCGCCGTCCGGGGCCGTGCCCGAGCCGATCTCGGCGACGAGGCCGTCCTCGATCCGGATCCACCCCTGCTGGTGCTCGGTGCCCGCGTCGTCCATCGTCACGAGCCAGCAGTTCGCGAAGATCATGCGATCTCCAATGGGACCAGCTCGAACGCGCCGACGTCGACGAGCCCGCGGTCGGTCAGCTTCAGTGCCGGGATCACCGACAGGGCGAGGAACGCCAGCAGCTGGAACGGCGCCTCGATCCGGCATCCGAGCCGCTCGGCCGCGGCGACGACCGCATGTGAGCGCTCGACCACCTCGGCGAGCGGCGCGTCGCTGAGGATCCCGGCGACCGGAAGCGGCAGCTCCGCGAGCACCTCGGCGCCGTCGACGGCGACGATGCCGCCGCCGATGTTCGCCAGGCGCCGCGCCGCGGTCGCCATCGCCGCGTCGCTCATGCCGACGACGACCAGGTTGTGGGCGTCGTGGGAAAGCGTCGTCGCGAGCGCGCCGCGTTCGAGGCCGAAGCCCTTCACGAGCCCGCGCCCGATTCGGCCTGTGCCGAGATGTCGCTCGACAACGGCGATCTTCGCGTGACCGCGCACGGGATCAGCAAGCGCCTCGCCGGCACGCACGAGCGGCTCCTCGACGAGCGACTCCGTGACGATCTGACCGGGGATCAGCCCGATCACGCGCGCCTTCCCGCCGCCGTTCCAGGGAATGCGGAACATCTCCGGTCCGAGCGCGCCGAGGCGCACCGTCTGCCGCACCCAGTCGGGCACCGGCACACGCGGGATCTCCGGCACCGCCGCGCCGCGCTTCAGGACGAGCTCGGGGACGAACCGCTCGAGGTCCGGCAGGATCAGGATGTCGGCCTGGCAACCGGGGGCGACCGCGCCGAGATGGTCGAGCCGGTGGTAGGCGGCCGCGTGGTGCGACGCCATCGTCAGCGCGTCCTCCGGTGCGATGCCGAACGCAACCGCGTCGCGCACCATCGAGTTGATGTGGCCGTCCTCCGCGACGTGCTCCGGTTCGCGGTCGTCGGTGCAGAACGCGATTCGATGCGGGCCAAACTCTTGGACGAGCGGAAGCAGCGCTTCGAGGTTCCGTGCCGCCGACGCCTCGCGGATCAGCAGCCACATGCCGGCCCGCAGCCGCTCGCGACCCTCTTCCGGCGTGTACGCCTCGTGGTCGGAGCGAATCCCCGCGGACGCATACGCCTGCAGCGAACGACCGAGCACTCCGGGCGCATGGCCGTCGATGTGCTCGGCGAGCTCGAGCTTCGCGAGCTCGGACGGGTCGCCGGAGATGACGCCGGGGAAGTTCATCATCTCGGCAAGCCCGATCACGCGACGGCGGCGAAGCAGTGCATCGAGGTCGCCGACCGTGAGCGCACGACGCGGTGACTCGAAGCGCGATGCCGGGACGCACGACGACGCCATGAAGTAGATGTCGAGCGGGAGCCCGGCAGTTGCGTCGAGGAGCCAATGGACGCCGTCGGTGCCGAGCACGTTGGCGACCTCGTGCGGATCGGCGACGACTGCGGTCGTTCCGAACGGAAGCACGAGGCGTGCGAACTCGTCGGCGAGCATCTTCGACGACTCGATGTGGACGTGTGCGTCGACGAATCCGGGGACGACCCACCTACCGGAGGCGTCGATCACCTCACGGCCGTCGTAGTCACCGAGCCCGGCGATCCAGCCGTCGACGATCGCGACATCGGTCTCGAGCCACTCACGCGTGAAGACCGAGAGCACCTTGCCGCCGCGGATCACGACGTCCGCGGGGTCGTCGCCGCGCGCGACGGCGAGACGCTTCGAGAGGAGTGCGTCCACGGTGCGAGAACCGTACCCTTCGCTCCGTGGACGTCCTAACGCCGACGACGCTGGACGAGGCGCTGCGCCTCAAGGCCGAGCATCCCGGTGCGAAACCGATCCAGGGCGGCACCGATCTGATGGTCGCGCTCAACTTCGACCGCGAGCGGCCCACCGAGGTGTTGAACCTGAACGAGGTGCCGGAGCTGCGCAGCTACACCAGCGAGAACGGCGCGCTCCGGCTCGGCTCCGGGCTGACGTACGCCGAGATCGAGCACGGCGAGCTGCGCGACGTCCTGCCCGCGCTCGCCGAGGCGTCCCGCACCGTCGGGTCGCCGCAGATCCGCAACCGCGGCACGATCGGCGGCAACCTCGGCACCGCGTCGCCGGCCGGCGATGCGATCCCGCCGCTCGTCGTCGAAGCGGCCGAGGTCGAATGCGCATCGGTCCGCGGAACGCGACGCGTCCCGGTCATCGAGTTCGTCACCGGCGTGAAGCGCAACATGCTCGAACCAGACGAGCTGATCACCGCTGTCTGGGTGACGCCGTCGAACGCGGCGCAGACGTTCATGAAGGTCGGTCCACGTAACGCGATGGTGATTGCGGTCGTGTCGCTCGCAGTCGCCGCGGGGGACGACGAGCTGCGTGCGTCGATCGGCTCGGCCTCGCCGCGACCGGTGCTCGTCACTGCACCGCGCGCAGAGTCGGAGACGTTCGCGGAACGTGTCGCCGCGGCCGCGTCGCCGATCGACGACGTCCGCGGCACCGAGCGGTACCGGAGGCACGCGCTGCGCGTGCTCACGCAGCGCGCGCTAGAGCGAGTGCTGGCATGAGGATCGAGCTGACCATCAATGGCGAGCGGCACCAGGCCGACTGCTGGGAAGGCGAGTCGCTGCTCTTCGCGCTGCGCGAGAAGCTCGGCTTCCCGGGCTCGAAGAACGCATGCGAGCAGGGCGAGTGCGGCTCCTGCTCCGTGCTGCTCGACGGCTCGCTCGTCTGTGCGTGCCTCGTGCTCGCCGCGCAGGCCGACGGGCACGATGTGACGACGGTCGAAGGGCTCGCCGAGAACGGCGAGCTGCATCCTGTGCAGCAGGCGTTCGTCGACGCCGGCGCCGTGCAGTGCGGCTTCTGCACGCCCGGGCTCGTCGTTGCCACGGCAGACCTCCTGCGCCGCAGCCCGCAGCCGTCAGACGACGAGATCCGTGAGGCGCTGTCCGGGAACCTGTGCCGATGCACGGGCTACGCGAAGATCTTCGACGCCGTGCGGGCGGCGGCACGCGCATGACGCAAGCGGTGCGCACGCTGCAGGTCGGCAAGGTCGGCGAGCTGATCCCGCGTCTCGACGCGCCGCCGAAGGTGAAGGGCGAGTTCGCGTACGCGAGCGACCTCGTCGTGCCCGGAATGCTCTGGGGGCACACCCTGCGCAGCCCGCACCCGCATGCGCGCATCCTGTCGATCGACATCTCGCAAGCAGTGTCGATGCCGGGCGTCCATGCGGTCCTCACCCACGACGACGTTCCGGGCGAGAAGTTCTATGGGCTCGAGTTCACCGACCAGCCGGTGCTCGCGATCGACCGCGTGCTCTACCACGGCGAGCCGGTCGCGCTCGTTGCGGCCGAGCACCCGGAGCAGGCGCGCCGTGCGGCCGAGCGCATCCGCGTCGAGTACGAGGAGCTCGAGCCGGTCGCCGACATGGAGCGCGCGCTCGAAGCGACGGATTTGCATCCGGACAAGCCGACGCGAGGCCACGGCTATCTCGAGGACGATCGCCCGAACGTCGTGCGTCACATGGTGATTCGCCACGGCGATCCCGACGTGCAGGGCGACGTGTCGGTCAGCGGCTACTACGAGGTCGGGATCCAGGACCAGGCGTTTCTCGGCCCGGAGTCGGGGCTCGCGGTGCCGGACGGCGAAGGCGGTGTCGACATCTACGTCGCGACGCAATGGCTGCACGTCGACCGCTCTCAGGTCGCACCGTGCCTCGGGTTGCCGCTCGAGCAGGTGCGCATCCACCTTGCCGGCGTCGGCGGGGCGTTCGGCGGGCGCGAGGACTTGTCGATGCAGGTGCACGGGGCGCTGCTC